>JAEEGG010018344.1_pt1 | contig 14251 bp, 12 predicted proteins | sample 9134161 | NCBI WGS metagenome assembly JAEEGG01 (sample SAMN16246543, study PRJNA631951) | gut metagenome | biome: gut microbiome; feature: rumen; material: CR-attached | host: Bos | place: Iran: Karaj | collected 2018-10
TGACACGCTGGATAGCCTCGCCGATGTCCTTGTCGGGCAGCGCATTGGCGCCCCATCCGTAGTCTATCATCAGGTGGTGGCAGAGCGAGCTGTCGTTGACGATGACCTTCAGGCCGGGCTTGCCCAGGTCGCGAAATGCCTTGATCTCCACAGGTTTGTTCATGGGCGTCACCACACTCTGCGTAAATAGTGTCACGGCATTCTTGCTATACATGCCGAACTCGTCATGGAATCCCTGTACTAATCCCAGCATCAGGTCTGATTTCCCTTCCTTCAAGTCGTGGTAGGCTTCCGACGATGGTTTCAGTCTAATCTCGTAGGGAATGTTCAGCTCCTTCATGATGAGTCGGATCAGGTCGACGTTGAAGCCGTCGGGGTCGCCGTTGTCGTTCAGAAACGAGTAGGGCCACAGATCCCATACGTCTTCATAAATCAGCGGACTGTTCACCGAGAAGACCCGTGTAGTGTCTGATTGGGCAAATGCTGCTGCCAATGAGAGATATACGGAGAGCAGTAACATCATTGCCCTCTTATACCATAACATTTTATCGCATGTGGGTTTATGCATATCGTACATCTGTTAGAAAATCACCTAAATCGCTGCAAAGATACAAAAAAAAGGTAAACAATGGCACAAATATACGAAATAAATCCCAATTATTTCATACCTGTGCAGCGAAAATTAGGATAGTTTAGGAAATATCTACTATTGGTTCACAATTCAAATTCGCTGAGTAAAACGCCTGTTTCGCAGAATATTTTTGGCCCAAGTGAGCATTATTACTAACTTTGCAAACAATATTTAGTTTTTTAAAGATGAAAAAAGCAATGATTTTGATGCTGAGCCTGATGATGTTGTCTGGCTCGGCAATGGCACAAATGACGGAACAGCGAGAGCCATCAATGAGACCTAAGAGGGTTAGGATGACGCAGGAGCAGATGACCGAGAAGATGGTCAGTGAGCTGAAACTCGACGAGAAACAGACCAAGAAAGTAACGAAGCTGAACAAGAAGTTCAAGACACTTATCGAAGGAGAACAACAGGATAACATGAGGGGCCAGCGTCCTCCTATGGGACAAGGCAGACCAGACGGTAATCGTGGTGGTGGCAGACCTGGTGGCGGCGGCTTTGGAGGCGGTATGCCCGGTGGTGGCATGGGAGGCCCCGGAGGAGCAGGTGGCTTTGGCGGTGGTATGCCCCCAACTGGCAATCAGCAGCAGTCGAGCTATGACTACGACAAACAGCAATCAAAATATGACAAGCAGATGCGCAAGTTGCTCTCTGACGAACAGTACGAGGGCTATCTGAAGCTGAAGCCTCAGTTCTATTCCCAGCGCAGGATCCGTGAGTTCCTGATGGGTGGTAACGGCGAGATGGGTATGCCTCCTGGCGGTTTTGGCGGTGGCCCCGGCTCGCGACAAAAGGATATCAAGTACACAGGAGCAACGACCCTGACTGCTGCTGCGACTGAAACAGGCAAAGCATACGAGAGCAGCAAGACCGACGAGTGTGCATTACTGGTATCGACCAAGGAGGCGGTGACCATTTCACAACCCACTATCAATAAGACCGGCGACTCTGACGGTGGCGACAACTGTAGTTTTTACGGCGTGAATGCGGCTCTGCTTGTAAAAGGTGGTAGCACAACGACTATCAAAGGCGGCACTATTTCCAGTAGCGCAACGGGTGCCAACGGCGTGTTCTCCTACGGCGGTAACGGCGGCAGAAACGGTGGCGAGGGCGACGGAACAACGGTTATCATCGAGGATACAAAGATTACCACCACGGGCGATGGATCAGGCGGTATCATGACTACTGGCGGTGGCGTGACGAAAGCCAAGAGCCTGACGGTTAACACCAGTGGTCGCTCATCGGCTCCGATACGTAGTGATCGCGGCGGTGGCATCGTAACTGTTGAGGGCGGTAGCTATACCAGCAGTGGCCAGGGATCGCCAGTCATTTATTCTACAGCAGATGTCACCGTGAGCGATGCTGTGCTCACGTCGAACATGTCGGAGGGCGCGGTTATCGAGGGCAAGAACAGTATTACGCTGAACAACTGCCAGATGACCGTCAGCAACACGCGACGTAACAGTCATGCCCAGTTCCTCGACGGCATCATGCTCTTTCAGTCGTTCTCGGGCGACGCCGCTACCGGCAACTCGCATTTCACCATGAACGGCGGTACGCTGACTAACCGTCAGGGGCATCTCATCCACGTCACCAATACCAACGCCATCATCACGCTCAACGGCGTTAAGTTAGTGAATAACGACCCCGCCAAGGTGCTTCTGTCCGTATGTGCTGATGGGTGGCAGGGGGCTGGCAACAAGGCTACGCTTAATGCTGTCAGCCAACAGTTGGAAGGCACCATCCTCGTGGGCAGCGACTCTGAACTGACACTGACGTTCACCGACGGTTCCACCTTCACTGGCTGCATCGATGGCAACATCACCAATGCCGCAGGCAACAGCGTATCGACCGAAACGGGTAAGGTAGATGTCACGCTGGGCGACGGTTGCACCTGGAATCTCACTGCCGACACCCATATCACCTCATTCACTGGCGATACCTCGCAAATCAAACCCAACGGTCACCGTCTGTGGGTGAATGGTAAAGAGATGGGTATACGATAAATCAATCTTATTCTCTCAGCCACAGCCAGCGCTGGCCCCAGTCTTCCATGATTTCGTCACGGACGACGAGCTGATTGCGGGCACCAGCGCAGTTATCATCCTGAAGATTTCTCTCGCGTTACCATCGCCAAACGACGGTGACGATACCAGCCCTTCGAGGTCGAACATTTCAGAGTATATCAGCAGGTGTGCCAGCGACTGGTTGTCGTCAGGATCAGTACCGCCGATGTCGGTGGAAATTAATACGCGGGGTTTTGTTGCAGACTTTTTCTGTGCGCCAATAGTCAGCGTTAGCATTACCAGTAGTAGTGTAGTAAGTAGTTTGTTCATTATTGCTTTGATTTGTTTTGCGGTGGCAAAGATATACAAAAAATCCCAAAGCATATTGATTCTACCTTGGGATTTATGATTTATTGGGATTTTCAACTGAATTACATGTCAGGACAGATTGGTTGACCAAATGACCACATAAAACTATAAAATTACGCCTGAAAATTTGGAAGTTAAAAAAATAATCCATATCTTTGCAGCGACTACGAAAAAAAGCGTAACGAAAAAATGCGTAATATGGAAAATCCTTTTAAATTCGGCACTATCGTAGAGGAAGACTACTTCACTGACAGAGTGGAGGAGGTCGCTTATATAGAGCAGTTTGTGAAAAGTGCTAACCACTTGGTAATGATCAGTCCGCGTCGTTTTGGCAAGAGCAGTGTGGTAGCTAAAGCCGTGAAACAAACTGGCCGTAAACATATCACAGTGAATTTACAACAGGCTACCTCAGTATCCGACCTGTCAGCTAAACTGCTGAAAGAGTTTTTTAAGGTGCATCCCATGGAGCGCGTGCGGCATCTGATAACCCACTTCCGTGTGATACCAATGATATCGACCAACCCCTTGACAGGTTCTATTGATGTATCGTTCCAGCCCGGCGTCGACGGTGTGATGCTCATTGAAGATGTGCTGACCCTGATAGAGAAAGCACACTCGGAACAGGACCGGATGATTGTGGTGCTTGATGAGTTCCAGGAAATCCGCGACCTGGCTCCCAATCTTGACAAGCAGTTGCGCTCTATCATGCAGAAACAGAAGAACATCAACTATATTTTGCTCGGAAGTCAGGAGAGCATGATGACGGATATTTTTGAGAATAAGAAATCGCCGTTTTACCATTTTGGTGAGCTGATGCGTCTGGCCAAACTGCCTCGTGACGATTTCCATCGATATCTGTCGGACCGCTTGGCAGGATGTTATGCGGAGAATCATGCGGAATTGGCAGACAGGATTCTTGACTATACGAGCTGCCATCCCTATTATACCCAGCAGTTGGCCGCTAATGTGTGGCAGATTGGAGTACTCCAGCCTGCTACAACAGACCCGATGCAAAAAGCCATTGACCATATTGTGACGACGCATGGCCTGGATTATGAACGTCTGTGGATGAACTTCAATCGCACAAACAAATGGATTCTTCAGCGTTTGGTATCAGAGAAGCCGTTGCAGTCTGGTGAGTATCGCACAAGTACCATCTACAGTGCTTTGAAGCGCCTGCAAAAGGATGGCTACGTCATCTACTCTGACCATTATGAGTTAGAAGACCCGTTCTTCAAAGAGTGGATTCTAGTCAATAATAATTAGAACTGTCACAACTGTACAATCTGACGGGGTGCGCCGTGGATATCAGGTGTTATGGCCCTGAGCAGATGATTAGGATGGCGGGGATCTTACTGGATATTGCCGATGAAAAATTACACAGTAAGAACCGTCCCTACTGTGTAAATTTCGACGAGCTGATTCAAGAGAAGCGCGGCACGACGTATTGGGTTCACTTCGCGGTGAGGCCGAAGGATAACCGCAGGAAGATCCTCTTCGACTGCCGATAAGACAATTCAATCTTTAATAATCATCGACGGTGGGCAATCATACATCACACGGGCATGATTGGTACGGATGAGTTGGCTGTCGAGGCGCTGGCCGGTTGTGCGGTCGATGATGTCGCGATAGACCTCGCCGTTGCGATAGACCACCTCACCCTCTCGCGAGAAATACTCGTTCTCGGCATGGATATGGAAGGTATGGGGCTGCTGCTCCATGGCCCGCAATTCGCCGCATAGGTATTCATCATCTGTCCACAGTCGGAGCTGATAGGTGTTCTGGGTTTCGTTGCGAAAGCGGTAGTCGATATAATTGTACGAGATGCTGGTGCCGGTGCCGAAAGGAATCTGGCGGCCGAAGTCGGGAAAGAGATCGAGTCCGTCGTGGTGATGGTGCTCCGTGATGGTCAGTTCGCTATGCAGCACGAGCCAATGGATGAGGTTCGACAACTGGCACATACCGCCGCCAATACCCTGCGAGGGCTTGCCCTTGGCAATGGTCAGCCCCTCCTTGTAGCCCTTCCGCTTAGTGGTGCGTCCGACGAGCTTCCATACGGAGAATGTCTCGCCAGGACGAATCACAAGTCCGTCGATGTGCTTCACTGCCAGTGCCAAGTTCGTTGCCTTGTTCTCCTGCAGCTGCATGTTGACATTTCCCAGCCGACGACGGATGAGCGAGTTGTGGCGATAGACCACTACGGGCAGCGACTCCTCTGTCCGCTCCTTAGCGAACTGAGTCTTCCGCACCATATCTAAAACGTGGCGCTTCAGAATTTCCTTCTCCATCGACAGCCGATAGGTGAAGGGCGAAATCTCGCAAAACAGTTTCCTCATATTCTTCGCTTGTTTAATGATGCTCTGGTTGCCCCGCCTTCTTAGACGGCGATGATATTCTTCGACTGATAGCCGTAATGCTTAAACCATTTCAGGCCGTAGATCAGTATCGGCAGGAAGACCACGACAAACACCACGCTGGCCATCTTGCCCGGTTCATAGTCGGGGGCTAACGCTTCGAGTATACAGGCCGCGGAGTTGTTCACCATGTGGATGATCATGCTTGGGATGAGGCTTCTTGTGCGCCAGTAGAGCCAGCCGGCGATGATGCCGAATACCGTCGTGCCCAACAACTGTATATGTGTGCCGTGGAAAAAGGCGAAGACGATGGCTGATATCACGATGGCAGGCCAGGCTCCACAGCGCATCCTGAGCAGACCGCCCATCAGCACACCCCGAAAACCTATCTCCTCAGAGATCGGCGCCAGGATACCTACGGCGATGGCTCCTAAGGGACCACTCAAGATCTTTGAGAACTTCTCCAGTTCCTCTATCTCGTCGGCAAAGAGCTTGTCAGCGTCGATCAGCTGCAGAATGCCCACTTCCACAAACATCCACCCCAAGGCAATCAACGCTGCTGCGCCTATCGTCTGCCAGAGCCTGTCGCGCTCTATGCGTCCTGTCTTAATCTTCACATAGCGCATGCCCAGGAATACGACTATTGTAACGATGTAGCCCAAAATCATCGACCAGAGGAGAATCTTCGAAGAGTAAAGATAATCCATCATGGCATCTTTTTCAAGGCCTTTCATGCCTCCACTGATAAAGGCTACCACCCCTCCTACTATCATGATGCCCTGACTCAGCAGGAGATAGAGCATAAATTGCTTGAACGTGATCCAAAACTGTTTCATTATTGCTTTCTTTGGTTGATGATTTCTATTTCGGTTCTGTTACGTCTTCAAGGATGATGTCGGGGCGTTCGTCTGGACGCATCAGTTCGAACTTTACGTTCTGCAGATGCAGACCATCGACATGACGGGCGAAGAGGCCGTAGGCAGGTGTGGGACCAGCCCAGCGGGGTTCGGGGTAGTTCGTACCCTGTTCGCGGTAGGGTGTCGTTACTTTTTTGCCACCGCCACGATATTGGATGCGGATGTTCGACAACGAGACGTTGCGGATGGGTTCACCCTCCATGCCGGTGATGATGATGCCTGACAGAGAGTCGCAGTCGTCGGCCACCACATTATTGATATAGATGTCGCGGGCCGACGACATACGTGTCACTTCCTTGGGGCCGCGGTTACGACAACCCGTCGTGATATAGATGGGATAATGGTGGACGTGGCTCAACGAGATGTTCGAGACCGTTATGTTCTCCATCCGTCCCTGGTCCACCTCCTCGAAGGCGAGGCCGCTGCTCCACATACACGTGCAGTTAGAGATGGTGATGTTGCGATAGCCGCCGTTCGATTCTGTGCCGAGCTTGATGCGCCCGCACACCCAGTTCACCTTCTCAGGGATATACTCGCCGCTCAGGAAGGTGCCGAGTTTATAGCCCGTCACGATGCAATTGGTGATGAGGATATGCTCGCAGAGTACGGGCTGTTTCAAGGCATACGAGCTCTTCAGTACGATGGCATCGTCGTTAGGCGTGTTCACCTTCGTATTGCTTACGGTGAAGTACTTGCAGCAGTCGATGTCGATGCCGTCGCGGTTGGTGTCGATGGTCACGTTGTCGATGGTGCCGATGTCGCAGCCCGTCGCGATGATGGCGAAGTGGCCGCCACGATAGATGGTGATGTCGCGGATGGTGACGTTGCGGCAGAGTTTCAGGGCAATAGCCTTGTCGCCCGTGCCGATGCTGCCGCCCTGCACATTGCCTGCCTTCTCGGTGTCGCGCTTCGTCAGGCCCTCACCGTCGATCATCCCGTGACCTGTGATACTGACGTTCTGCTGTCCCTCTGCCCAGATCAGACTATTATGAAAATAGGTGTGGCCGCCGTCTTGGTATTCAGGGAAGCCACCAAACGACTCGCTCTCGTCGTAAGCCTTTAACGAGGCAGGGGCTGCCAGTATCTTCGCCCCGGCCATCAGGTGCAGATCGACATTGCTTTTCAGTCGGATGCTGCCACAGAGATAAGTGCCTGCCGGTAGCACCACCTGTCCGCCACCATCAGCCGTCGCAGCTTCTATCGCCTTGTTGATAACTCCGTGGTCAAGCGTTGTTCCGTCACCCTTGGCTCCATAATCGCGCACATTATATACGCCTGGCGCTGCCGTCATTCTGCAGCAGAAAGACAGGGCAAACAGTATGCAAATAAAAGTTCTTTTCTCCATTCTTTTTCCTATCTTTTTTCTATTGAGCGGGTTTCGAGGAATTGGCGGAAGGACTGCAGGTAGCCATCGGGGATGTGGATGATTTCCTTGCCGATGTAGACGCAATCGTTGCGATCTACCTTCTGTATCTTGTCGACGGCAATGATGTAGGAGCGGTGGATGCGTAGGAAACGGTCCTTGGGCAGCATATCCTCTACGGCTTTCATTGTCAGATGAGTAATCAGTGCCTTGGATTCGTTGTCGAGATAGAATAGTACATAATCCTTCATACCGTTGACGTAGGTGATCTGATCGATGGGTACGTTACGCCATTCGCCATCGACGCGGATGAAAATGGTGTTGGGTGATGGGTGTTGGGTGTTGGTGGATTGCTGATGCTGCTTCTTGGCTTTTTCGACTGCTGCGAGGAACTTGTTGTATCGAATAGGTTTCAGCAGGAAGTCGAGGGCATTCACCTCATAGCTCTCAAAGGCATACTCTTTAAAAGCTGTGGTAAAGACGACGCGTGTTTCCTCGGGCAGAGAGTGGGCCAGTTCCATCCCGTCGAAATTCGGCATCTGGATGTCAAGGAACAGCAGGTTGGGCTTCTGTGCCTTGATGGCGTTGATGGCTGTGATGGAGTCTGTGAACGAGGCTATCAGCTGTAGGTCTGGCGTTTTCTCGACGTAAGATTCGAGAAGGCGGACGGCCAGCGGCTCGTCATCGACGATAATGCAAGACAAGTTCATTTACGATTTACTGATTTTCGATTTACGATTTAATACTGTAGCGGTAGCAAATTATTCACTTTTCACTATTCTCTATTCACTTTTAAAGTGATGCGGACGTGATAGTTATTCTCTGGCGTGATGGTCTGCTCCCATTGGTAGCGACCCTGATAGAGGAGATCCAGACGGCGACGGGTGTTCTCCAGTCCGATGCCTGAACCGCTGCGGTCCTTGGTGGGCTTGGGATTGTTGGTGTTGTCGCAATTGAAGACGAGCGTGCCGTCTTGCTGCGTCAGACTGATGTCGATGGTGGCAGGTGCATTGCTGTTCATGCCGTGCTTGAAAGCGTTCTCAATGAGCGAGATAAACAGTAACGGGGCTATTTCAAACTCTGAATTATGAACTCTGAACTCTGAACTAACCTCGGTCATCTCGTTGCAACGGAGTTTCATCAGTTCGATGTAGTTGCGCATAAACTCCACCTCGCCCTCCAATGGCACTTTCGGTTTGTTGGTCTCATACATCGCATAGCGCAGCAGGTCGCTCAACTGCATCACCGTATCTTGGGCTTTGTCGGCATCAATCTGCGTCAGGCTGGAGATGTTATTGAGGGTATTAAACAGGAAATGCGGATTGATCTGATTCTTCAGCCAAGCCAGTTCTGCCTCCACCTCCTTCTGTTTCTTCTCGCTCTGTCGCATCACGTAGCGGATGCTCAGGGCGATGCCGATGGCCATCAAATTGACGAGCAGGGCAAAAATCAGAAACGAGGAATAGCCTGCTAACAAATTTTCGGGCAATGATTTGAAATCTTTAAAAAACACATGGGCGTTGGAGGCCAAAATAAGAACCAGATTGGCTACAACGAACTGCCAACGACGATGACGGAACCACAATAGGGGAACACACAGGTAGAAATTAAGGAGATAGACCACAATAGCCGGAGCCAGCCAATAGGCTGATACTGTCAATGATTCCCACGCTAATTGCGGGTTGTGGCTTGTGACATAGCTGATGAGTCCTGGCGACAGGAGAGTCAGCGACAACAGTAGCACCTGTGCCACGAACAGCCACACATCTTTTACCTGTATCTTCTTCATCGTCGGCAAAGTTACGAATAATTCCTGAGATAACAAAATCCCTCCCGCATAATCTCTATGCAGGAGAGATAATTTAGTAAAGTATGTGGACAATCGACAAGTTGTCTTATCTGTTGGCAGTCAGTTGATCCATCATCCGGTCTGCGGTATTCTTGACTGTCAGGTCGAGGGTTGTCACGTACTTGTTGTACTGCTTCTCGCTGAGAATCTTTCTCATCTTCTGCTTATGGCGAGCCTGGATTGTTTCCCAAGCCTCACCGGCCTTAGAGGCATCATCTGCTTGATAGATGGCTTCCATCGAGCTGTCGAACTGAGCCATTGCCTTCTTCACGGGTTCCATCTGATTGATAGTCAGTTCCAGATAGCTTGCCAGACGGTCGAAGGTCAGCTTGCTGTTGTTGTCAATACTCTGAGCGTTAGCACTCATTGTCATCATCACCATTGCCACGAGGGCGAAAAACATTTTTATCATACCTTTTATTATTTAAATTGTTAATACTATGTTTCTGTCTTTTGATTTTAGACAGTGCAAAGGTATGAACTATTTCTTCTGCTTCCAAATCACCTTCGACGTTTACCCCCACGTCTTTCGACGTTTGCCAATTTCAGATACTTATCTTCCCTTAACGCAGATAAACAAAGGGAGCAACACCGCGATGGATGCTGCTCCCTAAATGTTTAGACGTTTTGAAATCACTTATGATATCTCGATGGCCTTGGTGACCTTCTGCTTCGGCTCGGCCTTCGGCATGGTGACGGTCAGGATGCCGTCCTCGACCTTAGCAGAGATCTGATCCTTCACCACATCGTCAGGCAGCGTGTAGCTCTGCTCGTAGTTCGAGTAGCTGAACTCGCGGCGCAGATAGTGAAGGTGCTTGTCCTCGTGCTTGTGCTCCTGTTTGTTCTCGATGGCGATGGTGAGGTTGCCCTCGTCATTGATGGCCACTCGGCAATATTCTTTCTTAATGCCTGGAGCTGCAAGTTCCATAACATATTCTTTTTCACTCTCCTTGACATTGACTGCGGGTGCTGTGCTGTTGGCACGAGGCATCCAATCATTGTTCAAGAAATCCTCAAATACTGTTGGCATCCAACTGTTCTGAAACATTACTGGTAACATAATCAATACCTCCTAATTATTTTTTAGTTTAACTTAATGATCTCTGATTGCCTTTGCCTTTCGGTTCCGGCTCTTACTTACCTAAAGGCAACTTACGTGCCGAATGACAAAGTGTCACTCTGTAGAGGTCATTATGTCACCGATTTTAAACTCGCTTAAACTATGCTGACAATTCCTTAAACTCCTTTAAACATTGAAGCTCCATTAAATCCACGTCAGTTTTCGCCAAAGACCTTCTAACGGTCCGCGAGGATGGCTGCTAAACCAATAGCGGGCAAAGAGATATTGGATGATGACCATACAGCATCCAACCATCACGGCGTAGGTGATGCCTAAATGATGGTAGCAGGCCAGACCGTAGCCGCAGAAGATGGCGCAGCCGATGATGGACTGGAGCAGATAATTGGTGAGACTCATCCTTCCGAAGATGCAGAGATGACGGAGCACCCGACGGACGCCATTGAAAGCATACCAGGCAGAGACGATGGCCGAGACAATCATCAGCAGGATGATGAGGTTGTAGATGGGCTTAAGCCAAGATTCCAGATCGCCGAAATCCACAAAACTCAGTGCGATGACGATGATGGTCGAGCAAATCAGGATGTTATGCCATATCTTCAGATTGCGCCCCTCGTTGTAAAATAGTCGCTGCCGTCCTAACTGCATACCGAGGATGAATAAGCAGAGCAACTGCGTCAGTCGTCCGCTGAAAACGTTGAACCGGAAGTTCACCTCAAAGCCGTATCGCAGGTTGATGAGGGCGTTTTCCCAGAACGTGCCGTGCTCGTGGGCGCTGTTGATCTTGCCATACAGTTCCCACATGGTGCTGTGGTCGATGGTGGTGCCTGTCAGCAGACAATAAAGTTCAACGGGCTGGATGGCTAACAGGGCGATGATGGCCCACACCCACTTCGACGGCAGATAGCTGATGGGGATGAGTAGCAGGCCGTAGCACGCATAGAGCATCAGGATGTCGCCATCATAAAAAGTCACATTGATAATGCCAAACATAAACAATAGACACATGCGCCAGGCAAAGCGACCTGAGAAGTTCTTGCCTTTCTGCTGCTGGTTGTCGTTCATGATGAAGAAACTCAGTCCGAAGAGCATGGCGAAGATGCCGTACATCTTGCCCGATAGCAGCCAGGCCAGCACATCGGCCACCGTCTGGTCGCTCGCCAGCGTATGGGCAATCGGCTCCTGGGTGAAGATGTTAAAGTGCTCTACAGAGTGATAAAGGATGATGCCGGCCACTGCGATTCCTCGCAAGGCATCGGCCACATCGATTCGGGTGTTGGGCAAATTGCGGGTTTTATACATTATATTCATATTTAATAAGTATGTACCGAGGTTGCCTGAGCACTTGGCAGGAGGTTGATACCCCACCAACACATTTGCAGAAGGACAAACGAACCGATGATCATCCAAAGAGCCAAACGCTCACGATGACGAGGCAGCAGACGATAATGGACGTAGACGAGGTAGGAGAGCCAGGTGATGGCGGCCCAGGTTTCCTTGGGATCCCACGACCAATAGTGGCCCCAAGCCTCTTTCGCCCAGAAAGCGCCAAACATCATGCCGAAGGTCATGAAAATCAGTCCGACGTAGACGAGGGAAGATGTATGATGGATGATGGAAGAGGGAAGAGGTCGCTTGATAAGTCCATAGATGGCTATGACGGCAGCGACACCCATCAGCGAGTAGCACACAATATAGACCAGGATGTGGGGGAAGAACCACGGGCTTTGTAGGGCTGGTACGAGGGTGCTGGAACGGACGATGGGCATCAGGTAGCTAACGATGCCTAATGCCACCACAAGCAGCGCGCCTATTGGCAGCAGTCGCTTCAAGCGCCAACGGGTATAGACCACCAGTAGCACCGCTCCCGCCAGCATCATATAGATGCCCGCATAAACCCATGGTAGCCACGGGTCGATGACGAGTTCGAGTATCGATATCTGGCTCTGGGCGCCCATCTGCGTGTCGTAGCCATACTGATAGATTTTCCAGCCGTCCACCTCGTAAGGTTTGTTCACGTCTACTGTGGTCTCGATGTTCTTGCCCGATTTTGTCAGAATATGAATCTCCGAGGCGAAGCGCTTGGGACTGCCATTGTCGTAAGTGTCCATGATGAACTTCTGCAGTTCGATGGCTATGGGCATCTCCTTGACAGCTCCCTCTTGAGTCATTGCCCGCCACTCTGGCTCACCGATGCCACAGATCATTTTTACGCGTTGCATGTCGGCACTGCCAAGCGTAGCAGTGGTAAGAGCGATAAAGAGGCCGAGGTGGTTGAGCAGGAAAGCGATATCCTTGACCCTTGATCCCTGACCTCTGAATATTTTACGTAGCCTTTGGTGGATGGCAAGTCCAAGGATGACAGCGATATAGACATAGATGAGCACGAAGGGCCAGAACGACAGCATATCGTTCAGCCATGTGCCACCGACTTGCTGACGCGTCACTCCCATGATGATTGTCAGCACTACGGCATACACCATCGCAGGGATAGCTGCTGTATATGTCGCCATCCACTGGAAGGCATATACTTTCTTACGCAAGTAGACCATCGCTGTTAACATCACAAGAAAGCCTGCCAGCACGATGCCGTTAGCCGGCCATGCAAACGCCTCCCACACCACAGGGCCGACGCTCAACTGCAGCGCCAGTCCTGCAATGACAAGGCCTCCTCCAATGAGGAACCCTTCCTTAAAAGTCCAAGGTTTAGTCCACATCATGCGATAGATTTAATCGCCCATATATTGTCCGATGAAGAAGATGGCGCCAGTCGACTGTTCGCTGATGACGTAGAGGAACGGACTCGTAGCGTGGAAGTTCACGCGCTTGGGCTCTTGAGGTACTCCAGTAGATTTATCCATTCCTATCACCGTGACCGCTGCAGCTTCTGTACCCTCTTCGTTGAGCTTGATACGAGCCACCTGCTTCATCAGGTCGATATAGGTCGGTACGTTGCAGAAGTTGGGGAACTCTGCCAAATTGCCGTCAAAGGCGTTGGGCATACCGAGTGCCGTCATGATTGGCTTCAGATCTACATCCGTCTTCGATTCGAAACGGGGCAGCTTCACATCCACGATAGCTGTGCTTCCCATCCACTGGAATCGTTGCCAGGTCTTAGTCGACAGTTTCTTGGCCAGACTATACACAGTTCTGCCCTCCTTTGGCAACAGGATGGTCATGCGATAGGCATTGTTACCGTATGGCAGACAGAGTGCCTGACAATCCTCATCCTCTGTATAGTTGAACTCATGCTCCTGATGCATCATTGGCACCTGCACCTCTTGGTTGTTCTCTTTCCTAAACGCCTCGTCTTTTGTCTTTGCCTTATCGAACTTCTCCGCCCAGGCGCCCTTGAAATAGATGGCGTTCAGCAGATAGCTTACAGCCGACGGGTCGAACTCGTCCTTATCAAGCACTTTCTCGATCATCTTCTCCGTATGGTCGCTGGCCCACTGATTGATGACGTCCATCGTCTGGCCGTCGTAGAAGTCGCGGGTTTCAGGCTCTGCATCGTAATAGTCTTTGGCCTTGGCCACAAAATCGGAATTCAGTTGATAGCCCTTGTTCATATAGATGGTGTTGGCGATCATCACCTTCGTCAGCTTATCGAGGTTAGGGGCCTCGGTGAGCATTTTGCGGCAGAAGGCGTTGATGCCGTCGGCACCCGTCTCTCCGAAGCCTAAC
>JAEEGG010018346.1_pt1 | contig 14250 bp, 16 predicted proteins | sample 9134161 | NCBI WGS metagenome assembly JAEEGG01 (sample SAMN16246543, study PRJNA631951) | gut metagenome | biome: gut microbiome; feature: rumen; material: CR-attached | host: Bos | place: Iran: Karaj | collected 2018-10
GCGGTTCGGCTGCCATGGCATTGTGCTATGTGGCAGCAGGCCGATACGACGGTTATGCCGAGCAGTACATCGGTCAGTGGGATTTCATGGCTGGTGCGTTGATAGTAAAAGAGGCAGGCGGCACCGTAACCAATTACGAAGGCGAGACCGACTTTACCCAAGGCAACAGTGTGGTGGCTACCAATGGTATTATCCAGAACGATTTGCTGAAGCATCTTACCAACGAGAAACCTCACGACAAGAAAAAGCAAACCATCGATTCAAGCATGGTCGATCGTGCTATCTGTTTTGCTACCAAAGCCCATTCGGGTGTGGTTCGTAAGGGTACTAAAATTCCTTACATTGCTCATCCTCTCGAGGCGATGGCTATCGTAGGTAGTATTACCGACGATCAGGAACTGCTGGCAGCTGCTGTGCTGCACGATGTGGTTGAGGATGCTGGTGTAAATGTGGCCGATATCCGTACCGAGTTCGGCGAGCGTGTAGCAGCTCTGGTTGATTCCGAGACCGACAGCGAGGTGCCCGGCATGAGTCATATCGACAGCTGGCAGATACGCAAACAGGCTGCTATCGATCATCTCGCAGCAGCCAGTCGCGATGTTAAGATTGTGGCGCTTGGCGATAAACTGTCGAACATGCGCGCCATGCTCCTTCATTATCATGAGCAGGGCGAGCAGGTATGGCAGCGCTTTAATCAGAAAGATCCAGCGTGCCACGCCTGGTATTATCGCCAATTGGTAAAAAGCCTCTCGTCGCTCAGCGACACCGATGCTTTCCAAGAATTCGCTGCCCTGGTAGATCAGGTATTTTCAAGATACGAAAAATAATTATAAAAGCGGGCTTGTTTGATAACAGGCTCGCTTTTATATTTGTTTATTCTTTCTTTCCCGGTCGCTTACCGTGTGGCGGCTGCATCTTCTGGTAATTCTTGTACTGCTCGTCGGTAAGAATCTGCTTCAGCTTCTTCTCGTACTCCTGTCGCTTAGCCATGTGCTTGCTGTTGGGTTTCTTTGGCATAGCCTTGTCGTCATTCTTTGGTGGCTCAGGTCTGCTGCCATCGGCCTTCTTAGGTGGCTCGGGTGGCATCAATATGTCTTGGTATTCCTTGTTCAGCGCAGCCACTTTGGCTTTCTGTGCATCGTTCAGTTTCAGCTTACTGGTCATCTGGGTTGTCATCTCCTGATGCGTCATCTTCTTTGGAGCCTTGCGGTCCGATGGCTGAGCCATTGCTGTAGTCATAGTCAGCAGGGCCATCATTACTAAAAAAAACTTTTTCATTGTTTCTAAGTTATTTAAATTGTTATTACTATTAATATCGCCGATGTTGTATTTCGACGCTGCAAAGTTAGTAATATGCTCAATACCAGCAAAATAATTTCAGCCAACCTGCTTTTTTCTTCAGCAAGCACTTGTATGTTTCAAAATAAAGTACTATCTTTGCCGCCAAATATTAACATTAACCATATTACAACGTATGAAGAAATTGCTGCTAATGGCCCTCTGTCTGGCTTTTGGACTGGAAACTTGGGCACAGGATGAGAGAAATGCCCGTGTAGTGGTAGGTATGAACAATCTTACCTACACGGTGAAAAAGACGAAGACACTTGAAAAGGTACTGGATGTACTGTTGACAGGTGAGGTTTCGAAGGATCAGTCGAAGTATCAGGATGCCGTTAGGGCTGCCATCCTGAAGGGAATATCGCAGTCGCACCGCATGTCGGCTATCGACGGACAGCTGTCGGCTCAGGAGGCTGCACTCCCAGGCGCACGCTATGTAGATGCTACTGTATCTACCTTATCGACCACATCTAAAACCGAAACAGAGTATATCGACAAGGATAAGAAAAAGACCCGCACCAAGACCTATTATAAGGCGCTGATTGGTATCACCATGCAGTTTAAGAGCGCCAAGACCGACGAGATTCTGGCCAGTCCTACGTTCAACGTAACCGAAACCGACCTGTCTTGGATTGAGACCGAAGACGGCGCTATGCTGAAGGCCCTTGACCGTCTTTCATATTATGTAAACAGATACTGCAACCGCTGGCTGCCTTTGCGCGCTAATGTACTGGAGGGTGCTCGCGACAAGAAGGACAAACAGAAGGAAGTGTATATCGACCTGGGCAGTGCCGAGGGTGCTTACAAGGGTCTGCACATGGGTGTATATACCGTAAAGACCGTTGCCGGTAAGGAGGCCAAGAAGCAGATTGGCAAGCTGAAGATCGAGGAAGTTCAGGGCGACGACATCAGTCTGTGTAAGGTGCAGAGTGGCGGCCGCGACATCAAATCAGCTCTCGACAACGGCGATACACTCGTTATCGAGACTACTGATTAGTTTTCAGCGATTCAGCTGGGCTTCTATAAACTTTAATTCGGCTTCGAGCATGGCTAGTTTCGGCATCTCGAAGCCGACTTTCTTTGCCTCTGCGATTGGGCGCGAATAGAGATATTCAATCTCCATGGGGCGATGATAGTCGAAATCTAGTTTCATCGACGGACTATAGGGAACCATCTCGTCGGTCATCTGCATCATCTTATCAGCAAATTCAGATGTCAGGGTGTTTACACCCAGGGCATTGGCGGCGCCAATCACCTCCATCATCTGGTCGTATATCAGCTGGCGTGTGGCTGGGTTCTTCAGCAGCTTGTCGGTACTGGTGTTCAGGGCTACCGTCATACCGTTAAATGGCATGTTCCATACAGCCTTCTTCCATCGTGCTTCCAAATATGGTACCTCGGCAGCTTGGATGCCGGCATCTGTCATATCCTGCAACAGCACCTCGAACTTTTCCTGCTGGCACGAGTAGTTACCCAGATTAATGCTACCATAGCACTGGTGCGAAACATGACCTGGACCAACCTTGGCCGAACATATAAATGCCAAGCCAGCCACAATCTGCAGGCCTGGGAACTCTTTCTGCAAATCATCCTCCAGTCCTATACCATTTTGTATAAGTATTACAATCGAATTCTGGTGTACGATAGGGCGTAGTAGCTCTGGTAATACATCGTGGTTTTTAACCGATTTCAATCCTACGATGATCACATCCGTCTTTGGCATATCCTTCTGAGTAGCGTAGGCATTAATATGTGGAAGACAGAAATCGCCGTCGCACGATTCTACTCGCAATCCATTCTGTAACACATATTGATAGTCACTATGCGCGAGGAAATGCACCTCACGTCCTGCCTTTGCCAAACGTCCGCCGTAATAGCCTCCGATGGCTCCCATACCTATTATCGAATAACTTAACATGCTGATATATTTAATTAAATCCGTGCAAAGGTAAACAAAAATCTGTAAATCCTTGTAAATTCCAAAACATATTTGTACTTTTGCCCTCAAAATATAAGTGTATGATATCAGCAAAAGGATTCTTTACATCTTTAATAGCGCTATTGTTGGTGACTCCTGTTGCAGGCTTGGCACAGAGCTTAACAGCCGAGATGCATCATGTCGATTCTGTGATGGTAGAGTTGCAGATGAAGTACGATCCATATCATTTGTTTCATGCTGATTCTGTTCATCAACAGTCGTTGCTTGTTAATCGCTATGGCCATCTTAAAGCCAATCCCAATGCCCTCAAAATTCCAGGAGTGGTATGGGTGCCTGAGCAGAAAGGATTATTTGAAGATCAGGAAGAGCGCCAGAAACTGTATGGAGATTACTCCTTTGGCGATGCCATTCTCGACACCACACTTGACATTATCTCCGACATCTTCAGCCCAAAAAGAAAAACCAAGAAGAAATAATCTTATGTATTTTAATAGGTTGGAGTGTTAAATATATGTTATTTTGGGAATTAATTCCCTAATTTGGGAATTATTTTGTATCTTTGTACCCAAATTAATGTAGTAATGCAGATAATATTTGATGACTCTGATTTAGAGGAACTCATAACCACGGGGCGTAATAGCAAGTACAAAAAGTACACCCGTAATGCAAAGTTTATGCAGGCATTAGCTGTAGCATATAACTATTTGCGTACGGTCGAACGTGCCAGCGAACTCCGTTTGATCTCATTCCTCCACTATGAGCAATTGGCAGGAACCAATGGATTAAGTTCCATAAGAGTTGTAAATGGAATGGTGGAGCGTATAATTTTCCGCGAATTTGAAGGCGGTATAAGAATAACAGTTTTAAGTTTAGACGATACACACTATGGCAACAAAAAGTAAGAATCCAGTACCATTTATGGCTGTTCATCCTGGAATGATGATTAAGCCAGAACTAGAAGAACGTGGCATTAGTCAGAAACAGTTTGCTTCGATGCTTGGCGTGCAAGCCTCTCATCTTAGTGAAGTACTTAATAACAAACGTGCATTATCAACCGAACTGGCTGTAAAGATTGAAAAAGCAATCGGTATTCCAGCAAAAACACTTTTGTCTGCTCAGGCACATTATGATTTGGAATCAACCGATGCTTCAAAGAATGATGTTCAGCAAGAAACAGTTGCTGTTACCATTCCCGTTAGCGATCGCAATCTTCTGCGAGAAATTGTTCGTCGTTTCGGTTGGGTTTGTGTATTTTAAGTGCAACATAACACAACCAAAACAAGTAGCATCTGTTGGAAACACTAAAGGTACCATCTGTATATCGTGGTATGCTTCTGGTATATTTCTATGATGACGACCGCGAGTTCGACGTCAGCCAAGAATTACAAATAGAGTACTTTGACTAATAATATTTTGTATGAAAAGAGTATTTCTCAGTATTGTCGCTTTGATGTGTCTGACAATGGTTCAGGCTCAGCCCCGGGCCTTTAAGGTTCGTTGTAATATCCCAACCGACTCCATTCGTTTGAGCGATCCCGCCATTCTGGCCGACCAGAAAACCAAGATGTACTACATGACGGGTACTGGCGGTATGATGTGGCGAAGTGCCGACTTAAAGTTGTGGGAAGGTCCCTTCCAGGTAACCGAGTTCGATGCCAACTCATGGATGGGTGCTCATCCTATGATATGGGCTGCCGAACTGCACCAAACAGGCGATGGCTATTATTACTATTTTGCTACATTTACCAATCAGTCTGTAAAGATTGATACCGTTCGTGGCAATGTTATCGAGCGCCGTGCCAGTCAGGTGTTACGTGCCGATAACCCTATGGGACCATATCGTTCTTTTGGCGATGCCACCTATCTGCCCGCCAATCGTCCCACACTCGATGGCACGTTTTGGCGCGATACCGATGGCAAACCCTATATGGTGTTCTGTGGCGAGTGGCTGCAGAATTGGAACGGCACTATCGAGAAGATTGAATTGAAGCCCGACCTGAGTGGAACGGTTGGTGAGCCTAAGTTGTTGTTCCGTGCCAGCGATTCGCCCTGGAGTCGCGAGAAAGACGAACAGGGCAACATCACCTGGAATAAAGTTACCGATGGTCCATGGCTATTCCGCACCGGTACAGGCCGACTGGGTATGTTATGGACCTCGTGGGTGTATGATGTTTATACCCAAGGTGTGGCCTATTCAGCCAGCGGCACCCTTGATGGTCCATGGATTCAGGAGCCCGAGCCCATCACACCTCCCACTTACGGTCACAGTATGCTGTTCCAGCGTTTCGATGGTCAGTGGATGATGTCGGTTCATAGTCATGCTAAAGATGCTCAAGGTCGCACCGTCCGCATTCCCCATTTCTTCGAAGTAGATCTCTCCGGCGACAAACTCGTGGTAAAGTAATTTTTTCCTATTTTTTGCCTTTTTGCTTGTAAGTTTTAAAATAAAGTCGTAATTTTGCAGCAGATATGAGTCGAACTGAAATCATTCAGTCCATTATAGAAAACAACAAACGCGATGAAGACAAAAAACGAAATTTTACATCTGCTGAGTGTCTATAAGCCGACGGCAGAGAGCAAGTACGGACTGACGCGCATCGGTATCTTTGGTTCCGTAGCTCGTGGCGAACAGACCGATGAAAGCGATGTTGATGTGTGCTATGAAGGCAAGGCTCCATCGCTGCTTACGCTCGACCTCATTCAGACAGAACTGGAGCGTATGCTGGGCAGTCGCGTCGATTTGGTGCGCGTCCGTGATGGTATGAACAGTTTGCTCCGTGAGCGCATCAGAAAGGAGGCTGTCTATGTTTGATCACGAGATTGTGATGGATAGCTTGCGAAAAATCAGTAAGGCCATTGAAACAATTCTGGAGCGTTCAGCCGTGGTCAGCGACCCCAATGAACTTCTTAAATCGCCGGGAGGCATGATGCGCCTTGATGCCATCTGCATGAATTTGATTGCACTGGGTGAGGCAGTGAAGGGGCTTGACAAGCAGACGCACGGTGATCTGCTGCCCCGCTATCCCGAAATCTATTGGAGTGGTGTGATGCGGATGCGCGACAAAATAGCTCATCATTATTTTGAAGTTGACACCGACGTCGTGTTTCGCACTGTGCAGGAAGACGTGCCAAGGATGAAAAGTGTTATCGACAGGATGATTGCTGATGTAGAGGAAATAGACAATTTTTCCGGCAACAAATAGCCCTGAATAAGAAATAGAAAACGCCCATCCCTCGATTGAGTGATGGGCGCTATGTTTATGAAACCAAGCGGCCGCTCCAGCTATGCTGGCTTGCCACCATCGGGACGCAAGAAGGTCGAATTGCTCATCATCACACAGATGCCACCGTTCCGCACATCGTGGCTCTACTTGGTTCCGTTACTGGAGGCAAAGATACGAAGATTATTTTAAACTTCCAAACTTTTTCTAAAAGAATTGCTTTTATTCATTGTTCCCTAAGAACGAGATGCGTTTTATTGTATAAAACGTTAAAATCAGCATAAAAGTTTATTTTATACCATAAATATTTGGCAATATCAACTTTTATGTTTATTTTTGCGGCATAATAGTGAATAATATGGAAAGAAACCTATTTATAGAACTGTTGGAAGACGGTGACAATGTTAGTCTCTACTCACCTAAGGCTCTACTTGCTTAACATCCAGGCTAAGATTCAATGAGTATGAAAACAAACAAGATTATGGATGAGATTCGCAGCAGCATCTCACCAGAGATGAAAATGCAGATGGAAATGTCAGTTGCCATTGCTAATCGTATTTATGACATTCTCGAAGCGAGAGGAATGACGCAGAAAGATCTTGCTAAGCGACTCGGCAAAACGGAAACAGAAGTGAGTCGTTGGTTGTCAGGTACACATAATCTGACTCTTGCCACGATATGTAAGATATCTGCAGCTCTTGAAACTGAAGTTGTAAAAGTTGCGGACTACGAATTAGAAACCGCATAAAGTATAAAAAACTACCACCACTTGCTTAAGTGATGGTCGTTTTTTTATTCATTATTTCCTAAGAACGAGATGCGCTTTAGGGGGAGCATGTTTTTATCTTCGTCGCTCATTTTGTCGTAGTACTCCTGCCACATCTCAATAAACTCATCGCCATCTATCAGACGGATAAACTTGTCACCGCCTGATGCTGCATGTTTTGCATCGGCAGAGTAGGTACCTGAGGTTACGAATAGGGCAATATCACCAGCTTTCAATATGCCAAGCAATGCACGAACATCTGCTGCACCGGTGGCGGTGTCGGGTTTGTGCTTTACCTGTACCTTAATTCTTGGTGTCTGGGCACCAAGTGGGTCAACATAAGCCACGATGTCAATACCACCATCCTTGCCTCGTGGTGCTACCGACTGAATAAAGTAGCCCATGGCCTTGAGAAGTGCAGCCACAAGGTCCTGAAACTCGTATGGATTTTTGCTCTTCAGATATTCACGAATACCATTGATAGCACGCTCCTCAAGAGTCTCAAGTTCAATCATGATTTCTTTGTTCTGATCGTTTTCTTCTTCAGGCTGGGCTGTTATCTTATCATCGGTAGATTGCTCCTTGCCACGATACCATGCTTTATAGCGTTGCCATGCCTCGTCGCGTAGTTTTTCTGCACCAAGTTTCAAGGCTTCCTCACCTTCGGGTGTGATGGTCCAGTTACCTTTCTTTTTAATCAGGTAACCAGCGCGAACATAGTCAACCGACGTAAAGTGCATATTGCTTTGCCATCGGATGTTTCCCGTGTTCTCTAGAATCTCTTTTTCCCAGGCAGATAACTCCACTGCTTTTTCTACCTCTTGCATCAAAATGCGGATGGGCATTGTGCCACCATTTTGTTTTAGGATTTGCAATGCTGCAAACATCGTTTTAGCCGATGTAATATAAGACTTTGATTTTGCTTTCATATTGTTATTGGTTTTTATTTTGCGCCTTTTTTGCGGTTGCAGTCTTTACATAGCATCTGGCAGTTCTCGGCTGTGGTGGTGCCACCTTCGGCCCATGGAGTGATGTGGTCGCCTTCCATCTCTTCTAGTTCAAAGTGATTACCACACCATGGGCAGATGCCACCTTGGCGTTCGTAGGCTTCGCGTTTCTGTTTCTTATCGAATGTACGGAACGACAGGTCGCGCAGGTCGCCACTAAGTACATAACTATAGATGCCCGATTTCTTCATAATCTCATCGTCTTCCATCAGGTCGTGAATACGATGTTCCAGCTCTACAGTATCATATATATTATTATGATAGGTGTCGTAGAGTAATCCCCAGTCCAAACCCTTCATTTCTTTGCGATACGTGGTGAATGTAGAACGTACCCAAGTGATGATGGCCGAGAAATAGGTCCATAGTTGATTGGCGTTGGCATCATCTTTATGTTTCGACATATATTCGCTTACTTCCTTGATGTCTTCCTTACGTGCAGCCCATCTAAGTATGGTGGCCAGGTATGCCTGCTCGATGGCATTGCCATTCAGATAGTCGCTACCTATTTTATAAGCGGGGCATCCGTTCTTTGAAAAGTAGCGGCGGGCATCAGTAACAAATGGTCCCACATATACGGCATTAAGTAACTCCTGGTCGAGCAGACGTTCGCCTGCGATATTGATAACACGGAACCAGTCGAGTTTCTCTTTGTCGGTGCCAGTACAGAAGTATACTGTTAGTTCGTAATTCAAGAATGACTCTTGTTCATCGGGTGTTAATGATGAGAAGAACAGTACGCCACGTTCTGGATCGTTGATGTTGAACTCGTGATAGCGGAACTCGCAAATGGATAGAGTACGCTGCTGTCCGTCTATCATTTCAAACTCATTATTACCAACCACGCTCCAGTACATGATATTGAGAGGGAACCCTTTTAGGATGGTGTTTACTACCGCCTGCTTTTGTTTCAAGTCGTAGCGGAATTCTCGTTGATAGGGTGGGCGAATGTCGAGTTTGCCACCATATCCACGAACACCATTGTCTGGGTCGTTTACGTAACCGTCTATCAGGTCACGAACCTTGATTGATTGTAGTTTTATATCCATAGTTGTTTATTGTTTTTTGCGAATGAGAATTCGAGAATATGGTTTTTGAGGATAACCATCTTTCATATAGAATAGTTGACCATCACGAAGACTCTTATTTAGCTTCTTTAATTCTCGGTTAAAAGGCTTTAATCCTAGCTCTTTTCCTAAATCACCTTCTGCTAATCCAATTATTTCGAATTGATCAGGATTATATTTGTCGAGAAAAGTGGTTGGAACTCCCATAGCTCCATTATAATCGAGTGGAATATCCGCTGTTTTACTTACCTCTATTGCATCGTAATTCTCGTAATGTGGATATTCTTCTGATGTATAGTTTTTATAAAGAATTAGGTCTTCATGTCTTTTTCTGATTTCAAGATTAGTGAACCAATGTACACCAGATACTCTGATCATACCTTCTCTATGGTCACCTGCAGTGGCTATGTCTTCATAATTGGAGATGAAATGTCCTGCACCTCCTTTAAAGCCATACCCCAACCAAATTTTATTTTCTTTAATTAGAGGAAATATTTCTTTGTAGTGGATTGCATTCTGATGACCAATAATCAAAAACTTCTTCTCATATTTCATCAACTGAGCCACGTATTCACGGAATAGCGAGAAGGGTGGGTTGGTAACTACTATATCGGCTTGCTTTAACAGCTCTATGCATTCACGACTACGGAAGTCGCCATCGCCTTTTAGTGGATGGATGCCGATTTCCTCTGGATCAGGGATATTATTGCCATTCTTATCGCCATCGTATATCAGATAGATGGCTTGCTCGCTTTTATTCTGACTAAACAAGTCCATATCCTGATTCTTGTAACAAGTAGTGATAAGTCGCTTTAATCCTAAGAACTCGAAGTTGTAGGCAAAGTAAGTGAAGAAGTTCGACACTCGCGGGTCGTCACAGTTACACAACACGGTCTTACCTCGGAAATGTTCCCGATAGTGTCGCAGCTCGTTATTGATATCTTCAAGTTGCGTATAAAATTCGTCTTTCTTTGCCTCCTTAGCGGCGTTTAAGTTTTTATTTGCCATATAGCGATTGATAGTCTTTTAATGGCACCCAACTATCAATCACGCTAAGACGCAAAAAAAGCGTGATGCACCTTTTGCGTCCAGCTTTGAGGCAGCCTCGGAACGGAAACCTCAGTCCATCTAACAAGTATGCATCACGCCATAGCGTGAATGCATTGCTACATCAGATGGACAAGGCGAACCATACCGAACACCTTATCACTTATTATCTCAGTGCGTTGTTATTTCCAAGAAGTTTCCGAGGCTTTTGGCTGAACGCGAAATAATAGCGAATGCTTTATAATTTACCCACAAAAGTCACACCGGCACCATTCCCGAACAGAGTTCGCCTACCCGTAGCCTTTCACTATGGTATGTGCCGGCGATCGTTTGCAAAGGTAGTTAAAAGCGGACAATAATCAAAGAAAAATGGCGTTTTTCTTGCTTTTTAGCATCAAAATTTGGCTGTGGGTACAACAATTTGCAGGTTTTAGGGATGTTTTTAGTAAAAACGTCCCTAATTATTTGTTGGTTTGATTTCTTGTTGTTAACTTTGCGTGTAAATATGACACAAACTATAATTAATTATGACAACTAACAGTATTCACCCCGGCTCAGCTTCATGGAAGGCTTTCCTTGAGATGGGCGCCAGATTCGAACATTCACCCGACTGATCGGTTTAACTTATCAGTTCCTGTGTGTGTGCTGACTGATGATCTCAGGCACACTTAATGTTAAACAAAAACAAATACGAATATGAACAAAATTGAAAAGAGGGAATACTCTCTTTATGGGATTATGTATCCCAGTGATATGCATAAATTGCGTGCTTCGCTCGATCAATTGGCTATAGCTATCAATGAGGTTTATAGTCAGAGTAACCCCGACCAACTAGTTAGGGTTGAGTTTGATTTTAAGCTCATAAGTAAAGGCGATGTGTATAAGTTTTTGGTAAAGGCAACCACTCAGCCTAATGGTTTAAAATGCTCACAGCGTAAACTGGCTGTTATTCTGGCCACGTTTACCAATCTGGCTGATAATCCTGTTTGCAGCAAACGGGTTAACACCATACTGCGCAGTTATAAACGCTATAAAAAGTTATTGAAATGATGGATATCAACAAACTAAAGGTATCACTATTTGCTAACCATACAAGCTACTCTAACGTACTTAAAACTCTAAATGAGATTGTACACCTTATACGTTACGATAAAATTGTTGCCGCCAATACCGTTAGCTATCGTAAAACAATGGCAGCGATGGGCAAAAAGCAGGCTGATAGTTATATCAAATCGCAACTGCAGCCTGCCTTTGGTGTGGCAGTAAATTTTAGTGGGTTAGGACATAGTGCGGCGCAGGCCTGTGGATGGACGAGGCTTGCCCTCTGTGATATCGATCATTTTGAGAGTGTGGAAGAATTGGAGGCCGCCATCAAGCGGCTCTCCAAGGATCCGCATGTACTGTTGATGTATCGCTCGATAGGCGGATTAGGTTTGCACATCATCTATTGTTACGAGCGCGAGGGTGGTAAACGTATCGATGATACCTCGTGGCAGGGCGCTTTTATCAAGGGTAATGAGTATCTGGCTGCCGTGGCACAGCACCCTTACGATAAGGCCAACAGCGATTTTACACGCTTGTCGTGTTTGGCTGGCGATCCCGATGTGTATTTTAACGAGCAGGCCGTACCTTTCGTTATTTCCGACGATATGATAGTGGAACAGAACTGCGAGCATCAGGAACACGGCCGTCCCCGTAAGGTTTACGATGCTAAATCGTTCGAGGTAAAAGCTGAAGAGGCGTGGCAACATATCGAGCAGCAGTTGTCGCAGAAACAGATACGCTATGAGCCTGGTCACCATCACGATTACATACTGCATGCCGCTTACCTGTTTAACCGTTACGGTGTGCCGAAAGACGAGCTTGTGAAGTTTGCCGATGTAGAGTGGCGCGACCACACAAAGAAAGAGCGCGACAGGGCCATCAGTCATTGCTATAAAAAGGAAGCACTGCATGGCACCTGGCGCCTGCCCGGGATGGAGAAACCACGCGGTAACGTACTGATGACACTGCCCGAAATAAGAAAATGGCTATCCGAACGTATCGTGTGCTGCTTTAATATATTAACCAACGCCTTGCTATGGTGCTCGAGGGATGATATCGCCGAAACTGATGGGGATGATGATGATGACCTGATTTCTTCGTTGCCGCCATTAACATCCGACAAATGGCAACCTGTTGATGATGTAGAGATAAACACCCGCATGTATCAGATAGAACTTGATACAGGAAAGCGTGTAGAGGAGAAACATCTGAGGGCTGTTTATAAAAGCGACTTTGCGCTGAAAGTGCATCCCATCCGACAATATATGAAGCTGCTACCTGAGTGGGATGGTATCGACCGTGTGAAAGAGCTATCCGACCATATCCATGCTGTTTCGGCCACACCGGATATGACCGACAAGGAGGCACAGGAGGCCATGCACTGGGCTTTTCATAAATGGATGGTGGCTGCGGTGGGCACATGGCTCGACGACCGTGTAATGAATCACTGTATTTTTACGCTCGTTGGTCCGCAGGGAAAGTATAAAACCGAGTTCTTCCGTCATCTGCTGCCACCACAGCTCCAATCCTATTTTATGGAGAACCGCACCAACTCTGTATCGCAGAAAGACGATCGTATAGCTATGCAGGAGCACTGTGTGATAGAGCTCGAGGAGGTGTCGGCTTTTGAGGGCACGGAGCTGGCTAAATTGAAAGCATTGGTTACTGCCGATAAGATAAAAGAGCGCCCTGTTTATGGTCGCGCACGTGAGGAGAAACCACGTTTAGCCTCGCTATGCGCATCAACCAACGAGCAACAGATATTGACAGATGCAACCGGTAACCGGCGATGGCTTTGCTTTAAGTTAAGCGAGATTGACAGTCCGTTTGAGTGGACCATCGATTACGCACAGTTGTATGCTCAGCTACAAAAGGAGTACTATGAGGGGTTTAAGTATTACTTTTCGAAAGCCGACGAGAAGCGTGTAAAGCAACTTAACGAGCCTTTCAGAGTTATCAGCCCCGAAGAGCAGATGATTGTGATACGTTTGCGCAAGCCAAAGAAGAATGAACCTTTTCAATTGATGAGTTCGCAGATGATAAACCTGTTTTTAAACTATGGCAGGCATAATAACTTTTTCTCAAATCGTAAGATAGGGGATATTATGATCGAACTGGGATATGAAAGCATGCATAAGCGTAATGGCAACTTCTTTAAGGTTGTTGAAATCCCGCTCGACCATCAGCAAGTATATATTGCCTCCGAAGATTTTAACTTTGAATTTAAAGAGGCGGATGACGACGAAGCGGCTGAATATCAGCAACTTGGACTGCCTCTGTGATCGAAAGTGTGAATCAGTGAATTAGTAATATGCAACTTTTATCATACAAAAAATAAAATGTTGCACATTTTCCTTTTTTGTATACAAAACTTTGTATTTCTCTAATTCACAAAATCACACTATTATATATAAATAACTGAATACCAATAAGTTAAATAGTAAAATTTTTAAATAATATAAGTAATTATGTTAGAAGTAAAAGACTATTCTAAGCAAGAACTGGCGGATGCGCTTTATGCCGGTAACATTAAACCTGAGAGCCGGATGAAAAAACTGTGGCGTGAAGTTAACGGGTGCCCCGGCTTGTTGCGCGATCTGCAACGGCTGCACTACCATTCGGGCGATTCGGGGTTTACAGCCCAGATGGTGGAGCGCATCAAGTACTGGCTGTGTATTGACTAACGGGGTGGGGGCGATATAAGTTTAATATAGGAATGTTATAATAAGATAGCCTACGCCAATGCTCACAAAAGTGGTGATAAAGCCCGAAAGCTGGAACGAGTGGTTAAGCACGTACTTGCCGATACGGGTAGTACCCGTGG
>JAEEGG010018347.1_pt1 | contig 14250 bp, 12 predicted proteins | sample 9134161 | NCBI WGS metagenome assembly JAEEGG01 (sample SAMN16246543, study PRJNA631951) | gut metagenome | biome: gut microbiome; feature: rumen; material: CR-attached | host: Bos | place: Iran: Karaj | collected 2018-10
TTGAAAGCGGGCTTCTGGAACAAAGCGTTCGAAAGCACCGTCAGCGTGTAGAACCAACCGCGGGTTTGGTCGAGACCTTCGGCGATGAAGTCCGCCGGGAAGCTGCGTTCCACGAGTTCCTTGTTTTCGAACGGGTAATGGCGGCTGGCATACGGCATGGAACCGGATTCGAACCAGCAGTCGAAAACTTCCGGCGTACGGCGGTAAACCTTGCCGTTCTTTTCGATGGTGAGCTTGTCCACAAAGTGCTTGTGCAAATCATCGAGCTTCACGCCAGTGAGCTGCTGGAGTTCTTCGATGGAACCGACAGCAATCATGTCGCCATCGTCGCTGAGCCACACCGGAATCGGGGTTCCCCAGAAGCGGTTACGGGAAAGGTTCCAGTCGCGGGCGCCTTCGAGCCACTTGCCAAAGCGTCCGTTCTTGATGTGGTCCGGCACCCAGTTCACGGTCTGGTTGTTCTCGACCATCCATTCCTTCAGAGTCTTGGTCACGCCGTCCTTGCTTGTGACAGGGGCGTCAATCTTGAGGAACCAAGTCTTGAGGGCGCGGTAAATCAGGGGAACGCCGGTACGCCAGCAGTGCGGGTAGCTATGCACGATCGTGTCCTGCTTGAACACGCGGCCCTGTTCCTTGAAGAAGCGGATAATTTCCTTGTCAGCTTCCTTAGCGCCCAGGCCCTTCCACATCGGGACCTTGTCGGTGAACTTGCCTTCGGTATCGAGCGGGTCGAAAAGGCCGAGGTCGAGTTCAGCACCCTTCTGGAAGTCTTCTTCACCGAAGGAGGGAGCGGTATGCACAGCGCCAGTACCGTCTTCGGTACTCACGTAGTCGGCAGGGTAAATCTTGTAGTGGCGGGACAGCTGGTCCGGCGTCACGAATTCATCGGAGATACGGGAAAGCGGTTCGTAGTCCTTGCCCACGAGTTCGGACCCCTTGCAGGTATCGACGATATTCGGGTTCTTGAAGTAAGCTGCGGTACGGCTTGCGGCAATCCAGTACTTCTTGCCATCCTGTTCCACGAGGTTGTAGTCCATGTCCGGGCCCACAACGATGCAGAAGTTGGAGTACAGCGTCCACGGGGTCGTCGTCCACACGAGGATGCTCGTGTCCTTGAACTTGGCTTCGTCCGTGTTGAGCGGGAAGATGAGCGTCAGGGACGGGTCCTGACGGTCCTTATAACCCTGGTTCGTTTCGAAGTTCGAAAGCGGAGTGGCAAGCGCCGGGCTGTACGGCTGGATGCGGTAGCCCTGGTAGATGAGGCCCTTGTCGAAGCACTGCTTGAACACCCACCACACAGATTCCATGAAGTTCTTGTCCATGGTCTTGTAGCCCTTGTCGAAGTCGACCCAGCGGCCCATGCGGCGAACGGTCTTCTTCCATTCGCTGGTGTACTTGAGCACCTTGCTGCGGCAAGTTTCGTTGAACTTATCGACGCCAAGCTTCTGGATTTCGGCAACGCCAGCGAGACCGAGTTCGTTCTGAACGAGAGATTCAATCGGAAGGCCGTGGCAGTCCCAACCGAAACCGCGGGGAACCTTCTTGCCCTTCATGGTCCAGTAACGCGGAACGATGTCCTTGATGGTACCGGCAAGCAAGTGACCGTAGTGCGGAAGGCCCGTTGCAAACGGAGGGCCATCGTAGAAAGTGTACGGTTCAGTTTCCGGACGGCTGTCAAGCGACTTCTTGAAACTATCGTCCTTGTCCCACAATCCGAGCACGCGCTCTTCGATTTGCGGGAAGGTCTCTTCTTTCTTTACTTCACGGAACATGGGTTACCTCAAACCCCGTGGCACAGCGCCACGGGCATTAAATTTTCGCGCGTAAAGATAGAAAAAAACATTCATGATTCCAATTTCCTATCTTTCTAACTATGGCCCGGAAACGTAAAAAGCATACCCCGATGAATCGCTCGCAGATGATGCAGGCGGTACATTCCGAGGATACCCGGCCCGAAATGCTTGTACGGCGCTCACTCTTCCAGGCCGGATTCCGCTACAGGCTGCACAGGCGTGACCTCCCCGGCTCACCCGACCTGTTCATTTTAAAGTACAATGTGGTCGTGTTTGTAAATGGTTGCTTCTGGCACCAGCATGGCTGCAAGCTCACGAGCCGCCCCAAGAGCAACAGTGCCTTCTGGGACGACAAGTTTACGAACAACATAGTACGCGACATCAAGACCAGTTGGAAACTTTCGCTGCTAGGTTACCGCGTAGCGACCGTCTGGGAATGCTCCATCAAGGGTGAATTTGAGCGGACCATCGAACGGCTCGTTTCCTTCATCAAGAGCGACGAAGAAAGCATCGAAATCTAGCCAGAAAAGCGACCAATTATTCCAACTTGGAATATCTTTTTGCGCAATTTATTCTTTTCAAAGTGGCTTTTTTGCCCGTATTCAAATAGTTTAGACTCTAGGCGTTTCAAAAAAAGGAGATTCCATGTCAAATGAAAAGTCGCATATGGGCCACATCGTCCTAATAACCCTTTCCGCCGCCATTGGCGGTTTCCTGTTCGGTTTCGACTCCTCCGTCATCAACGGGGCGAACGGAGCGCTCAAGGCGCACTTCAACGCAACCGACTATCAGCTCGCCTGGGCAGTCTCGCTTGCACTGATTAGCGCCGCCATCGGCGCATTCTTTGCAGGCCGCATTGCCGACGCCTTCGGGCGCGTGCGCTGCATGCTCTTTGCTTCGGACCTGTTTCTGATAAGCGCAATCGGTTCCGGCATTCCCTTCGGAATGTCCGACTTTATCCTGTGGCGCGTCATTGGCGGCTTTGGCATCGGCATGGCAAGCATCATCGCCCCAATCTACATTGCCGAGACTGCACCGGCCCACTTGCGAGGGCGACTAGGCTCCATGCAGCAGTTCGCCATCGTGATAGGCATTTTCGTGGCGCTCCTTTCGAACTACGTAATCGTGCGCATCGCGGGGTCCGCAAACAACGCGATTATCGGCAATATCAAGGCCTGGCAGGTTATGTTCTGGGTAGAGATTATCCCGGCGGTACTCTACGGTTACGCCGCGTGGAAACTCCCCGAATCGCCGCGTTACCTTATCCACAAGGGATTTATCGACCAGGCCAAGGATGTGATTGCAAAAATCAACTCCGAAGGTGTTGACAAGGAAGTAGAAACCATCCAGGCTTCCTTCAAGAACAAGAAGCAGCCCAAGTTTATCGACCTGCTCGAAATCATTGACGGCAGGGAACGCATTTCTCCCATCCTATGGGCGGGCCTCGGGCTTGCAATACTGCAGCAGCTGGTGGGCATCAACGTGATTTTCTACTACGGGACAATGCTCTGGCAGAGCGTGGGCTTTGGCGAGAGCGATGCATTCCTCACAAGCGTGATTTCGAGCGCCGTGAACCTGGTGATGACCGTGGTCGCCATCCTACTTATCGACAAGATTGGCCGCAAGCCGCTCCTGCTTATCGGTAGCATCGGCATGGCGGTAACACTCAGCACGCTTACCGCATGCTTCATGAGTGCAGGCGCCGACGGAAGCCTTCCGGGAGCAGCGGCCGTAATCGCCCTAATCGCCGCAAACCTCTACATTACCTTCTTTGCAGCAACGTGGGGCCCGGTCATGTGGGTGATGCTCGGCGAAATGTTCAACAACCGCATCCGTACCATCGCCATCGCAATCTGTGGCCTTGCCCAGTGGTTCGCGAACTTTGTGGTCACCTGGACGTTCCCGGTGCTCACTGGCAAGGACGGCATCGGCGTGGGCCCGACATACGCCATCTACTCGTTCTTCGCTATCTTCAGTATCTTCTTCGTGGCAAAGTTCATCAAGGAGACGAAGGGCAAGGAACTCGAAGAGATGTAGCAAGCCTATCCGAATATACAGAAAAGCCGGCAGAAAATTCTGCCGGCTTTTTCATACACCAAACTTTCGGTTACTTTTCAAGGCGATAGATCTTCACGTCCTTGATGTAGAACGTACGTTCCATTTTACCGAGGTTCAGTTCGAACCTGGCGAACGGGGTGCTTTCGCTCGGCGAGAATTCCTTCTCGAACGACTGGCCGGTAGTCTTCACAATCGGGTGTTCCATGAAGCCCACGGTCTCGTAGTCATCGTAAGTACCGATCCGCGCCGTGATCTGGCCCTCGACATCGGACCAGATGGTAAATACGCACTTGTATTTTTTGCCAGCGACAAGCGCAACATCTTCCTGAATCAGCTGAACGCTGTAAGACCTGGTACCACCATTTGTTACCACGACCTTCAGGTAGTGGTCCCCGCTCTTTTCTTCCACAACGTTGGCGGTGGCCTCGCCGTTCAACTGCGTGAAGAATATCCAGTGGTCCATGCCCTTCGAGAAGTTGCCGTTTTCAATAGTGTTATCGCTCATGGCGCCCACGACACCATCCCAGATATCCTTGACAAAGTCCTCACCGGCATTGCCCTGAGCATCTACGTAGTCATAGCGGAGCGGGCGGAAGGCCGAAACGAAGTTATTGTTGAGGGCATTCCAAATTGTGGCATTGTTTGCATTATTGAGGTAGATGACGCCATCATCGTCAATCGTGGCCTTGCTGAAATCGATGTTCTTCACAAAGTAGCGCACATGGAACACGACCGACAGGTTCGCAACAGAATCGGACACGCGTTCAATCTGCGAGAAGTGGTAACGCAGTTGTAGCCTCTGGTATCCGTTCAGGTCGTACTCAAACGGCACGTACTCGCTATCGATCATGACGCGTCCGCGAATCACGGAGTTCGCGGCCTCGGGCTTGAACGACACGCCGATTTCCTTCAGGTAGCCTTCGTCCTCGAGGTTGACGTTCTTGAACGGGTCTACGACAGAGGAACCTTCGGTAAACGAGACCGACAGCGAAGTTTCCGGAGCATCTTCTTCGGGCCACAGCGGGAGACCCTCGGTCGGATTGACGGAAACAGCCACGTAATAGCTGGAATAGGAACGCACCTCGAACAGGGACATCGAGAACGAATCCAGCAGCATCGGTTCATCCTTTGCAGCAGACTTCTTGAGGGCGTTCGTTTCAATTTCGGAATAATCCACAGAGAAATCCGCAGTGAGCGCCAGTGCAGGGTTGCCGATTTCGATACCGGCAATAGGGTCAGAATTGCCGCCGGAAGAACATCCGACGACAGCAAGCATTCCCAGCACGCAGCAAACTATGGACCAAACAAGACGCATTATACTCCTCGAGTGAGCGGAAACAGTTGTATGTTCACCTGAACTACATCATCCGCTTCGCCAGGCTTTGCGGAGAAATCTAGTAGTTCTTTGCGCATGAGTTGGATATGTTTTTTCAAATTGGGGAAATCTTCACGCTTAATACTGAACGTTAGAGCAGATATGTCGCGTTCCGCACTCGGAAGTTCGTTCATCATGTTCGCGGAAATACGCAGCATCTGCTGGTGATAGAGCTTCACCATCATGTCTTGCACTTCATCTTCGGTCGTGAGTAGCGGATCGCGCTGGCGGTAACCGTTGGCCGTCTTGACCAGAAGGCCGAGCTCCATAAGGAGGTCGAAGGATTCCTGCACCTGAGAGGGCGTGACCATCCCGCGGAGCTTACGGCTCACCCAGTCGGGAATCGGGCGGAAGCCCTTGAGGGCCACCATCTCGAGAATGACGGAGTGGTGCCATTCCCTAAAGATACGGAACTGCGCCTTGTCCATCTTGTGCAGCTTAGAACGCGGGCTCGCCTTGAGGAGCTGCGCGTAGTAGATCTGCTTTTCAGCATCACTTTGCGCCTGGTTAAAGAACACCAGACTCTCGAAATAGGCAGCACGCTGCTTTTCGAGCCCTAAACCTTGGATGAGCTTCAGTACGGTGCCCTTCGTGATATTACGCTTACCGTCGATAGTAAGCTTCAGGTGGGCGTGGCTCGAAAGCCCCGCCTTCTCGGCGAAGAACCGCAAACTGAAAGAGGGCTGCGTTTTCTTCTTGTATTCGTAGTAATCACGGAGATACACACGAAAGTTGGTGTACTGCAGCACATCCGGTTCAGTTAAGATTATTTTCTCTCCATTGTCCATGCTAATAAGATAGCAGAATGTAAGTTTAAAGAACAAAAAAATTTACACTTTCGTGTTTACCCTAGAAACCATTCTGGATACAAATGTGCCCAAATTCGCTCAATTTTCGGGGTCGGAGGCAAGGCGGGCAAAGCGTACGTGATCCACGAATTTCCCGTTAATTCGCTCAAATTCGCGAGAAACGCCCTCTTCGCGGAACCCTGCGCGGGTGGCGACGGCCCGGCTAGCGGCATTGGTTACAGAAGCCGAAATTTCGAGCCGGTTGAGGCCGAGTTCTGTAAACGCAAAGCGCGAGAGGATCCTCAGGGACTCGGTCGCAAGGCCCCTGTGGGTAAACTTTTCGCCGAGCCAGTAACTTATGTTTGCAGAAAGGTGGGCCGCCTGAATCCAACCGAGAATGATAACGCCTGCAAGTTGCTGGTTGCTCGCGGGTTGCTGGCCGCTCGCAGGAACTAGACTGTCCGCCGGCTTCACAAAGATGCCCCAGCAGGCGCCGTTCGCCATGTCGGCCTGCAGTTCCCACGTATCGATGCGGGACTCGACATCCTCGACACTGTCGCATTCCGCGGGCCACGGCAGGTGGCAGGCAAGAAACTCGCGGCTACCGTCTATCACAGAGTAGAGCGCGGGCGCATCGGGGCCGTGCAGCAGGCGGAGCGTAACACGCTCGCCTTCGATTGGGGTGTCGGGGATTTCGGTCAGGAAGTCTTCCATACGGCAGAATATAGAATTAGATGCGCATCTAGGATGGCAACGCTGGTTAGTGATTGCCGCGACCTCCGGTCTCGCAATGACAAAAAGAAAAGCCCGCTGACCTTGGTCAGCGGGTTTTCAGTGCGGATGAAAGGACTTGAACCTTCATGCCCTTGCAGGCACTAGAACCTGAATCTAGCGTGTCTACCAGTTCCACCACATCCGCGTGGGGTAAGCCAAATTTTGAAATTTTTCACGGTTTTGTCAAGGGTTTCTTGACAAAAAAGGGGGTTCCCCCTTTCTTATAATTTTAATCTGGTATGAAATTTACGCGGGCGGGGCCCCAGCTCGGAGTGGACGCCTACCGGCGTCCGTGGCTGCACTCGGTCATATCGGCAAGTAAACTTGCCGCTGCGACGCTCGTTTGCACACTACTGCGAAGGCCTTTTTTGCCTTTTTTGCCTTTTTTGCCAAATTATAAGGGAAGGCCAGTTCCGTTTATTGCCGGAAAGACTCCCGAATCCAGTCGAGGTGCTTTTCGCGCCAGTACGACCAGTCGTGCTCGCCCGCAGGGTCAAACCGGAGCATGCAGTCCGCCCGCACCTCCCTGCAGAATTCCTCTATCCAGGGTCTGGCCTCCCCTGCCGGAAAAAGCCTGTCGTTGCCGCCCTGCAAAAAGCGCCACCTACCCTCGCGCATCCGGGAGTTCGCACCGGCAAGCATACGCGCCTCGCCCAGCAACTTGCCGAACGAACTTGCAAGCAAACGGTCCTTCACGCGACGCTTGCCCTGCATGGAATAGACGAGTACGCCCAGCGCCCCGTCCGAGACACCGACCAGCGAAACTTCACCCACCGGCGAGCCGCGACGTGCAGCAACAGAATCGAGGGCCGCATCGACAGAAGCTAACATGGCTCCCGTAGCCCAGTGCTTGTCCCTACATGCCGAAGCGCTCACTACGATTACGTTCGGAAAAAGTTTTGCAAAGTCGTCGCCGGCAACAAAACCCTTCTCGCAATTGCCGCTCGTCATGCCGCCATGGAACCACACGACGACACTTGACTTCGCAGCCTGTTTCGGAGATTTCTTCTCGGGCCACCACACGCCCGTTGCGCTCTTGACGAGCATCCTGTTTCCCTGATCGATGGAAACGACCGTAAGAGAATCCGGCCTACCACTAGCAAACGCACTTACGCAAAACAACAGGGCGAAGCCCAACGCTGCAAACTTACGCATGGCCCTAGTGCCGTACCCGCGGCATTTTCGTCTTGATACCCAGGACAATAAACACGACCATCCCGATAAAACTGAACAGGACGATGCCCGCAACAATTAGCAGGTTACCCACTGTATAGTCGGCGAGTTCCTCCCATTCCAGTCCGCCTTCCGATGTCGAGATGGACTGCACCACGAAGAGGTCGTCCTTGACACGCGAAGCCCATATCTCAAGCGGGACAGTCGCCGCATCCACATCGGCAAAGTCAAACCATTCCGACAGGATCTCGTTCATTTCGCCCGTAGCGTAAAGAACGAATGTGACATCCTTGTCGCCATTTATCTGGAAATACGTCTTGTCCAGGAACGGAATGTTCGTGCCGCCAAAGAGGCTCGGGATAGAGGCATGGCTCAGCGTACCATAAAAGAGGTGCGGCTCCTCGCGAAAACTGCGCACTACGAGTTGCGTACTCGACACGCACCACACTATCACCAGCAGGAACAGGAGTGCCGCGTTAAAGTAGACGTATTTGCGCGAGTGGAAGAAAGCCATAACAAACTAGTTTTTGGACCTGAATATAAAAAAGAATGTCGAGAGCAAAAGCACCAGCGTGAGGAAATAGAACACGAGAGGGATCTTTGCCTTCAGGGCAATCTCGTTCAGGCTCTCCTGCTGAAAATACTGTATCAGGTCCTCGCCCGCAAGCACGGTCTCGTGGTTGTCGAGGCGGTTCCAGGCAATAGAGTGCTCCACGTTCTCGTCCAAGAGACTCTTGACGCGAATGGCTAGCGAATCGGGAACGTCAAGACCCTGCGGGAGCGCAACCGGGAACCCGAACCGCGCCGAGTCGAGCGTTGCAAGCAGCGGGTACGAAACGTTATCGGGCAAAAAAACCACATCGGCGTAAACCTTGTCGTAGGTTTCGAACCACGCACGACGGACAGACAGGTAACGTCGGACACCGGCCACCTTCGAAAGCACGCGACGCTCAAACTCGTGAACGGAATACGGAGGAGGCGCCACGATACCCCGCGACGAGAATTCATCCATCTCCCGCGCGAACGAGACGGCGAGTTCACGCAGCGACATGGACTGCGAAAGCACCTTCACGGAGTCTTTCGTGTACCCGCAACGGACCACACTCATGGACTTCATGAGTTCCATGTCCATCAGCTGGTAATCGGAAAGCGACTTGATATAGCGCGAGTAGACGATGACGCCCGGTTTCTGCGAAAAGTAGAACAGCGCGGTAAGCCCGAGCGTGATGAGGATAATCAACCAAACCCACGGAGTCTTGAGCTTCGCGTTGAAGGTATCGGCAATCGTCCTGTTTTTCGTATCTTCCACAACTAGAAATTACCTTTTTTCTACTTTGATGGACATGCGCGGGAAAAATTTTTCGACATTTTTGACCTTTTTGCCGCTTTTGAGCATCTGCGGCGGGCTTTATGGTTGCACCATTGAGCATGCCGAGGAACAGGTCATCGAAAAACACGTGAACGGCACGAAGAAAACCTCCGTGTGGGTATACCCCGACGGCGAAATCCTCAAGCGCAACGAGTGGTACGACAACGGCATCAAGGAATTCGAAATCCAGTACAAGGACAGCGTCCCGCACGGGAAAATCAAGCGCTGGACCGTACTCGGCGACGTGGCTCTTGACGGAGAATACAAGAACGGCAAGCGCGAAGGGACTTGGACAAGTTACTTCGTAGAACGGCTGAACTCCCGCCGCAAGGAAGCCGTGCGACACTACAAAGACGACCACCCCGTGGGCGACTGGGAAAGCTGGCACTTCAACGGGAACAAGGCTTCCGAGGAACATTATAACGACAACGGGGACACCGTCGGTGTATTGAAAAAATGGCACGATAACGGAGTCCTTGCGGAAGAAAACAACTGTCACGAAGAGCATGGATACATTAAGCGCTACGGAAGGAATTGCAAGATTCTAGAATACTTCAGTTGCGAAAACGGCCTACTGGTCGGTGAATGGAAGAAATACTACGAATCGTACGGACCCGCCGATTCCGCAGCAGGGAACTGCGAGCAGGCACAAATCAAGGAAGAAGGCATCGCGGACAACGACATCCTCTTTGACCCACATACCACATACAGGGCAGATGGTTCTCTTCTTAAGAAAATTACGTCCGACCCGTTCAAGGGGCGCGAAAAGATACAATGGTTCGACGAGCAAAACAATGTTGTGCGCGAAAGCATCTTCATTACCGAAGAAACAGATGGGCCTGTAGAAAGCTCAGGCATCGCCTACGGAACATGTGACACCTCATCTACACTTTTCTGTGCAGAAACTTCGTTTGTCCGTTCGGCAAACCCAAGCGGGACACTAGACAGCAGCACATTGAGCTTCAAGGACGCGTATAAGCTGAGCATAGGAAAGTACCCGGCATCGTTACGTTACATCAAGGCAGGGCATGTTCTTTTGTACGAAGAATTCTGGGCATACGATGATCCTCCGACAAATTACGGAGACCCGGCTCTTCGCGTGAGCCGCAGCTTCTACCCCGACAGTATGGGCGGCAGAATGGCGAGCGAGGGCTTTTGGCAGAGAAACCTAGACGGTTCCAAACGCCACGGCATATGGCGCAACTGGTACCCAAGCGGAATACTGCGAGACAGCCTCACCTACGTGAATGGCGAACGCGTCGGCGAACAGTTCAGCTACGATAGCACCGGCAAGCTCACGATACATAAAACAGAGGCCGGCAAGAACCGGCCCATGATAATGCATTTGCCCGTCAAGCAATAAACTTACTTGTACATGTAGCTCACGCCATTGGGGAACTTGAGTTCCTGCATGCCGGCAGTATTTACCTGAGCAACCGACTGCACGGAACCACCGTAGATAATCGCGTTGCCCTGGTAGGTCGGCTTGAATGCAGCATTGTTTGAGCCGTAGTAACTGCTGTTGTTGTAGGTGACGGTCGCGCACTTGGGAAGGTCGGTCGAGTAGTTGCCGAACGCGAGGAGAACGCCGCCGGTAATCTCGAAGCCGGCATCCGTATCGATAAGGCCGCCCGCCATGTTGGAAGAGCATCCGCCGCTACCACCGCCCATGCCGCCACCCATGCCTCCGCCGCCCCAACCTCCAAAGTTGAAGCCGCCCTGGTTCTCGTAGCTCTGGCCAGTGATTTCGAGAATCAGCACGCCGCCGGTCATCTTTCCGGAACCGTTCGCGTCGAACACGTCGATCATGTCGCCCTTCGCGCTGATGTAGTGGTAGCCGCCGCTAACGACAATATGGCCACCGCTCTCGCTGAACGCAGCGTACTGGCCCACGTTTTCCTTCGGGCCACCGGCGCCGTTCCAGCCGTCGTTTGTAGCAAATGTCGAAGTGATTCCGCCTTCCGCAAAAATCCTGTAGGCTTCCAGGCCTTCGCTAGCGGTAACCACGTTGATTGTAGAGCCCTTCAGGTACAGGGCGGAATCGGCGTGAATACCGTCATCCTTCGAACTGACCGTCACGTTACCCGCATTCATGTAGACACGCCATTTTGTATGCATCGCATCGTCATCGGCGGTCACATTGATATCGCCCCCGTTCACATAGATGAACTTCGTGGCGACCATTCCCTTGCCGGTAGAAGTCACCTTGATGGTGGAGGCTTCGGCAGAATCGTTCACAAGAATGTAGTTTGCCGCCTGGATGCCGTCGTCACCCGCCTTGATGGTGATGTTTCCGCCGGAGATTTCCACGATGCCCTTGCCGGCAACCGTATCCTTGCAGGCGCCACCCGCCTCTTCGCATTCGTCGCTTTCGAGTCCGTCGCCCTTCTTGGCGGTCACGTTCAAGACACCGCCCGAAATCTGGAGGCTGCCCTTGCCCTTGATGGCGTTTTCTTCGGCTTCGACGGTGATGTTGCCGTTCTTGATTTTGAGGTCGTTGCTGCACTGGATGCCGTTCTTGAACTTGCCCTTGACGGTCAGGGTGCCTGCACCCTTGATGTTCAAGTCGTCGCGGGAATAGATTGCAGCCTTCGAAGTATCCTGCGCGCCGTTGACCTTCGTGAACAAGTGATTCCCGTTGCCGTCTTCGACCACGTTGGTAGTTCCCTTCACTAGGTGAATGACCGTCTTGTCGGCATTCTTCACGAGAATGGGAGAATTAGAACTCTTGATGGTCGCGTTGTGGAGGTAGATGCCGGTATTGCCCTCGTTATCTGCACCCGGCGTGTTCACCACGACCTGGAAATCGGAGGATTCGCCGGTAACGTAGTAGGCGCCCGGGCAAGTGATGGTTGCAACTTTGTCTGCAATCTCAACACAGCCGTTGTTATTCTCGACGGTCGCCGAAGTGCCCGCAAGCTTCAGGAGGATTTGCGAGCCGTCCAACGTCCTTGAATCCTCGTTGTCGTTCTCGTCGTCACCGCTCTCGTTGCCGGGATTGTTGCCGGGATTGTTGCCGCCGGGAATCACGCTGGAACTGCTGACAACGCGGCCGGGCCATACAAAGCTAGAGCTAGATGCGCCGAAGCCGGGGCCGACAATGCTCGAACTAGAAACTTCCGTGCCGGGCACGACAATGCCGGAACTGGAAAGTTCTACGCCAGGGAAGTCAGTTCCCAGGAAATCGCTGCTGGAAGAAATTTCCGGTGGGTAAAGCGCCCCACTATCGACATTAGGATTCGTGACCGCATCTTCAGAACAGGCTACAAGACCCAACGAGACTCCAATGGCGGGAAACGCCAAAAGCCCTAATTTCATATCTGACTCCTTTTTTACTTAATATAGATTGACCCCTCCAAATACGCCACTGCGACCTATAATATTCTGTTGAAGTCGAGAACAACAAAACCCGAAAAATCGGGAGTTTAAGTTCCGCGCGTTACGCATTATCCCAAAAAAAATTTCTGGCATCCATTTATGTAAAAATCATTTTTCAAGCGGGAGAAGAAGTCAAGAAAAAATTAGATTTGCAAAAGAGGAAAAAGGACAAATTAAATATGCGGCGCAAGGATAGAGAAGTTTTAGGCGACGAGAATATCGCGAAGATTATCGAGCAGTGCACGACCTGTCATGTCGCGATGGTGGACGATGCGGATGCGGGCATGCCCTACGTGATTCCGATGTCATTCGGGTATTGCCTGGAAGGCGGTGTTCTGGAGCTATACTTCCACTGCGCGCACGCAGGCAAAAAACTCGACTGCATCCGCAAGAATCCGAATGTGGCGTTCAGCATGTGCGTCGAGAACCGCATCGAGATTCACGAGGACGTTTATTGCAAGAGCGGGCGCTTTTACGCAAGCGTTGTCGGGCAGGGTAAAGCCGAAATCGTCGAGGATACCGCCGAGAAATGCCGTGGGCTCTCGCTCCTGATGGAACGGCAAGCCGCAGGTGCTCCGCACGCCTCAGGCTCGGCGCCGTCTATGCACGCCCCGCACAAATTCGAATTCACGCCCGCGCAGGCCGCCGCCGTGACCGTGTTCAAGATAACGAGCACGAACTTCACCGGGAAAGCGAAGTCGGAATAGAGGGGGTCTATATGGCAAGTAAACTTGAATTCGGGTTACAGACTCGCGAAGAGCTCGACGAAGCGGGCTTAATTATGGCCCGGGCGTACGAAGATTATGACTACGTTACGCTCTATTTCCCTGATAGGGAAAAAAGCCGAAAGGGACTGCAGATTTTTATGCAATGCGTCCTAAAAACGTGCTATGGAAAGGCTGATTTGTTGGCGGCGCATCGGGATGACAAACTGGTCGCCCGCGCAACTCTGGAAGCACCCGGCTTCATGAAGCCTTCCGCGTTCCAATACATTATACACGGCTTCTTGCGCGTATACCTCAATACGAAATGGAGCGAAATCAACGGATTCATAGCTATGGACGAAAATGCCAGCAAGCCCTGCCACGATTTTCAGAAATCAGGGCCGGACATCTGGTATCTCAGCATGCTCGAAGTGGACCCGTCCGCGCAGAGGCAAGGCATCGGTTCTCAATTTTTAGCTTATATGGAAGAATACGTGCGGGAGCGTGGTGGCAAGCAGTTGGCTCTATTTACCAACTCACGGGAAAACCTCGCTTTTTACAGCAAGCGTGGCTACGAGGTCTTTCACGAATGCGAAATTGAGCACAACGGCCGGAAAATCGGCAGCTGGAGCATGAAAAAATTTCTAAATTAACGGCCACTATGAGTGAAGCTATTAACAATGTGAAGCAGGCGTTTGACGCAGAACTTGCGCAGACCGACCTTACGAACCAAGAAGCCGTTAACAACCTCCGCGTGAAGTACCTGGGCAAGAAGGGTGCCGTGACCGACCTCATGAAGCAGATGGGCACGCTCAGCGCCGAGGAACGTCCGGCTTAC
>JAEEGG010018270.1_pt1 | contig 14249 bp, 6 predicted proteins | sample 9134161 | NCBI WGS metagenome assembly JAEEGG01 (sample SAMN16246543, study PRJNA631951) | gut metagenome | biome: gut microbiome; feature: rumen; material: CR-attached | host: Bos | place: Iran: Karaj | collected 2018-10
CGAAATGGGGTTGCGCTCGCTGTAGTTGCGGGTGTCGTTGGCCGTCCAGATGCGGTAGCCGCTGACGGGAACTTCCTGGCCGGTGTCGAAGAGGAACCACGAGCGTCCGTTGAAGTGCGAGCAGAACTTGGTGCGGGTGTCGTTGTCGCCGATGTTGGGCCAGTTCTCGTGGCTGATGGTGCTCTCGATGCCGCGATAGACGGTCATGCCGTCGATTTCCTCGCCCTGTTCGTCGAGCAGGTCGAACTCGGAGATCTGCACGATGCTGCTGCCGGTGATTTCGGAGATGTCGAACTTATAGTAGCGGTAGCCCTTGCGGTCGGGGTTGGCATTGGTGAAGGTGCCGTCGTCGCGGCGATAGACGGCAGCGTGGCGGCCGGCAGCAAAGGGATGGGCATCGCGCGGGCGACCGTTGTCGATGTTCTGCCGCCAGGGGGCGGTGGTACTGTAGCGGTTAATCTGGTAGCAGAGCTCGCCGCTGCCCAGCTGGGCCTCGTTGAAGGAGTTGACGGCGATGCCGGTGTAGTGGAGGTCGTAGCAGTTGGTGAGGATGAGCTCGGTGGCGGAAGCAAGCTCATAGTCCTGCTCGGCGCCCGTGATGAGGCCGGTGTTCCAGCAGTCGGCGAGGGTGAGGGGCTTGACGGAGGCGAAGCCGACGAAGGCGGCAGCCAGCGTGTCGGCCGTGACGGCACCGAGGTTGGCACAGGCCTCGACATCGAGCGTGGCGCGGATGGCACCGCCCAGCATGGAGCCCGCCTGCGAATGGGCGCTGACAGCGGCTTCGCTGAGGCAGGCCGTGATGGTGACGCTGCCCATCTGGGCGCGTCCGGCAATGGCGCCTACGAACTTCGTGCCGCTGAAGGAGCAGGAGCTGTCGAGGTGGAGGCCGGTGATGGTGGCTCCGTCGCCCAGCATGCCAAAGAAGCCGACGCATTGCTCACCCTCCACGTGGAGGTTGCTGATGATGTGGCCCTGACCGTCGAACGTGCCGCAGAAGGGGCGCGAGGTGTTCCCGATGGGGACGAAGCGGGCGGAGAAGAGGTTCATGTCGAGGTCGGCATTCAGTTGCACGCGGCAGGTGTCGCTGAGCTTGCCGCTGTTGATCTGGTTGGAGAACGTCAGCACGTCGAGGGGCGTATTGATTTGGTAGATGCCCTTGTCGTCGGTGTAGAGTGCTCCGTAGCCCAGTTTCTTGTCCATCCACTCCACGCGGCCGTACACATAGTCGCGCACCACATCCACCTCGGCATCCCACGTGCCACGGATGGCAGGCGTGAGGCTGATGTACTGGTTAAGGTAAGGCCAGCGGATGAAGTTCAGCCGAGCCGAGGCGCTAATCTGGGCGCGCAGGGAATCGACGCACGCCGCCACCTCGTCGGGCTCGAAACGGCCCGCATCGCGGAGGGCTGCCCACATGCTCTGCAGACGGGCCATCACATTGTTGTCGGAGATAATGAGGTCGACAAAATAACTGAAGTTGCCTGTGCAGCGGACGGGGTACGTCCAGCTCTTGTACTCGTTGGCGGGGAAGGTGGTGATGTCGTCGTCGAGCGCCAGTTCGTGGTCCCACACGGGGCCGGTGTAGAAGTGGTCGTCGCCCCGCTCCTTGTAGAAGAACACCTGGCAGAGCATATCGGTGTTGCCGTTGTATTCGCTGGCAAGGAAGTAGTTGAGGAAAGATTCCATATCCAGAAAACGGCCATAGCCGTTTTCCTCACTCGACGAGCCGTCAGTATAGACATGATTCTCCATGTCGTTCCAGGCATTGCGGATGTAGTTGAACTGCTGGGGCTGGATGATGTCGTCGTCGGGGTCATGTACGGTAATGGGGTTTCCGTGTGCGGAGGTGAACCAATAGGGCTCGCGCGAAGCGTTGTTATCGACTTCTACGAAGTAGCCGCCGGTAATAGTTTCTTCCGTAATATCGTCGGCCGTCATCTCGGTAACCTCGATGCGTCCTTTGTGCACCGACACATGGTCGGCCAGCGTATAGGTGCCTCGGTATTCGCCGTTCACCAGGAGGTCCACCACCTGGTACCAAGGTGTCCACTTGAGGCCTACCCTGCGCGACATCTCCCAAGCCACGGGGTTGCGCATGAGCGTCTTGTCGCGCAGGCTGTTGATAAGTACCCACTTCTTGGCTTTCACGGGCGACTCGTTGATGCCATCCTTCATCATGTGGTGGCTCTTGCCGTCGTTGAACTTCACGCGGTAGGCCTTGTTCTCGGGCGAGGCGGAGTAGTTGCCCCTCACGCGGAACAGGATGGGGTAGTCCTGCAGCAACGTGCCATTGTCGTAGATGAGCTGCGAACGCGACTCGAAATCCTCGCCTCGGTTCTTGGGCAGGATGTTATTCTGCACATGGATGCTGAGCGTGGGGATGTCGGTCACCTGATAGAACTGGCTGTCGTCGCCTTCGCCCTCGTAGCCGTAGAACTCCAGCATGGAGACGTTACAGCGTGAATTTGCCGGTCCCACGTAGCGCACGTAGCGGAAGCCGCGCGAGACGTTGACGTCGGCATAGGTCAAGGTGTTCTTCTCGGGTGTCTCGCTGATGAGATAGAGCGGTACGGCATCCATGAAATCCTCGCTGTTAGCACCCTCAAAAACGCCTAGTAACATCTTGCCCGGGCCGCTGTTGCCCGTCTGGGGACGGAAGCCGACACGCGTGATAATATAAGGCTTGCCGAAGTCGAGTCCTGCCCAGGTCATGCTCTGGTCCCACGTGGAGACGAAGGTTTCCGGTCTCCCGTCGAACGCACTGGCGTAGGTATAGCTGGTAGTGGTCTGGCGACCGGTAGTGGGGTCGTAGCTGTATGTGGAGCCAATGGGAGTGCCGTGGATGAGTGCGCTCTCAGGCGTATCGTCAGCCCAAGCGGAGAGGATGGCTACAAAAGATAGAACGATGAGGTGCAGGAACCGTATGCTTTTCATTTCATTGTCATATTTTTGGGCTGCAAAGATAGGGTGAGCCGAACGAAAATGCAAATATATTTGCAATTTTCTGAGGTGACTTTAAGAATAATCACTATCTTTGCTGCGCAAATCCATTATTCACCTTAAACATCAGACATCATGAAAACAGAGAAAAACCTGAAGGGAACAAAGACGGAGAAGAACCTGCAAGAGGCATTCGCCGGAGAGTCGATGGCCCGCAACAAGTACACGTATTTTGCTTCGAAGGCAAAGAAGGACGGCTTCGTACAGATTGCCGCGCTCTTTGAGGAGACGGCTGCCAACGAGAAGGAGCACGCCAAGATTTGGTATAAGTACCTGAATGGCGGTGCAGTGAGCGATACGGCAACCAATCTGGCTGACGCTGCTGCCGGCGAGAACTTCGAGTGGACGGATATGTATGCCCGCATGGCTCGCGAAGCCCGTGAGGAAGGCTTTGAGGAGATTGCCAAGAAGTTTGAGATGGTGGGCGCCATCGAGAAGCACCACGAGGAGCGCTACCGCCGCCTGCTGAAGAACATCGAGGACAAGGTGGTCTTCTCGAAGGAGGGCGACGTCATCTGGCAGTGCTCGAACTGTGGCCATATCGTCGTGGGTAAAGAGGCTCCCGAAATATGCCCCGTCTGCGACCATCCGCAGAGCTATTTCCAGGTGTTGGCAGAGAATTATTAAGATGAGAGCGCCTTTTAACTTCTTTTGCAGCGTGCTGCTGGCAGCCTGCTGCGCAGGTAGCGTGTCTGCTGCCGACAAGGGCGATGTCTGTTGGACACTCTCCGACAGCACCAACGCCATCGTTTTCACCCCTTCTGAGGCTTCGCTGCCTTATGCCGACCACATCGAGATGAGCGGCGAGCAGATGGCCGTCGTGCTCCGCTGGGGCGTGGATGAGCAGCGGCACTTCCATGCCGAGCGCTCGCTGGTTTTCCCCATGCTGCGCACCATCCCCAACAACACCCACGCCAGTCTGATGCACCGCATCGGCACCGACGTCCCTTCGCTGCTCAGCGTCAACGGCCTTTCGCTGGGCAGTGAGCAGGTGCAGCAAGTGTGGATTGACGGCTACGTCGGCGTCCGCAGCACCTTCTCCGTGGGGCAGCCCAACATCGGTGCGGCACGTGGCAACTACCTGACGCCTGCCGTGGAACTGGAGCGCAGCATCTTCCCCTCGACGGACAAACCCTTGATGGGCGAGCACTACACCTTCCGCAACATCTCTGCCCGTGCGCAGACGGTTTATATCCCCGAATATTCACAGAGCTTCACCACCCGTGCCGAGCGGGGCGTGACGGGCTCTTACATCATTCGTGCTGACATCACGGGCAGCGGCACGTTCGTCCTCCAGCCGGGCGAGAGTCTGACGTTCGGCACCGTCTTTCAGGCATATAGGGTAGGGGAGCAGGCGCTGAATCCCGACCTTGCGGCAGAGTTTGCTGCACGGCAGGCTTTCCTGCGGGAGATGGACGACAACCTTGTCCTCGACACCCCCGACGATGTCATCGACCGTGAGTTCCGCTTCGCCAAGATACGTGCGTCAGAGAGCATCTTCAAGACCTCCGGCGGCTATATGCATGCCCCAGGCGGCGAGTCGTACTACGCGGCTATCTGGGCTAACGACCAGGCCGAGTATGTCAACCCCTTCTTCCCCTTCACGGGCTACGGCACAGGCAATGCCTCGGCACTCAATGCCTACCTCCACTTTGCCCGTTTCATGAACGACGACTACAACCCCATCCCCAGCTCCATCATCGCCGAGGGCAAGGATATCTGGAACGGTGCCGGCGACCGTGGCGATGCGGCTATGATTGCGCATGGAGCGTCGCGCTACGTGATGGCACGCGGCAGCCGTGAAGAGTCCCGTCAGCTGTGGCCGCTCATTGAGTGGTGCCTGGAGTACTGCCGTCGTCACCTGAACGATGCCGGTGTGGTGCTCTCCGATTGCGACGAGCTTGAGGGGCGTTTCCCTGCGGGCGATGCCAACCTCTGCACCTCCACGCTCTACTACGATGCCTTGCGCAGCGCCGCCATGCTCTGCAAGGAGCTTGGGTTGGGCAATGCACGTGCTACGGCTTATACCCGTCAGGCGGATGCGCTGGCGAAGGCCATCGAGGCTTACTTCGGTGCCGACATGGGCGAATTTCACACCTATCGCTACTATGAGGGCAACACGCAGCTGCGTTCGTGGATCTGTATGCCCCTCATCGTCGGCATTGAGAACCGTGCCGAGGGCACTATCGCAGCCCTCACCTCGCCCAAGCTGATGACCGACGACGGCCTGCTAACGCAGGAGGGGAGCGAAACCTTTTGGGACCGCAGCACGCTCTATGCCCTGCGCGGCATCTACATTGCGGGCGACGTTGCCACCGCTAATCCCTTCATGCACCACTACTCCGAGTATCGTCTGCTGGGCACCCACGTACCCTATCCCATCGAGGCATGGCCTGAGGGCTCGCAGCGCCACCTCTCTGCCGAGAGCGGACTCTATTGCCGCGCCGTGGTGGAAGGTATGTTCGGTTTGCGCCCCACGGGACTGCGTTCGTTCACCGTCTCGCCCCGTCTGGCTGAAGGGTGGAACAGCATGGCGCTTCGCCACGTGCGTGCCTTTGGTGCCGACTTCGACATAGAGGTCACTCGTCGAGGGGCTAAGGCCGAAATCACCGTCGTCAACCACGCCACGGGCAAACGTCAGACGCGCCGCCTCCCCGTCGGCTCCACCGCCAGCGCCGCGTTCAAGCTTTGAAAAAACGCGCTTGCCGGCTGACTTTGCTAAACCGAAACCAGCCCGACGAAACTCTTAAATTCTCATAAGATTCTTTGATATATCGTCGGTAAATATTAATTTTGCGCCCTCAAACCAGAGTATGGCAGAAGACAGGGATTTTTTCCATCGCAGGGTGGCAGGCTATTTGCTGAAGACGCGCAGCCAGGTGGGCATGATAGCGTTTGTAGCAGCATTTGCGTTGCTGTTCATCAACCTGTTCACGCCCTACAGCCTGCCGGCATCAGGGTCGATGGGCACCACGAAGTTCATGTACCTTGTGTGGTCCATTGTGTTGGTTTCTTTCGCGTTGGTTATCTTCTTCCTCAGCCGGACCACGATGGTGCTTTGGACAAAGCATCACGCCATCAAGAACATCAGCTACATTGTGTGGATTGTGCTGGAGATTATCGTGATAGCTGTCATCGCAGCGGTCTGTTTCTTCTGCGTCCACGTGGAGCATGATTTCATGACGGCCTTGCTGAAGTGCCTCACCTATTCGGCGCTGCTGATTGTGCCGCCCTACACGGCGGCGGTCATTTACCTGTCGCTGCAGGACAAGAAGACGCAGCTCAAGGAGATAGAGGAAGACCTCGACTCGGCCATCACCCAGAAGGCTGCGGGGCGCAGCATCATCTCGTTCTACGACGAGCGGGGCGAGCTGCAGCTGAGCCTGGCCAAGGAGAATTTCCTCTACATCGAGTCGTCAGACAACTACGTGGCCATCTGGTATTTGAAGAACAACCTCCCCCGCAAGCAGATGATGCGCATGACGCTCCAGCGCATGGCTGCGCAGCTACAGGGCACCAACGTCATGCGCTGCCACCGCTCGTACCTTGTCAACATGGAGCAGGTGCGTGTGTTGCGTCGCGACAAGGAGGGCTTCTTCATTGAAATGGGCATAAAAGGTGTGCCTGACCTCCCTGTCTCCAAGACCTATAGCGAGGAAATCCTCAAGTGGCTTGCGATGTAATCGTGATTGCTCTGTCGCAGTAGTCGGTGACGGAGGTGCGGTGGGTGATGAAGATGAGTGTCTTGCCCCGTTCGCCCTTCGTGATGCGCTGTAGGAGTTCCCGTTCTGTTTCCACGTCGAGTGCCGACGTCGATTCGTCCAGCAGCAGGATGCTGCCCGGGCGCAGCAGGCTGCGGGCGATGGCGATGCGCTGAGCCTGTCCTTCGCTGAGCCCTCCGCCACCTTCGCCGCAGGGGGTGTCGAGGCCCTGGGGCAGCCGGCGCACGAAGTCGGCACAGGCCATCTCCAGCACATGCCACATCCCCTCCTCGGTGACCTCGCTGTCGCCCAGCAGCAGGTTGTCGCGGATGGTGCCGCTGAACAGCGTGTTGCCCTGCGGCACATACACGAAGTTGCAGCGCGTGTCGGGCGAGGCAGGGCCGATGGTGCCGGTGCTGTCATACACCGTGACGGTGCCCTTCGAGGGCTTCACCAGCGCCAGCAGCAGGCGGATGAGGGTTGTCTTGCCGGCGCCCGTCTCGCCCAGGATGGCGGTGGTGGAGCGGGGCGGGAAGTCCACGGTGAGGTGCTCAAGGATGTTCCTGTCGCCGTCGGCATAGCTGAAGGTGACGTCGTCGAGCCTCACGCCCGCCGTGTCCTTGCTCAGCTTGGGATTGGCCACGTCCTCCAGCGGCAGCTCCTCCAGCTCCATCAGGCGCTCGCCCGAGGTGATGGCGCCCACCATGCCGGGAATCATGCGGGCAATGTCGGTGATGGGGCGCTGCACGCGGCCCACCAGCTGCAGGAAGGCCGTCATGACGCCGAAGGTGATGCGTCCCGCGGCGATGCGGAACACGCCCCAGAGGAAGGCCGTCAGGTAGCCCGTGGCAAAGCCCGTCGAGACCACCGCGCGTGTGCCGATGCTGAAGCGCGTACGGCGGATGACCTGACTCTCCAGCATGTCCTGCAGCCCGTCAAGCTTCTCCAGTACCTCGCTGTCCTGTTCCAGTGTCTTGATGACCAGCTTGTTCTGCAGGCTCTCCTGCATCACGGCATGTATGCGGCTGTCGCTCTCGCGCACGTCCTTTGTCATGCCGCGCATGCGGCGCACGTAGAAGCGGCTGAAGACGAGGAACAGCGGCATGATGCACACGATGATGAGCGCCAGCGTGCGGTCCATCGCATAGAGGAAGAAGAACGAGGCCACCAGCTGCACCACGGTGATGATGAGCGCCGACGTCGTCTCGGTTATCAGCCCCGACACGGTGGTGATGTCGTTGATGAGGCGGTTCAGCACGTCGCCCGAGTGGTGTTGCTCCAGTCCCCGCCACTCGCTGCGCATCAGGCGCGCAAACAGGCGGTGGCGCAGGCGGTTGCGGTTGCGCACGGACAGGGTGTTCAGGATCCAGCTGTCAAGCGCCCGCACCCCAATCTCGGCCAGCATCAGCACGGCCATGACGATGCCGTAGGTCACGAGGTTACCCTCCTGGTCGCCCGTGGCGATGTCGATGGTCTCCTTACTGAACCACACGAACGCCAGCCCCACAGCCACATCCAGGATGCCCACCAGCGAGTTCACGGCCACCATGCCGCGTGCCCCCTTCGAGGCCTGCCAAATCCAGCGAGCCACTGCCGTCAGGCGGTATTTCTGTTTCTCCTTCACTTTCATGCTGCAAAATTACGCGTAACCGCGTGAAAAAACAAATTTATTTACAACAAACTTTTGTGACCGTATGACCATGGTCATATTTCTTTATTTTCGTCCTATCGTATAATAAAATGCCTTGTAATTACGTTTTCATTGCAATGGGCACGCACGTGCGTGCGTAAAAGAAAGTGCAACTATGATAGAATACGTGAAAGGAGAACTGACGGAGCTGACGCCTGCCACGGCGGTGGTGGAGTGCGGCGGCGTGGGTTATCTGCTCAATATCTCGCTGAACGCCTACACGGCCATTCAGGGGAAGACTCAGGTGAAACTCTATGTCTATGAGGCCATCAGCGAGGATGCCCACACGCTGTTCGGCTTTGCCGGCAAGGACGAGCGCGAGCTGTTCCTGCAGCTGCTGACGGTGAGCGGCGTGGGGGGCAACACGGCGCGGATGATCATCTCGTCGTTCACGCCTCAGGAGCTGACAAACGTCATCCGCACGGGCAACGAGCGCGTGCTGAAGTCGGTGAAGGGCATCGGGCTGAAGACGGCCCAGCGCATCATCGTGGACCTGAAGGACAAGGTGGGAGGCAGCAGCACAGCCTCGGCAGGCAGCGCACCGGCGGGTGTGGCTGGCATGGCACCAGGCTCGGCCGTGATGGACGAGGCCATCAGCGCCCTCGTGATGCTGGGCTTCCAGTCCGCCGCGTCGCAGAAGGTGGTGATGGCCGTGCTGAAAGATGCGCCCAGCCTCACCGTGGAGCAGGTGATAAAGGAGTCGCTGAAAAGACTTTAAAAATTAGAGAATTAAAGAATTAGGAATTAAATTATCATCCTTCCTTGAAAGCGGTTCGCCACATTGTCCTCCTGATGCTGCTGATGTGCAGTGCGATGCTCTCTGCCAACGGGAGCGTGGCTGCCATTGTCATGCCCGAGGACACGGTGGAGACGAAGCCGCGCTTTGAGGTCGCGAAGACCACGCCCGACAACGAGGACGACCTGAAGAAGAAGTCGGCCGACCTGAAGACGCCCGAGAACCTGAAGACGGAGACCACCTACGACGAACGGACGCACACCTACATCATCGGCACGAAAATCGGCGACTCGTACCTGAGCGTGCCCCTGCTGATGACGCCCGAGGAGTACCAGCAGTGGAGCATGAAGCGCAGCCTCGACGCCTTCTTCCGCGCCAAGAACGAGGAGGAGTTCGAGAAAGAGGGCAAGAAGGAGAAGTTCGACTTCTCGGACATGCACTTCGACCTGGGTCCGGCGGAGAAAATCTTCGGCCCTGGCGGCGTGCAGATTCGCACCAACGGCACGGCGGAGCTGAAGTTCGGCTTCAACCAGAAGAGCATCGACAACCCCACACTGCCCCTGCGCAGCCGCAACACCTTCGGCTTTGACTTCGACGAGAAAATCAACCTGAGCATCAACGGCAAGGTGGGCGACAAGATAAACATGAACATGAACTACAATACTGAGGCCACCTTCAACTACGACACGAAGAAGATGAAGCTGAAGTATGAGGGGAAGGAGGACGAGATCATCAAGCTGCTTGAGGCGGGCAACGTCAGCTTCCCCACGAACAGTTCGCTCATCACGGGCAGCACCTCGCTGTTCGGCATCCGTGCCGACCTGCAGTTCGGCAAGCTGTCGCTGCAGACGGTGCTCTCGCAGAAGACGTCGCAGTCCACCTCCGTCAGTTCGAAGGGAGGCAAGCAGCTGACAGAGTTTGAGGTGGACGTGGCCGACTACGACGAGAACCGCCACTTCTTCCTCGCCCACTACTTCCGCGACACCTACGACCAGAACATGGCGCAGCTGCCCACCATCATGTCGGGCATTAAGATAACGCGCATCGAGTTGTGGAAAACGTACAAGACGAGCAGCTAAGACAACCCCCGCAACGTCATCGCCTTCACCGACCTTGGCGAAGCCAACCACATCAGCAACCCCACGTGGCGCGCCACCGGCACCACCCACCTCCCTGCCAACACCGCCAACGACCTCTACTACCAGATGGTGAACACCTACGGCGCCGTGCGCGACATCGACCAGGTGGGCGCCGTGTTCGGCGGTTTCCTCAGCGGCAGCGCCGACTACGAGAAAATCTCCAATGCCCGCCTGCTCAGCAGCTCGGAGTACACGCTCAACAGCACGCTGGGCTACATCTCGCTACGCACCACGCTGAAGAGCGACGAGGTGCTGGCCGTCGCCTTCGAATACACCTACGGCGGCAAGACGTGGCAGGTGGGCGAATTTGCCGCCGACCAGAAGGAGGGAGGCAAGGCGCTCTACGTGAAGCTACTGAAGTCCAACAGCATGTCGCCCTCCAACGGCACGTGGGACCTGATGATGAAGAACATCTACAGCCTCGGTGCCAAGTCGCTCAGCAGCACCGACTTCCGCCTCAACATCGAGTACGAGAGCGACAGCACCGGTACCAACCTCAACTATCTGCCCGAGGCGTCGCTGAAGGGCAAGACGCTGCTGCAGCTGGTCAACCTCGACCGCCTCGACAACAAGCAGAACTCCAACCCCAACGGCTTCTTCGACTACGTGGAGGGCTACACGGTGCAGTCGTCCACAGGCCGCATCATCTTCCCCGTCGTGGAGCCCTTCGGCGGCTGGCTGCGCAAGGTCATCGGCAACGATGCCGTGGCCGACAAATACGTCTTTGAGGAACTCTACGACTCCACGAAGACGACAGCCAAGCAGGTTGCCGAGAAGAACAAGTTCCTGCTGACGGGCGAATATGCCGGCAGCGGCGGGGGAAGCGTCATCTCGCTGGGTGCCTACAACGTGCCCCGCGGCTCGGTGAAGGTGACGGCAGGCGGCGTCACCCTGACGGAGAACAGCGACTACACCGTCGACTACACACAAGGCGAGGTGACCATCATCAACCAGAGCATCATCGACGCCGGCACCGCCATCAACGTCTCCATGGAGAGCAACACCGCCTACAACATGCAGCGCAAGACGATGATGGGCGTGAACTGGGGCTACGACTTCACGAAGGACTTCAAGCTGGGCGGCACGCTGCTGTACCTCAACGAGAAACCCCTCACCAGCAAGGTGAGCATGGGCAGCGAACCGCTGAAGAACACCCTCTGGGGACTGAACATGGCTTGGAAGCGCGAGAGCCAGCTGCTCACTAACATCCTCGACTACATCCCCGGGTTACACGTCACTCAGCCCTCCAGCATCAACTTCACGGCGGAGTTTGCGCAGCTGATTGCCGGCGTGTCGGACATGGTGCAGGGCAGCGCCAGCTACATCGACGACTTCGAGAGCAGCGAGCGCGACATCCCCCTCAACACCCCCTCGGCGTGGATGCTCGCCAGCATCCCCTCGTCGATGCCCAACGCCTCGCTCACCAACGACCTCCGCACCGGCATGGACCGCGCCCTGTTCAACTGGTACACCATCGACCCCCTCTTCACCCGCCGCAACAGCTCCCTCACCCCTGCCCACCTGAAGAGCGACCTTGAGCAGCTCTCGAACCACTACATCCGCGAGGTCTATGAGCGCGAGCTCTATCCCAACAAGGAGAGCACCTACGGCGAGTCCTCGACACTCAACATCCTCAACCTCGCCTACTACCCCAACGAGCGCGGTCCCTACAACCTCGACACCGACCTCACCTCCGACGGCAAGCTCACCAACCCCCGTCGCCGCTGGGGCGGCATCATGCGCCAGCTCTCCACCACCGACTTCGAAACCAGCAACATCGAGTACATCGAGTTCTGGATGATGGACCCCTTCATCTACAACCCCGAAGCCGAGGGCGGCGACTTCTACATCAACATCGGCGAGGTGTCGGAGGACATCCTCAAGGACGGCAAGAAGTTCTACGAGAACGGCATGACGGCCACCGTCAACACCACCGACAGCATCAACTACGTGGAGACCGTGTGGGGCCGTGTGCCGAAAGCCCTCAGCCTTGTCTATGCCTTCGACAACAACAGCGCTGCCCGCGACCGTCAGGATGTGGGTCTCAACGGCTTGACGAACGACGAGGAACGCTCGTTCCCCAGCTATGCCGACTGGCTCAACGCCGTGAAGGGAAAGGTGAGCGCCGAAGCCTTTGCCGAGTTTGAAGCCGACCCCGCCGGCGATGCCTTCCACCACTACCGCGGCAGCGACTACGATGCCCTCGAACTCTCCATCCTCGACCGCTACAAGCGCTACAACGGCACCGAGGGCAACTCCATCTCCACCGACAACGACAGCTACGACAAGAGCGCCAAGACAACCCCCGACGTGGAGGACATCAACCAGGACTACACCCTTGACGAATACGAGAAGTACTTCGAGTACCACGTCTCGCTCCGCCCCTCCGACATGACGATGGGGCGTAACCACATCACCGACGTCCGCACCGTCAAGACCAAGCTGCGCAACGGCAACTTCGAGAGCATCCGCTGGTATAAGTTCCGCGTGCCGGTAGATAACTACGAGAGCGTCTTCGGCAGCATCCGCGACTTCACCAGCATCCGCTTCATGCGTCTCTACATGACGGGCTTTGCCGAGCCCATCATCGTCCGTCTGGCTTCGCTCAGCCTCATCAGCGGCACATGGCGCAACTACGACCAGCCCATCTACTCCGCTGCCAACAGCTCGCCCAAGGTCAGCGGCTCCATGGTGGTCAGCTCCGTCAACATCGAGGAGAACGGCGACCGCACCCCCATCAACTACACCATGCCTCCCGGCATCACCCGTATCCTCGACCCCAACCAGCCCCAGCTGCGTCAGGACAACGAGCAGGCAATGAGCATTCAGGTCATCGGTTTGGAGCCCAACGAAGCCCGTGCCGTCTATAAGAAGGACAACAAAGACCTCCGCAAGTACGAGCGCATTCAGATGTTTGTCCATGCCGAGCAGCTCGTCGATAGCGACCTCCCCCTTGAGGACGACCAACTCAGCGTCTTCATCCGCCTCGGCTCCGACTACAAGAGCAACTACTATGAGTATGAGATTCCCCTTGCCATCACCCAGCCAGGGTATTACGACGACACCACGGTAGGCCGCGAGGGTGTGTGGCCCGAGAGCAACATGCTCGACATCGCCTTCACCAAGTTCACCGATCTGAAGCGTATGCGCAACAAGGAGGCCAACGTCAACTCCGCCGTCAGCAAGACGACGCTCTACACCGCCTTCGACGAAGATCACCCCAAGAACCGCATCAGCGTCATCGGCAACCCCACCATCGGCAAGGTGAAGACGGTGATGATTGGTGTGCGCAACAACAGCCGCAGCAGCCGCTCGGCCGAGGTGTGGGTGAACGAGCTGCGCCTCACGGGCTTCCAGAATCAGGGCGGCTGGGCGGCGCAGAGTGCCCTCAACGTGAAACTCTCCGACGTGGGCAGCGTCAACGTCACCGGACATGCTGAGACCGCCGGCTTCGGAGGACTTGAGCAGGGCGTCAGCCAGCGTCGCGACGACGACCTCTATCAGTACGCCTTCACCACTAACTTCGACCTCGGCCGCTTCTTCCCCGAGAAGCTCAAGCTCTCGCTCCCCCTCTACTACTCCGTCTCCCAGGAGAAAGTGTCGCCCCTCTACAGCCCCTTCGACACCGACCTCTACCTCGACGACATGATGGAGACCCTTGCCGACAGCCACGAGCGCGACTCGCTGCTGCGCATAGCCAACGAGGTCGTCACCTCGCGCAACCTATCCCTCTCTAACATCCGCATGAACGTCACCTCCAAGACGCCCATGCCCTACGACCCCTCCAACTTCACCTTCGGCTTCTCGCGCAGTACGAAGGACAACGGCGGCAACACTATCGACTACCAGCACAACCTCAACTGGCGCGCTCAGGCTTCCTATGCCTACGCCCCCGCCCTCAAGCCCTGGAAACCCTTCAAGGACCTCAAGTCGAAGTCCAAGTGGCTCGACATCCTCCGCGAGTTCAGCCTTAGCCCCCTGCC
>JAEEGG010018351.1_pt1 | contig 14247 bp, 5 predicted proteins | sample 9134161 | NCBI WGS metagenome assembly JAEEGG01 (sample SAMN16246543, study PRJNA631951) | gut metagenome | biome: gut microbiome; feature: rumen; material: CR-attached | host: Bos | place: Iran: Karaj | collected 2018-10
GCGGACTGAACCATTTTTTTCATGTTTGTAGTTACTCCATGATTTGCGTGAATGTGGTGCATCTATAATATAACTCATTTTTTCGTTATTAGATAATTTTATTTTAGACGTATAAGAAAGACAAGGGAATAATTTCTTTGCTGTACCCACCAAAACTTCGCAATAAGCCTCAGCGGCACTGCGAATTTCAATTTCATCTATTCTTTCTTTATTATCACATCCATTTTTACATTCAATTATTATTTAACAACAACGTAAAAAAAAACATTTCTTTGTCAACAGTTTTATTGTAAAAAATTACTTTCTTTCTTTTCACAAAAGCCGTTCATCCGCAAAGCAAGCCAACTCAAAAGCGGCGACACCATCAAGACTCGCCTCGCTGACGGCGATGTTTTGTCAGTAGTGAAATAGGTCCTTTAACTTCGCGACGCTACGAGCAAAATGACGCCCAACCAAACGCAATTCAACCAAATTCCACGATTTTATGATACCAAATTTCCATTTTTTCAAAATCTGGTATCACATTTTTTACTTTGTACATTAAGATTTCATTTACATGTAACAATTTTATGATACCAAAATTAATTTTCTTTTCATTTTGGTAACACAAAACACACCTCCAAAGCAATTTTTCGTCCAAAACAGGCTAGTTTATTCAAAAAATATGATACCAAAAAGGCATTTTTAAGAATTTTGGTAGCACATTTTCGCAAAAAGGAGGCCATCACAAGCACTAAAACACGTCTTTTAGACTAACAGAATCGCTCCGCATTACAGTCCAACATTTTTCAGCAGCACCTAACCAAATTCTGGCAGGCTCTCAATTTTCTTGAACCGCTTCGTTGCAGCATCGAGTTCAAAGTAACGCACGGCATCACCTAATGCGAGCATCACGTAATTCGGAGTCAATATTTGCAAATACTTGTTCAACTGCTGTTGCAGCACAGGCCACGTGTATTCGCCCGGAGCCTTGCATTCCACCAAAAGCCACGGTTTGTTCAGAGGCGCTCCTGCCCGAAAATTATGCACAATGATATCCACGCGGTCTGCTGTTTTCGCATCAATCGACGCAAGCGGAAATTCCACAGCAATCAGGTGCTCGGGTACCTTCACCACATCGAGCAAATAACGCACAGTCGCCTGTCGAACATGTTCTTCGGGCGTTGCAGGGACTTCTTTTTTGCGAATCGGGTCAAATAGCGTATCGTGAATCATCTAGCAGAATATAGAAAATCCCGACCGTGACGGATCGGGATTTAATCTCATTCCAACTATAAATTTACTTTATCATTATCCTGCTTATTTTCTGCATACTATTGCTAGTCACGCGCACGACGTAGTTTCCACGCCTCAGTCTATCGAAATTGAACTCTCTAGATCCGGCAACATATTCATTGAATTCTTCTTGCAGCTGTCCCTTCATATCAAAGACATGCACTTGGACCATCGAAGGGTTCATGAGCGAAACCGTCAACGTATTGTTCTCGTAGCCGAACTTCATGAAGCCCCTCAAATCATCCACCACAAAGTTCGAGCCCTTGCTAGACGAAGATGTCTTTTTACCACTGCTCGATTTTGCCGTAGCACTACTCGATTTCGGCTTCGCCCCAGAGCTGGACTTCGCGGCAGCACTGCTTGTCGCCTTCACGCTGGAGCTCGACTTCGCGGCGGCACTGCTCGTCGCCTTCACGCTGGAGCTGGACTTCGCGGCGGCACTGCTTGTTGCCTTCACGCTGGAGCTCGACTTTGCGGCAGCACTGCTTGTAGCCTTCACGCTGGAGCTGGACTTCGCGGCGGCACTGCTTGTCGCCTTCACGCTGGAGCTCGACTTCGCGGCGGCACTGCTCGTCGCCTTCACGCTGGAGCTTGACTTCGCGGCGGCACTGCTTGTAGCCTTCACGCTGGAGCTGGACTTCGCGGCGGCACTGCTTGTCGCCTTCACGCTGGAGCTTGACTTCGCGGCGGCACTGCTCGTCGCCTTCACACTGGAGCTAGACTTCGCGGCGGCACTACTCGTCGCCTTCACGCTGGAGCTGGACTTCGCGGCGGCACTGCTTGTAGCCTTCACGCTGGAGCTTGACTTCGCGGCGGCACTGCTCGTCGCCTTCACGCTGGAACTAGACTTCGCGGCGCTGTCACTCGATTTTGCAACGGAGCTACTCGACTTTGCGGCACTGTCACTCGATTTCGCAACAGAGCTGCTGGACTTCGCTACGCTGCTGCTAGACTTAGCGACAGAGCTACTGGACTTAGCAACGGAGCTGCTAGACTTCGCGACACTGCTACTTGATTGAGCTACAGAACTGCTCGTCGCCTTCACGCTGGAGCTGGACTTCGCTACGCTGCTGCTAGACTTAGCGACAGAGCTACTGGACTTAGCAACGGAGCTACTAGACTTCGCGACACTGCTACTTGATTGAGCCGCAGAACTGCTCGATGTCACAGAACTACTGCTTACCGGCGGAACATCGCAGTTAGAAGTGTAAATCGCCTCGTAAGTCGCAGCGGCAGTCACATCCGCAATGGCCTTATCCCACTTGCTAAAGACGTAAGTGCATTTTCCAATCGTCGTGTCCGCAATCGTCGGCACTTGGACAGCATTAGCCTTCGTCCCATAGCGGTACATGGCCGTCATTTCGCCATCGACAAATCCCTTGTGCTTGAGACTGTCCTTGAACGTCACAGCGTACTTGCGATAGGTCGAATCATATTTCGCTTTGTACGTTGCATCCTTGGTTACAGCGACCACAGTCGGAGTCCAACCACTAAATCTGTAATCGAACTGAGCCGAGCTTTCCTTTACCGGAGTCGTACCGCCGTAAACAGGCTTTTCACCAACATTGTATTTCTTCTTTTCGAGTTGCTTACCATCAGCATTCGTCCACGTAACCGTATATTGCACCTTACATGTCTTTTCATATACGGCATCATAATCCATATCGCGAGTCACATCGGCAAATTCAGGAGTCCAACCGATAAACTTGTACGAGCAGTCACCAATTGTCGTATCTGCCGCGTTGACCTTCGGCAATTCAGACGCCTTCGTACCATATTTGAATTCATCCTTAATGCCTTTATCGCGAATTGGATCATAGATACTAACTTCATAATAACGTACATTGCACTTCGATGAATATGCAGCCTCATATTCCATGTCGGCCTTTACAGTATCGCTCTTGCCAACAGTTCTCACCCACTTGTCGAAATCATAATGACATTCCGGAGTGTACTTCGAAGGCCCCCAATCAAGCGAAACGACTTCATTGTAGTAGTATTTGCGTATTTCCCATACATTTCCATCGCCATCCTTTAAGGTGACATTATAAGTCCGCTTCTGGTTGCCAAACAATGCCGTATAGGTGACAGCGCCCGTGACATCTTCTATTGCAGGAGTCCAACCCGCAAAGGTATAAACGTAGTCTGCCGTCGAAGCCTTCGCAGGAACTTCAGGAAGTTTAATCTTGTCTGCCGATGTCCCGTATGCATATACGGCAGAATCCAACATTGTTCCGTCCGCATTCGCAAATTTGACCTTATACTTACGAACAGTCGATTTATACGTTGCCTTGTATTCTGCATCCTTGGTCACAGCAGCAATAGCCGGAGTCCATGCACTGAACGTGAATGTAGAATCCACAGAAGCTTTCTTCGTCGGATTGGAACTCGGATATTTCGGAGTATCCCCTTCGCTATAAACCTCCTGCTTCAATAACGTTCCGTCTTCATTACGCCATGTGACTACAAACTTGCTATCTTCGATATAAGTAGCCTTGTATGTCGCATCTTTCGTGACATCCGCAATTTCAGGAGTCCAGCTCTTGAACTTGAAGCCTTCCTTAGCCGGGGCTTTGGGAACCTTGATTGCAGAGGCCTCCGTTTCATATGCGTAGCTTGCCGATTCGACAACAGTCTTACCGTCTTCAGCGACAAACTTCACCAGATACTTCCTCTGATCAGCCTTGTAAGTAGCCTTGTATGTCGTATCGCCCGTAACCGCGACCAACGACCAGCCCGCAAAGGTATAAGTTGTATCTACCGTAGCCGCCTTGGTCGGATCCTTTGCCGGAAGAGCAATAGCATTCACCTTCGTGCCATAATCATAGGTAGTAGCTTCTTTAAGCACCGTTCCATCTTCATCAACGAAGGCAACAGAATACTTACGCAACGTACTATCAAACGCAGCCTGATAAGTTACAGCTCCTGTTACTTTCGTAACTTCCTTATCCCACTTGCCATTCCAAGTATAATCGTATTGGACAGAAGACTGTTTTTTAACCCTATAGCCTTCCCACCGAACAATTTCCTCAGCTAGCCACCCGATATCGTATCCGTAAGAATACCAATAATTCCTCAATGTATCAGTATCGTTAACAAAGGATATTCTGTATTGCACATTGGGGGTATAAGTCACATCTCCTGTAACCAGAGGTAATTCGAAATCACCATAGCAAGATAAATACCGCTCCTTAACTTCAACAGGCTTTTCATCTTTATCCTTACTATAATTAGTCCAATAACTGACCCTACACCACTCGCCGCTATACCTGTATTCACCAGCAATTCCCGCAAGAAGCTGTTCTTTCGTCGGTACATTCGTTATCTTCGCACCATAATCATACGTTTTGCGAGATAGTTCTGTTCCATCATACGTTTCAAACACCACTTCATACTGATTGCGAGTCGCTGTAAACTTGGCTTTATAAACAGTCGGTTCCGTCACTTTATCGAGTTTCGGCTCCCAACCATCTGTTTCATCCCAAGTATAAGTGAATTCCTCTGTGCTAGATTTATATAGAGACCATCCATTATACACGGCTAAATCACCTTCAGCAAATTCAACTTCACTCAAGATTTCATTATCTTGCATAAAGACAACGGTAAACGTGTTTGCAGAAGACTTGTAAGACGCCCTGAATGTCATCGGACCGGTCACAGAACCCTTAGGATCAATTGTCGGCAACCAACCCATAAATTCGTATCCAATCTTTTTACACCCTTCATCATTGCAAACCTCTGTAGAATCCCTAGTCGGATTTTCTTTCGGTAAAACAATATTGCTAAGAGATGTTCCTTCCAGATAGAACAGCTTTTCCGCACCATCGACTTCAATCGTTGAGCCATCATAATTTTCAAATCGGACTGCATATTTATGCTTGTAGCTTGGAACAAACGTCACATCACCAGTCACGCTGTCTTTATCGGATAATGATGGAGACCAGCCAGCAAACACATACTGAACATCATCATCAGCATATTTTTCTGGTTCCTCCGTGGGTTTTTGAATATCACTGTAAAGCGTACCATACGGATATTCAGTACCCCAATCACCATTAACATAAATTGTATTACCATCAGCATCTTCAAACCGAACATAATATTGACGAATGGATGTACGGTATTGTGCCGTATAAGTTATATCCTCATAAGCATGACTATCCCAACGATCAAAATAAGGTTCCCAACCTTCGAATTCATAATAATACTTTGCAGTTGATTTCTTCGACGGCTCTGGAGAGTCCACATATTCTCCATACGGGTATTTTTTAGAAGACAACGTATCGCCATTATCATTCAGGAATGTAACGACAAAAGTCACCGGTTCTGTACAAGTAAATTCACCATAATAAGTTCTATATCCTGTTACCGGCTGCAACCCATAAACAGTCTCATCATCATAATCGCTATAAACGTATGAGCGCCATTTATCAAAGACGTATTTCGAACAGCCTTTATCCGCTTCGCGAGTCAAAGAGCCTCTATAAACAGGAGTTTTCCCATACTCCTCGTCATGACAATCATAATCAATACCTTCTCCACTGAAACAGATTTCGTATCTCCGGAGTTGTTTTTTCAGTCGAATTTGATACACAGCATCAGCCGTTACAGGCTTAATTTCCGGAGACCATCCATCAAATTCATATTCATACTGTTTATCATCAGCTCCGCGTTCATAAGCAAGCATCCACTCGTTTTGTTCACCTCTATACACAGGCGTTTCACCTTGTGCAAAGACGGCACTATCCAACAAAGTTTCCCCATCGTAGAACTTTACGGTATAAGACGGCTTGTTCATGCACTTGATGTTATCCAATTCAAGCGTTCCCTCGTCAATCATGTTATTCCAAATCAATTGGGTTGCATGAGCGAATGCAAGATCCGCATTGACCGTCCCTTCCATAAATTCACTACGATAAATAGTTGCCGTTGTCCACTTGTCTGTTGCTGCAAAGAATTTTTCCAAATGATTTTCATTTTTGTCATAGATGCTTTCGATTCTAAAGAAATGCGCTCCACCGCGATAATCATACTGGATGGCATTGCACTTCGACAAGTCCGCTGCGTTTCCTTCGCTAGCAAGCGTCACGCCAACACCGATCCAGCCATCGCAATAGAATCCGCCATAGCTGCTTTCAGCACTTTCCTTATCGTACTTATAGGCTTCTTCGCATTCGCGTTTGTACAGAATGTTCAAGACATTGCCTGCATTTCCATTGACAGCGACCATCTTTGAAATTTGCGAATTATACGGTTTGCCATTATCTTGTATAGCATCGTGGTCATCGTAAGTAAACCAAGTGCCGCCCTGCAAAGAGATTTCATCGCCATCTTCGAAATCATCGATAAGCAAGGAATCGCCGACCGCAATATTTACAGCCGTCGCCTTGGGCAAAGGTTCCGCAACAAATACGGCGGTATAAATCACCGTATCGGTTACAGGAGCAAACTCCTTGTTCCAACCGACAAACTTATACGAAACTTCCTTGGTGGGATCTTTTTGGGGGGTACAATATTTGCATTCTGGAATTTGGCCTTTGCTAACCCAATGTTCTTCATACCAAGTTCCATCGTCATACGCAAAAAGCACCCTATACGCAGAATAAACCGCCTTATAAACAGCTCGTCCTGTGACACGTTGCAAAGCAGGTTCCCAGCCATTATAATCGTGCTCATAACCATCTTTATAAGACCTTGTTTTAATATCGTAAGCATCAATTGTTTGGCCGTATTCATATTGGACAGAATCAAGAAGCGTTCCATCTTCATCCAAGAAAACAATCCAGTACTTGCGGTATTCTTCATTGAATTTTGCAACATAAACAGTATTTTCATCGACTTTACGAATTCCCTCATACCATTCAGACGCATTTCGCCAATCATCAAAGGTATAGACTACATCTACAGTCGAATCCTTGGTGGGGATTTTTCCTTTATATTCAGGCATATCGCCATAAGCATACTCGCCTGTCTGCAAAATAGAATCCCCATTTGCAAATGTTACCGTATAAAGTTCTACAGATGTGGTATCATTATTTTCAACTTTCTGAACAGAATAGCCAGCGACATAGACCACATTTCCTTCAACATCGGAAATACTAGGAGTCCAACCGCTAAAGGTATATAGCAAGTTATCGGCCTTGGCCCTGCTCGGATCCTTCGGTTTCGCGATATCTTTCACTTTTGTGCCATAGGCATACCGTTTTTCGCTTAAGACTTTGCCATCATAATCCGCAAACTTGACGGTATAGTAATTCGCTGTAGAATCATACACCGGGAAGTATTTCACATCACTTTTTACAGGAGGCAACTCCTTGGCGTATTCCACATGACAGACATTTTCAGTCCATCTATCACAATCGGTTTCATCTTCATCATAACAATACGTCCTTTCGACTTCTTCGCAAATTTGTTTACCCCAGCCCTTGAATGTGTAAGTGTATCCAACCGAGGGCAACTTGACAGGTTCCATCCCGACATAACTCGGAACCGTTCCATACTCCAGAAACTGCCGCGTCAACCTATAGCCATCGGCATCATAAAAAACAACATCATAAGAACGAATCGAGCTATCAAGCACCGCCTGATAGTCCACATTAGCCTTAACTTCGGTAATTGCGGGTTTCCAACCCACGATACGATAGTTATACTTTTCCGATTCTAACTGATATCGGCCATTGTATGAAGGGAGTTCACCCTTGGTAAATTCGGCACTGTCCAGCAATTCCTTGCCTCGATAGAATCTTACCGTATAGGTGGGAAGATTCATGCACCGCACATTGGCAATCTGTAAAGATCCAGATTCGCCATCCTCCCCTTGAAGTTGCCAATTGAATGCAACGGCATTCTTTCGAACAACACCGATGTCCGCCTTTAGTCCCCAACCATCCTGGCGTAGATTCCCCCACCTGATGACGGCTGTTTGCCACATCGACTCACCATACATATCCACATGATGGTAATTGTATGCAACATCAACAACATTTGTATCGCCAATGACCCTGAAAGAATGGCGGCTCATGTACGACTCTTTACCCACATAGTATTCATACCGAATTTCTGTGCATTTGGAAAGATCGACAGCCGAACCATCCCCCGCCAAAGAGACCTGCGCTTCAACAAAGGGTTCGTAATCTAGTTTTTTCCGGCTCAAGGTATAATCAAGCTTGAGCGCCTTGGCCGGGCCAATATTTGTGGTCGCATCGACAATGGACGTTTTCACGGTAGAGCCGCCGCCGTTCCCATTGTCGTTTGGAAATACCCATTTTCCGAGATTTGAAGTGTAATCCCCATCTGCGAAATTATCGACGACAAGCGAATCATCGCTAGCGATATCGAGTGGGGTACCTGCGTTGGCGAAAGCTGAGAAACTAAGACCAACAGTTACAAGAATGCCTAGAAATCTAGTATTCATGGAAAACCTCCGGTGTTTATAAAAACTAATCTATATCTAAAGTATGATTATTGTAAGAATAATAACAGATAGATTATTCCAACCTGGACTATCGAGATATGGTCATTGCACAATAGTTTTCAGCCAATAATTGTTAGTCATGGGTCACAAAAAGTGTTAAAAACGAGGCATATTTATAGAAAAAAAGAATAGCCACATACTTTTTGTAATATTTCATACTATTTTTATTATCAATCTTGTAAGTAGCGAACCCAATGCAGAAGTACAGGAAGGAGATGTTATGGAATTACAGGATTTACAAGAATATGTAGATCAGTTTGATTCGATGACTTGTATCATGTCTATTGAAAAATTGCCAGACGGCAGTTACGGCAAAATGTGCATCGAAGTCGGCAACAAGGCGTATCGTGCTACATTTGAACAGAACGCCGTTGAAGGCGTCGAAATGCGAAATCGCTTTATTCCAGGCCAGGAATATACGCATTACCTGCCCAAAGACCTGAACTTCGAACATTTCATTCTCAGCAGCGCTGTCAACAAAAAAGCCATGCATGCCTACATCCACCCGGAGCGGTTCGACATGTGGTTCAACATTTTTAGCGTTCCGCTAGACTTTGATGACCCCCACAAATGTTACTGCACCTACACGCAGGAACTCTCGAACAAGGCTAACGTGGACCAGATGGCAAACCTTTCGGCCAAGACGATTTCGGACGTTTTGAAAACCTGCATAAAACTCCGCAGCACAAAAAACTTTTTGAAGACGATGGACGAGGTCATCGCGGACATCCGCAAAATATGCGGCGCAAACTTCTGCTGTATCATGCTCACCGACTTTAAAGCCAACAGCTGTTCGCTGTTAAGCGAAAGCACTGCTCCCGAAATTGGACACCATTCCCTGTTGGATTTTCTCAACGATTCATTTGTTGAAATCGTCAAATCGTGGCTGGACACTATTGCCGGCAGCACCTGCCTTATCATCAAGAGCGCAAAAGACATGGAGGAACTAAAAAAACGCAATCCGAAATGGTTCGATTCTATGCAAGGGGCAAAAATCAATAGCCTCGTCCTTTTCCCGCTCCAGTACAACAACGAAAACATCGGCTTCATCTGGGCCACGAACTTTGACACCAAAGACACAGACCACATCAAGGAAACCCTTGAACTCACAACGTTCTTTATCGCCTCAGAAATTGCGAACTACCAGCTTTTGCAGAAACTTGAAATGCTGAGTTCCACCGATCTTTTGACAGGAGTCAAGAACCGTAACGCCATGAACAACCGCGTGCTCAAGATTGTGACAGGCCGTGAACGCGTGCCTAACGGTTACGGTGTTGTTTTTGCAGACTTGAACGGACTCAAAACCATCAACGACGACGACGGGCATAATGCTGGCGACACCCTCTTGAAGAACGCGTCCGCCGCATTGAAGTCGTGCTTTGAAGGGGGTGAAATTTACCGTGCCGGCGGCGACGAGTTCCTCGTCATCTCCATGGGCAAGTCCAAGGAAGAAATCGAAAAGCAAATCGAAGCACTGCGAAAAAAAGCGGACGACCCGAACCCGGTCAGTTTTGCTATAGGATTCTACTACGAGGAAAATGGCGGAGACATTCGAGCAGCCATGCGCGAAGCGGACACCCGCATGTACGAAGACAAGAAGTTATTTTATGAGTTACACCCCGAAGCCAGGAAGCGTTAATATGGACTTACAAAAATTTGTCGATTCATTTAACAACATGACTAGCATACTTTCGGTCGAAAAACGCACCGACGGTAAAATAGGGACTATCCGCATCGAAGCCGCTAACCAGCTTTACATCGAATCCATGGAAAAAGTTGGCGAAGGCACATCTGTTTTCACCCAAAAGTTTGTTCCAGGCAGCAATTACGAACGTTACATGCAAAAGGAATTGAACTTTGAAAACTTTTGTTATGAATGCGCCATCAACAAAAAACCAGTCCATGCGTACATCCGCCCGGAGCAATTCAACTTCTGCATCAACCAGATTTTGCTGCCTTTGGACATAGACGACCCCGAAAAAAGCTATTGCACATTCTCGCCCGAAATGTCTCAAGAAGTCAACGCCGAAGAAATGTCGAAGCTATCGGCAGAAACATCTTCGAACGTATTGAAGACTTGCATCAAGCTCCGCAGCGCAAAAAATTTGCAAAGTTCCATGGACGAGGTCATTCAGGACATTCGAGAATTATGCGGAGCAAGCTACTGTTGTATTTTGTTGACCGATTTTAACGAGCACACATGTTCTGTGTTCAGCGATTCCATCAAAGAAGGTTCGAACCAGCGTTCTATCCGTGAATTTTTAACGGACGACTTTGTCGATTACGCAAGGACTTGGTTGAAATTCATGAACAAAAGCAACTGTTTCATGATCAAAAACGAAAGCGACCTGGAATTTGTCAAAAAAAAGGACCTCCAATGGTATCAATCTTTGACAAGCGCAAAAGTCGAAAGCCTCGTCCTATTGCCTTTAGAATACAACAGCGTAATATCCGGTTTTATCTGGGTGACGAATTTCGATACATCGAAAACGATTCATATCAGGGAAACGCTTGAATTATCGACTTTTTTCATCGCCTCGGAAATTGCGAACTACCAGCTTTTGGGACGTTTGGAACAACTGAGCAACATGGATCTCCTGACAGGCGTGATGAACCGCAACTCCATGAACAACAGGGTTTCGCAGTTCATCAGCGGTTCCGTTCCGCACAAGTCACTCGCAGTCGTATTCGCAGACTTGAACGGACTCAAGCCCGTGAACGACAAAGAAGGGCACGATGCCGGGGACAATTTGTTGAAGGACGCTTCGTTTATCTTGAGAGATACATTTGACGACGGCGAAGTCTATAGAGCCGGTGGCGACGAATTTCTCGTCATCATTATAGACAAGCCGAAAGACGAAATCGAAGCGAAAGTCAAAAAGCTCCACGAATATTCGATGATGCCGAACAAAGTCAGTTTTTCACTGGGGTTCTATTACGACGACAAAGGCGGCGACATCCGCACGGCCATGCACGAAGCAGATGTTCGCATGTACGAAGACAAAAAGCAGTACTACGCACAGTTCCCGGCAAATCGAAGAAGGATTTGAGCAGTAAGCGTGTCATCCCGGCCCTGTGCCGGGATCGGTTGTATAAACAGGCCCCGGTATAAAACCGGGGTGACAAGGTTAAGGACGTGTCATCCTCGACCTGATCGAGGATCTAACACAGTAAATTTCAAAACTTCTTGCGCCTCTTGACATTCTCTTTATTCAGAATTATATTTACGGGCATGAACAAAATCCTTGGACAGAACATCGCAGCAGCGAATGCGGCAAACGCAGCAAGCCCGGCAGCAGCACGAGCTTGTTTGGGGCTGTCCCAAGGAATCGGAATCTGGAACGCGTAAAGCATAAGCCAGACAATCAGTTTCAAGGGCAGCCTTTCACGGGCTGCCTTTTTTTGACCGCTCGTTCGTTACCTAAACAACAAGACCTATGGTTTCTCACGAGCTCTCGCCATCACGGCACGCTCACGCCGTGCCGCTCTTGGCTCACGTTTTTACCCTAAACATCAACCATAAACCAAAAGGAAATCGGAAATTCTAAAAGCATTGGATACTTCGCCCATTACAGGGTTCTGGATGACGCTGAATAGGCTTTGCAAAAACAACATATCCAATTATTATTCTATAATTACGCTGTAAATTTGAGAATTTTCGATACCCATACAGGAGCATAAAATGCGCAGAAGACTATTGAGCGAAGGTGCTAAGGAACTTTCTTACGAAATCCGCGAAATCGTGAAAAAGGCAAACCAGCTCAAAGCACTCGGTCTCACCATCCACTGGGAAAACATCGGCGACCCGATTGAAAAAAAGTGCCAGTTGCCCGACTGGATCAAGGACATTGTCGTTGACCTCGCCAAGACGAACCGCAGCTACGGCTACTGCCCGTCCAAGGGCATGCTCGAAACGCGTGAATTTTTGGTGAAGGAAAACAACAAGCTCGGCGGCGCACAGATTAACGTCGATGACATTTTGTTCTTCAACGGTCTCGGTGACGCCATCGCCACGATTTACGGCCTTTTGTCGATGACGACCCGCATTATCGGACCGGCACCGGCTTACAGCACGCACAGTTCCGCTGAAGCTTCACATGCACATACATCCCCGATTACATACAGTTTACAGCCGGAAAACCACTGGTATCCTGACTTGGAAGAACTCGAAAACAAGGTGAAGTACAATCCGAGCATCGCAGGCATCTTGATTTTGAACCCGGACAATCCGACCGGCATGGTCTATCCGCTCGAAATTTTGCAGAAGATTGTAGATATCGCCAAGCGTTACAACCTGTTCATCATTTGCGACGAAATCTACAACAAGATTGTGTATAACGGAGCCCACGCATACGCGCTTGCCGAATACATCGGCGACGTTCCGGGCATCGCGCTCAAGGGCATTTCCAAGGAATACCCGTGGCCGGGCGCACGTTGCGGCTGGGCGGAATACTACAACCGCGACAAGGACGAACAGTTCGACGCTTTCTGCCGTGCCCTCGACAACGCAAAGATGGTGGAAGTCTGCTCGACAACGCTCCCGCAGATGACGATTCCGCGCGTGCTTGGCGACCCGCGCTTTGCAGAACACCGCAAGGCTTTGAACGAAAAGATTGGCCGCAGGAGCGCCATCATCAACGAAATCCTTTCCGACATTCCGGAACTGTATTTCAACCCGACGTACGGTGCGTTCTACAACACCATCATCTTCCGCGAAGGCGTGCTCAACAGCCACCAAACCTTGAAAATCGACAACCCGATCATCAAGAAGAAAGTCGAAGAATGGTGCAGCAAGACGACAAACCTCGACTACCGCTTTGTCTATTACCTCTTGGGCGCAAAGGGAATCTGCGTGGTTCCGAGTACAAGCTTCTGCACGGACCTCAAGGGCTTCCGCGTGACGCTCCTCGAAGAAGACGAAGACGAACTCCGCAGCGTGTTCACCACGATCCACGACGCGATTGTGGAATACTTGCATAGTTAGTCATTGGTCAGTAAAGGCTCGATGAAAATGAAAAAGCCCGTTAAAATAGTTCTGCTATGCGCAGCGGTTTGCTTCTGCTTCATCTTGAGCCTTTTCTTGATCAACAAGTTCGATTTATTCGGAGCTACGCAAAAAGATATTACAAGCGAATTCATCGAGCATCAAATCCATGAAATATCGGAGCTAGCCACGCTCCACCACCAGTACCGCAAAATGGCATCGTACCAGGATGTCGCAAAACTGGTAGAATCGCTCCCCGCATGGAGAATCAACAAGTCCGTCAAGGAGTTTGTCCTTATCTACAAAGGCGATGTCAAGCTCGGGTACGACATGAAGGACATTCAAATTTTTGTCGATAAAATATCCAAGACCATTACCATCACTTTGCCCGAACCTAAAATTCTGAGTCACAGCATCGATTTTGAAAGCATTGACGTGATTATGGAAAAAGAAGGGTGGTTCAACGACATTAAATTCGAGGACTTTAAAAAATTTTTCATTTACGAGCAAAAGA
>JAEEGG010018352.1_pt1 | contig 14247 bp, 10 predicted proteins | sample 9134161 | NCBI WGS metagenome assembly JAEEGG01 (sample SAMN16246543, study PRJNA631951) | gut metagenome | biome: gut microbiome; feature: rumen; material: CR-attached | host: Bos | place: Iran: Karaj | collected 2018-10
GGACCAAGGGGTTTGGTTATCCTTTCGCTGGGGGTCAGCACGGGCCAATTCGCAAGTGCCTATATCTTAACTTATTACGAGCGGGAGTGGACTGACCCCCTCGTTTTTGAGAGGGGTTTAGCACGGGGGCGTGCTGAACCCTCCGATTTTGAGGGTAGGTCAGCCCACACCTTAATCAAACTCTTTGATTTAGAGAAAGATACGAAAGAACGCGTGCTAACCCCTTGGATAGATAACCTTGTTTTCCCCAGCAAGCATATCGCACCAAACTTTGGAGATGCGGAGAAATGTGTCTATCTTAACACCGATAAATCGTAATTTGAACCGCTATTAGTGCTATGAAGAATACGTTTTCCATTAAAGCACGACTTGCCAGTTTCAAGAACGCCTGGAGGGGAGTGACGGTATTGGTTCGTCAGGAGCATAACGCGTGGATACATTGTGCCATGTCCGTTTTGGTCATCATTGCCGGTTTGTTTTTCCATATTTCAACAGTTGAGTGGATAGCCGTTATCTTCGCTATTGGGCTCGTTTTGACTGCCGAAGCTATCAACTCTGCCATTGAGCGATTATCCGATGTCGTACAGCCGGAAAAGGATGATAGAATTCGCGATGTGAAGGATATTTGTGCCGGCGCCGTTTTGATTTGTGCTATCACGGCTGCAATCATCGGCAGTATTATCTTCCTTCCAAAACTGCTCATGCTTTTCTGATTTATATTCCAATTTATCGAAGCGTTTCAACAGGTGCGGAATGGTTGTCCGAAGATGATAGAAGAGAGGCCACATCGGCCTCTCTTCTTCTATCAATATATCTACTTGTTGAACATCGTCGTCATCAGATTCTTCCTGGTCTTGTCCGTGATAGCGATATAGGGTTTCAGGGAATCGTAGTCTTCGTGACCGGTGAAGGTCCAACAACTTCCATTCGACGGCTCGGCCGGCGGGATGCACCCGGGGAATCAAAGCCTCCCACCGGCTTTTTTCTACCGGAACACGACTTCCAATCCGTCATAGGCCGCTTTCAGCGGCTCGGGAATGATCCGGTCCACCTCGGCCTGAGGGCCGTATTCCGACTTGGAGAGGTGCGTCAGAAAGACCTTCTGGCCCTCGACGGGAACGTACTTGCGGGTCTGCGTGAGGATCTTGACCGTACTCTCGACCAGGTCCACGCTGGAGTGCGCGAACATCCGCTGGTCGGGCTGGTAGCCGGGCGCCATGTTGGCTTCCATGATGATGCCGGTGAGGAACTTGCGCTCGCGGGAGAATTGGCCGACGCCGGCTAGGCCGAGGGCGATGGCGGTGAGGCCGGCCGTGTCCGTAGCGTACAGCAGGCGCGTGGAATCCTTCTCCAGCAAGTAAATCAGCGTCAATTCGGAGGCGACGTTCGAAGCGTGGTTCGCCGGAAGGGGTGTCACCTTGATTCCGTGCTCCTCCACGCTCTGGCCGAATTTCAAGGGTATGATTTCCGGAACGGGTTTCCCTGTCTGCTCCGAAGCCCTTTGGAAGTCATGCTGCGCCCTTTCCAGCCAGGTTTCCCCGAGATAGACGCGCTTGACGCCGAGTTCCAGGGTGGCCTTCGGGTCGTAATGGTCCGAGTGGGAATGGGTGAAGAAGACCGCCTCGACATTCGCCCCTTCCGGAACCATGTCGGCGGCAGAAGGAGTGAAGTCGAACAGGACCTTCTCATCGGCGAGGATGCTGGCGTGGCGACGCAACTCGCCGTTTTCCGCCGGACCGAACCAGTCGGCGGCGCCGGTGCCGAGGAAGCGGACATGGATGCCAGGGCCGGTAGGTACATACTCCACGGGTCCCTGATCCCGCATCGGGAAGCCCCCGTGGGGACGGCCGCCCTGGGGCGGACGGTTCGGGGGAATCTGCCCCTGGGCGAGGTTCAACGGATTGATTGCTGCTGCGGCTACGGGCGCAACGGCCGCGAGGCGGAGAAATTTCCTTCTTTTCATGGTGGATGTGAAAAAGGGACCAACGGTAGTCTGTTCCAAAGGTAAGTAAGTCTCGTTGGTTTTCAAAATATTAAGGCGGTATTCTTTGTGTCTTTCAGACAGGACGGACCTCGGCCGGCGGAATCACATCCGCACCGTTGTCACACCGAATCTTTGGAGAAACGGAGAAATGTGGCTATCTTCAAACCGATAAAGGGAATTCGGACCGATTCCCGGACATCGGCAAAAACCTTGGACAGGATTTCAATCGTTTTTATGAGACATATCGCATTATCACTGGCACTTGTAGCAGCGTTGTTGTGCTGCTCATGCCGCAACAACGGAGCGAAAAGCGGGATAACCCCGGAACAAGCCTTCGAAGGAGTCGGCAACTATTGCCGCGGCGAGTATGGATGGAGCGCAGCAGAAGACAATGCCGCAATGATGAACCTCGAGATGGCTACCATTCCCGGCGCCCTGTTCAGCGTCTGGCACAATATCAGCGGCGCCATCGTCGCGAAACTGTATTCCAGGAATGCATGATTGAACTGTCCATCGCCAACCGCCCTTGTCGCCTGTTCGGATCTGAGACTCCGGAGTTTTTCCTCGTCCAGCCCTCGGCCCGGCACGAGAACGCATCGCTGGATTCTGAAATCACTCAGTTGTCCGCCCTTGTGGACCGCTCTTTCCTGCTTGCGGCCATCGAACTGGCGGATTGGACATTGGACCTGATGCCGTGGCCGGACGGGAACATCTCCCGGGACCCGGAGGCGGGGAAACATGGACAGGAGACCTTGCAGTATATCCTGCAGGACCTGCTCCCGGAACTGGAAAGCAGGTACGGCTGTCGGCCTGTCATCCTCGGCGGCTATTCCCTGGGAGGCCTTTTCGCCCTCTGGGCATCGGTCCAGACAGACAGGTTCCAGGCCGTGGCGGCCGCCTCTCCGTCCGTGTGGATCCACGGCTGGCTGCCCTTCGCGAAGAAGAATGCGCCGAAAGCCGGACACATCTACCTGAGCCTAGGCGACCGGGAGGAGCGCGTGAAGAACCAGGCCATCGCGCGCGTCGGGGATAATCTGCGCGCCTATTACGAAATGCTCCGTGACCAATTGGGCCCGGAGCATTGCACCCTCGTCTGGGAGGAAGGCGGCCATTTCAACGAAAACGCGGGCCGGCTGGCCCGCGCATTCGCTTGGTGTATGGAGCAATAAACTATTTCTTGTCCATGTAGATTTCCTTCAGGATCAGGCCGGAACTGGACGTGCCGGTGTGGCTTTCGGAAGTCCACATCTCGAACCGGAAGTTCTTTTCAGGGTAGTCTTCCTCGATCGCCGTAGCGCGCCAGGAACCGTTTTCCTGCTTGGCCAGGGACAGGCGGAAGACGCCTTCCGTGATGGCATGGGCGTAAGTCGTACGCGCATTGCCTTCCTCCACCATCGTGAAGGCCTTGTAACTGGCATTCTTGGTGTCGTAGGTGCCGACATAGGCACCCAGCGGGATCTGCAGGTTGTTCTTGGCCAGGGTGACTCCAGGAATGCTGATATCGATGGTGACGGCGGACGTCGCATAGTCAATATCCAGGGTATAAGTCCCGTCTTCCTCCTCAATCAGGACAGCGCTCATCGGGAAGTCGCGGTTGTTACCGGTCTGTTTGCCGTGCCAATCCCATTCTCCGAGGAGACCGGCATCGGCCAGGTCGAACTGGGACACGAAGAAGGAACCCTTCATTTCGCCGATGAACCAGTGGACTTCGGCTTCGCGGTACTCCTTGGAAGGGTTGTCGGCGACCTTGATCGTGAGACGGGTCGGGTCGGAGTTGTCCAAGACCACCCAGTCGGCGTCGGTCGTCGCCTGGACAACCGATTCGTTGGCGTCATAAGGAAGTTCAATCTGGCCGGCCGCATTCTTGAAGGCGATGTCGTGGGGTGAGAACGACTTCACGATGATGCCGAACTGGTGGACGATGGTCTTTCCTTCCGCCTCGCCGGACTTCATGTTCACGACGGCGTAGCGGCTTTCCAGGCCGGTGTATTCGTCCACGACGACCTTGATCTTGCTGCCTTCGACCGTCAGATGGCACCAGGAAGAGGACGGCGTAGTCGCTTCGAGCGCGCCCTCAAGCCCTTCGACCTCGATGTAACCGTTGCCGCCGATGGCCTTGAAGGCGATGTCGGCGCCGGAGATGACGGTCACTTCGGGCTTGACATTCTGTTTGAACAGGTCTTCATCGGTCTTGCCGCAGGACCAGCCGGCGACGAGGGCGAGGGACAGGATGATTCCAGTATAGATTCTTTTCATGGCTGATTATCTCTTGACTAAGGTTTTCAGTTCGGCCATCTGGTAGGATCCGCCCGTGAAGAAGGTCTTCGAAGGCGCTCCGGCATAGGGCGAATCGGCCGAATCGTCCGTATCGTACAGATACAGGAGGAACGAGTTGGTCTTGATGCTCTTGGAACCGCCGTTGTCAATCCAGTTGAAGGTGGGGCGGGCCAGGGTGGCGTCCATGTCGATCTTGCCGTCCGGGCCATAGGTGACAGCGAGCGCCGCTTCCATGCCCACATCCGTGCTGAAAGTGAGATAGCCGCCGTTCTCCCAGGCGCAAAGCCGGACATAGTAACGTTCATCCTCGCCTTCCCAGACGACATCGTCCGTGCCGGGTTTCCGGCAGTACTGGGCGAGCAGTTCGATGCGGCCCTTCCGGATGTTGTAGTTGGCAACCAGGTCGAACTGGTTGCTGAACCCCTTGACCCGGTAAGACTGCTTGTCACCCATCGGGATAAAGGAGAGGTTGAAGCGGGAACTGCCGCTGTAGGTCAGCGTCCAATCTCCCTCGAAGAACTCGTAAGGCAGCCAGTCCAGCGGAATATGCCCCTTGAAACTGACGTTGTTGACGGCAGAGGTCAGCAGGGTGTCCGTCTTAGCCAAGTCGAAGTTGAAACCCAGTTCCTCGAAGGTCTTGCCGAAGATCTCCAGGGGCTCATAGAAATGGATGCCCTTCTCGGTGACGATGTAGGGGACCGTCTTCGTCTCGGCGATGTCGTACTTGGGATTGCCCTTGTCGTCCTGGCCGTACACCTCCATCTCGTAGGCGGTGAACTGGCGGTTGTTGACGTCGATGTCGCCCGTCACCTTCTGGCCGTCGATGAAGCCGTCGAAGGAACTCACGAAGAAGTTGCGGCTGTGCTCGTACATCTTGGCGTTGAAGGTCTCGATCGGCTCGGAGATCGGATACATCGTGCAGAACTTGCCGTTGCGCTTGCCCTTCAGGTTGATGACCTTCTGGGCCTTGTCATAGCCGATGATGAAGAACTGGTAATCGCCGCCCCGGCCCTCATAGTATTCGGAACTGGCGGTTCCGTACTTGTGCAGGATAGGGTTGTGGGTGTCGAAGGAGAGGACCGGACCGCTGTCGGTCGTCAGCACGTAGTGGCTGGTGTAGGCCGCCGTCTCGTCCTCTTCGCTCATCGCGGTGACTTCGCCTTTTTCGGCGTCGAATTTCAGGGCGAGGTTGATGCCGCCGAAATCGCCGTCCTCGTTGCCGACGTAGTATTCCATCCGCCATCCGTACTGCTCTCCGCCCAGCATTTCGTCCAGGTCGGCGAGGTAGTTGCTCAGGCGTTCCGCGGAGGATTCGTCGAAGTACTCCACATAACTTTTCAGGCAGGACTGGGCGCCGAGGGCGAGCAGTCCGATGAGGCAGGTTGTCAGGATTCCGTTGTGTTTCATATGCTTGACCCTCCCTTATTTGATTTCGATGCTGTGCAGGTCCACCTGACCGGCGAAGACGTCATCCTGGCGGCGGAGAACCGTGGCCCGGAGCACGTCGATGTCGATGTTGAAGGAATCCTGCATGTAGTTCCGCACGATGTCCAGTTTGGCGTTGATCAGTTCGCCCTTCTCGCCGGCCTTCGCGATCTGCCCGTCCCACCAGGACTGGTCGTGGGTGATGTACTCGGACAGCATTTCGGCGAAGTCTTCCGTGTCGGAGTGCTGGGCGTAGTCGGTGATGAAGCCGTTCTTGAGGTAGTCCCGGTTGTAGGGGGCGTCGCTCCAACTGTCGGCCACGTAGCCGGTGCCCGTGATCATCGAGAAGTCCACCGGGAAGTCCACGTTCTGGTTCAGGATGTGGGTGAATTCGTGGTGGATGGTCTTGATGTAGAAGTGGTTCAGGTCCTCGGCGGTCTTCATGTACTGCGGGAGCAGGTTCACGCCCGCGAGGAAGATCTTCTTGCCGCCCTCGGCGGTACCGAGGATGATGGTGCCGTTGTTCCGGTACTCCCATTCTCCCGTGAGGAAGAACATCTTGGGGAAGTAACTGCGGGTGAACGTGATACCGGCGACCTCGTCGTAAGTCTCGATGCAGAGGTACTTCACCAGGTGGGCCATCACGATGGAATACTCGTAGTCGGCCGGGATGGTGAAATAGTTCATGTCGGACTCGTTCATTTCGAAGCGGTACTTGAAGTCGATGTTGTACGGCAGCAGGAAGTTGACTTCCAGCCAGCGGTCGAAATCGTTCTTCTTGGTCTCCGTCACCTTGATCACGCTGTTCTCGCTCATCGTCTCCTTGACGCAGGAGGCGGCGCAGAGCGCGGCGAGGATGATGGCAATATGAAGGATATGTCTTTTCATAACGCTCGTTCTTTATTGGTTGTCACGCGGATTGGGAGTGATGCCGGCGTCGCGGACCTTTCTCGGGATCTGGACGGCGGTACGCTTGTCGAAGGGCTCGAGCGTGCCCGTGTTGCGGTAGGGACGGCCCTCCGCATTGATGATGCGGCGGTCCAACTGGATGCCGTAACGCTTCACGTCGAACCAGCGGAGTCCCTGTCCCAGGGTCTCCACCCGCTTGAGGGCGAGGACGCACTGGACCATGTTCTCCTGGGTGGAACCTTCCTCCAGGGTGATGAACTTCGGATGCAGGTGCTTCTTCACGCTGGAAGTGTCCCAGACGTGGTAAGGGGTGTTGTTGAACCATGAATTGACGCGGTCCACGTCCAGCACGCGCGGCGGACGGGTCTCGTCGGCGCCGGCGATGTTCCGGATCCAGAGGTTCACGTCGTTCAGGGCCTCGTCGTACTTGCCCAGGAGGGTGTTGGCCTCGGCGCGCTCCAGGAGGACCTGGTCGGCGGCGAAGGCGGGATACACCGTGCGGTAATAGCCGATGCGGGCCACCGGATCCGTGTACTCGAACAGGTAGGGGAGTTTCCAGAACATGGTCTTGTCCAGGTTCGTGGCCTCGTATTCCTTCATGCCCATGTAGTAGGTCTCGTTGCTGCCGTTCCACAAGTTCGGGATGGCCTCTCCCGTTTCGGTAGCGGCCAGGTAGTTGCCGTGCGAGTAGCGGGAATACACATAGTAGGGACCGAAGGCGAGACCCATCTTGGAATAGGCCGTCATCAGCAGGAGGTTGCAGTTCAGGCTGGCGTCGATGTAGTGCTCCACGATCGGGTCATACTTCTGGGTCATCGAGGCCTGGTAAGCCCAGTCGCGCAGCATGGCGGACGGGGAGGCGCCCAGGCACCTGGTCGCGTACTCCACGCTCTTTTCGAACTTCCCGTAGTAGAGGTAGAACCGGGCGGCGAGCGCGTAGGCGGCCTTCTGGTTGAAGTGGTACTTGGGAACCGTGTAGTACTTGTCGGAGACGTTCGGGAGGCCCGCTTCCAGGTCCTTCTCGATCATCTCGTACACTTCGGCGACCGTCCCGCGGTCATAGTGCGGGTTCAACTTGGACTCGCGCTTCTCCATGTAGGGGATGCCGAGGTCGCTGGTGCTGGTCTGCGGGTTGTAGGCGATGCAGAACACGTTGACGAGGATGAAGTGGTTGTAGGCGCGGCACAGGAGCGCCTCGGAACGCTCGGCGGAGAGATCCAGCGCGGGATCGATCCGGGACAGCGAGTCGATGGCGAAGATGGCCTCATTGGCGCAGGCGATCGCGTGATAGGAGGCTTCCCAGATGGATTCCGGGTCCTCGTTGTCGCTCTCGGTCACGTCGTCCCAGGCGAAAACCTGGTCGATGAAACGGTCGGTATAGGGGTTGTTGGCGCCGTAGTCGTCCACGTTGTCGGACATGAACTCGGTGACCAGCATGTAGTCCGTCGGAGGATAGGCCGACACGAGGAGGGCCTGGATCTTTTCCTGGGTGTCGATCTCGGTACGGTTGTCCGGCATCTTGTCCAGGAACTTGTCACAGCCTGCCGCTGCAAGGAGGGCGGCCGCAAGGAAGATATAATGGATCTTTTTCATACTGCTTTTCTCCTTTTAGAATCCGAACTTGAAGGTGACGGTAAACTGCTTCGGGACCGGGACGGCGACGCCGCCGGTGTTGAAGAACTCGGGATCCTGGCCGTTCAGTTTCTTGTCGGCGTACAGGAGGAAGAGGTTGGTCGCCTGGACCTTGAGGGACAGGGTGCCCATGTGGAGGGCCTCCGTGACCTTCTTCGGGAAGTCGTAGCCGAGCGAGATCTCCTTCATGCGGATGAAGTCGCCCCGGGCGATACGGGCCGAAGAGTAGTTGTAGGCGTTGTAGGCGAACGGAAGTTCGGTGTTCGTCCGGTTCTGGATGCGGCTGGCGATGACGGGAACGTCGGTGACTTTCTCGTCGCCCGGGACCGTCCAGCGGTTGTTGAACTCCTTAGGCATCGAGTCGAGGTCGTTGTAGGAACTCGAGAACACGGGGTCGAGCCGGATCACGTTGCCGAAGGAATAGGTGATGAACACGTTCAGGCGCAGACCCTTCCAGGTGAAGATGTTACCGAAGGAACCGAGGTCGGTCGGGTCGGCGTTGCCGGAGTACTCGAGGAAGTGCATCTTATCCGGATCGGAGGTCTGGAAATAGATGTCGCTCACGGAGACGTGGTCTTCCTTCAGTTCCCAGACACCGTTCGGGCCCTCCTCATACACGGACTCCTGGTCGCGGAAGGTCGGGAGACCCTCCTCGTTCAGGCCCATGAACGGGATCGAGAAGATACCGCGGACCGGATACCCCTCCTTCGCGAAACCGGAACCGGTGATGAGGTCGATGACTCGGGAAGTGTTCTGGAGTTTGGTGACGACGTTGCGGCCGTGCGAGAAGATGATGTTGGTGGTCCAGTTGAAGTCGCGGGTCTTGATGTTCTGCGTGGTGAGGCTGATCTCGAAACCGGAGGACTTCATCTCGGCCACGTTGCCGTACTTGACGACTTCACCGCCCACGCCGGGGGTGTTGACCGGGCCGATCAGGTCGAAGTTGTTGCGCTTGTACCAGTCGAAGGTGAAGTTGATGCGGTTGTTGAAGAAGCCGGCCTCGAGACCGAGGTTCAGTTCGTTCTTCTTCTCGTACGTGAGTTCCTCGTTCGCGAGTTGGTTGATGTCCAGGGCGACCTCGCGGATGTTCGCGAACGGACGCCAGGGCGTGTGACTGCTGATGACCACGGTGGAGTTCGTCACGTAGGACGGGCCGCGGTCGGCGGTCAGGGAGTAGGAAGCCTTGAGGCTCAGGTGCGAGATGACATCCTGCAGCGGGCGCCAGAAGGCCTCGTCGCTGATGTTCCAGGCACCGGAGACGTTCCAGGTCGGGAGCCAGCGGGCGGTGCGGGCCTTGCCCAACTTGTTGGTGCCCTCATAGCGGTAGGTGCCGTTGAGGACGTACCTGCCCTGGTAGGAATAGGTTCCATTGGCAAAGAACGCGACGCTACGGTCGTAGTTCCAGGCGTAGGTGTAGTAGTTGGAGTTCTCCTCGGAACCCTGCTTGAACACCTGGTAGGCGTAGTTCGGAATCTCACCCATCGTGTACTGGAGGCCCCAGCCGCGGAACCACGTGTTGTGGCGGGTGATGTCGGCCCACTCGGTACCGCCGAACAGGTTCACGATATGCTTGTCGGCGAAGGTCTTCGTGAAGTTGGCCGTCGCACGGAAGTCATAACTGAGCATGTTGTTGTCGGACCGCTCGTAGATACCGCCGTTCGGCAGGACGGAGATCGGAAGGGCGTAGGGGTTGTCCGGGTCCGTATAGAGGAACGGGTTGGAACTCCGGATGGTGGAGGTGCCCATCGCCCGGTAGGCCTGCGCCTGGTTGGAGCCGTCCAGGATGTTGTGCTCCTGGGACGTCTGGGTGTACTTCGCCGCGGCGATGGCGCTGAGTTCGAGTTCCGGGATGACCTTGTACTTGATTTCGCCCTGGACGCGGAGGTCCTGGACGTTCAGGTCGATGTAGTTGTTGTCCAACTCGTCCTTGATGTTGAACGGCGCATAGTTGCGGGTATAGAACTCGTCCGGGTCCAGGGCGCGGGACGTGTTCAGCGCGTAGGAATACGGGTTGATGTCGAAGTCACGCTTGACCTCGCCGTACACCGGGTCGATTTCGCTGGACAGGGTTCCCGGCGCGCGCTGCTTGCGGTAGGACGCGTTGGCGATCATGTTCACCGACAGGTTCTGGAAGATCTTGTAGGTGGTGTTCAGGTTGGCCGTGTAGCGCTGCACCGAACTCTGGAGCGTCCAGCCCGGATCGTCCATCAGGGACAGGGAGGCATAGTAGTTGGACTTCTCCGAGCCGCCCGAGGTGGACACGGAGTGGTTGTGCTGCATGGCGTTGGTGAACAGGAGGTCGAACCAGTCCGTGTTGCGGTACTCGGCGGCACGGAGGTAGGCGGCGCGCGCCTCGTCCGTATTCTGGAGGCCGAACTTGCCGGAGGTGGCGTCGTACTGGCTGATCAACTGGTACATCTTACCGTAGATACCGCTGTTCATCGAGTTCGCCGTCTCCGCATAGTTCAGGTAACCCTTCTGCTGGAGTTCCTGGTAGATGGACATCTGGTCCTGGGAGTTCATGATGTTGAAGGTGGAGTACATCGGCTTCAGGCGGACGGTATATTCGCCCGTGTAACTGATGTGGCTCTGGCCCGCCTTACCCTTCTTGGTCGTGACGACGATGACGCCCGCCATCGCGCGCGCACCATAGATAGAGGTGGCGGAACCGTCCTTCAGGATGTCGAAGGATTCGATGTCGTCGGAGTTGAGGCCGGCGATGGCGCTGGAGATGAGCGTGGAGGCGTCACCGGACGACAGGTCGTCGGCGGAGACGTCCACGACGTCCTCCATGATCACGCCGTCCACGACCCACAGCGGCTTGGAAGAGCCGTAGATGGAGGTCGCACCACGCACGCGGATTTTCGGGGCGGTACCGAACGTACCGGACACGTTCTGGACCGAGACGCCGGCCACCTGGCCTTCCAGGGAACGGGAGATGTCCGCGATACCCGCCAACTTGGCGTTCTCGGCATCCACCTTCGTGGTGGAACCGGTCATCAGCCGGCGGTCAACGGTCTGCATGCCGGTGGCGACGGCGGCGTCCAGGACCGTAGAGTCGTCCTCGAGGACGAACCGCATTACCGACTGCTTCGGCTGGCGCTGGTCCTTGTAGCCCATGCAGGAGGCGACGATGTAGCCTGCTCTGTCGGGGACATTCTTGAGGGTGAAGTTACCGTCCAGGTCGGTCAGCGTACCGACATTCTGGTTTCCCTCCACGAAGACGGCCGCTCCGACGACAGGTTCTCCCTGGGCGTCCACGACGATACCGTTGACCGTCGTCTGGGCCGAGGCGAGAAATGCCGTGCAGAGCAAGCCTGTCAGAAACAAGAGGATCCTTTGCTTCATAGGTTGTCTGTTTATTATAATGTCAATTGTTACCTTCTTCTGTACAAAGGCGTTTAGCCGACAAATTTCGGAAGATTATTCCAAATATCCAAACGCACCCTTTTGAGGGGAGAATTTGGTTTTTACAAATTGTTTGTCTAACTTTGACGCCAATCGGCTTTAAGCCAGCCGGGAAGTCATTTTGATAATTCTTACGATATGAAGAAACAGTATCTTGAACCCGAGGTACGCATCGCGTATGTCGGCTTTGAAGTGAATTTCCTCACTTCGGAAATCTCTGTTGGAGGTGTCGGAGGCGAAGACTTCGACGATCCTGACGATCCGTTCGATCCGTGGTCTTAATGTCTAACCAGAAAAGAATGAAGATCATGAAGAAATTGTTCTACAGCGTCCTTGCGCTCGCGGGAATCCTTGCCGTTTCCTGCAACAAGGAAATCGAGAAGCCGGTGACCATCACGGACTTCGAATCCGTTTCCACGCACACGGTTACCGTCCGTGCCGATTTCGGTGCCGAAACCCGTACGGCTTATGCCAACGACAAGACCTTCTCCTGGGTCCAGGGTGACACCATCCAGGTCTATACCGTCAACGAAGAGACGGGCATGGCCCGGGTTGCCAAACTGGTCGCGCAGGAAAGCGGCGCCTCCGCCGACTTTGTCGGTGAGGTCGAGGATGGTTTCGAACTGACGTCTTTCGCCGTTTACACGGCAAAGAGCAGTTGGCTCTCCTGGGACGAGAATAACTTCTATGTCTATCTCCCCGGCACGACGGCCATCGATAACGACGAATACCAGTTCAATGTGGACAGCGATAATCCGATGTCCAATGTTCCGCTCGTGGGCAGTGTGGACAGCGAAGGCGTCCTCCACTTCTCGACGGCGACCGGTGTCCTCAAGTTCAATCTGACGGACCTGCCTTCCGAGGCGACGTATTTCGAACTGGGAGCCGATGACGGCAACATGCTGCAGGGTTACTTCTCCGTGGATGTCGAGAACGGTACGATCAACCGGGAAGGCGGCCGTGAAGGTACCTATACTTATACGGATAAGGACGGTAATGAGCAGACTGCCCGTTACAGTTATTCCAATCTCTTCTACGTGTTCACTCCGAGTGCCGCCGGCGAGGCCACGATCTATGTCCCCGTTCCCGTGGGCACGCTCGGAGCCGGCGCCACCGTCCGCATCTACAACGAAGATGACGAAGTGATCTTCACCAAGAAGACCACCAAGGACATCACCGTCACGCGGAACAAGGTTACCGAATTGGCGGCGCTGTCCACCAAGGTGGAGTGGGTCTCCCTCGGTACCGGCAAGTTCGGTGACCACTATCATTTCAACGCCGATTACGACGTGGATGTGGAAATCCAGCAGAATGGTTCCGACCCGACCGAGTTCCGTCTCGTGAACCCTTACGCCGGATACCGTGAACTGACCGAGTACGAGGCTACCGGTGACGAAACCGGCCCGGATCCGTATCTGGTCTTCCGTATCCTCCGCAAGGGCGAGCGCGTGGGCGGAATCACCGTTACCCACGACGATCTCGTTTACTTCGACGCCTACTACACCGGCATGATCGACGACAGTTATGGCGTGGATCCTTTCCTTGCCCACCCGTCCCGTTGGAGTTCCGAGTTCCCGGAGGACGACTGGCTGCGCAGCATTGTCGTGAAGTATCAGGCTGACGGCGTGACGCCCGCCAATGTCCAGTTGGCTCCGGTCTTCTTCTGGGTCACCGACAAGGAAGCAGGAAGAGGTTACTGGTCCGGAGACACCAATCTGGCTGCCAACAACATGATCGAAATCAAGTTCCCGGGCGCTGAGCGCGTTGACCTTGAGGCTTCCGTCTCCTATCTGGAGATTGCCGATTCTACGCCTGCCCAGGCAACCGCTATCGTCGAAGCGACTTTCTCCAACGCGATTGCCAGCGCGAAGATCGTCATCGCGGCCGATGAGACGAAGGCTGCCGAAGCCCTCGCCAGCGGTGCTGATGCCACGACGGTGACCGCCGCCGGCGAATGCGAAGTGAAACTTCCCGCCAATGCACCTTCCGGCGATTACTATGTCTTCATGCAGACCACGGTTGCCGAGGGTCTGACTCCCGCCTGCAACCAGTTGATCATGTCCGACAAGTTCTATTACAATAACGAGGAGACCGACCTTGGTCTTGACCTGTCCGTCCTGCTGGGTGCCTGGACTGGCGATATCATCCGTAATGTCTCCGGCCAGTATACTCAGGACACCTTCTCCATGACGATCGAAGAGTCGGACAATCCGCTTTCCGGCGATGTCTTGCTTACCGATATTTACGGCATACCGGCCACCATTCCGGTCTATGGATGGTTTGACGGAAAGACTGGAACGCTGACGATTGCTCCCGATCAGCCTTGGGCGGAGTTCAACGACACTTATGATGTCGGTATGGTGGATGCCCAAAGCCCTAACAAGGATCTCTCCTTCCGTTACAGAGAGGATGGAACGCTCTACCTGCAGAGTTGTGAATTCGTTGCCTTCTATCTGTATGACAAGGGAACGACTACCCAGTCGGATTACTGGTGGGGCTATTTCTACGGCAATACGGAAGACTATCATCTGACGATGACCAAGGACGACGCCTCCTCCACGGGTTCCGCACCTGCGGCGCTGAAGGGGACCCGTTCCATGAATGGCAAGGCC
>JAEEGG010018354.1_pt1 | contig 14247 bp, 11 predicted proteins | sample 9134161 | NCBI WGS metagenome assembly JAEEGG01 (sample SAMN16246543, study PRJNA631951) | gut metagenome | biome: gut microbiome; feature: rumen; material: CR-attached | host: Bos | place: Iran: Karaj | collected 2018-10
AGGAGAATGGCTTCCTGCTTTAAGCCAGAATAGAAAACAACTATACCTTTGGGATCAAGCAGACCTGATACTGAAAAAAATAATAACAACAAAGGAAAAGGATAGTCTTCCCTTCCCTATATTGGAAAAACAATTAGCACTACTTGATCTTACTGGTAAGACAGATTCAGAACGTTTTGAATTTTTAAAAAATATTTCAAATACTCTTGACAAACACAGCGAAGTATGGATTACGTTAAAAGCTAGTGAAATTTCTTACTATCTTTATTTATTAAACGCCGCAAACAAGCTATACATAATGCTTCCAGACAATCAAGAAGCAATAATTAAAGGTTATGAAATTGTAAAAAATATTTATAATTTAAAAATAACCTCAAAAATCGGAATTCTTGAATTTTCTTCGAAAGCCTTTCTAACAGAGGCAAACACAACTACTCGAATAAAAAATGTTGCAAAACAATTTTTAGGTATTGACCTAAGTAATGTTGGGGTGGTACTCTCTAGCAATAGATACATTCCCCCGATTAACGAAGGTGAATTTTGCGGAGATAAAACCATTATAGATTCATCAAATAGTGATTTTATGTACGCTTTTAGTGAAAACATCGTTAATTTAGCATTAGGAACACATTAAAATGCCAGAACCGATAATGAAATCTATTGAGGCCATAATAGCTGAAACCAAGCACGAAATTCAGCCTTATGTGTTCAAAAGATTAGAAGCGAGAACCCCACGAAAAGCTGGGGAAAAAATTGCTCGCACAATAACAGTTACTTCTGGCAAAGGTGGTGTCGGCAAAACCAGTCTTGTAGCTAATCTAGCTATCTGTCTCGCCCAAGCAGGCCAGAGAGTAATTATTCTCGACGCAGACTTAGGACTTGCAAATATTGATGTCGTATTTGGTATAAGACCTAAATACAACCTGATGGATGTTATAAACGGCGATATGGATATAGACAACATAATGGTCAGTGGTCCTTATGGGATACAAATAATTGCTGGTGGTTCTGGTGTTATGGAACTGGCCGACTTAGACAATGAAAAAGCTGAACGTCTATTTAACCAACTTCGATTTTTGGAAGACAAAACAGATTTTCTTCTTATAGATACTGGTGCAGGAATAAGCAAAAGCGTTATTTCCTTTTGCCAGGCAGCAGACCAGGTAGTCGTTATCACAACTACTGAGCCAACTTCGTTAGTAGATGCCTTTGGAATCATAAAAGTTTTAAGCAATAAACGACCTGATGCTTATGTTTCAGCATTAGTTAATAAAGTTGATGACTTAGAAGAAGGCAATCAAATATATAATAGGCTTTCAAAGGTTGCCAAAGAGTATCTTAACGATTTTGAGGTGCATTATCTTGGATGTCTCAAGCAGGATAGAAATATGCACATCGCTGTGAGACAACAAACACCACTGATGTTGTTTTCACCGATGTCTCCGGTAGCTGTTGAATTGAGAAAAATTGTATCGAATTCATTTTATGAGCTGCCCGAGCAATACAAGAAAACTGAAGAAGAAAATGAAGGTTTTTTCAAAAGACTAGCCAAAATATTTAAAGGAGGTAAAGAAAGATAAATGACTAACTTATACGAAACCGTCATTGCTGACACCTCCTATGAAGCAGAATTAATTGCTAAGGAAAAATTTGGTAATAATTTTGAAATAGTTAATACAGAAACAATAAAAGACAATATTTATTTTGGTCTTGGCAAACAAGAAAAAATCAAAATTACTATAAAAGTTTTCAATAATAGAGAAAGAACTAATCATCTTACAAACAATTCTTTGAATAGTTCCTATAAACTTCCAAATAATCCTAATCCTAACGAAAATAATTCATTCTTCCTTCAAGGAACTCAAAGTAATTACGAACCAAAACCTATTCCCGTTCCCCCTATCATGGCAAAGGGAAGTTACCATAGAGTAAATCAAGGGTTAAGAAATCACGTTGATGGAATACGTGGAATACAGGAAGGTGATTGTGAGCCTAAATCTAATAAATTTACAGAAGAAGATTCATTGAATGTTGAAAGTATGCTTGAATGCATAAAAGATATGCAGAATGGTAGAAAGAAAGAAAAAGATATAGGCAGAGATATAAAAAATAGCAGAATTACTTCCCAGAAGCTTGAAGAAATTCAAAAACAGTTAGATATGCTAACTGCGACAATTACTAAAATTTCAAATAATTCAAATAAATTTCTCTGTGAAAATCAATTACCTCAAGGTTTATGCGATTTAGAAAAGGAATTATTAGATTTAGAAACACCTCATGAAATTATAAAAGAACTATTTAGAGATTTGCGCATGAATTGTGACCATGAAACTCTTTGCGAATCAAAATCAACTCTATGTGCATTACATAATCTAATAAAAAAACGTTTGCCAATTTCTTCCCAATTCGAAATCAAGAAAAGTTCTAATCCTCAGGTTATTGTTCTTATGGGACCTACAGGTGTTGGGAAAACTACAACTATAGCTAAATTGGCAGCCAAATACTGTTTTAATCCAAACAAACCAATTAAAGCATGTTTTATTAATATTGACTTCTATAAATTAGGAGCAAAAGCTCAGTTACAAAAATATGCTGAAATATTCAATATTCCTTTAGAAGATATCAGTTCAATTGCAAGTTTAGACTACTGCTTAGCTCAACACAAAAACGATGACCTGATTATAGTAGATACCGCTGGAAGAAGCCAATATGCCTATAAAGACTTAGAAGAATTAAAAGCTTATGTTAGCCGTATTCCAAATGCAACAAAATATCTGACTGTATCATCCACATCTAAGTATTCAGATTTGAAAGAAATTATCAATTCTTTCGGTCAAGTCGGTTTCGACCATATTATTTTAACAAAGACCGATGAAACTAAAACAATTGGACCTGCTGTAGGTATGCTATTAAAGACAAATAAATCTTTGGCTTATATAACCCATGGGCAATCAGTTCCAGAAGATTATAGAATCGCAAGTTTTGATTTCTTTGAGGAAAAAATATTCCGTGTAATTCAAAACACACAAAATTATCAACAAATAATATGACGAAACAAATATTTTCCCTTTTAACTTGTTTTGGGGTATAATTTGATATTTGACTAACCATGTTACAAAACAAATGTTCTTTCGAGGAAACTGATGGATATTGACCTGTCCCAATATATGGGAATGTATATCGATGGTTCAAAAGAGAACCTCGATTTAATGGATAAACACTTGCTCGCATTAGAGCAAGATCCAAGCAATCTAGAAGCTGTAGGCGAAATTTTTAGCGCTGCACATACGCTTAAAGGTATGTCAGCAACTATGGGCTTTGAAAAAGTTGCACATCTTACCCATGTAATGGAAAACATTCTTGATAAGCTGAGAAATCATCAGCTTGATGTTACTCCACCCATTATAGATCTTGTATTCGAAACATTTGACGTATTAAGAGTTTTAATCAATGATAGTATCGAATCAACAGACTCAGGTGTTGACCTAGACAGCATTGTAGCAAAACTGAATGCTGCAGCAAACGGACAAGCAGCCCCAGTTGCTCAACCCGCAGCAGCACCTGCAGCCGCTGCTCCAGCAGCTCCTGCGGCACAACCTGCTGGCGGAGGTGCTGACCCAGCAAAAGCAGCTGAATTAGCCGACATAACTATCAATGAATATGAAAATCAAGTTCTTTTAGAAGCTGCCAACAACAACAGCAACATATTGTTAATAAAAGTAACTCTTGTATCTGATTGTCTTTTAAAAGCTCCTAGAGCTTTCATGGTTACAAGAGGTCTTGAAGAACTTGGTTTTGAAACTTTAAAATCTGTTCCTGACACCAAGGATATTGAAGAAGAAAAATTTGATTTATCCTTCAAGATGGTTGTTATTGGCCCTAAATCAGAGGCTGAAGCCAAGGATGCTATTGAAGGAATTTCTGAAATAGAATCTGTTTTGATAATAAAACTCAGACCTAATGACTTTAAGATTCAGTCAAGTATGGTGCAAGCTGCTCCAGCTCAACCACAAGTTTCTATTCCAGTTCCACCTCCACCAGCACCGACTCCAGTTGCAGCTCCAGTAGCAGCAACACCTGTAGCAGCACCAGCAAGACCTGTAGTTGCTCCAGCAGCAGCCCCTCCTCCAGCACAAGTTGCTCCAGCGGCTCCTCCTCCGCCAAACAAACCAGCTCCGCCAGCTAAGCCACCGGCTAAACCTGGTGCAAAAGGCAATGCAGAAAAGCACGCAACTCAGACTGTTCGTGTTGATATGCGCCGTCTAGATGAATTAATGAATCTAGCCGGGGAACTTGTTATTAACAGAACACGCCTAGAAGAAATCGGAACCAAGCATAAACTAAAAGACTTAACAGAAGCATTAACACGTGTTTCTCAAATAAGTAACACGTTACAAAATGTTGTTATGCAAGTCCGAATGGTTCCTGTTGAACAGCTTTTCGAAAGATTCCCAAGAATGGTTCGTGACCTTTCCAAGAAGCTTAATAAAAAGATTAATCTTGTTGTTGAAGGTAAAGAAACAGAAATGGACAGAACGGTTATCGATGAAATCGGTGACCCAATGGTTCACTTAATAAGAAACTCTATCGACCATGGTATTGAACTACCAGAAGAAAGAATAGCAAAAGGCAAACCAGAAGTAGGAACCATAACTCTTGTTGCCCGCCACGAAGGAAATAACGTTTTAATCGAAGTTAAAGATGACGGTAAAGGTGTTGACCCAACAATAGTAGGAAGAAAAGCTGTTGAAAAGGGTATGTTTACACAGGAACAGATTAATAAAATGAGTCCTGAAGACATACAGAAAATTATTTATCTTCCAGGTTTCTCTACAGCTGCCACAGTTAGTGATATTTCAGGGCGTGGCGTAGGTATGGATGCTGTTAAAGCTAAACTTGAAGATTTAAATGGCGTATTGGAGCTTGAATCTAAAGTTAATGAAGGTTCAAAAGTTACAATCAAGTTGCCATTAACTCTTGCCATTTTACCTGCTCTGATGGTTAGAATCGGCAAAGAAATATTTGCTATTCCTCTGGGTTCTGTTCAAGAAACGATGGATATAACCAAATCAGACATAAATATAGTTCAGCATCAGGAAGTTACATTGTTACGTGGCGATGTTCTTCCGATAATAAGGTTAAGAAACCTGTTGAACGTTCCGACTACAGAGGAAGAAAAGAAAGCATTAGATGCCAAGGAAGACGAAATATCCATAGTTGTCTGTGCCTCTGGAGAAAAGAGAGCCGGCTTTATGGTTGACGAACTTCTTGGTCAGTTAGAAATAGTTATTAAGTCTCTTGGGAACCTGCTTAGCGGTATTCCAGGAATAATGGGAGCCACAATGCGTGGTGACGGTGATGTTTCATTGATTCTTGATATTCCTGCGTTCTTCCAAAAAGGGCAGTCAATGTAGGACAAGAGTTGATTAATAAAGGAGTATAAGCTTTGGAAATAGATCTTTCCGAATATATGGGTGCCTATATAGATGGTGCTCGTGAAAACCTTGATATGATGGATAAAAAGCTGCTCGAGCTAGAGCAGAATCCTTCCAATATTGAGGCAGTAGGTGAAATTTTCAGAGCTGCACATACTCTTAAAGGTATGTCTGCCACCATGGGTTTTGAAAAGATAGCTCATCTTACCCATGAAATGGAAAATCTTCTGGACAAACTCCGCAATAATCAGTTAGCAGTAACACCACCTGTCATTGACTTGATTTTTGAAACATTTGACATCTTAAGAACCTTAGTTGATGACAGTATTAATCAAACAGAATCAACAGTTGATCTGTCTGAAATATCTGCTAAGCTTTCTGCTATGGCCAACGGTCAGGTTCCGGCAGCAGCTGCACCTGCTGCAGTTCAAGCACCTCCACCGGTTGCCAATGCATCTAGGAATCCAGCAGCCGCAGCTACAGCAGGTAATGCTGATATTTCTGAATTTGGTCTTTCTGATTTTGAATTATCAGGTTTACACGAAGCAAAAGACAGCGGGAAACACGTAATTCTTCTCAAAGTTTCCTTAGTAGCTGACTGTCTATTAAAAGGTCCCCGCGTATTCATGGTAATGCGCGCAATAGAAGAATGCCAAGCAGAAATAGCCAAATCTCTTCCAGATGCAAAAGACTTAGAAAACGAAAAATTTGACCGTTCTTTCAAGATGATTTTGATTTCTGCTCAAAGCAGTCAGGATGTAAAAGAAGCTATCGAAGGCATTTCAGAAATCGAAACAGTAGAAACAACCGAACTCAGTTCAGCTGATTTTACTGATGGTCCAGCTCCTGCTCCGATTTCAACTCCTCAGCCAGTCTATACGCCTCCTGCACCCTCTGCTCCTCCAGTAGCAGCAGCTCCACCACCTCCACCACAGCCAGTTGCAGTTGCACCAGCACAACCAGCATATTCACCTCAAACTGCTACACCAGTTTCTGTTCCTACAGCTCCGGCACAGCCAGCTATAGCTCAGCCGACCCCGCCGCCACCTCAAGCTGTTCAACAGCAAGCTGCTGAAGAATCTGAAGAAAAAGAAGAAAAAGAAGTTATCGGTGTTACTCAGCTGATAACATTCGTATTAGCAGGTGAAACCTATGCTTTGGAAATCCAGCAGGTTGAAACAATTATCAATTTAACCAATATAACTAGAGTTCCAAAAGCACCATCTCATATTGATGGTGTCATAAATCTTCGTGGGGAAATAATTCCTGTTATTAACACTCGCCGAAGATTAAAACTTGGTGAAATAGAAAAATCTCCAAGTAATCAAATTATTATTCTTAATTTTGAAGAAGAAAAAGTTAAAGTTGGTTTTCTTGTTGATAGTGTTAAAGAAGTTAAAAATCTACCTGAAACTTCTATTGAACCACCTACAAGAGTAAGCGAAAGCGTAGATATTGAATATTTACGTGGTGTAGGTAAAGTAGACAACAATATTATAATTCTTCTGAATGCACACAGAATAGTTTTTGATAATCCTAAAGAAGAATAAAAGCCAATCTGTATCTATATAATTCCCAGATTATTAGCTTTCCTGGCTTTGTTTTGTCTTTAAAGCCACTAGAATACGTGAAGCCGAATTTCTAACCATATCGTTTTCATCTTCTGAAGCTTCCTGAGCAAAATCTTTAAGTCCACGAATATTCAGTTTTGCAAGCGCTTCCAAAGCATTGAGACGATTAAACCATACATCATCTTTTAATAATCTTCTAAGAGCAAATTCGGCTTGTGGGAAACCCAAATCACCTACAGCATCAATAGCATAAAACAGAGCATTTCTATCTTTTAAAACTTCGGTTAAGGGTTCAACAAATTTTTCATTCTTAAGCAATCCCATAGCACGCACAAGATTACTTTTCATAAGCTTATTTGCAGTTTTAAGCGTTTTTATCAACAAATCAGGATTTTTGTTCCCGACTAAAGAAAGGCTTTTTACAGCAGCACCTCTGACCAGAACATGGTTGTCTTCTAAAGCTTTAAGAATAGGCGGAATAGCATTGGCGTTATCTGAAACTCCAAGAGCGGTTACTATATGTTTTCTTAAGAACCATTCAGGTGTATCCAGACTTTTTGCCAGAGCATTAACAGCATTATCAGAGCCTATTCTACCTAACCCGTCAATACAATATACTCCCTTTTCATCAGGGAATTTTACATATTCATCAATCAAGAGCTTTTCAGCACGTTTATCTGCAACGACAGAAAAATAATTCAAAAGCCACATCTGCCTATCTGGTTTTAATACTGGATATTTTTCTAAAAATACAGGAACCAGTTCATTTGAACGTGCCGCTAAATATCTTATGCTCTTAGATAAAAGAACTTCGTCTTCAAAAGTAAGATAAAAACCAGACAAAGTATCAATAACAGCTTGAGAAACAGGAATTAATGAAATTGCTTTTATCGCAGCCAAGACAAGTTCAGAATATTCTTTCTTCAGAGCTTGTTTTAAAGCTTCTAATGCCTGTCCGTAATGGAGTTCACCTATTATGTTTGCAGCCTGTGTAAAAAGCTTAGGGCGTTTAACATCAAGGGTTTTAGTTAAATATTCTGCACCAGTCTCTCTCAAATACTCTACAAATAGTTTTGTAACATTCTGCTTATCTATTACTGTTCCTGATTCAAGAACATTTGCCAAAGCCTTAAACTTTTCATCAGTAAGAGGTTCAAGCTCTGGCAGAATATTTTGAATAAAAGAATCAGGTTTGGTTAAAGCTGTTTCGAGTATTTGAGAAAAATTTTCAGACATTTTAATTTATTTTAGAAGCTGGAATAGTACTTGGTTCATATTTTTCTACTGCAAAGACTTCTCTGCTTATAACTTCATTGTTTACAACAAATTCAAAAACATACTGACCTGCTTTTGGGAAAGCAAAATTGGTAAGAACTATCATTGAGCGTGAAACAACACCCTGCTGAGCAGCAATATTAGCTGTTGGATGAACAGAATTCATTTTAACTCCATCAGGAGGAATGATATTCAAAGTAACATTAATGTTTTCTTTGACTTCACCCCATTCAATGAACAAACAAAGCTTTGGGAAAACTAAAGGGAAATCCTGAACCAATAATTTGGTTCCGAGAATACCCATCAAACTTACACGACCGCCAACTTCCTGGCGAATATCTTCACAAAACAATACACATTTATAATTTACTGACATTTATTTAATACCTCGTCATTGCGAGCCTCTGTAAGAGGCGTGGCAATCCATAAAATCAAATTATAAAATTAACTAGTTAAATATATATATCAGATTTTAGAGATTAATTCTATAGTTTTTAGAGAAGAGTTATAAGAGTTGGAAGGGTTGGAAGAGTCGGAAGTGGTGTCGGAACTGAAAGCGGACAGCTGCTTGCTCAACCTTATTCTCCTCCGCGGTCTCTGCCAATCTCTGCCTTCGAATAAACTTAGAGAGAACGAGCCTTGTGCGGAGAATAAAAGGTTTCGCGTCTACTGTCCGCTCTGTTGCTCTGTTGCTCTAATCTCTCAATTCTCATCTCTCAACTCTCTCTGAATTCTTCTCTGGTCGGGATAACCCCTTAAAATTATGGAAGCAGCAACAGCATCTATTACGTTCTTGCGGTTTTCTCTGCGCATACCAGCTTCTATAAGAGAAGTTTCAGCAATTTTAGAAGTAAACTTTTCATCGACAAATTCAATTGGAAGACTGATTTTCTTTTCCAACTCGTTTTTGAAAAATCTGGCTCTTTCACAGGATTCCCGTTCTTTTCCATCGAAAGAAACAGGTAAACCAATTACTACAGCTTCAACTTCCTCGTTGTTAATAATTTTAACGACTTCATCAACAGCTGTTCTGCCTGCTTTTACTACAGAATGGGGAGTTGCAGCTATTTCTAGTCTGTCGCAAGTTGCTACACCAATACGTTTTTGACCAACATCTAATGCAAGTATTTTCATAATTATTTATTAATAATAACAAACCTTAAATAAGATCCCTTAAGTCGCTAAAGCAACAGCTCCCCCAGCCAACCTGAGGGAGCATCTTAAAGACTAGAGTTGTTCGGAAATTAGCTTTTCGCCAAGAGCGAGGGCTTCACCAATCTTAGAGGGGTCTTTGCCACCAGCAGAAGCCATATCTGGTCTTCCGCCGCCGCCACCCTGAGCAACTTTGGCAATTTCTTTTATAAGCTTGCCAGCATGAACACCTTTCTTAACAAGGTCAGCAGCAACCTTAAGAACGAAGTTTGCTTTTTCTCCACCAGCTGCCAACAATACTACAGCTGGAACTTTGGAATTAGCTACGAGTTCGTCAGCCATTTCCTTCATTTCATCAACAGACATACCGTCAGTCTGGCCTAAATACAAAGCAGAACCGTTGATTTCTTTAGCACCATTCTTAATGCTTTCAATCTTGCCTTTTGCTTCAGATTTGCGGAGCTTTTCGATTTCGTGACGAAGTTCTTTTGTGTCAGCCATAAGCTTTTCAGCTTTAGTCAAAGAAGAATTCAAGTCACAATCAAGAGTCTTTGCCATGTCACGTTCAAAATGCTTGAGTTCATGCATTTTTTCAAGAGCAGCAGAACCTGTTACAGCTTCAATTCTTCTAACACCAGCGGCTGCAGATGATTCAGAAACTATTGTGAATAAACCGATTTCTGAAGAATTGCCAATATGAGTGCCGCCACAGAATTCTTTTGAATAATCGCCAACATTAACGATTCTTACTACATCGCCGTATTTTTCTCCGAACAATGCCATAGCACCGGTTTTTATAGCTTCATCATAGCTCTTTATATCAGTATGAACTTTGAGGGCTTCTAAGATTTCTTCATTAACTCTGTTTTCGATTTTTTCCAAAACATCTGCTGGAATGCTTTCAAAATGAGTAAAGTCAAAGCGCAATCTTTCAGGTGAAACGTAAGAACCAGCCTGTTTTACATGGCTTCCAACGATTTCCTGCAAAGCTTTCTGCAAAAGGTGAGTAGCAGTGTGGTTGCGCATAGTTGCTTTTCTTGTCTTAACATCAACAAGCATTTCAACTTCGTCACCCTTAGCAAAATGTTTTGAAGTCTTGAATGAACCAAAGTGCATAAATACGCCTTCGGTTTTTTCTGTGTTAGTTACTTCAAATTCTGCTTCGCCGCATTTTATAACGCCTTTATCGCCGACCTGACCACCTGATTCGCCATAAAATGGAGTAACATCTGTTATAACAAGTGTCTTTCCATCGTTTTCTACAACATCTAAAACCTTAGCTTTATCAGCCATTGTTTCGTAGCCTGTAAACTTGGTTTGTGGGTAATCAGCAGGATTGATAGCAGCAAAGTTTACGTAAGCAGAAACAACATTTGCTCTGCCGCGTTCTCTTTGTTTTTCAAGTTCAACATTAAAAGCTTTTTCATCAACTGTCATAGAGTTTTCCATACAGATTTCTTTGGTTAAATCTAATGGGAAACCGTAAGTGTCGTGAAGCAAGAAAGCCTTTTCGCCAGACAAAACAGTCTTTTTGTCGTGTTTTAAGCTTTCAATGTATTCACTAAGCATATCGCTACCAGTTTTGAGAGTCTGTAAGAAGCGTTCTTCTTCACTGGAAATAATGCGAATGATGTGGTCCTGATTTTCTGCAACTTCTGGATAGTGATCCATAATCTTGGCTACAGTAGGAACAATCTTATTCAGGAAAGGCTTATCCTGACCCAAATAACTGTAACCAAATCTGGAAGCACGGCGTAAAATCTTTCTTAAAACATAGCCTCTGCCTTCATTGCCAGGCAATGCACCATCAGCAATAGCGAAAGACAAGGCTCTTATGTGGTCAGAAACAACCTTCAAAGCTGTTTTTGTCTTAGCGTCATCGTTGAAATGATGACCAGTCAAATCTTCAACTTCTTTTACAATGCCTTGGAAAAGGTCGTTTTCAAAGTTATCGTGCTTGCCCTGCATAATAGCGGCAAGTCTTTCCAAACCCATACCAGTATCGATATTCTTTCTTTCGAGAGGGCTTAGAGAACCATCTTCGTGGCGGTCATACTGTGTAAAAACAAGATTCCAGAATTCCAGGAATCTGGCACAGTCACAACCAGGAGCACAATCAGGCTTACCACAACCGACTTCAGGACCTTGGTCTATATAAATTTCAGAACAAGGGCCAGAAGGACCTATGCCTATAGTCCAGAAATTATCTTTATCACCTAACATTTTTAAGTGGTCTAAAGGAACGCCCATTTCTTTATTCCAAATATCACGGGTTTCCAAATCACTTGTATGGTAAGTAATATAGATTCTGTCTTTTGGCATATTCAGTTCTTTGGTAATGAATTCCCAAGCCATAGCAATTGCTTCCTTTTTGAAGTAATCGCCAAAACTGAAATTGCCGAGCATTTCAAAGAAAGTATGGTGACGGGCTGTATAACCGACATTTTCTATATCGGTTGTTCTAAAACACTTCTGACAAGTAGAAGCTCGTTTAATATCTTTCTTTAAACCCAGAAAATAAGGTTTGAAAGGTGCCATACCAGCACTTGTAAAAAGAAGTGTGGGGTCATCTTGAGGGATAAGAGAAAAGGATTTTTTTACAACATGGTCATGACGCCCAAAGAAATCCAGAAACTTTGAACGAATTTCTGAAGTTTTCACAAATATCTCCTTGTTTAAGATATAAGATTTAAGATATAAGATTTAAGAGATAAGATTTATGAAATTAGTTTTAAGCCTAATGAAAGATCTAAGATACAAAATCTATTTCATCTTATATCTCTATTTTTGGTCTTTTATCTTCTATCTTATATCTCCATTTTTGGTCTTATATCTTTAATTTATTCATATTTTGAATTAAGAACTCTTGAATAAATACGAGTTACAAAAGTCCTATCCTTTACTGGTTTCTTTTCAGAATCCAACAATTCATGCATACATAATTGAACTTCAACACCCTTTACTTTTTCCAAGCTCTTCAAACCACCTTCAAATGGATTAGAGGGATGATAGTAATGGGGTCCCAAGTATTTCTGATAATGATCTAAGGATTCATCAGCTTCTCTATTTCTGAAAATAGTTCCGTCTGTTCCCCAGATTTTAAGATAATTTAATTGTTTTGTTATCAAAGCCTTTTTAATACCGCCATCAACCTGTCTGTATATGACTTTTGTTGTATTAGGCAGTTCAACATGAAGCTCGGGGCCTTCATATGTATATGTAACTTTTTCTGTAGATTTTCCATCTCTAGAGGGAACAACAATGACAAGTTTATACATCAGAGCATTCTGCTCATTAAACAAATCACCTTTAAATACAGTATCCAACTCTTCAACTTCAATCATTTCGCGCAAATCGCGTTCTATTATCATCAGAAAATTTCTTGCTTCATGCAGAGTATCAAGAGACTGTTTCTGACGTTCGAGACTTACAAAGGTTCTATTAAGCATTGCATAACCAATTGCCAGAACTATGGCAAAAAGAAGCATTGCAATCATTACTTCTACGAGAGTTACTGCTTTTCTATTTGTATTTCTTTTCATATTGTCTCCCTTTCTCATCTTATTCCTGCTGAGAAGGAAGCGTTTAAACCACTTCCAAGAGTTTCATCAGAAACAATAGTAGAAAGTTCAAAATTCTTATGGGTATCTTTCATACCTGAAACTCTTTCAATAAACTTAACGATAACTCTTATTCTTATTCTTCTTTTTTGAAGTTCAAAATCAGCTTTCGTAGGGTCTGGATCAACATAAGGATAAAAAGATAACCTGGGTTCTCTTGCATATTCAACCCCTGGAGTATTCCAAACTCCATTAAGCTCTAAGGGAAGCACAACTTCTTTAAAAGGCCCTTCTTCAGGATCATCAGAAGCCTGTTCTATAATCTGCTTCAATTCTTCAAAAGGTCGGCTTTTTAGTTCTTCAACCTTTTGTAAAGCCAAGTTACATGCTACAACTTCGTTTATACTTTTATATGTAACTTTCTCTGTAACGCTAAAAATCAAAATCATAGGCAGCATGACAAGAGAAGCAAGACAAATTGCGATCAAGATTTCTATTAAAGTCGCACCGCTAGACTTTTTATTAAGTTTTATCATCTTTTTATTCAAAATTATAAACTCCTTTGCCCAAACTGCCGATACTTCTGTAAAAGAAGATTACGACGAGGTCAAACAATGAAAGTAAACAAGAAACATTTCGGTCTTATGTTAGCATCGCTGATGGCACTGTCCTTTAACAGCCATTTCGCTCAAGCAGCGAAAAAAACTACTGAAGTATTTGCCCCATCTAAAGCTTACGCTTTCAAAAGAGTTGGCGAAAACCAGTTTGCTCCACTACGTGAAGTAACTGCTGAAAATGTTGTGGTTAAGAAAACCGGTGTTAAAATCGACCGAACCAACGTTTATATTGGCGGGTATATAGTTAACACCACAGACAAAACCATTCCTCATGTCAGAATCTTCCCAAGCTTCGCCGACAGTAGATTCTCAACAACAAAATATGTTGATAATCTGACTCATGACGAACTAGACTTAGCTCCGAAAGAAATCAGACGTTTCGTAATAATGAGACCAGCATCAGAACTGGCTCCATTACTCTCAACCAGCGTTCCCTTTAATGACAACTGCATACTTTATTGCAGAGAAATTAACGGGTAGGTCTGGCATTTATCTGTTCAACATTACCAATCGCAGTATCCCAATCAGGTCCCTGAGATTCAGGGGCCTGAACTTTCATCAGTTTAAAAGCATTTAGATAAGCTTCTTTAGCTTTTTCTTCCATGTTCTTATTTTCATAAGCCTTGGCCAATCGTTC
>JAEEGG010018355.1_pt1 | contig 14245 bp, 8 predicted proteins | sample 9134161 | NCBI WGS metagenome assembly JAEEGG01 (sample SAMN16246543, study PRJNA631951) | gut metagenome | biome: gut microbiome; feature: rumen; material: CR-attached | host: Bos | place: Iran: Karaj | collected 2018-10
AGCCCAACTCGGTGGACATGATACCGATGCCGGCTCCCGACATGACGTCGCTGATCCAGTGACGGTTGTTGAGCACACGCATCACGCCCGTTGCCGTGGCCACACCGTAGCCAGCCACCGACCACCAGGGCGAGCGGGTAAGTCCATACTCCTTGTGCAGCAACGAGGCACCGACGAAGGCTGTTGCCGTGTGACCCGAAGGCCACGAATTGGCGGTAGAGCCATCGGGGCGCATCTCCTTGGCCGAGTACTTGATGCCATTGACGAAACCGGCCATGATGGCGTACGACGCAGCGGCACTTGCCAGCAGGCGGGGCCAGTCGCTGCGGCCCTCATAGCCGCCCAGCTTCAGGCCGACCACCATAGCGGGGCCGAAGAACTGCGTATAGTCGTCGATGCCGGTCTTGAAGTCGGTGAGCAGCTGCGTGTTCTTCTTGCCGCCGCTCTCAGCCTTCTGGTTGACGCGGAACATGGCCTTGTCGCCCTTAATAGCCCAGCCTGCTGCAAACAGGGGGATGCCCACGAAGGTCATGTCGTCCATGAACTTATAGGCTTTGACACCGGGATTAGTCTTCGTCTTGAAGAAGTCGAAATCCATCTTGGGGCTGGCTGCCGGGTCCACTCTCTCAAAGTTGGCGGCCGACCGTTCGGGCAGCTTCACCAGTTCTGCTTTCATTTCGGGTACTTCGAGCGTCAGGGGTTCCATGTCTCGATAATTCTCTGCGTTGGCCTGAGCTGTCAGGGCAACGGTAGCTAATGTTAAAAGATGTCTCAAATTCATACTAAAAACTTATTATTATATAGTCGTATCAATCTATTCAGCTGCAAAGATACAATTTTTTTCCTAAAAAGAGCCTTTTATCCTGAAAAATTCATTGTCATTTCAAAAAAAGAGGGTTCATGTCACACAATAGGGCCACACAGTAGGGAATCATGGCAAAAGAAAAGGGATTTGGGAAAGGACTTCATCTATTTTTGATACCATTCCTGGCAGAATTGCTCTCCGAGCTGGAAACCTTCCTCGTAGAGTGCTTCCAGTTTTTTGGTGTCGCGGCAGATGCGGTCGACCTCCATCGGACGCTCGGGACGGATGCAGACGACCTCGCCCCAGTCCTCCATGCGCTCGATGAGGGCCAGCTGCTCGTTGTAGGCCTCGACATGATGGCTGAGGACTACGCGCAAGCGGGGGTAGGACTTGTAGAAGAGACGCGGCACCTTGATGTCGGGCTCGCTGGAACGGAAGCCGCGATTGCGAGTCATGATGACGACATTGGGCGAAAAGCCCTTGTCGACGGCTCGTACCACAGGAATGGAGTCGACAATGCCACCGTCAAGCATCGGGATGCCGTCAACCTCGGTAATCTGTGCCACGTAGGGTAGCGAGGAGGTAGCCTTGGCGATGGCTGTCAGGCGACGGGCATCGAGCTTCTCGGACAGGTACTCGGCACGGCCCGTCAGACAGTTGGTACACACCATCTCGAACGTGGCGGGATTGCGCCGGTAGGCATCGTAGTCGAAGGGCACTATCTCGTTGGGAAAGCGCTCGTAGAGGATATTCGGATCGAAGATGGAGCCCTGGGTGAGCAGACTTTTCAGCGAGATGTAACCGTACTTGCGCAACATGTCGATATTAGAATAGCGGGCACGGCGCGGCTGGCGGCTCATGTAGGACAGTCCGTTGCAGGCTCCTGCCGACACGGCCACGACGTAAGGGAAATAGAGTTGGTGCTTCATGAACGCATCGAGGACGCCCGAGGTGAACACCCCGCGCATGCCCCCTCCTTCGAGCACCAGTCCTGTATGTCGACCTAAAATCATGGGGGCAAAGATAGGAAATAATTACGAATTATGAATTATGAATTGCGATTTTTTTGTGTTTCACCCTTTTTTTCTTACCTTTGCACCGCAAAACCGAACAATTAAAAAGAGAATTATCAAAATGGGAATCATCATTGGTATTGACGTGGGCATATCGACCACGAAGATTGTAGGACTGAAAGACGGACACATCACGGCACCTACACGCATCACCGCAGCCGACCCTATCACGTCGCTCTACGGTGCCTTCGGCAAGTATCTGCACGACAACAACATCGAGCTGAGCGACGTAAAGCAAGTGATGCTGACGGGCGTTGGCTCGGCTTACATCAAGGGGTCGGTCTACGGACTGCCTACACAGAAAGTGGAGGAGTTTGTGGCCGACGGACTGGGTGCCCGCTTCGAATCGAAGCTCGACCACACCATCGTGGTATCGATGGGAACGGGTACGAGCTTTGTACTGTGCGACGGCAACGAGATGCGTCACATCGGCGGTATAGGCGTGGGGGGCGGCACACTGGCCGGCCTGTCGCGGCTGCTGCTAAACACGAGCGACATCAAGGCCGTATCGGCACTGGCCATGCAGGGCAACACCAAGAACGTACACCTGCTCATTGGTGACATATCGGCTGAACCGCTGCCTAACCTGCCGATGGATGCCACAGCCAGCATACTGGCCAAGGCACAGAGCGACGCAGCGAAGGAGGACATAGCGGCGGGCATCATCTCGATGGTGCTGCAGACCATCGGTTCGGCAGCGTGGCTGTCGAGTCGCGGCTCTGACATCCGCGACTTCGTACTCATCGGCAACCTGACGCTGCTGCCCCAGTGCAAGGACGTCTTCCCCCCATTGGAGCAGCTCTACAACATTCGCTACCACATACCGAAATATTCGCAGTACTGCACAGCCATCGGGGCTGCGCTGAGCTATAAAAGTGAAAAGTGAAGAGCGAATAATTTGCTCTTCACTTTTACCTTATTTCACTTCTTCCCACACCAAAACGGAGCCGTTGCGGCGGGCGGGGTCGGGGCCGGTGAAGTCCATAGAGTAAGGACTGCCGGTGGAGGGGCTCTTGCCGAGGTAGCGGTGGTTCTTCAGTGAGAGGAGCATGAAGTCATGGTCAAGATAGTCCTGCCAGAGGAACTCCGTGCTGTAAACCTCGTCGATACTGCGAAGGTTTTCACCACCTATCTTATCTGTGAAGCGTACGTCGCCAGGCAGACCGTCGCCATAGACCTTGACGTAGCGGCCGTCGGCACATTGCAGGGCTACCCTACCCTGCCCGCGGTCGATCACCTTGAACTTCGTCAGCTCGCTGTTGTCGCCAGCATGGGTGTCGTAGAGCACGCCGTGCTTCAGGGCGATGGCAGGACGTCCCGTAGCCTTGTTGATGATGCGGATGGTCTTGCCGTAGGGAATGTTTTGCGAGCGGTCGGCACAAGGCTCGTCAACCGTGAAGTTGTCGAACTCGGCGTAGCCGCCCTTCTTGCCCTTCACGTTGAAGGTGAAGAGGGCGTGGCGCGAGCCTTGGAAAGAGATGAGCTGATAGGAAAGCGGCATCATGCGGCCCAGCGTCTGGAAGCTGGTGCCGTCGGTCGAATAGGCGTATTGCGCCTGGTTATTGTCGTAGTCGCCGATGCTGCGGAGCCAGATTTTACCGTTGGAGATACCAACGGGCGCAATGACGGTGTCGTTGGTCAATTGCTCGAAGCAGCGGAGGGTGAGGTTATTGCCGTCCTTCACGATGCCAATCCACGAGCAAGGCACGTTGATGTTACCAAGGCCAGCCACATCGCCATCCTTCATACCTTTTATATATAACTCAACGGTGGTAATGCTCTTCGGACCGATGACGCGCTGGGTGAGCGTATTGCGGGCCCACATCAGCTGCTCAGCGGGTGTCGACTGAATACGCAGACGACCACCCTTCAGGCTCCACATCTTATCGTCGGGATTATGGTTCCATTGCCAGATGCGCCCCAGCTGCTTGCTGTCGAAGTCGTCTGAGCGGTCGTAGGGAGCAAATCTATCGCCATTCTCAACTCCCCTCTCGCTCGGGAGGGGTTGGGGGGGGGTCCCAGGCTTATACCACGTGCGAGGTGCACGTCCGAGGTTGCCCTTCAGACCCACCATCGGCCAACCGTCCTCCCACGTCATGGGCATCAGACAGACGGTGCGGCCAATGGAGTGGAAGTCCTGCATAAAGAGTGCCCACCACGTGCCGTCCTTGGCCTGCACGATGCCACCCTGATGGGCGTTGGTGCAGGCAGTGGCGTCCTTGTCGACAGGGCCGAGGCCGAACTTCGTGCCGTCCTCACCGATGCGATACTTCGTGCCTCGCGGCACCTGTGTCAGCGAAGCAGCATGATAGCCGTAGGTCTCGTCGGCTGTGATGACACGTGTCTCGTAAGGTCCCCAGATGCTCTTCGAACGCGAGCAGAGTGTGCGGCCGTTGGGCGAGTAGTCGGTGGAGATGAGGTAATACATGCCGTCAATCTTATAGATATGGTGTCCCTCGCCGATGCCGTTGCCATCGGGGATGATGACGCGGTCGCTGCCCTCGACGGGGCCGCTCATGTCGGGTTTCAGCTCTGTGCAATGCACCTCGCCGTACTTATGGATGGCGTAAATCTTGCCATCGTCGTCGAACAGCACGCCGAGGTCGTAGATGTTGCCCTGCATGTTATGGTGCGTCCACGGGCCTTTGATGTCCTTCGACGTGTAGCATTGCAGTCCCTTGCCGTTGATGTTCGAGAAGATGTAGAACTGGCCATTAGCGTAGCGGATGCAGGGTGCCCAGATGCCCTGTCCGTAAATCTCCTGATGGTTCTTCAGCGAGAAGCGGTCCTCCGGGAAGTCGAAGCGGTCGAAGCAGTAGGAGATATTCTCCCAGTTGACCAAGTCCTTGGAGTGCAGAATGACCAGTCCAGGCACTGAGTGCATCGTGGTGCCAGCCAGGTAGTAGTCGTCACCCACGCGAATGACGTCAGGGTCAGAGAACTCGTCGTAGAACAGCGGATTAGTAAACGTGTCGTTCCCATTGTCGGCCGTCCACGACTTTGTTTGTGCTTGTGCGCCCGTCGTGCCGATAGCCATCAGGGCTGCAATTAGTAGATGTAGTTTTTTCATAAGTTTTTTATTTGACTGTTGGATTAAGATTTCTTTCGAGGAAGAACTGGCGGGTGGCGGTGAAAAACAGGAGCACGCCGACGGCATTGACGACAGCCACCGTCCAGAAGGCGGCAGCGTAGCCCATGAGTTCGGCAATAATGCCACCCAAGAGGATGCCTAAGCCCATGCCGACGTCCCATGACACGAGGATAGTGGAGTTGGCCGTGCCACGCTTACTGTTGGGTGCCACGCTGATGGTCATGTTCTGGAACGCGGGCCACATGTGGCCGTTGCCCAAGCCGATGAGGAGGGCGGAGGCGTAATAGCCGAATATCATTGAACATTGGCCATCGAGCATTGACCATTGCTGTGCCAGCGTAGGCACCAATATAAATAAGGTGTAGCCGACGAGGGAGATGACCATACCCTCGGCAGCGTTGTGGGTCACACGACCTTGACGCAGGGCCTTGCCGCCCTGCAATCGGGAGAGGATGAGACCTATGGAGCAGAGCATAAAATAGGTGCCCGTGCCACCCGTGATGCCCAACTGCTCTTTGCCGTAGATGGCCAAGTAGTTGCTCAGTACGCCGAAGCAGAAGCCGAACGCCACCATGTTGACACCCAATAGCCAGCCTCGGACGAGGAAGAAGCGATCAGCCCCCACCAACCTCCCCCGACTGGGGGAGGCTTTTTGCGCCTCATTGCCTCCCCTCCGGTTGGAGGGGGATGGGGGGAGGCTTCCATCCACCACCATCCCAGCACATGCCACGATTAGAGCTATCCAGAAGAGGAATTCGAAGCTGTGGGTATAACGATAAATGAAGATGCCGATGGTGGGGGCGATGGCCATTGCGAGGTTGTTGGACATGCCGTAGTAACCGATGCCCTCCGTGCGACGGCTGGAGGGCAATACGTCGATAGCTACCGTCGAGTTGGCTACCGTCAGTGCCCCAAACGGACCGCCATGCAGGGTGCGCACAATGGTGAACAGCAGCAGCGTGGAAGCCGCCAAATAGCCAGCAAAGAAGATGGAGAACAGCACGAAACTGACCATCAGCACCGTCTTGCGGGGGAACGAGTCGACCAGAAAACCACTAAACGGACGCATCACCAATGCCGTGACGGTGTAGCCCGACAACACCAGACCGATGACGTCCTTGGTGGCTCCGAACTGCTCACTCAGGTAGAGCGGCAGCAGCGGCGTCAGCACATAGAAGGCGAAGAACAGCGAGAAGTTCGCCGTCATCACCTTGCAGTAGTTCCTGTTCCACAGTCTTTCCATTCTTTTTCTCGTTCTGTGTGCAAAGTTACGAAAAAATTCCGTAACTTTGCACGCAAAACAGGAAAATCATTATGAAAGTCATCTACGAGGACAACCACATCATCATCGTCTCGAAGGAGAGTGGCGAGATAGTGCAGGGCGACAAAACGGGCGACAAACCGCTCAGTGAGACCGTAAAGGAGTATATCAAGGAGAAGTACCAAAAGCCGGGTGAGGTGTTCCTCGGCGTGGTTCACCGCCTGGACCGTCCCGTAGCCGGCCTGGTGGTCTTTGCCCGCACGTCGAAAGCCCTCGCCCGCCTAAACCGTATGTTTGCCGAGGGTGAGGTGCATAAGACGTATTGGGCGATAGTGCAGACCCACCCCCAGCCCCTCCCTGTTGAGGGAGGGGAGAGGGAGGGGCTCCTCACTCACTGGCTCGTCCGCAACGAGAAGCAGAACAAGTCGTATGCTTACGACCACGAGGTGCCTCATTCCAAGAAGGCGGTGCTGAAATATCGGGTTATTGGACAGGGGGAGCGTTATACGCTGTTGGAGGTTGAGCTGCTGACGGGCCGTCACCACCAGATACGCTGCCAGTTGGCGAAGGTGGGGATGACCATCAAGGGCGACCTGAAGTACGGTGCACCACGCTCCAACCCTGACGGCAGCATCTCGTTGCTCAGCCGCCGCATGGAGTTCATACATCCCGTCTCGAAACTGCCGATTGTCGCAGAAGCACCAGTGCCTGCCGACAATCTGTGGCAGGCACTGGTTAGGTAAAGGGATTAGGTGTGTGATAATGCTTATTCTGCGGCTATCCTTTCGAGCAAGCCGCCGTTCTCCTGCTGCGGCATCATGCTGCGTGACGACCACGTAGAAGGTATGGCCAGTCCGTCGCCGTCTTTGAATATGCGGTACGTACCCACCTTCATTACTATGTTGCTCGGGTCGTTCTTTTCCAACATCAAGATGCCATTATAGAAATCCTTGATGCCATCGGCCGTCATGGTTCCGGATACAATCTCTGCCATCTTATAAGTGGCATCGCCATTGGAACCATTCATCACGGCAAAAATGGTGAACTTGTCATCCTGGCCTAAGACAACCATCTCCGTTTTCTCGCTTCGACCATTACCTTGCTTATATTGGTAGTAAACGGTATTCTTGTTTTTATTTTGGTCTGAGAAATTCATAATCTGATCGCCAAACCCATTCGTCGTCTTATAATTGTCAGAAGCAAAGACCATCTCAACAGGGTGGCAGGTAAACGTTCCATCAATGGTTGGCGGCGTATTTCCACTATAGATAGGCATGTGGGCAGTCATCTGCTCAAGATACTGCTGGGGAATCTGCTGCGTGATGCGCTCGTCAAACTCACCCTCGTAGGTCTCCACGTAGTCCAGCTGCTCACGAGTCACGTCGAGTTCTGTGCCGTCCGTCTTGTAGATGGTGTAGCCCCATGTCTCAGTCACCGTGGTGGCACGCTTGGGAGCCAGACGGCGTACCAACCTGCTGGCCTTGCTGGTCTGGACAGCCTGGCGGCTCTCGTACTGGTAGACTCTGGGGGCCCAGGTGGTGGTGGTACTGACGCCGTCGCCATCCTTGCCAATGCCGTACTCCACGATATTGTTGTCGCGGTCTAACGAGACGGTGGCGATGTACACATCCTTCAGGTTGCTGCCACTCACCTCGCCTGAGATAATGTAAGCCATGTGGACGTAAATGTCATACGTCGGATAGTCCAAGGTAATCATGTAGGCAGCAGTGAACTTGTTGCCATAGCCTAAGATTAACGACTTGCAGCCTCGGCTGTCGCCCAGCATTTCGTCAGCGCCCATGTTGATGTCTGGGCCATCCTCGTCGATGTTGTAGGTGTCAATCCATACGTTGTTGCCCGACTGGTCAGCAAACTTGATGACTTCCTCCACTTCCTCGTCCACATCAATGTCGCCATATTTCTCTGGGTCGCTGCTCCAGTAGTCCACCAACTGCGTCGGAGTGATTTTGTACGTGCCATTGACTGTTGGCGCACTAAGGCCAATGTACAGGGGCATGCCCTTCTGCTCCAGAAGTTTGTAAAAGTTTGCGGCCTGGATGTTCAGCGGCTCCACCTTCACAGTGTACTCTTCCTCCGTAACGGTGGTCTTGACATAGAACGGCGACATGTGGTCGAACAGTGCTGCGGGCACATCTACCGTATTACCATCCTTATAATGTACGCGTATGCCCTGTGCCTGAGCGGTCTGCAGGCCTGCTGCGACGAGCAGGGCTGCGACCAAGGTTCTTAATATGCTGTATGTTTTCATTTCTTCATGATTTTAATGTTTGCACTTCCTGCTTTCACGATGTAGAGGCCCTGCCCGAGTGAGCTGAGCGAGAGGGTGAGGCTGCCGTCGTCACCAATGCGATACTGGCTCACGAGTCGGCCACCAGTAGTGTAGACCACCACAGGCTCGCCTGGGCGGCATCCGCTGAACACGAGGGCGTCGCTCTCGCGGCTGATGCTGGGCTGAGCCTCCGTCTGCACTGGGGCAAACGTCTCTTCAATGCCCACGGGGTCGCTGCTGCCCACGGAGAGCGTGAACTTCCAGATGTCCTTCGTCAGGAACGTAGCCACGCCACGGCTCGACGTCACGGTGGTCTCTTCGCCTAACAGTCGCACCTGCGGCTTCTCTGACAGCTTATAGCTGACGGTACCGCCAATGTCAAGGGTATACCACAGCGTGAACTCGTCAACGGTCTCGCCCTGCGGATCGGGATCATCGGGAGTATCAGGCTTCTCCTGGTAGTCCTCAGTAACATCTACGGCGAAGAATTCCTTCCACACATCAGCTGCCTTGTATGCAGCTACACAACCTTCCAGCACGTAGAGCTTGCAGGCCTCCTTATCCACATTGTTGAACACGTTGGATTTGTCGCAGACGGGCGGTGTCGTGTTATAGCTGTAGATTTGTCGCAGGCCCTTGCAGTCATTATACTCATTCTCGTAGAGATGGGTCACCGTACTGCCTACATACAGTTTGGTGATGGTCTCTAACCCCCTGAACGGTGCCCTGTCTTTTTCAAAGTTGCGTCCCACATAGAGCGTCTCAATGGGGTTGCCACTGAACGAAGTATAGCCATTCCACGTACCACCGCGCCAAGTCTTGAGTGGGGCGCTGCTATTCTTGATGGTCACCTCCTTCAATCCACAATCTGAGAAAGCCCAAGCACCAATTGACTCAACACTGGCTGGAATGGTTATCTCTGTCAGATTCTCACAGGAATTGAAAGCGCTCTCGCCTATCTCACTTACCTTTGAGGGAATGTTGGCACTGCTCAGTGCATCACAATTCTGGAAAGCGCAGTTACCAATGCGCGTCACCGACTGAGGCAACTTGATGGAAGGCAATGAATCGCAATGGAAGAAGGCGTAGTTGCCGATGGCAGTAATATTCTTGCCAAAAGAAACACTGCGCAGGCCACGACACTCCTTGAATTCATTGTCGAGCACGGAGGTTACCTTGTTGCTCAAGGTCAGGGTCTTGATGGTGGTCATGCCTCGGAATGGCCCCATTTCCTCTACAAAGTTGCGTCCTACGTAGAGTGTCTCGATGGGGCTGTCACTAAACGAAGTATATCCATTCCAAGTACCACCGCGCCAAGTGCTGAGCACTTTGTCACCATCTTCTAATACAACACGCTTCAAGCCTGTTAAATAAAAAGCATACGCGCCAATAGTCTCAACGCTGGCAGGAATGACTATCTCCGACAAATACCTACATTCACTGAAAGCATTCTCGCCTATGAAGGTTACCTTTGAGGGGATGTTGGCACGGCTCAGCGTGTCACAGCTTCTAAAGGCTGAGTTGCCGATGCGCGTCAGACTCTCAGGCAGTGTAATGCTCATTAATGTATCACAATTCTGGAAGGCATTGTTGCCTATCTCTTTGATATTCTGTCCAAAAGAGATACGACGAAGACCACGGCAATCATTGAACTCATAGTCGAGCACGGAGGTGACCTTGTCACTCAACGTCAGTTCCTTGATAGTTTTTAAGCCACGGAAGGGCCCCATGTCTTTTACAAAGTTGCGTCCCACATAGAGCGTTTCAATGGGACTGTCACTGAATGGTGTGTAGCCATTCCACGTACCGCCGCGCCAAGTCCTAAGCACCTTGTCACCATCCTCTATGACCACACGCTTCATGCCTGTATTTGAGAATGCATACGGAGCGATAGAGTCTACACTGGCTGGAATGATGATTTCTGCCAGGTACTTACATTCATTGAAAGCACTCTCGCCTATCAAGGTTACCTTTGAAGGGATGTTGGCATGGGTCAGCGTGTCACAGCTTTTAAAGGCAGAGTTGCCGATGCGCGTCAGACTCTCAGGCAGTGTAATAGCCACCAACGTATCACAATTCATGAACGCAGCGTTGCCTATCTCTTTGATATTCTGGCCAAAAGAGACACGACGAAGACCATGGCAATCATCGAACTCATAGTCGAGCACGGAGGTCACCTTGTCGCTCAACGTCAGTTCCTTGATGGTTTTTAAGCCACGGAACGGTCCCATGTCCTTCACAAAGTTACGGCCTACATACAGCGTCTCGATGGGGCTGCCACTGAACGGTGTATAGCTATTCCAAGTACCGCCGCGCCACGTCTTGAGCACTTTGTCGTCATCCTCTAACGTCACCTTTTTCAGACCTGTATTATTGAATGCCCATGCAGCAATAGAGTCAACATTGGCTGGGATGATGATTTCTTCCAGCTTTTTACAGTTATAGAAAGCACTCTCATCAATCAATTTCACATTGGAAGGGATGTTGACACGAGACAGTGTGTCGCAATCATTGAAAGCAGACTTTCCGATACGCGTCACCGCCTCAGGCAGCTTAATGGCCACCAACGTATCACAATTCATGAAGGCATTGTTGCCAATATCAGTAATATTCTGGCCAAAAGAGACACGACGAAGACCACGGCATTCATTGAACTCATAGTCGAGCACGGAAGTCACCTTGTCGCTCAAGGTCAGTTCCTTGATGGTTTTCATGCCACGGAACGGCCCCATGTCTTTCTGCAAATTTCGACCCACGTACAGCGTTTCAATAGGACTGTCACTGAATGGAGTATAGCTATTCCACGTTCCGCCGCGCCAAGTCTTGAGCATCCTGTCGCCATCCTCTAACGTTACCTTTTTCAGACCTGTAAAATGGAATGCGTACGCGCCAATAGAGTCGATGTTGGCAGGAATGACTATCGCTGCGAGATTCTTACAATATTGGAAAGCGCTCGCGTGTATCACGCGTACCTTACTTGGTATGTTAATATTAGCCAGCATCTCACAATCGCAGAAAGCTGCATCTCCGATTATCCCCACAGACTCAGGCAACGTAACAGTCCCCAGCGTGTCACAATTGTAGAAAGCGTTATTCCCAATATTGGTGATGCTTTGACCAAAATCGATGCTCCGTAATCCTTTGCAACCATTGAACTCATCTGCGCACACACCTGTGACCTGCTCTCCAAACGTCAGATATTTGATGGTAGTGAAACCACGGAAAGCATTTTGTCCTGACACCAGGTTACGGCCTACGTAGAGCGTCTCAATAGAGGTGCTACTGAACGGAGTATAGCTGTTCCATGTGCCGCCTCGCCACATCTTAAGCACTCTTGAGCCATCTTCTAACGTCACACGTTTCAATGCTGTCTGATAGAAAGCGTACGCACCGATTGAGTCGACACTGGCAGGGATGCTTACCGCAATCAGGCTCTTGCAACCTCTAAAAGCATTCTCTTCAATGACTTTAACCGTATTCGGGATCGACACTGAAGTAAGGTTTACACAATCGTCAAAAGCCAAATCGCCAATAGCCGTCACCGTCTTGCCGTTGTAAGTAGAGGGAATCACGATGTCGCCAGAATAACTGTTGGAGATTCTAATAAGATTTCCCCAGTCATCCCTCTTCACGCGATAGGATAATTTGACCGTACCATCTGGTTGGTCAACAAAGCGCAACTCCTGTGCCAGCATCCCTATCGGCAACGCCAGCAGCAGTACAATTAAAAGCTGTAATTGTCTTCTCATATAGTTAGGTATTTGAATTTGTGGCGTAAAGTTACACAAAATAGTTGGAAGGCAGTATCTCATATTCACAGAATTTATTCCCAAATTCACAATTTAACATTCCCAAATTGTCAATCGGCCATTCTCAAATCGACAATCTGCTAAGCATCAGCGCGTTATTTCAACCATCAAGAGGCAGATTTGCCTTAGATTATTTGGCAGTAAACAAAAAAATGTTTACCTTTGCAGGCGTTATGATGGCAAATCTTATTACTTCGCTGCCCATGCTGGTGTGCTTCTTCTGGGTGGTTCTGCTGCTGCTCGACGCGCTCGAGACGCGGCAGACGGCCAAGTGGCGGCTCCTGACATTCATGGCCGTGGCCACGCTGCTCTATGGCGGCCACCACGTCTACTTCAACCGCCTGACGTGGGCATTTCCGCTGACAGACACCATCTACTGCGTAGCCAATCTGGCCGTATTCCCCCTCTACTACCTCTATATCAAGACGCTGACGCAACCCGTCTGGAACCGTCGCTGGGCTTGGCTCCTACTGCTGCCTGCTGTCATCGTGGGCACGGCAGCTGGTGTGGTCTATGCGCTGATGTCGGCCGACGAGACGGCCAGCTTCGTCAGCGGCTACCTCTATCAGGACGCCAGCGTCAGCCTCGAAGGCCTGGCTCAGGCGCAGGCTGCTATCCACACGGTAGGCAAGGTGGTGTTCGCCTTGCAGATTCCACCTATTATATTTTTGGGGCTGCGCCACATCCGCCACTACAACCAGTTGGTAGAGGCCAGCTATGCCGACACGGAGGGCAAGACGATGCGTCGCATACATGCCGCCTTAGTGCTGCTCGTGGTCATCTCGATGGTGTCGTTCACTGCCAACATCATCGGGCGCACCAGCTTTGCCAACTCGCTCTGGCTGCTGGCCATCCCCTCGTTGCTGTTCTCCACGCTGCTGTTCACGCTGGCCTACGTCGGCTATCGGCAGCAGTTCACCATCAGCGACGTGGTGAGCGACATGCACATCACGAAGGACGACGAGGCCAATCTGCAAGCTGAGGAGGCCACCGACCAGCGCATCAACATGGACGAGCTGCTGCAGAGCGTCGTGACCACCATCAGCACTGAGCAGCTGTATCTGCAGCCCAACCTGAAGGTGACCGACCTGGCTGAGCGACTGCACACCAACCGCACCTACATATCAAAAGTCATCAACGAGAAGCTCAACACCACGTTTGCCGACTACATCAACCACCAGCGCATCGACTATGCCTGTCGTCTGATGAAGCAGCATCCGCAAATGTCCACGGCCGAGGTAGCCCGCCTGTCAGGCTTCTCTTCGCAGTCGTCCTTCTACCGCAATTTCAAGCTCTACACCAACCACTCGCCCAAGGATCCGGCAGTCGGTTAGCTTACGTTAAACTCAGGGTTTAAGTAGGGTAAACCACCCTTTTACCGTAATGAAAAGACAGAACGCAGTGACACAGTGACGCAGTGACGCAGTGACATAAGCTTTTATCGTAGTAGCAAAAAGAAAGTGATATTAATATTATATTATAATATAATATATAATATAAATAATATACTCAGAGTTCCTGTAACATTTCCAAATTCCTTATGTCACTGTGTCACTGCGTCACTGCGTCACACCGTTGAACGAAATAAATTGGAAATAAATGGGGGAAAGAGTTGTTTTGCACCTCTTTTTTTATTACCTTTGCACTCAGATTAAAGAAACCACTGCCGATGAAGAAACTGCTCATGTGGGTGGGGATTGCGGTGCTGACGCCCCTCCTGCTGTTTGTGATACTCGCCGCACTGCTCTATCTGCCGCCCGTCCAAAACTGGGCGGTGGATAAGGTGGCGGCTATGGTGTCGGAGCAGACGGGCATGGACATCACGGTGGGAACGGTGCGGTTGGAGTGGCCGCTCGACTTGGGCATCGATGATTTCCGCGCCATCCACGAGGGCGACACGCTGGCCGACGTAGGGC
>JAEEGG010018357.1_pt1 | contig 14245 bp, 10 predicted proteins | sample 9134161 | NCBI WGS metagenome assembly JAEEGG01 (sample SAMN16246543, study PRJNA631951) | gut metagenome | biome: gut microbiome; feature: rumen; material: CR-attached | host: Bos | place: Iran: Karaj | collected 2018-10
CTTTGAACGATTATAAACAATTACCACAGTGAAACGTCCCACAACGAAGTGTCCCACAGCGAAGCGTATCACTTACAATTTTATGGTCTCGCGTCTACTGTCCGCAGGGATAAATTGGTTAACTGATAACAGATAACCGATGACTGATTATGCTCTATGACCTCCAATTTGTGAGTTCCTTTCTTTTGTTCTGCTGCATTCAAAGAAGTTGGTTCCTTTAAGTATGGAATTGCTGCCATATTTTGATTTTATTTGAAGCAAAGTATGCTGCAGATTGTTTTCTTTGGCTTCTTTTTCATAATCTCTGAATAATTCAAGCTGATAACAGCCGGTGTTTGCCGAAATTTTATTTGCACAGACTCCGACTCTTCGTATTAACAGGTTTCGATTAACTCTATTTTCATCATTAAATATGGTTAAGAACCCTTTTGTTATTTCTTTGGCCGAATTTGTTGGTGTGGAAAAACGAAATGTACCTCCAGCATGTTGAGGTATGATTCTGCCGTAATGATCAATATAAGAAGGACCATCATAGCCGATAACTGCAGAGGCATGGTCAAAGCCTACATATAAAGTTACAGATTCTGTAACTAAGTTTTTCCTTACCAGGTCCAAACAAAGAATATCGCTCATTTCTTTAACAATTATCTCTGCTTCTGTGAATTTATAAGGTCGCGGAAGAACTTGATTACTACTGAGGCTACTGTTCTTTGATTTATAAGATTTTATATCTTTCATCAGGCAGGGTTCCAGACCCCAGGCATGATCAATAAGAATTTCTGCATTAATTCCAAATAGCTTGTATAGCCATTCTTCGTTGTAAATAGAATATTCTGCAATATCGCCCATGGTGTTGATTCCATAGCGTTTAAGCCTGTTTGCTGTCCCTGAACCAATCTGCCAAAAGTCGGTCAGAGGGCGGTGACCCCATAATTGTTCTCTGTAAGATTGTTCGTCTAGTTCCGCAATACGAACACCATCTGCGTCAGCAATAGACTTTTTAGCTATTATATCCATGGCTATTTTGGCCAGATACATATTAGTGCCTATTCCTGCTGTGGCTGTGATACCCGTGTTTTTGAGAACATCTCTTATCATGGTTAATGCCATTTTATGAGCAGAACCATTGTGAAAATGCAGATAGTTTGTTACATCCATAAAGCATTCGTCTATGCTGTAAACATGAATATCTTCAGAGGATATGTATTTTAGATAAATTTTATATATATTTGAAGACTGTTCAATGTAAGCAGCCATTCTAGGTGGCGCAACAATGTAATCTATCTGCTTTTTCAGTGTAGCTTCTGCTTCGCGAATTTTCTGTTTTGCTTCAAAAAGTCTTGGTCTGCCAGGTACCCCTAAGGCTTTTAAAGCTGGGGAAACAGCTAAACATATGGTTTTATCTGTTCTTGATTCGTCAGCAACAAGCAAATAGGCTTTTAGTGGGTCAAGGTTTCTGTAAACACATTCTACGCTTGCATAATAGCTTTTTAAGTCTATGCAGATGTAGGTTCTGGTTTTCATTATACAGCCTCTTGCTTAAAAACCTTGTTATATGCTGCTAGTTCAATTCCTTCTATTTTATAGCCTCTTAGCCTCATAGCTTCTAGTTTGTATTCTACGATAATGCTACTGGTATGCAGATGGCGTGCCATTTCAGAAATAGACATGACACCTAATTCAGATATTTCACTGTCTAATTCCCGTTCTTTTTCGTCTAATTTTGATAGTTCGGTTTTATATTCAGAAAGACGAATTTTTTGAGATACAGAAAGATTGTTGGGCTGCACCGTAAACAATAATCGTTCATACTCATGTCTGAGCTGCTGCTGAGTTTCTTTTAATATTTGAAATTGTTGGATTACATTATTGTTGTATCCGGTCATTTCAAGTATTTTTTTGCTGTCTATGCAGTATTCTGCTGCGATAAGATTCGCTTCACGTTCGTAACGACTAATGGTTTTACTGTTAAGCTGCTGACTTGAATCGAAAAGTATATGGTCTAGGTGGTAACCAGTTGATTTAGTAAAATCAACTTCTTTAAGATGGCCTAAGATTCCATGCCCGATTTCGTGCCATTCATCAAATTTGCGCTTAACAGGACTTAATCTGCCGTTAATTCCTATAAGAGTCATATTTTTGATACGTGTTATATAGCCTACTAGACTGCTGGAAAGCATAATAATTTCGTAGCCTAAATAAGCGGCAACCTCTTCTGGGTTGTCGGTGCCAATCTTTTTTATGATTCTATCGATTTTTGCAAAGATGTTTAGTATTTTCATTCTGATGTTAATAAATGATAACTACGAAACAGTAACTCAGTCGTGAAACTCATTTTCATCTAAGAAAGAATTGTAGGTATTTTTGTCGGAAAGCTTTTTATCTATTTCTTCAACTTTTCTTAAATGTTCCTTAGATTTTATAAGTTTATCTGGAGCATCAAACTTTTTAGAACTCTGTTTTGCTCTATTTTTCTCTGTAGCAATAATAAAGAGCTTTTGCATTTCTAAGATAAAGTCTTCCTGCTGTTCACGAGTTAATGTACCGCCAGCCAGTAAACTACCTGCGCCTTCAAGTAATGCCCGGGCTTGATCTTCACCTTTTTTGCCGTAGAAGTTACGTAAAGAATCAAGAGCTTCTGCTTTTTTCATCTCTATGTCGCTGTTGGTTACTCCCAGCAATTCTTCAACGGTTAAACCAAATACCGCAGCCATTTTAGTTGCGGTGTCAGCAAAGGGTATTCTGGTACCCTTCTCGTAGTTAACTATTGTACTCTGTGCAACACCGCATTTTTCTCCAAGCTGCGATCTGGTCAGTTTATGCCGGTTACGAAGTTCCTGCAGACGTTGCCCGAATTCTATATAAGGAGTTTTTGTTTTTTCATTTTCAGCCATTTTTTAACTCCGTGTTTTATAATCATGAAAATATTTGTATGTGTTTTCACGTTCGTGAATCTATAACTTAATATTAATAATTTTTCACAAATATGTCAATATAAATTTCACGAATGTAAAAATAAGCTGATGTTTCAGAATTATCTATAGGCGATAATTCTTGATTCTATTGTTTCCTTGGATTCACCTAAGACTTCGCTAGAGGCTTCATCAAAACTTTTGCCTATGGAAAGCAGTCTCAAAAGGTCTGCAACCGAGTTCCAACCATATTCATTTATTAATTTGCAGGTTGTATTGAAAGAAAGCTTATAAAGCTTTATTGCTGTAATACGGTTGGGTGAGCTTTTGAAACCCTCATCAATACTTTGCAGTTTTTCATCGTATTCAAAATAAACTTCTGGTATTTCAGGCAGGTCTTCGCTGTTTTTTTCGAAAATCTGAGCTAAGCCTTCATTTAGCCAAATGGGACAGTTCCCCGAGGAGGCTAGAAAAACCACATGATGAGTATATTCGTGTAGAATAGCTCCCTTTAAAGCGATTGGAATTGTATTCATAGGAACAGGAAGTTTAATTTTGCCGTCATAGACTCCACCAGCCCAATCTGGTAAATCATGAACTTCTTTAAAATCATTAGTTTGGAACAAAAAGACTTTGGCTTTCTGTTCCGGGTAATAGTTCAGCTTGCTACCGACTTCTTCATAAGCACTTTCAAGCTGTTCAAGCAGTTCTTCTACCCATTCTTCTGAGAAAGAATCAGGGCAAGCTAATTCAAAATGTTTTCCAGTGAAAGTGTTGGTATTTTGTTCAATAGAAACTTCTTTATCTAATTTACTTAAAAGATCAGAACACTTTGAATCATTGGGATTCATTTCCAAGCAGCGGTTTAAATAAAATCTACATTCGGCTAAGTCGCCATTAAGATATAAAAGTCTTGAAAGGGTGTAATTTGCTTTATAATCATTTGGAAAACGTTCTGTAAATTCTTGCAAAGTGGCTATTGCTGAATTTGAGTTTTCTATTTTCTGATATGCAGTAGCGGCTTTTATTGCCAAATCGCTATCGTTGGGGCGAAGTTTGAGAAGTTCTTTTATTTCTCTGTCTGCTTCGCTGACATTTTTTATTGTTACAAGAGTGGAAAGCAGATTAAGCCTTATTGATATGTCTTCTGGTTTTTGATCTTTTGCATTTCTGAACTGCCTTACAGCTTCTTTGAAATTCTGCTGCTTGGCATATTTTACACCTAAATTATTTCTTGCACAGGCTAAATTAGCTAAGGCTGTGTCGTTAAAAGGGTCTAGCTGGCATGCTTTTTCAAAATCAGCAATAGCACCCTTGGTATTGCCTTGAGAAATTTTATATAACCCCTGTTTGTTGAGTATCCAAGCATCATCTGTATTTGTAGCCAAAACAGGAGTTGCTACAGCTAACGCTATACCTAGAGTTAGATAATGAAATTTATTGATTGTTTGGGAAAAGTTCATCAAGCTTTGAGGTCTAAAGAGCCATGTATGCCGTCTTGGATTTTGGGTTTTTCTTCTTCTTTGTTCCCGTATTTATTTGCTGATTTCTTTTTATTTTGATTGCCTTGCCTGCCTCTGGGATTTTCTTCGTCTTCCTTGCGGATTACTTGCCCTTCAGCAGCTTGAGTGTGTTGTACAGTATCCGTTCTTGTTTCCTGGTTGTGTCGGTTTTGAGCAACCTGTTCAGCAAGACCGGCTTCCTGATTCTTCTGGTTTTCACGCATTTTACTTGCGTCATCAGCAGTTAGAAGCGAGGTTTTCATATCTATAGGACGAATAGACATAGTTAGAATCCTCCTTTTATTCTATATATCGGTTATAGGAGAGGAATAATTTAGAGAGATGGAGGAAGAGAGCAGCAGAGCAAGAGAACTATGATAAATTAGATTTTAGTGGTTGCAGCCAATTATCTGACCGTTAGAAAACAAAGATTTATACTATTTTATGATTTCCATTTCACTACTTATAAAAGGCAAACTACAGGCACCACTTTTCAAATAAAGTCTGAGTTTATCTCCTTTTTTTGCTGAACTTTGCAATTCTGGAGAAACATTTATTCTTTTTACGCCTAGTATGTCTGGTTCAAAGTGAATTTGGTAGTAATCTACTTTTTCACCACTAATAATATACTTTTTATTATGAACCGAGTCTATAACTGTTACAATACGTTCTTCTCCTTTAGATGAATCTAAAGTATAATTTAAAATATTAACTGTTGTTAGACCTAGATAAATAGAAGTTGAATAAAATAAAAATAAAATACCTATAATCATATCAGGGTAATCTTTTTTTATAGTTTCATTTCGTGATTTGTATTCTTTTATTTCTAGTAAAACAAATATGAACAGATACATAAATGAAATAATAACTGCGTAAGCTATGGTCTCTATACTTATATGAGCAAATATTATTGTTATTTCTTTTCTTACTTTAAAAGCATAGTAAATCCAATAGAGTGGTGAAGGTACAAGAAAAAGAGCAACTATAGAATAAAGAATTGGAAAGCTAGTATCAAACAATTTTGTTTGTTTTTTTTCACAAGTTAATTTTGAATCACTAGGTGGGCGCATTAAATTAAAAGAAAAAGCAGCAATTAAAAAATGAAATATCAATATAATATTAAGTAATGTTTCCATATTATTTCTGGTTTATTTTGTCTCACTTTAAACAGATTCAAAGACTCTCAAGGTTTACCAAAGATTAGAAAACTGCTTTGTTGAAAACTTTCTGCAACTAGAAGTCACTTACATCAATAACCTGGGGTGGCAATGATGCCACAAGATTAGGCTATTATACATATTATTTGCATATAAGGCGATATAAAAAACTTAATCATCATTGAAAAACAACAAAAATAAATAAGATAAAAAAATATGGTTTACATAATATTTATGAATTTTAATGATTAATATTAAAATGGTTTGCATAATGCTTGTGATTTTACATGACTGTAAGAGAGAGATTTACATAATATTTGTACGCTTACAAAATGTTTCACGTGAAATACAAAAAACTGGAAATTGTACTTTTTTATGTAAACTTATTCGAAAAAATATGCAAGTTTACATAATAATTATGAATTCTAGATGAATATAAATTATTGTAATTAAAAATCCCATCTAAGATAGGGTGTACCTTAGATGGGATTTTATTTTCTCTGAAATAACTATCAGTTCAGTTTGTGAGCCTTGAAAATTTCCTGCAATGCAGCGTTGGCAGCAAGTCTGACTTCCTTGCTCTGGTCTCTTGTAGTATTCTTCAATGCTACAAGACATCTTATATCGCGCAAATTGCCAAGGGCTTCAGCAGCAGTCTTTCTGACAACGCTGCTGCGGTCTGTAAGCATAACCATAAGAGTTTCAACAACATCGCTGTCGCCGATTTTGCCAAGAATACGAGCAATATTTTCGCGCAAGAAATTATTTCTATCTTGAGAGATGTGGAGAAGCTTATTGATAAGGTTCTTTTCACCAATTCTGATAAGCAGATCACAGGCGTGGCGTCTGATGCGTTCTTCAGGATTCTTAAGGGCTTCGATGAGCACTTCATAAGAATTTTCACCAAAGCTGACAATTGCTTCGCTGCAGGCCAATGGAACAAGTGGAGATGGATCATCAAGACGAGCAAGCATTGGCAGAATTGCAGAGGGTTCGCCAAGTTTGGCTATAGATTCTGCTGTAGTGCTGCGAACTTTTTCTGATGGGTCTTCCAAAGTTTTGACCAAGTGTGGCAATGCAACTCTGTCGCGTCTTTCGCCAAGAGCTTCAACAGCTGTTGCACGAACAGATTCTGCTTTATCGGTTAGAGCTGAAATAATGATTTCTGGAACTCTTGCGTCAGCCATCATAGACAGAGATTTAATAGAGAGTTTTCTAACCATTTCAGAAGGATCTTTGCAGGCTTTCTGCAAGAATTCAACAGCAGCGGTATCTTTGAGGTCACCGAGAACTTCAGCGGCTTTTGCTCTAACAACTTCGATAGAATCTTTGAGAGCTTCGATAGCTGGCTGAACAGCGGCTGTAGTTCCAATTTTGCCAATAGCTTCAATTGCTGATGTTCTGACTTTTTCTGCCGGGTCTTTAACAAGGTTGGCTAGAGTTCTAATTGCACGTGGATCTCTGGTGTCACCTAATACAGTGGCTATTGCAATCTTAACTGGTTCTGCCGGGTGAGAAGCACTTCGTATGAGTTTTTCAACAAGTTTTTTGCTTCTGTTGGCTGTTAATGTTCTAGAGAGCAAATCTAATGGAATATTGAATTCAGGCTTTTTAAGAATGTCGATGAGGGCGTCTAAGGCACCTTCTGTCTTGATTCCGCCAAGAGCTTCAACACACCACTGACGCTGGAACTGGTCGCCTGCTATGAAGTAATCCATCAAAACTGGAATTGCCTTGTCGTTGCCTACTTTGGCAAAGAGATGAGCAACATTGAGTTTGATTAGGTGAAGAATTTCGTTATTGTATTCTAAGAAACTCTTGTTAGGAATACCGGAGAGTTGTTTGATATCCTTTTCTGTAAGAGTTTCTCTGGCAATCTTAACAAGGAGACCGAATGAACGTTCATCTTGGAGGTTAGCAAGAGACTGAGCTATAGAGAACTGTGCCCATGCATAGCCTTCCTTTAAGGTTACATTCATCTGGGCTGAAGTTATGCAGTTATCGATTGAAACAAGACTGTCTGCGATGCAGGTAGAAATCTTGGTATCATCGGTTGAATCCAAAACTTTTAGTAATGGGAATATTGCTTTTATGCTGCCTATGCTGCCGAGTATTCTTACAAGAGAAGGCAGTATTGCATGATTTTCTTCTGATTCAATAGCTTTAGTGATGTATTCAACGGCATTTTCACCCATTTCACAGATTGCCCATTCTGCTTTTTCAACAATCTGCTGGTCTTGTTCTGCAAGTGATTTGATGAGAGGATCAATTGCTTTGACGCCTTTGATATTGCCTAAAGCTTCGATTGCTGCTAATCTTACATCTCTTTCAGAATCTGTAAGTTTCTGTATTAATGGGTCGATGGCAATTGGATTGCCGATTTTTCCTATGGCTTTGGCGGCTGTAATCTTAAATTCTGCTTCTGGAGAATCAAGATATTTTATTAAATTGCCGGCAGAAGATTTTTCGCCGATTTCGCCAAGAGCTTCGATGGCTTTCAGGCTAAGAGCTTTGTCGTCTTTATCAAGAACAGCGAGAACATATCTGCTGGCTTTTGGAGACTTAATCTTAGCAAAAGCTTCAATGGCAAGTGTTGTTAATCTAGGATTGAAAGCATTTGAAAGCTTGAGCATCGGGTCGACAGCTTTTTGATTTCCAATTTCACCTAATGCCCAAATAATCTTTTCGCGAAGCTGAGGTGTGCTTACCTGATAGATTTCAACGAGAGGTTCAACTGCGTTGGCGTTCTTAATCTGACCCAAAGCCTGAATTGTAGCGGCTCTGATTCTTTCGTTGTCTTCGCTCAATACAACAAGCAGTTGATCGCAGGCGGCGGTAGAACCGATTTTCCCAAGAGCTTCAATAGCTTTGAGTCTGACTTCAAATTCAGGATCTTTAAGCATTGGAAGCACGATAACAACGGATTTGGGTTCTGCAATGTTACCGATAGCTTCACAGGCTATATAACGCAAGTCATTGTTACGGCTCTTAAGGAATGCACTAACGGCTTTAAGTGCGGCAGTAGATGAGCCAATCTTACCAAGAGCTTCAAGGGTGACATAGCGAAGGTCTTCGTTGTCTTCTTCTAAAAGTCTTATTAATGGAAGAACAGCATCTTTGGAGCCGATTTTCCCGAGAGAGCGGGCTGCAATAAACTTAAGCTGAGGCTGATCAGAGTTGAGACACTGAATAAGTGGATTAACAGCTTCTTCTGCACCCATTTCACCAAGGTGATCTGCTGCTATTTCTCTGATATCCTTCAAATCATCATTTAAAAGATTGATGAAATCAGGAATTGATTCTTTCAAATTAAGTTCCTGCATCTGAAGAACTAATGAATAGCGCTTATCTGGATCAGTTGTATCTGCAAGAATCTGGCGAAGTTCTTCAAGCTGTTCTTCTGGGGTCTGAGGAGCTATTTCTTCTAATATTGCCTGAGGTTGAGTAAAAGCGATTGCTTCGTTCAAGCCGGTATTGTCGTTGGTTGTTTCTGGTTCGTCAGCAAGATTGTCGAAGTCTATTCCTGCTTCTTGGCTTTGAGGTTCTTCTTCTGGCTCAGCTATGGCAGGTTCTTCTGCTGCTACTGGAGTTTCAGAAGCAGTCATATCGCTGAGATAGCTTAAATCTTCTTCTTCAGCAGGCTGTTCTTCAACTGTTTCTTCGGCACCTATTGGAGTATCAATATTAGAAAAATCGTTTCCGCCTAATTCTAAGAGGAGGTTATTTAGATCTTCATCTTCAGAATTAGATTCTTCTTGCTGAGGTTTAGCAGCAACTTTTGGAGTAACTTTAGGAGCAACAGCCTGTGCTGGTTTTGTAGCTTCTGCTACAGGAGTAACTTCAGGTTCTGGTGTTTCAACTGGTTCAACTACTAATGAACTTAGGAAATCATCATCGCTTTCTTCTGCTGCAGGGGTTTCTATAGCAGGAGTTTCTGAAGCAACATCAAAGCTGGTTGTATCAAAAGTAGTAGTATCATCTGCAATTGAGAAATCTTCTGTAGTTTCGGTAGTTGCTGGAGGAGCAGAAAAATCGTCATTACTGCTGACTATTAACCCACTTAAATCATCATCAGATGCGTCAACAGTTGGAGTATTTTCAACAGCTTCGGTAGTTCCAGAATCTAAATCTCCGAAGTCAAAGCTTTCTGTGCTAGCACTGAAATCAGTAGCATCAAAATTAGTGCTTTGGTCATCAGAAGAAGCTGAAAGATCGAATTCTACTGGCTGTTCACTTGTTTCTTCTGTTGGAGTAATGTCAAAAGACAAATCTTCTTCTGCTGCTGCGGCTGGCTGACTAGGTTCAACTGCTTCGGTCTGAGGAGCATAAGCTGTATTGGCTACAGGAGCTGCAGCCGGTTCTTCTACAGGTTGCTGTTCTGGCATTGTCATATCAAATTCTGCTGGTGCAGCAAATGGATCATCGGAAGAATCATCGGGAGTTTCAATGCTTATAGTATTGCTGTTTTCTGGTTCGGCATTCAAGTCAAGGTCTAAATCAAGGCCGTCTGAACTAGCTGCTTCAAGATTTAAATCTAACCCGCCAGACTGGGATTCGTTTGAATCAAAATTGAAGTCTGTGTTTTCAGAATTTAAATCTAAATTAAGACCATTATCTGCGTCTGAATTAGCACTCAAATCGAAATTAAAGTCACTGGAACTGTCATTAGGGGTGGCAGTATCGGTTGAAAGATCTAAATCAATGCTGTTGGAACCGGAGGAAGTATCCAGATTGAAGTCGTCAAAAGATATATCATCTATACTTACTTGTTCTCGTTCAGCAGGCGGAATATCTTGTTTTTCTTCACTTGGCAAAGCCATTCCACACATATTGCAGAACTTATTATCATTTTCATTTTCAAAACCGCAACCAGGACAGAGCATAATGACCTCCGATGAAATTCCTACTTCTAATTGAAATTTAAGTACATAAGCTTATCAAAACGTTGATTATTTGTCTTGTAATTTTTCTAAATATAAAAGATTTTTTATTAATTTCAATGAATAATTTTATTAATTTAATGATGTGGATTTTGCTGAACCAGGCGATAAGCTTTCAATACTGCTTCTTCAGCCAGTCTGATATTCATTACATCCTCTGTAAATTTTTCTGGAGGACAAAATGCGTCATAACTTCCCAAAATCCAATAGCGTGTAGGCAGACTGTTTAATGCTAAAGCGCATGTGTCGAGTACGCAGTCATGACACGGACACATTTCGTTTCTTTCTATCATTTCTGCTACAGCATTGAAAACAAGGTTTTCCCACATGTTTACCATTCTGCTGAAATCATACTTATTTAATGGTTCCCTATCGAGAATATTTTCCATTGTAATCTCCAAGTTTATTTAAAGCCTATGAGCCTACAGTCAAGCACCATAAGTTGTGCTGTTCTGATTCCATTATAATCATTTGGTTCAACATGGAATACTATATCACAAGTTCCGTCTCTAATATAATCAGGAACCATAATATTTCCTAAGCTGAAACCAATACCAAATAGACTTCGACCATTAGAACGTTTTAATTTAAATCTCAAATGATTTTTATTTTCACCGACTTTCTTTATTTCGTGGAACTGAGCATTTTTTATTATAAAAATAGGAGCGGGGTTATCTATGCCAAATGGAGCAAATTTAAGAATATCTGCAAGAAATTTTTCGTCTATATCATCAGCTTTTATTTCTGCATCAATTTCCCATTCTGGTTTTAAATCATCTGGTGAAATGTGTTTGGCAGAGAATTCTCTAAGTTTTTCTCTGAATTTTTCAACATTTTCTGGAAGCATTGTCAAACCGGCAGCCCCAACATGTCCTCCATATTTTTCAAGGCTTTCAGAGCAATAATTCAAAGCTTCAATTATATTAATATTTTTAAAACTGCGGGCAGAACCTAAAAATTTACCTTGGTCTTCTAAGAGAACTATAACCGGTCTGCTGTAATCAAGCATAAGTCTGGTTGCTACTATTCCTGTGACACCTTGATTTTTCATTGGAGCAGCTACCATAAGAATGCGGTCGTTTTCGATATCGTTTTGCTGGGTTAGGAATTCTTTAACTCCGTTATAGCATTCTTCTCCAAGTCTTTTCCGTTCTGTATTCAGTTCGTAGAGCTGTTTAGACAAACTGTCTGCTTTGCTGCTCTTGCTTGTGCTTAATAGTTCTATTGCCAATTCTGCTGTTTTTAATCGGCCAGAAGAATTCAATATTGGTGCTATATTAAAGCTGATATCTTTTTCTGTAATCTGTTTACTCTTCCAACCTAAGGCTGTAAATAAGCTGGATAGACCAAGACGTTTGCTTTTGGAAACGAATTTTAAGCCCATTTGAGTAAACATTCTGTTTTCGCCCTGAAGCGGAACCATATCTGCTATAGTTCCAATCGTAAGTATATCCAGGCATCTTACCCATAGTTGTTTTATTGCTGGCGAACCTGCTTCGATACATTTCAAAAACAGCAATAGAAGTGATTTTGCTCCAGCGATATGGTCGAGGTTAAGCGCTTTTTTTAATTCGTCTTTGCTAAGCTTAACTGCATCTGGCAAATATTCCTTGATGAAAGAATTGATAAATATTGGCTTAACATTTGGGTTGTTTGTTGCAGATGCAATAGAAGGAACAAGATTGTCTATGATAGCTTTTTCTTCTCTGTTGAAGAAAACCGGAACAGAACTATTAAGCATTGAAGCATTAAAGTTGTTGATTATAGAAAAACCTTCACGAGGTGAGAACCTGACTACAGTTATGTCATCGTTACTTAAATCAAAAGCTATCAAAGGCTTTGAAAGTTTTTTACAGCGAGACATTTCTAAGGCCATTGAAAGTTTGAATGCTACAGCAACTCCGGCTATATTTTTCTGAGGGCATTGTGATTCATGAAGCTTAGGGTCAACCAGAGCTATTGCATTAGGAACCTGAGCAGGAGGTTCATGGTGGTCTGTAACAATTACATCAATGCCTTTGCTTTTTGCGTAATCTACCTCATCATGATTGCTTATTCCGCAGTCTACTGTAATAATCAGGCTTATGCCTTCTTTTGCTGCTACATCAATGTATCCAGGATTCAGTCCGTAACCGTCTTCTATTACAGGTACTGTATAATCTACGAAATCATAGAATGATTTTAAAGTTTCTGTTAGAACTACTGTAGATGTAATTCCGTCAACATCTCTGTCTCCGTAAACCCTTATGCTTTCATTGTTTTCGGTTGCTTTAAGAATTCTATCTATGGCTGTGCAGATTCCATCCATTATAAATGGAGAGAACAGATATCGGCTTTTAGGGTTAAAATATCGGTCAATTGCAGGAATATCTGTGACACCTCTGTTTATAAGAATTTTTAGCAGGGTATCAGAGAAACCGGTAGATTTTAATCTATCGATTTTTTGTTGAGATACTTCTTTAATTTTCCAAATTTTATCAGTCATTTACATATTTCTGATTTCTTTAATTTTGGCTTCATCTGCAATAACTTCTAAGAAAGCACTTACGATACGAGGATCAAACTGTGTTTCAGAACAGCGAATCATTTCTTTTCGAGCAAACTCAAGCGGCATAGTGTCTCTATATGCGCGTTTGCTTGTCATTGCATCAAAAGAATCAGCTACACAGATAATTCTGGCTAATAATGGAATTTCTTCGCCTTTTAATCCTTCTGGATAGCCCTTTCCATCAAAACGTTCGTGGTGATATTTTATCAGAGGAACTTTTTCTTTGAGGAATTTTGCTGGTTCAATAATCATTGCACCACGAGAAGGATGAGTTTTGATTTCCTGAAATTCTTCATTGGTTAGTCTATCTGGTTTATTAATAATGGCTTCAGAAATACCAATCTTGCCGATATCGTGAAGGAGAGCGCCAATATAAAGATTCTTTATTTCGTCATCTGAAAGATTCATAACTTTGCCGATTTCAACAGAGTATTTTGCAACTCGTTCGCTGTGCCCCATAGTATATGTGTCTTTTGCATCTATTGAATTGGCTAGAGCCCTGACGGCAGATAGATAGCTAGCTTCCAAATCTTCGTATAATTTTGCATTGTTAAGGGAAACAGCAATCTGAGATGCTAGTGTAACCATCATATCGAGGTCACTTTTGTCAAATGGTTCGCCAGAAAGCTTATCTGTAATAGAAAGAACACCTAGACATTTTTCTTTGACTTTAAGCGGAACACAGATGGAACTAGAACCAGCGTCAATAGAGTCATTGTCGTTGGTGTGCATATCGTTAATCATTATAGGTTCGCCACGCTGAAAGACTTTGCCGGCAATACCTTCGCCACTTTTTATCGGTTTCATGTTTTTGCTGGATTTTTCACCTTTATAGAGTTTAAGGTTCAGCAGTTTTGTTTCTTCGTCATAGAGAATTATAGAACTTGTTTTTACACCGCCAAAAACTTTTGCGGTCAAATCCAGGATGAGTTCCAACAGTTTGTTGATGTCTAAAACTGTTCCTATATTTTTAGCAATTTCATGAAGAGTATTCAGTTCAAGAATTTTTCTGTGCAAATCTTGCCACATTAAAGCATTACGTATAGCAATAGAGGTTTCTTTTATTATGCCTTCCACAAGACTGAGATCGGCTTCACAAAAATCTTCGCCCGACAATTTGTTTTTACCAAAGAGGACAGCAATTACTTTTCCCTTAACTATAATTGGTATGTAGAAAGATTTGTCA
>JAEEGG010018361.1_pt1 | contig 14242 bp, 10 predicted proteins | sample 9134161 | NCBI WGS metagenome assembly JAEEGG01 (sample SAMN16246543, study PRJNA631951) | gut metagenome | biome: gut microbiome; feature: rumen; material: CR-attached | host: Bos | place: Iran: Karaj | collected 2018-10
TGACATTCGGCTCTAGAGTTTTTTTTCGATAACCTCGCGGAGAATCTCGTTGTCCAGGGCGAGATTGGCGTACATCTTCTTGAGCTTGGCGTTCTCTTCTTCGAGTTCCTTGAGCTTTTTTAGCTGGCTGGCATCAAGTTCGTTTACGCTTTTGACGATTTCCGATTCGGAATGAGTCAGTTTCTTCAAGGCTGTTCCTTTGCTACCAAAGGTAGCATTTTGACGCAGGCGGAATTGCCTTTTGTCTAGTTATGAACAGTCCTAATTATGGGGAAGCTTACATTAGCTTATCACAAAAGGGTAAAATGGAACTTCTAGGTGTTTTTTTAGTTCCACTCGACCTAATTCGTTTCGGTAGGAGAGCCTTTCCATTGAAAATGGAATTTGTAGGCTACTACCGATAAGAAATCTTTTTTATTTTAAACAAACTAACAAAATCAAGAAATTCTTGTTTAAGCTTAAAATCGGACGAATGCCTAATTTTGCCAGTCAATGTCGCATACCAACCGGGAATTCGCGGTCGGCCTCCGTAGAATGCGTGAGCAGCACGTAATAGTCCATAAAGTACCGCAGCCCCACGCCCTCGCGCCTAAAGTGGTAACTAAAAGCAGTATCATTTCCTGTGGAAGTCGTCTTCCGGGCGAACTTTACCAGTAAATCATTCCACCGTCACGCTTTTCGCCAAATTTCTCGGCTGGTCCACATTATTGCCACGCAGCGTTGCCACATGGTATGCCAGCAACTGCAATGGAACACATGTCAAAATTGGCATAAGCATCGGCAATGTCGTTGGCACGTGAATCAGGTCATCAGCGAACTCGTCTAGCGGCGAGCAATCCTGCGTACTGACAGCGATGACTTTACCGCCGCGGGCCTTGATTTCACGGATATTCGAGATAATCTTATCGAACAACGCATCCTTCGGGGCAATCACCACCACCGGCATATTCTCGTCGATAAGTGCGATAGGACCATGCTTCATTTCAGCAGCGGGGTAACCTTCTGCGTGAATATAACTAATTTCCTTAAGTTTGAGAGCGCCCTCCATCGCAACAGGATAGTTGTAATGGCGACCAAGATAAAGGAAATTTTTCGCATCCTTATATTTTTCAGCAATAGAGCGAATTGAAGCATTCAATTTCAGCGTTTCTTCGACCAATTCAGGTATCTTCGTAATCGCATCCGCAATTTCCATACCATGTTCAAACGAGACTCGGCGTTGACGACCTAGCAGCAAGGCAATCATCGCCAATACAAGAACCTGACCAGAGAAAGCCTTCGTACTTGCCACACCAATTTCAGGACCTGCGTGTAGATATACACCACCATCAGAATTACGCGCAATGGAGGAGCCAACACCGTTACAAATGCCGATAACAGTAGCGCCTTTCTGGTGCGCCTCCTTCATAGCGGCAAGCGTATCAGCGGTCTCACCTGATTGCGATATTGCAAGAACAAGTGTCCCTGGCTTGATAATCGGATTGCGATAGCGGAATTCCGAGGCATATTCCACTTCAACAGGAACGCCAGCCAAATCCTCTATCATATACTCACCAACCACACCTGCGTAGTAGCTTGTTCCACAGGCAGCAATGATTATACGATTAATATCGCGGAGTTCACGAATATTTGATTCAAGACCAGCCAGTTTAGCATTACCATCAGCAATGTTCAAACGGCCTCGCATTGTATTGCGCAAGGCCTCGGGCTGTTCGAAAATTTCTTTAAGCATATAATGGTCAAAGCCGCACTTTGCGACAGCATCTTCATCAAAGTCAATCTTCTGCACATCACGCTGAACCGTCTGGCTTTGAAGATTTAATATTTCATATCCATCGCGATGTGCTACTACAATATCGTTATCATCCAGGTAAACAACCTTGTGCGTATGATTCACGATGGCAGCCACATCACTAGCAAGATAATACTCACCATTATCGCCAACACCAAATACAAGCGGAGAACCTCGACGGGCACCAATCAAAACATCAGGTTCATCTTTACAAATAATTCCAAAGCCAAATGCACCTTCAAGTTTTCCTATCGTCTGAATAACTGCAGTCTTCAAATCACCTTGATAAAAATGCGAAATCAAATGGGCGACGACCTCCGTATCAGTATCGGACTTGAACTCAACTCCGTTCTGTTGCAGTTTTGCCTTTAAGGAAGCATAGTTTTCAATAATACCATTATGAACGACTGCAATTTTGCCATCGGCACTGACATGCGGATGAGCGTTAATCTCGGTAGGTGCGCCATGTGTTGCCCAACGGGTATGTCCAATACCAAGGGAACTTTGTTCTTCTGCAAATCCTTTTAATTTTTCTTCAAGGGCAACAATTTTCCCTGCGGCCTTGACAGTCTGCAAAAAGCCATCAGAAACAAACGAGACGCCCGCACTATCATAACCTCGGTATTCAAGTTTTTTTAGTCCATCCAGCAAAATTGGAAGAACTTGCTTAGAGCCAATATAACCAACTATTCCACACATTAAGAAAACCTCCTTTTTTTAGCGCTCAGGATTTTTCTCATACATCCAATAATGCGCTTTATAGGTGACGGGTAAGGGCAATACTTCTTTATCAACTGGTCTAGAGTGTATTTGTCCAGGTTAGCGAAGAATTCGGTGCGCTTGGGGTGCGGCGTGCTGGAGCGGACGATGCAAGGGTTGCCGGCGATGGCGTATTCGACCTTGGAGTCGCATTGGGCGACCTTGTCGGCGACGGCTTCAAACAAAGCCTTACCATGTTCGGTGTTCAACAAGACGACGGATGTTCCCTTGTTATCGTCCATTTCGGGGTGATACTTGGATATACCCCAGTAGTCACCCAGGGTGATGTCGGCAATCCGGGGCTGTTTGCGGTAATGGCAATCATCGCAAGATGTATTCTGGCAAATGCAGCTCAGGAACAGGCGCATGTATTTCGAGCGGCCATGATACACAGAAACAGATTTTCCGGACCTGAAACGATGCAGTAGCGCATAGCCGCTCCAGCCTTCCGACTTGTCGCGGAAATTGACGCCGTCCAGCGCAGAATCGCCCATTTTCTCCATCTCGCGGACGTATTTCTCAAAGACCTTCACGCTGGGCGTGCCGTGGCACACGATATCCACCGTAAACAGGTCGGCAGAGGCGACACTGCCGAGCACCGCATAAAGCCCTGCCACCTGGCATGGCGTCCCGGAGAACAGCACCTTGCGCCCCGCCTTGAGCCGGCTACGCACCACGCGATACACGAGCCCGACATCGGCCTGAACGTACTTGGATCCGCGCTGTTTTGCCAAGTCCGCCTTGTTCTCAACAACGATATGCCCGAAACGGGTCGGGGATGTCTGGGCGACACCGACCACTACCCCGCCGTCATCCAGGACGCGTTCCGCCAAGACGGTGAAGATTCCGCCGCTGGAAGACTGCAGACGGACAGACTCGTTCTTCGCGTAGGCGGCCACCGTTTTCGGCGAAACATCCGCGACATTCGGGTTTTCGACAGGCTTGTTCCATGGGCAAACCCGCTCGCAAGCACCGCATTGCACACATTTTTCCGCATCGATAACGGGGCGATAGAAGCCCTCGGCATCCAACTGCATAGAAATCGCGCTACGGGCACAGACATTGGCGCAAGCCGCGCAGGAGGAACAGTTCTGAACGGGGATATTCATGCTATGCCTTCTTCAAAATCTTCTTTATCGGCTTTAAAATCAGGTCGCGTTCGTAAGCGTTCATCGAGAGCATAAAGAACAACGGCAAATAAACCACAAGATAAAGAGCTATACCCGCAACAAGTTTTACAACCGAATCCAGCGCATAATGCCGCAAAACATAGTAAGTCAGCACTGTCAATATCCCAGGAACAATAGACATTTTAAAAATTTCAATCCAGAAGCCAACAATATCAATCTTTTGCTTAACTTGATAATACACGTTCATTACCAGGATTTGTCCTAAAACAAGTGCCCCCGCAATGGCACAGGCACAACCGATACCACCATAATACTTGGATAACGGGATTTGAGCCCCCAGACTCACGAGGGAAATAACCAAATAAAGAAGCGATCTAAACTTCATTTGGTTGCGGGCCTGCAAAATCGTGATACCCAAGTTCTGAATCAACGGCACTGTCAACGGAACAAAGAACAGCATCGCAATAATATAGGCATCGTCATAGCCCTCGCCCGCCCACAACCGAACAAACTGACGACCGAAAAGGAAGAAACCCGTAAGTACCAAAATCATCACGCAGTACTGAATTCGACCCGTCTTAATGAACAAATCCGAAATCGCCCTACCATCGGATTCTCGCACAGCCATAGCCGTCACCTTCGGCAAAAACACTCCGCTGATAGCAGTAGAAAAACTCATATACATATGTTCCAACTGGATAGCGACCGCAAAAACCGCAACAACGACCGTGCCGGCGTATGCACCAAGCACAAATTGCCCAGTGCTCCAATAAATTCGGTCCATAATAGCATTCAAGAATATCCAGAATGAGTAAATAGAAACTTCTTTCAAAAAGCCCCACTGGAATCTCGCAAACTTCAATTTTATCTTCAAATAATGCTTGCAGTACCAAAAATTGAGGCCTAGTGTCAAGACATTGAATACGGTCGCAACAACCACCATGGCGATTGCTTTGTATCCCAAATTCAAAAGAACAATCATTGTCGCCGTATTCAAAATAATACGCACAATGGCGATTACTTTCTGGAAAACAAACTGCTCATAAGCCGTAATGATTGAACCAAAAAGACTGAACGGGAAGGTAATTGCCAAATTGAACACCATCAGGGCAAGAATGATTTTCGTTCGAGAAAGTTCATTCGCTGTCATGGATGCGTCAAAGATATTCTCCGCATTCCAATATAGAATACCACCCGCCAACAAAGCTAACAAGCCGATGCCACAATACAGCAAAAAGAACATTCCGAACATTTCATACTGTTCTTCTTGTCTGTCTTCGGCCCTAAATTTTGCCGTATAGCGAACAATAGCGTTACCAAAACCCAAATCAAGAATTGTCAGATAAGCGACAATAGACGCAGCAATGGAATATAGACCATACTCCGATTTACCCATCATGCGAAGCATGAAAGGCGTGTAGAGGAGCCCTACCAAATTTTGGAGAGCGAGAACCACATAAGAAAGAACTGCGCCTAATTTAAGCTGAGATGATAGCATATGATAGCCACTACTCATTCAAAGCATCAAGTAAAAAACGCTTTGAAAACAAAACTCTATCTGCTAGTTGATCTTTATCAATAATATAACTCTTTTTTCTTGATTCCAAATAATCTATATTCGCTTTATCTACTGTATCACAAAAAAAATCTCTACAACGGCATAAATTCAATATAGAAATTATTCTATTTGACATATCTTTATTTGTTTTACAATTTCTTGGAAAAACAAAGAACTTCGTATCAAAAAGAATTGCAAAGGCAGTAGCATGAAAACTATCCGTAAAAACATATGCGGCATTTCTCACCAAAGAGAGAAAATGATCCGGACCAACGTCAAATAATTGCTCATCACCAAAATTCCAGTCACATTTACGATACGAGCCATTTAAATAAGGTATAGACACAAGTTTCAACCCGTTAGACTCTGCAAATTGTTTAGCGAGAATCCTTGACTTTGTATTGGCTCCCAAAAAATATGTTAAAACATAAGGACGATCAATGGTATATGGAGCAGCAATAGAGTTCCATTGCTGAGAAGACAATAAAAAAACTGGATCAACAACACAAGAAATATTCTGTGCACAATAGCGACGCAACATCGCAGCGGAATCCTCTTCCCGAACAGAAACTGCCGTATAATTAGAAATACTTTTTACAAGACAGTCTACTTCTTTCTTTGTCAAATAGTTCTTTGCAATACTGGCTGCATACGAAATTTTTTTCTTTCCCATATTTACAAAAGACAAGAGATATGCAGGACAAAAATTATTGGGATGCCAAACCTGGTCACTTCCGGTTATAAAAGCATCGTATTTTTCATTGGCTTTGCAGATGTCATCAAAACCGTAAGATTCAAAGCTGTGTTTAACAACTTCTGAATTAAATTTTTGAATACACAAGCACCTTTTTTTTATATTTTTTGATATTTGAACGAACCGTTTTCTCATCATTATTTTTTTTATTAACAAATTCAAAAAAAATTTTGGAACAAAACAAATTTTCAAAAGAAAATGCTTCAAATATGAGGCATTATTCTTTCTTTTAAAAAAAACATCATAACATATTTGTTCAGCATCAAATCCTTCTACGCTCAAAAAATATACCAAAGCAAACGCCTGCAGATTTCCTCCATAATTTTGGCTTTTAAAGTAATGAGTCAATATCCCTATTTTCATCGTCCCATCTCCTCATACAATTTCACATACTCATCAAATCTTTCATTCATATCAAACTTTTGCGCTCTTTTTACACAAGCATCCACAGAAAAAGGGGTCTGTTCGCATATTCTATAAATTTCCGATTCCATTGCGTCTATATCGTCACAATCAACAACACAACCACACGTTTCATCAATACATTCTGGACTACCGCCCGTTCTAAAAGTAATTACCGGTGTTCCACAAGCAAGAGACTCTACGTTGACTAGACCAAGAACTTCTTCCCTCGTAGGATTAACAAACACATCTGCCGAAGAATAAATTTCTGCAAGTTCGCGCTGATTCCGTGTTCGATGAATTGAAACTATATTAAAGGGCATTAATTTATCAATATTTTCATCCGTGCCAACTAGCACAATTTGATACCCATTGGGGATACGATGACTTAACTCAATAAAAACATCAAGTCCTTTGCTTATTCCCCATCCAAATGAAACACCAAGAATTATTTTCTTATCAGCCAACCCATATCGTTCCTTAAATTGACTTTCTGTTGGTTTAAAAACAGTCAGATTAACACCATTATTAATAACTTTAACAGGATAATCAGCTAGGAAAGACTTTTTTACCAAATTAGCGAGCCACAAAGATGGCGTAACAAGGGAACATTTTTCAATTCCAACAAACAAATTCCTTTTTAAATTCCACATCATATGTGAAGAGTTAACAAATGTTTGCGGATATGCATTTTTTGAATAAGAACAATTATAACATCCATTCATCCACCCATCGCATTTCGCCATAACAAAATGTGGGCAACGTCCAGTAAAACTCCAACAATCATGAAGCGTCCAAATGACAGGTACGTGATTCTTCTTGATAAAACGAAAAAGAATCAAAAGATTAATATAAGATCCATGAAGATTATGGAGATGAATGAGAGAAGGCTTCAATCTTTTTAGTTTTACTAAGAAAAAGAAAGTCGAAAGTATAGAAAAGCAACCTAAACAACCAGTCAATCTAGACAGAAAGACATGTAAATTACGAGTTAATCTATTTCCTATAAAAATTTGGTTAGTTAAATTTTTTTTCTTATTTTCTCTACTTAAAGGACAGCAGACAAAAACTTTATGCTTGTTTTTTTTTGCCTTTTCTGCTATTTGCAACATAATATTTCCAGTACTTCCAAAATTTGTTGCATTAATTTCAAAAATATTCATCTTTTTCTCCATTAATCATTCGAGGATTATGCTGAATTCCGTAAAAAGACATAATCAAAAACATATAATTTGACGACAATTCCTCTGAAAAAGAACTTACACATATGATAAGAAAAACAAAAAATGATTCAAATTTGTTTCTTATTAATACGTTCAAAAATCTAAATATACCCACACAAATTAATAAGCCCCATATTAACCCATAATACGCAAACCAATTAACTGGAGTACACGTAAACATTGAGTGTCCTACAATATTTGACAATTTATCATAACCTTCAGTTCCTATTCCTAGTAACGGCGACTGTGAAAAAGCTTTCAATGGATATATTACTGACTCCATTCGACTTGCCGATTCATTTTTTTCGCCTGTTTGATAATTTAAAACTTGATCCGTTTTAGTAACAAGAGTAAACTTCCAAAATCCTGATAGTTGAGGGAGGACTTCATGGGAGACAGCAACAACTAACAATATTCCCAAAAAAGCCTTAAACGCAGAAATATTACCTTTAGTTCTACTTATTGTAAGAATAAGTAATGAGACCGCGACGATGATTCCTGTTGTTGAAACTGTTGTAACCATTGAAATAAGGAATAACACTAAAATTAATTTCCTTCTTATCCCTCGCCTATAAAATTCAAATAAATAAGCAATGCAAAGAAAGAACTGATATGCACCAGGTTCCCAAAAGATTCCTTGATTTCGAGAAATACCGATCAATCTGAAATCAGAGACAGATCCAAACAGCATAAAAAAAGCTCTATTTCCACGACTATTCGATAAAGAAGGGAAAATAGACAACAAACTTGAATCTAACGACAAAAGTAAATACCCAAATAACGAGACAACAGCAATCAACTCCATCACCAATATGTACGAATCTACAAAGTCATCATACGGAACATATTCAGAGAAAAGAAATGATTGAACTAGTTTTGCAACCAACAAGAACATCAGCACAAGGTTGCATCCCATAACAAAATTAGTAGACAAAAGAATTATAATAAATAAAAGAAGTACACATATTTGCTGGATTGAACAACTCCTTTTCTGAAAAAAAATTAATATAAACAGTTCCACAAAAACAAGAACAACACCAACAAAAGTCATATATTCACGAAAATAATAACCAGCAGAAAAAAGCAGCGCTGTATATATTAGCAGCGAAATCAAGCCAAGCTTTTTTTTTCTTATGTTCCCGTAAAACACATCCATATTATTTATTCCATTGCAGATTTTTCACAAAGAAAATCTGCAAAAGCCCCCGGAGTATTTTTATAGAACAAATTCAACAATTCACATTCAGTCATTTTGTTTTTAGGAGTATTTTTTATAAACTTTTTTATTTTATTTAGATTATCAAGATATCCATCTCTTTCAGAGATAACGCACGCTGCATTGTATTTAGAAAGATACACTGTACTCGGTTCATCTTCTATCGGAGCAAAAGAAATAATTGGTTTTCCAGTAGACATATACTCAAAGATCTTACTAGGAACCATCCCTTTCACACGATTTCCAATATTTAATAGAATATCAGCTTTATACATATATTCTAAAGCTTTTTCATGAGAAACCTTGCCCACCCAAGTAATGTCACATCCATTTTTTTCAGTCCAAACATCCTCTTCCGCACCCACAACAACAATATGTATCGTGACACCATCGACTTCAGATAACAATTGAAACGCGTATTCTGGATTTCTAATTCTTCGGGGAAGACTTCCGATATAAATTAAGTTAACAACATTTTCTAATGAATTCTCTTTTTCAGGCATCCCCTTTTGAAAATCAACAAGCATTGGAATGTCTAAATAATAAACATTTTTGTAGTATTCAAACGATTTGCTATATTTTTCATGGTGTTTACGGCTGGATTCCATATAGATAACAGCATCCATATCCTTAAGAAGATATTTTTCCCACGCAATCCCTTTCTTTATTTTCGCTTCTTCGAGAAGAAACTTCGGACAAGGACCTCCAGATAAAGAATCTAGAAAATAAGGAATCACCTTTACATTTTTATTATTTTGCTTAATAAAATAACATGCTAAAACAGGATCTATCTGCGTATAAACAGGAATTACGTAATCATATTTTTTTTCTTTATAAATCCTATTTATTTTTTTATAGAGTCTATAAGAAAATAAAGGCGAATTTAACGGCCAAAAGGGAGTCATAAGCGCAACCTTTATTCTATAAAGATTTCTATAAAAGAATGACATTATCCTATTCCGAGCAACACATTTGGGTAAAGTCGAAAATAATTTAGGCTTTATATGGAATGAACCAACACCATCAGGGAACCTTCGTGTAGTTGTATAAGTAAGACAATCAACATGCCAGTTTTTACGAGCCATTTCTTTTGCGACATTTAGTGTACAGGTGCCACTAGCAGAATCAATTTCTAGCATTACAAATAAGACACTTTTCATACAAAAGCCTATGTTCTCGTTTTTTTTTCGTAAAGCCTATAAATACTATAATACTTATTTGCAAATTTTAATAATCGATAAATATTTTTTCCACCAAAGCAACGAATCCCAATATACAAAAGCATATACTTCCTCTCAAGATTAGGCCTAGATCTTTGTTCTAGTGTTTTTTGAACAAAATTAGAAGACATATACTCTTTTAGCACAACCAAGGTGTCTTTATTTGATTTTGCCAGTTTATTAATTGTATTTACAATAGAGCGACAACGTTCACAATAAAGGGCGTAAATAATGGACTTTCTATCATAAAAATTTTTTTCATTAATTGATTGTTCTATTGCTGAGAAAAGATTTTTATGATGATTGATTCTTTCAAAATCAAAAGATCTGCTTAAAGAATTCTTTACAATAACATGCATACAACTCACAAAAGGAACACATTTTATTTTTTTTGCATAATAATAGGCTTCAAAATTGAAAAAATAATCTTCTGATCCATAAATTCTTTCAGAATGAAAAGTTATCTTATTTTCTTTTAATAATGCAGAGCGATAGAAATTCTTCCATACAGGCATTAGGGTATCTCTTATTATGTATCCAGAACCCGCATAAGCATTAATATGTCGCTCAACAATTTCTTTTTCCTTTTCACGGCCCTCAAAGACCAACTCACGATTATCACTATTAAACGGAGTGTAATTCTTATTTATAATTGTATCCACCAATGTATATTTGCTTATAACAATATCCGTATCATCATCCATGCTTTGGACAAAAATTTCAATACAGTCATTCTTAATCCAATCGTCAGAATCTAAAAAAAACAAAAAAACACCTGAAGCAGACTCCATTCCCACATTACGAGAATGCGATAAACCAGCATTTGTTTTCTCTATATATTTAAATCTACAATCTTTTGATGCAAACTCTTTTGCAATGTTGCCAGACGAGTCCGTCGACCCGTCGTTAACCATAATCACCTCAATATTCGAATAGGTTTGATTCAACACACTAGTCAAACATTGATACAGATATCTTTCAACATTGTATATCGGAATCACAATTGAAACTTTGGGAGCGAAATTTAAGTTCATATTAACCATTCAAGTTTAGCAATTAACATCAGAACATTTAAGTCTTTTCATAATCGAATAATAAGTATTCCTCACCTGATAATTATCAATTAGGAATCTATAGCCAGTTTCACCCATAGCACAATAATCACTACCGAGGATTTTCGCCACGCATTCGCAAAAATCATCAATATTATTACTCTCACACCAATATCCATAACCATTTTCTAAAGCGATAGGACCGATATCAGAGCATGTATCCGTAGCTGCTATTATTGGCATTTTTGCAACCAAATAAGAGAGCAAACGAGACGGATAATTAGGTATTGTAAAGCGATGATCAAGGAAAATTAATCCAACATCACAGTTTCGAACAAGAATTTCATAATCTTCTTTAGGCAAGCGCCTAAAAAGAGAGACGTTTTGCGGAGTTTCTTCAACAACCCAACTGCTTATTTTAGAATATTCCGTACCATCTCCAACAATTACAAAATAAATATCTCCTCTATCTTTTAAAGCACTCAAGCATTCAATTAAAAAAGATACACCTTGAGGTTTTCCTAGATTGCCTCCATAAATAAAAATTGGTTTTTCCAATGGCAATCCATATTTCTTACGAATTACGCTTCGTTCCTTAATTTTTTCCGCATATGTTCTATCATCAGAAAAAACTTCAATGGAATTCGGTGCGACCTCAACTCTATCGGGAGAAATAAAATCATTGTGATTTAATAAAAAATTCACATTTGCAGGCGACATGCAGCCAATATAATCGCTTATCTTGTAAAGTTCGATCTCTTTCTTGCGAAAAAACTTATAAAATAAACTTTTCCTACCAAATAAACCAATATCCACAGCATTTTGCGGGAAAATATCTTTAAGCAAAAGATAAGAGATTATATCTGGATTAGCCCTTTTTAACGATCTAATCACCTTAGTAAAGGTTATTGGAGGCGTTGAATAGAGCACCAAGTCAAACTTTTTTCCCTTAAGAAACTTTTTTATCGCAGCTTTATATTGCGATTCTATAAGGAGCGTTCCTATACCTTTTTCGACGACATTGGTTTTTTGAATATTGAGTGTTTTCACACCCAAAATATTCACACCATCACACGCAACTAATTCTGTTTTCTTGCCAAACTTGCGCTCACGTGGAGTGACAATATACACAGAATGTCCCTCATCACGAAATTTGCGCATAAGGTCAGCATAGATGCCATGATTACGGATATCCGTAATTAGGGACAATGTCAAGAAAAGAATGTTCATGATTATCTTTTATATAACTTAACCTTTTCTCCATACCATTTTATCGACGATGCCGGTGTAGCTCTGGATGATTTTCACGACCTTGGTACTGACGTTTTCTTCGACGTAGTCGGGCACGGGGATGCCGTAGTCGCCGTTGGCGTTCATCGTTACTGCGGTATCAACAGCCTGCAAGAGCGACTTTTCGTCGATGCCGGCGATAAAGAAGCAGGCCTTGTCGAGCGCTTCGGGGCGTTCGGTGCTGGTGCGGATGCACACAGCCGGGAACGGGTGGCCGACGCTCGTGAAGAAGGAGCTTTCTTCGGGGAGCGTGCCGCTGTCGCTCACGACGGCGAATGCGTTCATCTGAAGGCAGTTGTAGTCGTGGAAACCGAGCGGTTCATGCTGAATCACGCGCTTGTCGAGCTTGAAGCCGCTTGCGGCAAGGCGGTTACGGCTGCGCGGGTGGCAGCTGTAAAGTATCGGCATGTCGTACTTCTCGGCCATCTTGTTGATGGCGGTGAAGAGGCTCGTGAAGTTCTTCTCGGTGTCGATATTCTCTTCGCGGTGGGCGCTCAGCAGAATATACTTGCCCTTTTCAAGGCCCAAGCGCTTGTGAATGTCACTGGCCTCAATTGCAGACAAATTCTTATGCAAGATTTCGGCCATGGGGCTGCCGGTCACGTAAGTACGTTCCTTGGGAAGTCCGCAGTCAGCCAAGTAGCGGCGAGCATGCTCGGAATAGGCCATGTTCACGTCGCTGATGATATCGACGATGCGACGGTTGGTCTCTTCGGGCAGGCATTCGTCCTTGCAGCGGTTGCCGGCTTCCATGTGGAAAATCGGGATATGCAAACGCTTAGCACCAATAGCAGAGAGGCAGCTGTTCGTGTCACCGAGAATCAGCAAGGCATCGGGCTTGCAGGCGACCATCAGCTTGTAGCTACAATTGATGATGTTCCCGACGGTAGCGCCAAGGTCATCACCCACGGCATCCATGTAAACTTCAGGATCCTTGAGGTTCAAGTCCTTGAAGAACACGCCGTTCAGGTTGTAGTCATAATTCTGGCCAGTGTGCGCCAAGATGCAATCGAAATACTTGCGGCACTTGTCGATGACGGCGGCCAAGCGGATGATTTCGGGGCGCGTACCCACGATAATCAAGAGTTTCAGCTTGCCGTTGTCGGCAAATTTCACGTCGCTGTAGTCTGTCTTGATATTCATTACTTCACCACCTTTTCGCCGAAGGTATCGGGATGGTTGGGGTCAAAGGATTCGTTAGCCCACATGACCGTCACCAAATTTTCAGTATCGGACAAATTAATAATGTTGTGCGTATAGCCCGGCAACATGTGGACCGCTTCAATCTTTTCGCCGCTCACTTCGAATTCAATCACTTCGTCCGTGCCGATCTTGCGTTCCTGAATCAGGGCGCGACCGCTCACCACGATGAAGAATTCCCACTTGGTGTGGTGCCAGTGTTCGCCCTTGGTGATTCCCGGCTTGGACACGTTCACGCTGAACTGGCCGCAGTTCACCGTCTTCAGGAGTTCGGTAAAGCTGCCGCGAGCATCCACGTTCATCTTGAGCGGGAAGCTCATCTTTTCCTTGGGCAAGTAGCTCAAGTAAGTCGAATAGAGCTTTTTCGCGAAACTGTTATTCGGGATTTCGGGCATCACCAGCGTCTTGGGCTGGTCATGGAACGTATTGAGCAAGTCCACGATTTCGCCAAGTTTGATCTTATGAACCGTCGGGACGGCGCAATAGCGGCCATCTTCCTTCAAAATGGTTTCCACGCCATCAAACTCGGCATGGTGTTCCCCACCCTGCAAGGCGGCAACCATTTCGGCGACAAGGTCATCGATATAGAGCAGTTCCATGTCCACGTTCGGGTCGTTCACCTGAATGGGCAGGTCGTTCGCGATGT
>JAEEGG010018363.1_pt1 | contig 14241 bp, 6 predicted proteins | sample 9134161 | NCBI WGS metagenome assembly JAEEGG01 (sample SAMN16246543, study PRJNA631951) | gut metagenome | biome: gut microbiome; feature: rumen; material: CR-attached | host: Bos | place: Iran: Karaj | collected 2018-10
AGTTCACAAGGTCGAGGCGGCCGTTGACTGAGAGATCGCAGGCGTTCGGGGTAAGGTCGGACACCTGCCCCACGTAGTCGCCCTTGTGAACGTCCTCGTTCGTCCAGAATCGGAACGGCCTGCCCGCGAGGGAGTCGGCGACGTCGCCCGGGCCGAGGGCGCCGTCGCGGTCGGTGTCCGCCAGGAGCGGCGGCGGGACGGACGTGACGCGACGCGCGGCCTCGTCCTCCACGAGCTTCCCGTCGAACACCCCCCAGTAGCGGAAGACCACGTCCACGTGGCCGGTGGCGGACGACGTGATCTTGATCGGCAGGCTCTCCGAGTCGCTTCCAGAGCGCACCATGAGCTTCCGCCACCGCTGGATCGTGTAGTCCCGCGTGGGCGAGGTGTCGGAGTCGAGGAGCTTGACCCAGTTGTTGTACCTGCCGTCGTAGCGCCACGCGGCGAAGGAGCCCGTCGCGTTCGCGAACTCGAGATGCATGTTGCCGCTCCCCAGCCCCACCTTCGTGACAAGATCCAGCGTGGCGGCGTTCTGTAGGTTCGTGGAGAGCGGAACTGGCAGCCCGAAGGACGGGCTCATGTCCTCCAGCATGTCGAGGTTCAGCGAACCGGACCTTATGTCTACGCCGAGGACCGTCTTTCTGTAGGTGCGCCAGATGCCGCTGTTCGTGACGAACGAAAGCCAGGCGTCCTCCACCATCGAGCTTGGATGCACGCCGGCGAGCCGCACCGTGCAGTCCTCCGAGCTCTGGACGAACGGCATCCCCCCCATGTCCACAAGGCTCATGCGCGGCGAGACGTACGACGCCGCGACGAAGTTGGTCGCGTGCTCAGGGCACAGGCAGCAGTTGCGGATCCCCTCCGGGGCGTATAAACTCAGGAATTCGTATTCCGGCGGATCGCGTATCTTCAGGACGCCGAGCGCCGGAAGCGCGGAGGCGGCCCCGTATTCCGCCGCGTGGAGATGGGCGCACTCGTCGTACGGCACGTTGTGCACGGGGCACAGCTCGTCCATCTCCTCGCCGTCGTCCTCGGTGGAGTCGGGCGTCGTATCGTAGGCGTCGCCGCCGAGGCCGACGGGGGGCTCGCCGAGATCGTCGTCATACCACGCGGCGCCATCGTCCCCCGCCCCTCCTGGATCGTCCGGATCGCGCTCCTCCAGCCTGGGGCAGAACCTGACGGTCTGGCTGTGCGTCGCGTCGCCGAAGAGGTGGAGCGGGTGCGAAAGCGTGTATGTGGCGGACGAAGTGGAGCGCGGCGAGAAGCTGCCGGTTATCAGCGCGGAGCGCGGCGGAATGCTCTCCACGGACACGCCTCCGCCGCCGGTCCAGACGCATTGCAGAAGCTCCGCGTCCTCGCCGGCCGGCAGCGTCACCACCCTGCTCCTCGCCTGGAAGTCATGGATGCACGGCTCAGTGGCCTTGTCGTTCGGGAAGTTGATCCAGCCCGTCGCCCTGTGGAGGTCCCACGACGGCAGGATCCCGAACGCGAAGTCGTCCGAGTCGAGCGCGACGGAGAGCGAACCGTCTCCGCGCAGCCAGAGCCGATTCGTCTTCGCCCTGGCGACGGGCACATGAAGAGTCTGCGACGGCTGCCCTCCGCCGCGCACGGGCGGCGCCCCGACGAGCGGAACCCATCTGCCGCCCACGATCAAGTCGCCGGAGCCGGAGCCCGTCACGGTCACGGACAGGACGGCCTCATGCTCCGTCGACTGCGGGAACGAGAAGGCGCCGTTCGTGGTGCCTGAGTAGAAGATGTGCTCGAGGACGGTGTTCGTTGAGCCTTCGGGGAGGACGAAAGGGTCGAGCTGGCCCAGCTTCACGGCGAGGCCGTCGCTGTAGATGGGGCTGAGGGTGTGCGCGTTCAGCGGGTCGGTGAAATACACGAACAGCTCCTCGTAGTCGGTGAGGCCGTCGAAGTCCGTGTCGGGGTTGCCCGGGTCGGTGCCGTAGGTGAAGATCTCGTCGGAAGTGGAAAGTCCGTCCCCGTCGCGGTCGGGGTTCGCGAGGTCTTCGGCGGAGACGGGATGGAAGGAGATGGCGAATTGGGAATCGAAGATTGGCAATTGGGAATTGTCGAGGAGATCGGCGAGCGTGAACTGGAGGGGCGAGTCCTTCAAGCGCGCGCCCATGATTATGTTCGTGAGCGAATCATACCCAAGCTCCCCGCTTTGCGCCTTGCCCTTCGCGCCAGTAAGATCGTATCGGTAGGTGAAGCGTCCGTTCGGCCACAGCTCGGCCTGCACGCTCACGGGCATGTTCGTGTCGCGCTCAAGGAGCGCGCTCCGCCATGTGAGGAGAAGCGTGTTCGACGGCGTGGCGGCATGCCAGAACATGGAATCCCACGCAATCATCCCCCAGTTTGCTTCCGGCACGATTCCAAGCGGCGCCTTGAAAGGCCAGAGCTGCGGCGGACAAGGGGCTGGCGCCCCTGCCAATTCCACACTACCGCAAGAATGCACCACGACGCTCTCCGCGAGATTCGTGCCGAACTGGAACGCCCACGGCGCGTTCGTCTCCGCCGTCGCCGCAAACCAGTCCTCGTGCGCTCCGCGAAGGAGCCACGGAATGTTCGTGACTGCGCCGGGATGGAACTGGGGATCGAAGACCGATGGCGCGACATTCGCGGACATCCCGGCCATCACGAATCCCCGTTCGACATTCTCCTGTGTGATCTGCTGGACGACGGGCACGCTTCGCGGCGGATCGTTGGTTGGCGATTTCAGGCTGCCGTGGACGAAGAGCGTGACGCCGAAGCCCATGACGAGCAGCTTCGCGAAGAACGGCAGCTTCGCGAACTTCCGGCGAAGGCGGCGGAACGGATGAATCCCCTTTTCGGCGAAAAGGCATATCGCCGCCATGAAGACGAGCGCGTATGCGGCCACGACGCCGATTATGGTCACGACGTTCATCGGTTCATTTCAGGAAGAAGTAGAACCCTTCCGGGGTGGTCTTCGCGAAGAAGCGCGAGGCGGCGTCGCCAACGCCGCGCGCGACGAGGCGTGCCATGTTCCAGCGAGCGTCGTAGATGCCGCCCGGCGGCAAGGCGGCGAGCGATTCGAAGACCGGCGTCTCGCCGTCCATGGCCGAGAAAGACTTGATGCGTCCGTCGGAATGCGTGGCGAACACGCAGCGGAGCGACTTCTGCCCCGCTGGCGACACGGGCGCGGAGGATGCGGACGACCTGGAAGCGCGCGCGAACCACTCGCCGCAGTCCCATCCCATCACAAGCCGCTCCTCGTGGGCGGACAGCCTGCCGTCGCCGTCCTCGTCCACCCCGAACGAGACCTGCACGTTGTTTGACGGCGTCGCGAGGAACGCGAGGTTGAACTCAAAGCGCTTGAGGTCCTTCTCCCAGACCGCGAGCTGGACGTTGGTGGATATCTCCGTGTCGGCATAGGGCGACGCGCCGAGGCCGAGGCGGGTTGGACTCCCCGCGAACACGGAGACGGCCACAAGGCAGACTATTGCAGGAAGAAATTTCACGTTTGAGAGACACCCTTCAGGGCCCCGGGCACGTTCCAGGCCGCGAAAGACTTCACAATCGGCTTCGCGACGGACGCCGTGGCCGTGAAGCGCAGCCTGGACACCGCCTCCGGCGCGAACATCTGGATGCGCTTGTGCCCCACGCTCGTCCCTTCGCAGAGCGTCTTCCATCCGCCCCCGGGCAGAAGCCCCTCCACCTTGTAGGCGCGAACGCGCTGGCCCTCGCGTATGTCTTCGGAGACCGCGATCTGGTTCACGGGACCCGGCGCGGGAAGCGCCATCTCCACGACGTCCCCCTCTCCGGAGGCCGTGGCGAGAGGATTCGCGAATCTTGCGCGGATGTTCTTTCCGAAGCGGACGTAGTAGCCGAAGTCCTCCTCGGGCACCAAGCCGTCGGTGTTGATGTTCGCGTTGAGGAGCATGTTGCAGTTGCGGCCGACGGAAGTGTAGTATTTGTCCACCAATTCATCGTCGGTCCAGTACCGCCATCCGCGGTTAGGCTCGTTCTCGGGAGTCCAGAACCAGCGATGGAACCTGAGCGGCAGATCGCACTCGCCCGGCATCCACTTGGATCCGTTGGGGTGGCCGGGGAACCTGCTTTCCTTCATGCCGTCGGACTGCGTGACGCGTCCGCCTGTGGACCAGCACGGATACGGCGCCACGCCGCGCTCGTTGCCGACCCACCTGATGAGGTTCTTCATGTGCCCCGGCCCCTGGAAGAGGATCGCGTTGGGCTGATACTTGGACACCAGGCGCTCGACGTCCGGCCCGCCCTGGGATACGGGCAGCACGCCGCCGTCGTACCACAGCTCGAAGAACTCGCCGTAGTCGCGCCAGAGCTCCTCGAGATACCCCTCGATCATCTTGGACTTCGCCTTCTGCGCCACCATGTCGATCGAGCCGTCCGCGCGCTTCACGGGGTATTTCGAGGACAGATACTTGCCGCCGCGCGCGTAGGCGTAGAGGCCCGGCTTCATGCCATACTTGCGCGCGGACTCCACGAAGGACCTCACCACGTCGCCCTTCCCCCCGCGCCACGGGCTCTGCTTGAGCCCGTACGGGAACAGGTCGCTCTGCCACTGCATGAAGCCGCTGCCGTGGTAGGCCACGAACACGACGTATTTCGCGCCCATCGCCTTGGCGGCCTCCATCCACTGGTCGGTGTCGAGCTTCGCGGGGTTGTAGATGCGCGGGTCCAGGATGTCCTGGCAGTGCTCGGTGTTCACGTTCTTCCCGCGCGGCTGGAAGATCGGGAGGTCCATGTGGTAGAACATGCCGAGCTCCTGGTCGCTCCACACCGCCTGCTGCGGCGTGGGCTTCACGAGCGACGGCGCGGAGCCGGCGAAGAGCGGGGTGAACCGGGCCGCCGCGCCTGCCGCGACGGCGGAACCGAGGAATGATCTGCGGGACGTATTCATAGTTTTAAGTTTGAAGTTTAGAGTTTGAAGTTTGGAGTTGATGATCACTTTATGATCAGCGAGAAACCTCTAACTGGATCGGACTGGTTGAACCGGCCGTTCACAACATTGCCGTTGCGGTAGATGCGCCTGATGTCGAACGTCTGCCCCGAGAGGTCGATCGTCGCGCCAGGGGCGAGGTATATCGTGATGTCTGGCGGCAGCGTCGCCCCGGGCAGTATAGTGAGGGTCCCTCCTGTGACGCGCAGCACGACGTTCTCGCCGATCGATCCGCCAAGCGTTGAATCTTCGGTGACGACGAGCGTCGCCTTCTGCGCAGATGTGTTGACGATCTCGCCCGCGCAGTCGAGAGAGCCCACCGTCTCGGACGTGCCGAAGAGGTCCACCGACGCTCCCTCGGCCACCGTGAGGTCTCCACCGGACGGCAGCACGTCCGCCGCCGTCTCCGGCGTCTCCGGAATAGCGCCGGGCGTCCATTTCGCCTGAAGATACGCCTCCACGAGCGGCACCTCCTCGTCGGCGAGCCTGCGCTTGTACAGCAGCACCTCGGCGATGTCTCCGTACCAGCCGCGCTTGTGCGTGGTGTTCGCCCAATAGTCGCCGATCGAAATACCACCCGTATAGACGCGCGTGGTCGTGCGGCAGGTCGCCACAAACGCGCGCTCGAACGGTATCGTGGCGCCTTCAGAGCCGTCAACGCGGTAGAGGCCCTCGCGCATCCAGCCGTCTGCCTGGAGGCTTTTATTGCTCACGCGGATGCCAATGTCCTGGTTGTGGGTGCCGATAATACCTATGCAGCTCCATCCCTTCTCATTGGGATGCCACGAACCGTTGTTCGCGGTGCGGGCCACGATGAAGACCGATCCCACGTCCATGGCCGCCGCAGTGTAGTAGAGGCGCTGGATGAGATTGCCCGCGAACCACACGGTGCTCAAGCCGTTGATGGCGTTCGTGGCGAGGATCGGCCTCGTCGCCGCCGAGGCGCTGTTGAGCGTGACGCCGCGTCCGTCCGCGTCGGACCAGGCCGAGACGTAGTTGGTCCCGTTCGCCTCCACAAGCGTCATGGTGTTTGTCGCCGACGAGTCAAGCCGGAGCAACAGCTCATCGGCGAACGGCGCCGCCGCGGGGATTGCGGGGCGACCGAGGACGAGCGTCCCCTCCTCCACCGCAGTCCCGCCCGTGTATGCGTTCGCACCGGTGAGCGACATCTCGCCCGCGCCGGTCTTCACCACGCCGAAGGCGCCAGACTGCGCGGAGGCGGCGTTGTAGCCGTCGGACGCGTCCACCTCGACCACGCCGTCAGCGGCCGCGCTCGCGAGCGCGCCGTCGTAGACGCCGGCAAAGTCGTCCGCATTCTGAAGCGTAACGCCAGCGGCGGCAAACGTGATGCGGCCTTCGCCGAATATCCTGTTCGCGACAGTCTTGGGCTGAGCGTTCACGAACTTCAGCTCGGCGTCCTTCTTCACCTCGACGTCACCCGCGCCGAACGTCCCCGCGTCGTCGACCTCCAGGACGCCCTCCGTCACAACCGTGCCGCCGGAATACGAGTTCGCCGCCGACAATCTCACCGTGCCGCCGCCGCCCGTCTCGAGCGAGCCATGGCCCGCGATCGGCGTGGAGAACACGAGCGTGCAGCCGCGCTTGGCCGCCACGCGCACGGTGTTCGTGATCGCCACGGCGCCGGAAATGGTCACGTCGCGCCGGGCGTAGATCGCGCCCTGCGAGAAGAGACGGCGCCGCGACATGTCGTCGTACCAGAACACACCCCTTCCGGAGAGATGCAGATTGTAGCCGAACGTCGCCGGCGATTCGGGGATGAACTCCACCCCTCCGCCGTCGTTCTCGCCGCCCTCCACATACACCTCCGTGCCCGCGCCGAACGCCGACGCGCTGCACGGCTGCGCCATCACGCCCTCGATCCAGGTGCCGCCCGTATATGTGTTCGCCCCGGAAAGGCGGATCGTCCTGGGATAGCCCTGCGCCCGGTAGGGCGACGCCAGCGTGAGCCCGCCCGTCCCGGAGATCACGGACGACACCCGCGCCGGCTCCGTTTCCTGCGAGTAGTAAACGAACGTCTGGTTGCACGCGATCAGGCCCTCCGCCGCGCCGAACGAAAGCGTCCCTCCCTGGATCGACTGGAAGGACTGGTTCACGCGGTTGCAGTAGAGCGACGGCATGCTGTTCATGAGAACGACGCCCAGCGTCCCCGCGCCGTTCCCGACCGTGAGCGTCACGCCGCTGGAGATCGTAAGGCCGTTGAGGCAGGTGCTGTCCGAAGTGGTCGTGCCCGCCTCGTAGGAAAGGTCGAGCGCACCGATGTGCGTATTCGCGGAGACCGTCGCCTTTGCGGACGAGACGCAGCAGACGTTCCCCGCGCCGTCCACCACTCCGTTAACAGTAGCGGCCGGCGAAAGATTCCCGGCTGAGTCGACCATCATGAACCGCAGCACCCGCCACAATTCCGTGACGGCGAACTGATTGGCGCTTATGGTGGAATCGTACCCGAAGACCGGCAGCGCGACGAGCCCCGTGGCCGCGTCCGCCTCGGCCCCGCTCACCTTGAACCCGGCGTCCACTCCGGCCTTCTTCCCGTTGGACGACGTCTCAAGGGCAAGTATCCCGCGGCCGATGCGGCGAAGCGTCGGGGCGGCAGCACCATCCGCGCCGATCGTCCATCCCGCCGAGCCAGAGACGTTGTCAGCCGACAGCACCGCTCCTCCGGCGAAGGAAAGCGCGGCCCCATCCGCCGAGGCGAGCGTCTGGACTGTGGCCACGGACGAAGGCTGCACGATGCGGGCGTTGTCGATCACCACGTCCCCCGTCCCGAACGGCGCCGCGGCCGCCGCGCTGCTGCACAGATATCCGCCGCGAACCACCGTGGGTCCGGTGTAGGACGCCGCCGTGTTGAAGGTGAGGTAACCGTTGCCTGTTTTCTCCAGACCGCCGTCGACGCCGCCGTCGACGCCCGAAGTGATCGTGAAGTTGTTCCAGGCAAGGCCGCTCGACGGGAACGTGCGCGGCACATGCACCTTCATGCCGCCGGCGCCCACAAGCCCCGTCACCCTGCCGTTCAGATTCCATGTCGCGCCCGAATCGCGCGCGGAGGTCACCAGACCGCCGCCGAATTCGATCTTCGGCCCGGTGCTGGTGCTGTATATATCGCTGCGCACGCTGAATTCGCCGCCGTCGAGGACGAGACGGCTCGCGGTGTCGCTGCAGCTCAAATCCAGACGGTCCACATCGAGGAGAGCGTTGTCCCGGAGGCGGATCGTGTGCGCACGGCTGTCGGAGCCGAGTCTGTGCGGCTGGAATGTGTCTTTGCCGACGGAAAGATGCATCTCGGCATCGCCGCTCAGGTCGGCGCCAATGCCGCGCGAATAGTTGTAGTAAGTCCAGCTGTAGAGTTTGCCGCCCGTCATGTAGATGTATGTCTCCTGGTTGGCCTTGGAAGAGAAGCTGTCGCCGTAGGCCGTAATAGGGCCGAACGCCGTGATGCCGCCCGTCTGGTGCAGCGTGCGGGCGCCATATCCCCAGAACGCCGCATTCGTGGCCCAGAACACGCCGCCGTTCACCACGAGGTCAATGGTGTCGTTGCCCTGGGTGAAACTGATGCCGGTGGAAACGCCGCCGTCGATCGTCACGTTCGTTATGCTGGCGGCGCCCACGCTGAACACGCCGCCCGTCATGTTCAGGTCGCGGAAGCGCCAGTCAGTGCCCGACGCCACCTGCACCGTGCCCCCAGCCGAGAACACGGTGTTGGTGATGTCGCGCGCGTCCGTGTTCTTGAACTGGAGCTTCACGTCGGTCGACACGCCGAGCGAGCCGATCTCCGACATGTCGGGGTCCTTCCCCGACGTCCCGTTGCCGATGACAACCTCACCGGCCTGGCCGTCATTGGGCGATTTAAGGTCGATGATCGTGGCTCCGCCCCTCACGAGTCCGTTCGTGACGGTGTACGCATATCCGGAGCGGACGAGCGTCCCGGAGCCGCGTACGCGCGTCTGCGTCATCGTGCCCTGGTACTTCGAACCTGCCTGGTGGCGGAAGTCCATCGTGGCCTCCACGGGTCTACCGGAGACCGTCTCCAGCGGAATATACACGCGGCAGTATGGATTGGTCGCTATGTAGATGTACTTGAGGGAATACCTCTCAAGGCCGTCGGCTACCTTGAAGATGGGAAGGTCCTCCGTCGCCGCCAGCGAACTCGCCACCTTGAGCGCCACGTTGGCGAACGCATCGGGATTCGCGATGGTTAGCCCGCAGCTGGCATCGGCCGGGACGGAATACTCCACATTGCCGCCGTACATCCGGCCCGAGAACACATACGAGCGCGCGGTGAGCGCATTGAGGGAGAAGGTCGCGTTCGTTATCACGCCGCCGCCCTCTATGGCACCGATGGCGTCACTGCATCCGTTTCCATCCAAGACGCCTCCCTCCTCAATCGTGTAGACGGTGTTGTTCTCCACATGGTTGGAGAGCCACGTCTTCATCTTCGCGCCGGAGCGGATCTTTATGGAGCCGCAGCACCTGAGGCCGTCCGAATCCCTGCTGAACGTCGTGTTGAAGGTGCCGGCGCGTATGTCCATTCCGTTCACGTACGGCGTTGTGTACATGTGCGTTCCCTGGAACCAGTCGCCGCCGCCGGTCTTCGCCACGGACGAGAAGCTGTCCGAAGACGTCTTCACCACGCAGCGGTTCGTGAACACCGCGCCTTCGCCCACGTCAATCACCGCCACACCTGATGAATCCGCTAGCACCAGGCTGCTGCCGCTCAGCGCAAGCGTGGCGCCCGACACCGCGATGCGCCCGACCGTCTTCTGGCTTCCAAGCGTCACCGCCACGTTCTGCGCGAGGGGGAACACGGCCTCGTCGCCCACGGCGTTCGGCACCACGCCGTCCTGCCAGTTTGACGCAGTCTCCCACGCGCCGTCGCCGCCGATCCACGTGCAGACGTTCGCGCCGGCGGCGCCTGCGCACATCGCGGCCGCCGCCAGAATCGTTTTCATTGTCTTGTGCATGAATATAGTGCCTCACTGTTGCGCGCTCTTCACATTGGAGTCATACACGGGTCTGAGGAGCGAATAGTAGTCCGTGAAGATGAAGTCGTGGCCCTCGCGCACGATCTCCTCCATCTTCTCCTTGTTGTTCGCCACGAAGTAGGTGGTGCGTATCCCGCGGTCGTGCAGGAACACGAGCTGCTCCCTGGTGCAGTGGCTGTTCGGGAGGATCTGCAGGAACTCCACGCCGATCTTCGCGGCGTCGCGCACCTGGCGCCAGGCCTCCTCCTCGGTCCACGGGACGCTCCACTTCGGCGTCTTAATCACGAGGCCCGTCTTCGCCCAGGGACACTTCTCCTTGACGGCTAGGAGGTCCTTGCGCGAATCCATCATGAGTATCCCCTGCGCGAGGCGCCCCTTGCGGCGGAGCATCTCGGCCACCTCGGGCGCGGCGTCGCCGGTCTTGCAGTGGATGTTGAGGTAGATGCCAGTTTTGGGGAAGCAGTCGAGGGCCTCGTCCAGCGTGGGCACCTTCTCGCCCGCGAACGCCGCGCCCTTCTTGGAGCCGGCGTCGAGCGCGCGGATCTCGGCGAGCGTGAGGTCGGCAATGCGGCCCGTGCCGTTCGTGGAGCGGTCGACCTTGCCGTCGTGCATCACCACGAGCTCGCCGGTCTTGCAGCGCCACTCGTCCAACTCCACCATCTCCGCGCCCTTCATCACAGCCGCCTTGAACGCCGGGATGGTGTTCTCGGGGAACTCGGCCGCGTCGCCGCGGTGCGCGATCACGCCGCGCTCAGGGAACTCGCCCTTGGCGCCGCGCGAGACAGCGTTGCGCCATCCCGTGACGGTGAACGCGCCGGACGGATACACTGCGACCTCCGCGAAACTGTTGTTGCCCTCGCCGGAGTCGCACACCAATGCGCGCAGAGAATAGTAAGGTATGCCGTTCAGGACGCGAAATCCGCCCTTGTGCTGGTGGCCGGTGATCACGCCCTTCACCTTGCCGCTCCTCTCGATCACGGAGCGCACGGCCGTCGCGTTCTTCACGATGTGGCTCGTCTCGGCGGAGTCCTCGAGCCGCTGGTGGCAGAACACAATCACATGCCCCTTCGCCGCCGCGAGCTCCTTCTTCAGCCACTCCAGCTCCTCCGGCGGCACGTTGGCGTCGTCCCACGGATTGCAGCGCGAGTAGTGCTTCAGGGAAGAGTCGAAGCAGGCGTTCAGCACGATGAACGTGATGCCGCCGCGGACGAACGAGTAGTATCCGGTCTTCGAGACCTTGCCGTCGTTGGGGATTCGCGAGAAGAGCTCCTCGGGCGTGAGGCAGTCGAAGTCGTGGTTGCCGGCCACATGGTAGCGTGGGCCGTTGAACTTCGCGAAGCCGGCCTCGATCGCCTCGAGGTGCGCGAGCGTCCCCTCGCGTCCGTTCGTGTTGTCCTTGAAGTCGCCCAGCTCGATCGCGAAGTCGAGCCTGCGGGCGTTGAACACCTCCACGGCCTCGCCGAGCTTGCGCAGGGATTCGCGATAGAAACGCCGCCCCACGACGTCTACGGGGGCGGGATCGGGGTTGATGTCGGCGTAGTGGAGGTCCGTGACCATGCCGAAGCGCACCACTGGATCGGCGGAGGCGTCGGGCGCGCCGAAGAGGCGGCGGGCGGAGAAGAGCCCCGCCGCAGTCGCCACGATGAATTCCCTGCGATTCATGGCCATGTTCAGGCGAGCCCCTGGAGGGTTGCGTCTAGGGAGGCGAGGTCGCCCACGTTGAACGTGGCGAGCGCGGCGTCGATCTTCTTCACGAGGCCGGAAAGCACCTTGCCCGGGCCGAACTCCACGAACACGTCGCCGCCGAGCGCCTTGGCAGCCTCGACGTCCGCCGCCCAGTTGGTGGTGCCAGTCACCTGCTCGAGCATGAGCGCCTTGATCTCGCCGGGGTCGGACGAGTGCGGCTTGCCGGTGACGTTGGAGAGGACGGGGAACTTCGGCGCGCAGAACGCCACCTCGTCCAGCACAGGCGCGAGCTTCTCCCGCGCCGGCAGCATGAACTTCGAGTGGAACGCGCCCGCCGTCGCAAGCGGGATGGCGCGCTTGATGCCAAGCTCCTTGGCGGCCTCGGCCGCCGCCGCGATCTGGTCCTTCGAGCCGGAGAGCACCTGCTGCGCCGCGGAGTTCACGTTCGCCACCGTGCAGCCGGTCTTCTCGCAGAGGGCTGACAGCTGGTCCGGCGCCGCGCCCACTATCGCGATCATGCCGCTGGGCTCCGCCTCGCACGCCTCCTGCATGAACCTGCCCCGCGCCTCCAGCACCTTCAACGTGGAGTCGAAGTCCAGGACCCCCGCCGCGCACAAGGCGCTCCATTCGCCGAGCGACAGCCCCGCCGCCGCCGCGAACTCGGTCGCGCGCCTCTTCTGGAGCGTCGTGTAGGCCGCGTAGCTGGTCACGAAGATCGCAGGCTGGCACACGTTCGACTTCGTGAGCTCCTCGGCCGGCCCCTCGAAGCAGATCTTCTTGAGATCGAACCCCAGAACGGCGTTCGCCTTGTCGAAAAGCGCCATCACCTCAGCGTCGGCCTCGGCGAAGTCCTTGCCCATGCCGGGCGTCTGCGCGCCCTGTCCGGCGAATATGCATATCTTTGACATTTATTGATCTCCTTTTAAGTAGTTGAAAGGTTGAAAAGTTGAAAGGTTGAAAGGTTGAAGAGCCGCCATTCGACTTCATCTTTGGATGTAGGGGAGCATCCAGGGCTCCACCGGCATGACCTCCCAGTCCTTGAAGCGCATCTCGTTGTCCGCGCCGCCGTGGAGTTGGAGGCCGAGCTTGCCGGTCTTCTCGCAGAGCGGGTCCACCATGTCGAACGTCTCGAAGCCGTTGATGCGATTGACGATGCGATCGCCAACTGCGATGGTGGAGACGGTGTTCCAGCCGCCCTTGGCGTCGCGCACCTTGGCCACCAGCTCGTCGTTCGCGGCCACCCATCCGCGGCCCTTCGTCTTCTTGCCCTGCGTGTGCCAGAGGGCGGAGTCCTTGTTGTTGCCGGCGATCTCGTTCTGGAAGCCCTTGAGCACCCAGGGGATGTCCTCCTCCGCCGCGCGGAAGTAGAGCGCCGAGTTGCCGCCGTTGAGCTTGTAGGTGACGCGCGCCATGAAGTTGTCGTAGTCGGCGAGCGAGATCACGAGGCCGTCCTTCTTCTCGGTCTTGTCGTGGACGCCGCGCAGATAGGCGCCGTCCTTGTCCTCTACGAACGACCAGTCCTGCGGGATCACGTACTTGGCGCCGTCGACCTTCATCTTGCCGTCGGCCCCCTTCACGAAGAACTTCTTCCAGGCGGGGCACGGGGGCAGCTCCTTGATCTGGATGTTGCGCCACCAGGCGCGGCCGGGCACGGTGGGCGTGCCGTCCTTGTTCGTCTTCGCCTGCGCGTGGATCTGCAGGCCGAAGAATCCTCTCTGCTGGCAGTCGTCAAGGACGTCGGAGACCTTCACGCCGTTGATGAACGTCTTGATGCTGGGGCCGACGCACTGGATCTCCACGGAGTTCCAGTCGTTCCTCCTGAACTTCTTGAGCATCTCCTGCGAACGCTCCCTGGGCGTGTTGTCGAGCCAGACGATGCCGAACTTGTGCCCGCGGCGGCCTTCGTCGTAGATGCGCCCGCAGCTGCCGCCGTCAGGGGTGATCTCGCTCTGGTAGCCGAACACCCTCGTGCCGTTCTTGAAGCTCGGGGCGGGCTTCGTGGACGAGCGGAACTGGATGCCTGAGTTGCCGGACGGGCATTTGAACTCGGCCTTGAAGATGAAGTTCTCGTATTCCCTCTCGGTGCAGAGGAAGGTGTTGCCGGGCGTGCCGGGGACGCCCACGCCGGCGATCGTGCCGTTCTCCACGCTGTATTCGGCGGAGCCGCCGTTCGGCTTCCAGCCATTGAGGGTGCGTCCGTCGAAGAGGTCGACGAAACCGGGATCGGCCGCGTGGGCCGCGCCCGCGAAGGCGGCCGCCGCCGCGGCCGCGAGGAAACTGTGTGCGTTCATCTGCTCATTGCCTTTCTGCCGCCGCCAAGGCGACATGGAAATGATACCATATCCGCCCCTTTAGCGCAAGAGGCACGAGGGGCTGGATAATCTCACCTCTCAAGGAAGCGGCCCGCGCCGGCATGCAGGAACCTGCCCGCGCGGCAGGACAAGACGCCGTTTACGAAAACGGCCTCCATGCCCTCACAGAAGGCGTGCGGCGCATCGTATGCCGCCACGTCGCGGAAGGCGTCCTCGCGCCACACCGCAACGTCGGCGAAAGCACCCTTCTCCAGGACGCCGCGCCCCTCGATGGCGAAGCGCCGCGCCGGCACGGACGTCA
>JAEEGG010018367.1_pt1 | contig 14237 bp, 17 predicted proteins | sample 9134161 | NCBI WGS metagenome assembly JAEEGG01 (sample SAMN16246543, study PRJNA631951) | gut metagenome | biome: gut microbiome; feature: rumen; material: CR-attached | host: Bos | place: Iran: Karaj | collected 2018-10
TCCGGCAATTTTATCTTACGTTCCCCGAAATATTCCACACGCCATGTGGAATTTTGACTTGGTCGCATTATCGTCGTCTTTTGAGTGTAACAGACCCACAAGCCCGCGAATGGTATGCAAAGGAGGCCGCCGAGCAGATGTGGAGTTACGCCACGTTGAATCGCAATATCCAAATACATACTAAATAACATTATCCCTCTTGAAAGAAATAAAAACAAGGAATAACACCTATGGAAAACATCACAAACATCAAACAGAACACAACTATTGTCGGCACTTCGAAAGTATGCCGACTAACAGCATTTTTCGCCACGATGCTGGTTTTGTTTTTGTCGGCGGCCGCACAGGACAGGATGATTCCATCCAGAATTAGAACTGGCGGTAACTTACGTGGCTACGAGACTGCCTTGTTCAAATACTTCGATGTCTGGAATGCGACGGGTTTCGCTTATCTCGTGGAACCTTCGTTCTCTCCCGAATATTGCCTTACATACGATTACAAATCAAAATCGTTGTTGTTGAAAAAGGCGACAAAAAACATCTGGTATGCCAAAGAATGGTATAAGGATGAACTTGGGGAACCAAGCAGAGAAATAGCTGTTGCCATTTATCGGTTGGCGGTAAGCGACAGTCTGGCAGACTCGTTGAAGGCATTGATTGGTTCGGCTGTTATTACATCTTCTTTTATGGGAGATACTGTATTCGGCGGCGACGGTGTAACATACAACTTCATCATACGACCAAGTTTTGCAATGATAGCCCAATGTTGGTCACCAAAAGCCCATACCAACTGCGGACAGGCAGTGGCAATTATGGAAAAACTTTGCAAAGCCGTCGAAGCAGGGAACAACAAGGATGCGGAAAGTCAAATAAACGAAATAATAAGAGTGACGAATATATTTAGAAGTTTTTATCCCGCCGGTTTTCATCAGGAAAGATTTTTTTGGTAGAATCGACAATTTAATTAAATAAATAATGGAACAGCAACCCATCCTTAACGACCACAATAAGCAGGAGCACCCGCCGATGCATACGGGTGGGTTGAACGCACACTTAAAACAACACGTGGTATTTCTTCTATTTGCTTTTATTATTTGCTTGTTTTTCTGTAGTTGTACCGCTTCTTTTAGATTGCACGAAAGTGAGAATGCTTATTTGCATGATGACTCCTATTATACGGACACCGTCACCAATGTTACTATGCCAATGGACAGCATAAATCGTGTTCTCCCTATTAATATAAGGTCTTATTTTTCAACCATATATTTGAAGTATAGGCAATATAAGGGACTCTATTATGTTAAAGATTCGGTCAATGCATTTTGCATAATAGGCCATATTGAACAAGAAAAAAGGCATCGTACAGGTCCTGTCCGCTACAATAAGTGCACATTGAAAAACATTCTTATCATAGTTAATGACAAGGACACATTGTCCTGGAAGATTGAGAGTGTTTCGGCGGCTACGTATGATACAAATTCAATTGGCCGCAAACGCACTAACTATACAATTGAATCTCTTCCGTGGTTGGTGCCTGTGAGTGGACAGGATACCAACTGGTGCTTCAGTTTTGACGCATGGACAGAACATATTGACATCAAGAAAGTCAGGAAACTCAGATTGGAAGTGACATTTCAATTCGACAATATTATTGTCACTCGCATCATAAGGGCAAAACGTCATTTCCATCTGTGGCTAGAACCACGGCAAGGATTTAAGTGGTATGGCCCCGAAAGTGTAGATTTAAGTACTATAATACTATAAATAATGAACCAACAACCTATCCTTAAAGACCACAACAAACAGGAGTACCCGCCGATGCATACGGCGGAAAAGAAAACATCTTTAATAAGAAGGGGTATAGTATATTTACTTCTATCGTTGATTGCCACTAATGCATCTGCCCAAGACAGGATGTTCCCGTCAAAAGTATATGCCGATGAAGTGCTTCGAGGATATGAAACAGCGTTATTTGACTACTTTAACATTAGCAAGGCTAATAAATTTGCCTGCCTTGTCAAACCCTCCTATCATGGAGAGTATTGTCTTTCTTATAATCAGAGAGACAATTTGTTGATATTAAAACGGGCAAAAAAGAACATTTGGTCTGAACAGGGATGGACTTATCCGCTCGACAGCCAATTAAGAAATCCTGGCAAAAAAGTTGATGCGGAAGAGTATTCTCTGCGAATTAGCAACAGCTTGGCCGATTCATTGCAAGTGATGTTTGCTTCGGCCATACTCACCTCTTCTTTGATAGGTGACACATTGGGTGGTCTTGGTGGAGTGACCTATCAGTTTATGCTCAGTCCTCGCTATTCTTCTTGGGGAGCTGTTTGTTGGTCTCCCAAAGAGAGCACCAATTGTGGACAAGCAGTAGCCATCATCGAGAAACTCTGCAAGTATGTGGAAACTGGCGACAAAGAGGCAGCGGAGAATCTTATTGGAGAAATTGTCAGGGTTACAAATCTTTTTAGGCAATATTATCCTGCTGGTTATAGGCACGAGAAAACATTCTGCATATAATTTCCCATTAGATAATACTCATCAGCAATAATAACAGAAATTATGGAACAAGAACATGTTTTAAACGCTCATAATAAAGAGGAATACCCGCCGATGCATACGGGAAGAATGGACACATCCTTAAAGAAACCATCTGTTCTTAAAAAGACAATTGATTGGCTTGTTAAATATTGGTGGAGAATCCATTGTTTTTTGGTCTTGCAAACGTTTATCATCGTTTTTGCAATGTTTGTGTCTCCTGGTGGATGGTTTGAAGGTGTGACATTCATTTTGTTTGGCGTTCTCATTCTCTTGGAGATTGTGTTGCTTGTGATGCTCTTAGTTCGAAAGAGATGGCTCCATTTTTTTATCTCGCTAATCTTAATGATAGGATTTGTTGTTGTGGTGATGCCCATACTCTCATTTATTGCAATGAGTGCACCTGATGGTTTTGCCAAAAGGCATCCTATTCCAAATGGATTGAAATATGAAAAGCCCCTCGGCTATATCTGTACAGAAGATGGCTCGGTTGAGAATTGGGAAGCATCTTGGAATACGCCTGTTGAACCAACAATAGACAGCACAGATAATTATTCATATCTACAAATATGGTGTGGATTTCAGGGCGGAATATATAAATACGACTTCTATTATCCTTCATTGCCAGCAGGCACAATCTTTCTCAGATGTTTTGAGGCAGGCAAAAATGAGCCGTTGTCGGTGGACAGAATAAAGGAATCCTCAAGTGTCAACATCCCTGCCATTAATAGTTTTTCAAAAATAGTTGATAAGCGAGAATTTACTATATACGAAGGAGATTGGGAGGAATACTATGCCGTACGAGTAGAGGTGTGGCATAGAGACCGTGCCACCCACAACGAACAAAAACTAATAGAAAAAAACTATCTAATGGATGGTTGGATGAGATAAATACATTAAATTATGGAACAAGAACCTATTTTAAACGCTCATAATAAAGAAGAGTACCCGCCGATGCACACGGCGGAGCATATCCTTAACCAGACCATGGTGCGTATGTTCGGCTGCCAGCGGTCGCGCAACGCACATATCGAACGCAAGAAAAGCAAATGCGACTACCGTCTGCCACAACAGCCCACCCCCGAGCAGGTGGCGGAGCTGGAAAGACGTGTCAACGAAGTAATAGCACAGAATCTGCCCGTGACATACGAGTTCGTGCCACGCGACGAAGTGCCGCCCGAGGTGGACCTCGGCAAGCTGCCCGACGACGCAAGCTCCACCCTGCGTCTCGTACGCATCGGCGACTACGACCTCTGCGCCTGCGTCGGCACCCATGTGGCCAACACCTCCGAGATAGGCACGTTCCGCATCATCAGCCACGACTTCACCCCCTCCCCCGACGGCGACACCCTCGGCACCTGGCGACTGAGATTTAAACTGGAATTAGTGGTCAGTGGTCAGTAATCAGTATTCAGTAATCAGTTGGCAATTTTGAGTTTTGAGTTTGCAGTTAATCAAATAAACAACTAAACAATTCAACGATTAAACAACTTAACGTCTTCACATCACCAATCACTCATCACTATTCACTATTCACAATGAAACACACGCTAATCATCATCCTCACCCTTGTTGTTACCTTAGGCGCCTCGGCACAACGCAAATGGAACTACCACCTCGGTTTCGGCGGCGAGCTGAAGGACGGCAACGTAAATACCATTACCATCCGCAACGACGGCTCCGTAGAGCGCAACGACAGCATCCTTGCCTTCGACGCTGGCTATGGTATTGTGTACGGCGAAAAAGACCACGAGGTTTACGACAAAAGCCTTGCCGCACACGTCAAATTCGACCTTTGGCAGTACGACCGCTGGTCGCCGTTTGTCTCGGCAAGCTACCTCAACAACAAATTCAAGGGCTTCGAATATCGGTATAGCGCGCTGTTCGGAGTGAAATACCGCATTTACACCACCAACCGATGCGACTACTCCATAAGCGCGGCCTACGTGCAGGATTACACCGACTACGGCGACTACAGCACCTCGCTGGAGCAGATGGTGAGCCGTCTGTCGCTGCGGTTCAAAATGCGGCACAAAATTGCCGACAACCTGATGATAAAGCACACCACCTTCTGGCAACCTTCGCTGATGCGGCCGATGAAAAGCCTTGCCGACGACTACGTTATTTCGAGCGTCACCACGCTGAGCACCAAAATAGCCAAGCATCTCTCGCTCGATTTCATTTTCGACTACGAATACCATTCCCTCGTCCCCGACGGCGTGAAAAAACAGGACATCATCTCCTCCCTATCGCTCCGTGCCGATTTTTAATAAATTAAATCGTTTCATGAAAGTCTTTAGAATTTGTGACTTTGGTTATTGAATAAAATACTGGACGTTCCCAACCCCGAAGGGGTGGAATATCTTAGGCAGGGGCGTAAGCCCCTGTAAAACAGCCGTCAACATCCACCGGAACCCCGAAGGGGTGGCACAGAAGACCACAACAATATATTTCCGACAAATACGTTGTATAAATATGGCAAGCACATTAGTAAAATTAAACATTCACCTCATTTTTCACGTCAAAATAACAGGTGTAACACTTAAAAAAGAAATGTTACCGGAACTTTTCCAGTACATTGCAGGCATTATCAAAAACAATGGCGGAATACCAATAGAAATCGGAGGAATGCCCGACCACCTGCACGTATTATCGACTTTGCCAAAAACAATGGCTTTGTCCGATTTTGCAAGGGCAATAAAAGCCAACAGCAGCCGGTGGATTAATGACCAACCGTACTATCAAAAACGGTTTTCGTGGCAAGAAGGGTATGGCGCTTTCTCCGTCAGTCCGACATTAATTGAAAAAACTGTTAATTACATACGTACACAAGAAGAACATCACAAAAAGCGGACCTTTCGAGACGAATACATCTCTTTTTTAAAACATTACGACATTGAATTCAATAAAAATTATATTTTAGACGATTGATTTGTGCCAGTCCTTCGGACTTCTTTATTGGTGTGGCACGCCTTTGCAGGGATTTACATCCCTGCCTAAAGTATTTCAGTCCTTCGGACTTTATTTAACTGATACAACCATCAACCGACGGTGTGAAAAAACAGGACATCATCTCCTCCCTATCCCTGCGTGTTGATTTTTAAATATTTGCAAATTATTTGTTATCAACATATTACCACCGTCGCAAAAATAATATTTTTTAAATCCGTAAAATAATCGTATTTTTGCATTTCGTATTGTTGGGTGAATTTCAGGGATTTCGGCATCCGGCAACGTGGCAACTAACTGAAATCCTGTACAAAATAAATAATTAAATAGACAATGAAAAAAATTATCGCAACACTGGCTTTGTGCCTTATGGCCGCAACAGCCTTCTCGCAGTCGTCGGAAAGCATGACACTCGAATCCGGTCCCAAGCAATTCTTCTCGTTTGAAGCTTTCTTTGCACCTTCGCAATACATCTTAACCGAAAGCGACACCACTTTCATCCCGAAAGATGACGATGGCAACAAGTTCAAACAAATCGGTCTGGGTATTACAAACTTCACACCTCTGGCAAAGAAAGCCCACATCTACCTCAACTGGGGCGTGGGATTCGTCTTCTCCGACTATGAATGGGAGTCGGAACCCTACAATTTTATGGGATACGAAAAGACCACCGAAGTATCGTATCTTTACATTTCGGGCTTGTACAAAGCCAATCTGGGCTACCTTATTAGAATACCCAACACAACAATTGCCTTTTTCCCCTTCGGCGGTTTGTACGGACGTGCTCACATCTGGGGCAAATGCTACACCAAATATCCCGACATCGATGTGGAGAAACACGAGATTTACACAGCCAAATCGGAAATCGGTCTTTTCACAAAATCGGATGAGAACCCCGATCCGTGGAACCGTTTCGAGTTAGGTTGGGACATCGGCGTAAAAGCCTTCTTCGGCTCGTTTATGGTCGGCTTAACATACGGCAAGACCTTCTTCGACCTCACAAAAGATGTCCGCGTGGCGGAATTCCGTCTGTCGGCAGGCCTGAGATTCTGAGTTGAACCGTTGAACTGTTTATTTGTTTAATTGAATTCTGTTCAAGGAGTTAGACAATAGAATACCTATTATATAAAACGTATTGACAACAAAAAAGGGCTGGACGCATTGTCCGGCCCTTTTTGTTGTGCTTTGAACAATCGTTATTTATTGAAATAGCGGTTGAGCAGACCTTCCAGAGCTTTGCCGTGGCGGGCTTCGTCGCGGGCCATCTCATGCACGGTGTCGTGAATGGCATCGAGGTTGAGGGCTTTGGCGCGTTTGGCGAGGTCGGTCTTGCCGGCGGTGGCACCGTATTCGGCGTCAACACGCATTTTCAGGTTCTGGGCGGTGCTGTCGGTGAGCACTTCGCCGAGCAGTTCGGCAAATTTGGCTGCATGTTCGGCTTCTTCGAAAGCGGCTTTCTCCCAGTAGAGACCTATCTCGGGATAGCCTTCGCGGTGAGCCACACGTGCCATGGCCAGGTACATACCAACTTCCTTGCATTCGCCTTCGAAGTTCATACGCAGGTCGGCCTTGATGTCCTCGGGAGCGTCTTTGGCCACGCCTACTATGTGTTCGGCGGCCCAAGTCTTGATGTCTTCTTTCACTTCCTGCATCTGTTTTCCGCAGATGGGGCATTTTTCGGGCATTTCGTCGCCTTCATATACGTAACCGCACACGGGGCAGATAAATTTTTTACTCATAATGTTGTTTCTCCTTTTTTATTAAATGTATTCGATATTACTTTTTGGGTTCCCATTTGCATCGCACGGGCGACACAATGGCACCTTCGTCTTTCAGCTGTTTGAAAGCCTTGTCGATTTCCTTGCGGTCGGCGCCGAGGGCTTTCTCCACCTCGCCGGCGCTCATCGGACGGCCTGTCTCGGCCATCAGTTTCAGGATTTTGTCTTTCATGGCAGTATTATTTTTCTTCGAAACTGTCTTTACCGACGCCGCAGAGGGGGCATTCGAAATCTTCGGGCAGGTCTTCCCATTTGGTTCCGGGGGCTATGCCGTGGTCGGGATCGCCAGCGGCTTCGTCGTAAACATAGCCGCACACAGTGCAAACATATTTTTTCATAAGTGCGTGTGTTTTAATCGTTAATAATTAGTCCAAAACCAAGCTGGGAGCGCTGTAGGTACGTCCGGCCAGCTCCTGGTTGAGCATATACAGTCCTTTGGGGTCGCTGCCGAAGAGTTCCATCTTGGTAATCATGTCGTTGGCGTTGGTCTCTTCTTCGCCCTGTTCTTTGATAAACCAGTCGAGGAACTGCATGGTGCGGAAGTCTTTTACTTTGTAGGCTGCATCGTAGATGTTGTTAATCAGCGATGTAACATATTCCTCGTGTTCGAGGCCGGCTTTCAGCACGTCCATGTCTTTTTTGAATTTTTTGTCGGGTTTGCCGATGGCTTCAAGGGTTACTTTCTCGCCGTTGTTGTGCAGATACTGGTAGAAAAGCATGGCATGGTCGCGCTCTTCCTGCGCCTGAATCATATACCAGTTGGCGAAACCGTTGAGGCCGCGTGCTTCAAAATAACTCGACATATCAAGATAGAGATAAGCCGAAAATAATTCTTTGTTGATTTGCTCGTTGAGCAGTTTGGATACTTTTTTGTCTAACATAATTATATGTGTTTTTAAGTTATACGTCGAAACTGCAAAGTTACACTTTTATTTTCATAATAACAAACTTTTGAGGCAGAAAAAATTTTTTTCTTTTCCTCGATGGCCAAAAACACCTATATCCAAACCTATGTCAGAAATTATTCGTATCTTTGCATTTTAAAACACACTTATGACGGATTATGCAACAATCATAGCCTCACGGCTTAGCCTCGGCTCGCGGCAGGTGGAAAAGACCATCGAACTGCTGCAAAACGGCGCCACGGTGCCTTTCATAGCCCGTTACCGCAAGGAGGCCACCGGAAACCTCAACGAGGTGCAGATAGCCGCCATCCGCGACCTTCTGGCTCGTCTGGTGGAACTCGACAAACGTCGCGAAGCCATCCTCGCCTCCATACGCGAGCAGGACAAACTCACACCCGAACTGGAGAAACAGATTGTCGAAGCCGACAACCTAACACAACTCGAAGACCTATACCTGCCCTACAAACCCAAACGCAAAACCCGTGCCACCGTGGCCATCGAAAAAGGCCTCGAACCCCTGGCGGACAAGATACAGCTTCAGCAAAACATCGACATTGAGGCATTTGCTGCGACTTTCGTCAACGCCGAAAAAGGCGTGGAAAGCACCGACGACGCCATTGCGGGTGCCAGCGACATCATCGCCGAACGCATAAGCGAGGACGCCACCGCACGCAACACCATACGCAAACTCTTTGCCACACAGGGAATTCTCTCATCCAAAGTGGTGAAAAACAAAGCCGACGAAGGCGCCAAATTCAAGTCGTGGTTCGACTGGAGCGAGCCGGTGGCCAAAGTGCCGTCGCACCGCATACTGGCCATGTTCCGTGGCGAGAACGAGGGCGTGCTGCGTGTAAAGATTGCCCCGAAAAACGAGGACTGGGCGGGCGAACGTCTCGACCGCTTGTTTATCAAAAATCGCAACGCCAGCTCGAAAATCGTTTACAACGCCGTGAGGGACAGCTACAAACGTCTGCTCGCCCCGTCGATAGAGACCGAGTTCTACAACCAGCTGAAAGCCCGCGCCGACGAGGAGGCTATCAAAGTGTTTGCCGAAAACCTGCGTCAGCTGCTGCTGGCCTCGCCGCTGGGACAGAAACGTGTGATGGCCATCGACCCGGGCTTCCGCACAGGATGTAAGGTGGTGTGCCTCAGCGAACAAGGCGACCTCGAACACAACGAGACCATCTACCCCTTCGGCTCGGTGCGCGACGAACGCGACTCCATAAAACGTATCGAAGACCTCGCCGAGGCTTTCGACATCGAGGCCATAGCCATAGGCAACGGCACGGCAGGACGCGAGACGGAAGAGATAGTGCGACATGCCGACTTCAAAAACAACATCATCATTGTGATGGTGAGCGAGAGCGGAGCCTCCGTATATTCCGCCTCCGAGGTGGCTCGCGAGGAATTCCCCGAATACGACGTAACGGTGCGCGGAGCAGTCTCCATAGGCCGCCGCCTGATGGACCCGCTGTCGGAGCTGGTGAAGATAGACCCCAAGTCGATAGGCGTGGGACAATACCAGCACGACGTGGACCAGACCATGCTGCAGAACAGCCTCAACGACGTGGTGGAGAGTTGCGTAAACAGAGTGGGCGTGGAGCTCAACACCGCAAGCAAGGAGCTGCTGTCGTACGTGTCGGGCATTGGGCCGGCATTGGCAAAAAATATAGTGCAATACCGCAACCGCAACGGGGCCTTCTCGTCACGTAAAGAGCTGCTCAAGGTGGAACGTCTGGGCGACAAGGCTTTCGAGCAGTGCGCAGGATTTCTGCGTATCCGCGAATCGGAGAATCCCCTCGACCGCAGCGCCGTACATCCCGAACGCTACGCCCTTGTGGAACGTATGGCGAAAAAAGTGGGTGCCTCGGTGGAGCAACTGATGGCCGACAAAAGCCTCAGGGCAAAGATAAACATCAACGAATTTGTCGACCAGGACTGCGGTCTGCCAACACTGCAGGACATCATGAAAGAGCTCGACAAGCCGGGACTCGACCCCCGCACCAAGTTCGAGGTGTTCGAATTCGACAACACTATAAACACTATCGACGACCTGCGTCCCGGCATGGTGCTGCCCGGCATCGTTACCAATATCACCGCCTTCGGCGCCTTTGTAGATGTGGGCATCCACAACGACGGACTGCTGCACGTGAGCCAGATGGGCGACAAATATGTGAAAGACCCCAACCAAGTAGTAAAAATACATCAGCATCTGAAAGTGAAAGTCTTGGATGTTGACACTCATAGAAAACGTATATCATTCACACTAAAAGGTTTATAAAAATGAAGAAAGCCTATTTATTCCCCGGACAGGGAGCCCAGTTTGTTGGAATGGGCAAAGAACTCTACGAGAAATCCTCCGAACTGAAAGACATGTTCGAACAAGCCAACGAAATCATCGGTTTCCGCATTTCCGACCTTATGTTTGCCGGTACCGACGACGACCTTAAACAGACCAAAGTTACGCAGCCTGCCATATTCCTGCACTCCACCATTTTGGCCAAGAGCCTCGCCGATTTCGCGCCCGAGGCAGTGGCAGGACACTCGTTGGGCGAATTTTCGGCCCTTGTGGCCGCAGGTGCCATGAATTTCGAAGACGGCCTGCGTCTTGTCATAGCACGTGCCAACGCCATGCAGAAAGCCTGCGAGCTGAAACCTTCCACCATGGCCGCCATCATCGGCCTCGACGACAAAACCGTGGAAGACGTGTGCACCTCCATCGACGAGGTGGTGGTGCCCGCCAACTACAACTGTCCCGGACAGCTGGTAATCTCCGGCAGTATGGAAGGCATCGAAAAAGCCTGCGAGCTGCTGAAAGAGGCCGGCGCCCGTCGCGCCCTGCCGCTGAAAGTGGGCGGAGCTTTCCACTCGCCGCTGATGGAACCCGCACGTGTGGAACTGGCCGAAGCTATCGAAAAGACAGCCTTCAAGACTCCCGTGTGCCCCATCTACCAGAACGTAAACGCCAAACCCACCAGCGACCCCGACACCATCAAGAAAAACCTCATAGCACAGCTCACCTCGCCCGTGCGCTGGACAGCCACAGTGCAGAATATGATGGCCGACGGTTTCGACACCTATATCGAAGTGGGACCCGGCACCGTTTTGCAAGGACTTGTAAAGAAAATCCAGCCCGAAGCCTCGCTGGCAAGTGCTTGATTTGACTTAAAAATGAAACACCTCAATCAGCGACGGAGTACGGCTATTCCGCCGCTGATTTTTAGATAAACGACAACCCCGATGACAGAAACACGCACCGACAAAATCTGTTTTGTTCTGCTCCAAATCATAGCTTTGGTGCAGATTGTCTCTGGCGTGGCGTTTATCTTATTTTCGTACGGGGCCGTGGCCACCACAGTGCTTTGCACTGTAACGTTTTTCGGACTTTTTGCCACCACCTTCCGCAAGGACGTAGCCGCGTGGGTTCTGTTCATAGCATCGCTGGTGTGGCTGATGCAGATGAACGACGCATTTGCCTATTTCCTCTTTTATAGCACATTTGATACGAAAGTCTTTTTCTACGCCATAGCGATGTCCCTGCTTGCGTTGTTGAACATATTCCTTTCCAATTATTTTTGGACCAAATCCGACAGCAAACCGCAGAAAATAAAAACTTTGTGCATCGCACTGATTGTCGTGGCCTTTGTGTTGCCCACCCTGTCGTATGCTTACCGCACTCACGATATCGACAAAGTTTCGTACCGTATGTACGCACCCAAAACCATCGACTCCGATGCCCATATTGTGATTTCAATAGGCGAAGAAAGTACCGGCACTATTGTCGTTCCCGACCGTTTAACATTCAAAGCCATAGCAATAAATTCCGATATCGACAGCAACATTGCGTTTTGCGACAATTGCCAAATCAGGGTGAACTCTTTCTTTTCGAAAACCACAAAGATGTCGTTTATAAAAAACAACACTTCCGGGGAGTTCTACGACGATTACGCGACCTTGCGCCTTAACGGAGATAACAGCTGCAAGCCTTTGGAAATGCGTCTCTCCGACCTTCGGTGGTAACAAAAAAGGCTGCAACCCTGTGGATTACAGCCTTATGTCCAATCAAATTTTTTTGCTTAGTTGTTCTTGCGCTGGCACTTTTTAGGGGTAACGCAGGTGCCGTGAGCGCGGCATACCAGCACTTTTTCGGGAAGCACGTCGGCTGCCGAGTCGCTGATGTCGGGACGCGGGGCTATAACCTTGTACGCCTCGAACGACATTTCACGCGAAGTGTTGCCCACGCGGGTTATCTCGCCGTAAGCCTCGATATAGTCGCCGGCATACACTGGCGCCTTGAACTCCACCATGTCGTAGGCGCAGAAAAGTCCTTCGTCGCCGTCCTGAATGATAAGAAGCTCCGTGGCCACGTCGCCAAAGAGATGGAGCATGTGCGCTCCGTCAACCAAATTTCCTCCGTAATGAGCGTCCTTGGCACTCATACGTACTCTTAACATCGATTTTGCTGCCATATAATAATGTGTTTTTACGTTTTTAAATGTGTTATTTGTCGGATAACGGCAACCGGCCGTTTTTATTGTGCAACGGATGTGATTTTTGGGGTTAAGGATTTGCGCGGGGGATATGTAGAGACGATGTGCACATCGTCTCTACATCAAAATTCGGACGCACTCAGTGCGTCCCTACTGAATGCTGAATACTGACAACCGAATACTAATTACCACTTCAGTGGCGAACAAATCCGTGTGTTTACCCATAATATCAAACCATTGAATACCAATTATTTACCTCGTATCAATTCACTAATCACCAATCACTCATCACTATTAAGAAAAAAAATCGTATCTTTGCAAAACAATTCCGCTGCGTATTTTTATGCGGAAACACAATAAAAACCAACGCCCAATGAGAAAAAAAATACTATTTCTGGCAGCTTTGTTCGCCATTGCGACAAGCCAGCTCTATTCACAGGAGAACAACGGACTGCTGTACCGCTCCGATTTTCGCATCGGTCTCACAGCAGGAACAAATTTCAACCTTGCAAAAAGCATTTTTATGTGGCCCGACAGCAACTGTAAACTTACGCAGGTGCCTGGGTCGTTTAAGGACCGTCCCGCATTTGTGTACGGAATATATCTCGGCCACGAGCACGACATTGCCGATGGTAGGCTTCGACTCGGCATCGACGGTAGCATAGGCAATGCAATGGAATCGTGGACAGTGCAATTCAAAAACGATACCAATGCCAGCATCACCACCATAAAAAACAGTTTTACGTCCATATATATAAACGAGGGCGTGTATCTCTCCTACCTGCTTACCGACAGAATAGAGCTTATCGGTGGCCTCGATTTTTACGAAGCATTGTTATTTCCCCAATTTATGGAAATTAGCACTGTAGATAAAAATGGTGCCACTGTGGAGAGCCCTCTATATACCGAAATAATACCCGAAGACCCAAAAGATTTAATTAAAGACAATTTCGAATTCAACATCAAGGTAAGTGCGCGCCTCAGGGCGGGTGCCATATACAACATAAACAGCCTGCTTTTTGTTTCGGCAAACCTGTACTATGCGGTACCTGTATATCTCACCCTCACCAAAAAGAATTTCACCATCGAGGGCGACCAATGGGGCATAGGCCATTTGGGTGTGGTGGGAAAATACCGCAACTACATCCAAAATTTGGGCATTATGTTCACTTTCGGTTTCAAACTGTAAAACACCGTTAAGACATAAAAAAAGGCTGCCTCTCAGGGCAGCCTTTTTTTTGCAATTGGGTATTCTTATTTTTTAACGATATAGTCAACCAAAATAGCCTGTGTGCGTATGGCTTCGTGTGCCAGCGTGCCGGTTTTTACCACTTCCTGCGGCTCCACAATAACCAAGTCGGCGGCGGTGGCCATCAGCGGACAGAAATTCTGCGATGTGCCTTTGTAGATAAGGTTGCCGTCCTCGTCGGAGATATTGGCTCCAATCAGTGCCACGTCGGCGTGGAGGGGTTTCTCGAGCAGGTATTCCTTACCGTCGACGGTAACTTTCTCCTTGCCTTTCTCCACCACGGTGCCAAGGCCCGTCTGTGTGAGAACGCCGCCCAGTCCGG
>JAEEGG010018314.1_pt1 | contig 14236 bp, 9 predicted proteins | sample 9134161 | NCBI WGS metagenome assembly JAEEGG01 (sample SAMN16246543, study PRJNA631951) | gut metagenome | biome: gut microbiome; feature: rumen; material: CR-attached | host: Bos | place: Iran: Karaj | collected 2018-10
AAGGAAAAAAATGACGGGACACAGATTCAGATTATTCCTGCTGGATCTTCGGTTTATCCCTCTGATCATCCTCGGTGCACTGTCTTTCGGAATAGGATTCCTATGGATACATCCTCTCATTACCGAATGTCACACATTATTTTTCTTAAATCTCATGAATCCCGGTCATTACATTCCAATAGATGAAAGGATATAAAAACTCCCCGGAACATTCCGGGGAGTTTGTTTTTACTTCAGTTCATCGATCCTAAGTTCTTTATGCTTATTGAGGTCTACAAATTCATTTCCGCATTTTACCACGGGCCTTGAATATGAACCGGGATTCTGCATTATGATGACGCCTTCACGTCCGTCAGAGAGTTTGCAGTGGTTCTGAATGTAAGTGTATGTAACATTCTTAAGGAATGTCATTATGATATCGGGATCGTACTTCTCAAGTCCCTCATCCTCGAATATCTCCACAACCCTGAAGGGACAAAGCGCTTCTCTGTAAACTCTGGGGCTTGTCATGGCATCGTATACATCGGTAACAGCGGTGAGTCTTGCAAAGCTGTTTATCCTGTCACCCTTAAGTTTTAAAGGATAACCGCTTCCGTCATGTCTTTCATGATGCATTATTGCGGTAGCCTTTATATGTTCGGGCAGATTCTTATCTCTTAAAAGCTGATACCCGTACTCGGCATGGCGCTTTACTTCCCTGAGTTCGTCGGCGGATAACTGAGTGGGCTTATTCAAGATATCCCTTGAAACCCTGAGTTTTCCGATGTCAAAAAGTATGCCGCACATCATGGCCATTTCCTGTTCGGCCTGGCTCCATCTGAGCCATCCCGCAACGACATAGTTCAAGAGTGAAACGTTCATACAGTGAGCAAAGGTGGAATCATCGAAGCCTCTCATGGCATGAAGCATATCAATGACGGAAACCCTGGATCCTGCCTTGGATATCATCTCAAGAGGTTTTTCCAGAAGGATAATGGGATCCACTTCAACGTTCTTATCGACCATTTCGCTGACATGGAATTCAAGAGATTTTCTTCCCTCTTCATAATCAGCCTGAAACTCTTTGAAAAGCTCGGTCTCTCTTAATCTTTCGAAATGAGATATCTCTTCTCCCGGTGCTGAAGGCTGAGAAGGCTTTTCTTCAGCTTCTTCCTTCTTTGGAGCGCTCTCCGGAATTTCATCCTCAACATAAATACTGAGGATACCGTAAAGTTCCAGTCTTGTAATAAGGGTCTGGGACAATTTGGTTCCTTTGGCTATGATGGTCTTGTTATCATAGTTGAGAACATCACTCCCGACGATCATTCCGGGTTTAAGTTTGGAAGTCTGTATTTTAGTCACAGGCTATGCCTCCTGTTATCAGATGTCTTCGTCATCTCCGCCGACTTCTGCGCCGCCGGTACTCTTCCACTTAAGATAGCTTACAATAAACTGATCAAGCTTTCCGTCAAGCACACCCAGAGCATCGGCTGTCTTGTAACCGGTTCTCTTATCGGTGACCATGGTGTAAGGCTGAAGGAAGTAGCTTCTTATCTGGTTACCCCAGGCGATATCCTTGATATCTCCCGCGATACCCTTGCTCTTTGCTTCCTCTTCTTCCTGCTTGAGTTCAAAGAGTTTTGCACGAAGCATCTCAAAAGCCTTGTCCTTATTCTGGAACTGGCTTCGCTCATTCTGACAGGTCACGACCGTGCCCGTGGGAATGTGCGTGATGCGGATCGCGGATGAGGTCTTATTGATGTGCTGACCGCCTGCGCCGCTGCTTCGATACGTATCGATGCGCAGATCCTTTTCATCGATGTCTACGTCCAGATCCTCCTCGATCTCAGGCATAACGTCCAGTGACACGAAGGAAGTCTGACGCTTGCCCTGGGCATTAAAGGGAGAGATGCGGACCAGTCTGTGCACGCCCTTCTCCGACTTCAGATATCCATAGGCATTGATGCCATTCACCTGGAAAGTAACGGATTTGATGCCGGCTTCGTCTCCGTCAAGGAAATCCAACACTTCCACGCTAAAGCCCTTGCGCTCTGCCCATCTGGTATACATGCGGTAAAGCATGCCCGCCCAGTCGCAGGATTCGGTTCCGCCTGCACCCGCGTTCAATTTAACGGTAGCCGAGCACGAATCGTATTCTCCGTCAAGAAGCGTGGCTATACGCATCTCGTCAAGACCTTCTTTGAAATTGTCCATCATCTCCTGTATTTCGGGGATGACAGAGGCGTCGTTTTCCTCATAGCCCATTTCTATCAGGAGCTGTATCTCTTCGTACATGTTTTCAAGCTCTTTGTATTCGTCAAGCGTGCTCTGAAGAGAACGGAGCTCCATGGATATCTTCTGGCTCTTTTCCACGTCGTTCCAGAAATCGGGGGCTTCCATGTACATATTAAGCTCGTCAATGCGCGCCTTTTTGCCGGGAATGTCGAGTGCGTTCTTCATTTCCTTAAGCAAAGGCTCTGTCTGTGATAATGTGTATTTAAACTGATCAAGTTCGACCATAATGATTCTCCGTTTTTAAAAGCAGGCCGGACACATCAAAGGTGTTTCCGGCCCGCAGGCTTTTAGATGGCAGATTTGCCATGACACTGTTTGTATTTGAGACCTGAACCGCAGGGGCATGGATCGTTGGGATATACCTTCTTTTCAGCCCTCTTCTTAGGCTGCTTTATTGCGGATTCATCCTTGTTCGTTCCTGTTACCTTTGCAACCTGTTCACGTTCTACCTTCTGCTCTACCTTTACACGGTACAGCATCTTGACGGTATCGATCTGAATGTTGAGTGACAGCTCATCGAACATGTCGTAGCCGAGCATCTTGTACTGTACGACAGGGTCTTTTTGTCCGTATGACTGAAGCCTTATGCCCTGACGCAGCTGGTCCATATCGTCGATATGATCCATCCACTTGGAGTCGATGACCTTAAGAAGGACGACACGCTCTATTTCTCTGAACTGATCGATATTTTCAAATGAAGCTTCCTTTTCCTCATAGAGCTTTATTGCCTGCTCTTTTAAGGTGTGGATAAGTTCATTCTTTTTATAGCCTTTGAGCTGGTCTTCGCTGAGTACGATAGGCTCTAAAGGAATGATCTGAAGAAGGGACTTGTTCAGTTCTTCGATATCCCAGTCAGCAGGTGACTGCTCGTCGGAGATGAGCCTTCCCACTTCCATTTCTATGATGGTGTTGATCATATTTAAGATATGATCCCTCATGTTTTCGCCGTTAAGGACCCTTAAACGCTCGCCGTAGATGATCTCACGCTGTTCGTTCATTACGCGGTCGTATTCGAGAAGGTTCTTTCTGGTAGCGAAGTTGTTGCCTTCGATCTTGGACTGAGCCGTTTCTATTGCTCTTGAGAGCATCTTGTGCTCGATCTGCTCTCCGTCCCTGATACCCATGGCATTGAATATCTTCATGAGTCTTTCGGAACCGAAGAGTCTCATGAGGTCGTCTTCAAGGGAGATGAAGAACCTTGATTCGCCCGGGTCTCCCTGACGTCCGGAACGACCGCGAAGCTGATTGTCGATACGTCTTGATTCGTGGCGTTCTGTACCGATGACATAAAGGCCGCCGGCTTCCTTTGCTTCGGGGTCAAGCTTTATATCGGTACCACGGCCGGCCATGTTGGTCGCGATGGTAACGGAACCGTGATGGCCGGCATCTGCGATGATGGCAGCTTCCTGTTCATGGAACTTGGCATTCAAAACGTTGTGCTGTATGCCCTCACGCTTTAACATTGCGCTGATAAGTTCCGATGTATCGATATTGATGGTACCTACAAGGACGGGCTGGCCTTCCTTGTGAGCCCTTACCACTTCGCTTACGACTGCCTGATATTTTTCCTTTTTGGTCTTGAAAACCGCATCCTGCTGATCGATACGTGCTATGGGCTTGTTTGTGGGAACCACAACAACGTCCATTCCGTAGATGTCACGGAATTCGGCTTCTTCTGTTTCGGCGGTACCGGTCATGCCGGCGCGCTTGTCATATTTATTGAAGAAGTTCTGGAATGTGATGGTCGCAAGAGTCTTGCTCTCTCTTTTGACCTTTACCTTTTCCTTTGCTTCTATTGCCTGATGGAGACCGTCCGAATAACGGCGACCGGGCATGATACGTCCTGTGAATTCATCTACTATTAAGATCTCGTCGTCCTTTACGACGTAATCTTTATCCTTGAACATGAGGTTGTGGGCACGAAGCGCAAGCTCCATGTTATGCTGGATATCGATGTTTTCGGGATCGGAATAGTTTTCGATATTGAAGAATTCCTCTACCTTTTTGATACCGTCTGCGGTAAGGGTAACTGTCTTCTGCTTTTCGTCTACGACAAAGTCACCTGTCTCTTCGGGTACCTCGCCCATGATGAGATCCATTCTGCCGACCTCTGTGGTGGTACCTTTCTGAAGGCGGGTAGCCATGTAATCGCAGACTTCGTAAAGCTTTGTGGACTTTCCGCTCTGGCCGGAAATGATAAGAGGTGTTCTTGCTTCATCTATCAAAACCGAGTCGACTTCGTCGATGATGGCGTAATGAAGGCCGCGCAAAACGAGCTGTTCCTTATATATGACCATGTTGTCACGAAGATAGTCGAAACCTACTTCGTTGTTCGTAACATAAGTTACGTCACACGCGTAAGCCGCCCTTCTTTCGTCGTTGTTCATGCTGTTAAGCACGCAGCCGCACTTTAAGCCCAAAAATTCATGCACTCTTCCCATCCATGAAGAGTCACGGTCTGCAAGGTAATCGTTTACGGTAACGACATGTACGCCCTTGCCTTCGAGTGCGTTTAGATAAGCCGGAAGGATGGACACCTGTGTTTTACCTTCACCTGTTCTCATTTCGGCTATACGGCCCTGATGAAGGATGATACCTCCGACGACCTGAACATAGTAATGCTCTGTGCCGAGAACTCTTCTGGTTGCCTCTCTTGCAACGGCAAAAGCTTCTACAAGCAGATCGTCCAGAGTCTCTCCGTTTTCAAGCCTCTCTTTAAATTCAGCTGTTTTAGCTTTAAGTTCATCATCACTCATTGCCATCATGGTGTCGCGAAGAGCCATGACCTTATCCGCTATGGGATAGATCCTCTTCAGCTCATGCTGGCTATGTGTTCCAAATATCTTCTTGACGAGTCCCATTAATATATGCTCCTAACAATTATATCTTAAAACAACACGGAGTATATCATAACATTTTTTCGGATAGTATGCAAGACTTTTATTTAATACAGAAGGGAGGCCCATACAGCCTCCCCTCTGTTACAGGTATTTAAATAATGAAAAGAAATGATTATCCCCTCTGCCTCCATGCGCGGACGCCTATCACTATCTTTCCGCCCAGACCTTCATTTATCATTCCGGCTTTAAGCAAAACCCTTTTTGGCTTTCCATTTATCATCAGGCGGTAATTCAGGGTAAAACTGCCCTTTTCCCTGATGGCATCGAGTACCTTTTCCTTTGAAAATTTATCATAAAACTCTTTAAAATCATCCGGATATATGTGTTTTTCGACATCTATCAATGTCTGCTTAAAGAAATCAGGACCTTCTTTTGCCGTTTGAAGGCTGTCGAGTTCCTTTGATGCACTTAATTCGATATAATGGTCGGTTTTCAGATCAACCGTGTAAAGGGCGATATATCCGTCGGAAATAGCAAGGATTCTCGTAAGAGCCTCTCTTTCCCTTTGAAGGGCCTCATAATGCTCTTTCTGTTTCATGTGGGCATCTATGATACTTATACCTATTATAATGCGCTTTCCGTCAGGCTGAAGCCTTGTGGCCTTCATGGTTACATATACAGGTGTTCCTGTGTCAATCAGGCGGTATGTCGCGGTGAAAACACCCTGTTCGCCTAGTTCTTTAACTATGTTTTCTTTGGTAAACAAAGCAAGGAACGGCTTTCTGTCTTCTTCGTAGATACGCTGCATCGACTCGCGTTTTGCCGACTCAAAGAAATCCTCTCCGTGTCTTTCCATTGCCAGTTCTTCACCGCCCACGGATGAAGTATATTCGACAAATCCGTTAGTTTCCATATCAACGACATAGATATTGTAGTAGTCAGAGGCAAGTGCTCTTGCAAGATCCTCATATGTGGTCTTTTCATCCGGCTTCGTTATAGATAGCACGGCAACCATTACGGCAATATCTCCTGTGACCGGATTGACACCTATACGTCTTGCGAAGGAATGGATAACCGATTCATCCGGCATTCTTCCGTTATAATACACCCTGCCGTCCTTTTCGGTTATGCTCTTTTCAATATTAAGCAAAAACGGAGTTTCATGTTTTTTAAATGATGTGCCGACAGCATTAAGATCAAATCCATAATATTTTTTAATAAAACTTCGATATGACGGATTGCTGCGGACAAATCGCGAAGTCCCGTTCTTTATTTCAAGAACTCCGATAGGTATCGTATCAAAGACATCCTTTAACGAATTCTCTCCGTTGTTTGAAATGGCATCAAGATCATACAGATTCAGGCAGCCGATAGCGGAGAAATACTCTGATTCTTCCGGATTTTCAAACCCGATCTGGATCCCTTTTCTGTATCTTTCAAGGATCTGTTCGAGAGGTATCGGGCGACAGAAATAATAGCCCTGCAGCTTTGAGCATCCTATTTCCTGTAAAAACATCTTCTGTTTTTCAGTTTCAACACCTTCACATACAGTGTCGACTCCAAGAGCTGTCGCCATTTTCATGAGCTCTGTCAGGATTATCTTTCCGGATTCTCCTTCGTCAAGCTTTCTCATGAATGACATATCAAATTTTATGAGATCAAATTTAATGCTCTGCAAAACATCGAGTGAAGAATAACCGCTTCCGAAATCATCCATCCATACATGAAAACCGAGTGAACGGAATCTTTCGACCTGCTTTTTCATGAAATCAAAATCGCTTCCGATAACACTTTCGGTGATCTCTATTGTGATATACTCTCTTTTTATCTTTGCGGCGTCAACACGTTTTCTTATTTCTTCCACAATATCGCAGGCATCAAAGTCTGCCCTTGAAAGATTGATGGACTGCGGAACGATAAACAGCCCCGCATCCTTTTGATGGCCGAGCTTTTCAAGCACCTGTTCAAGAATGCAAAGATCAAGTTTATATATCTGACCGCTCTCTTCAAGCGCGGGAATAAAAGCGGCAGGAGACATAAATCCCTTTTCGGGGTCTATCCACCTTGCAAGTGCTTCTTCATCGCACACACGCAGGTTTACGGCTCTGACGATGGGCTGGTAATAGACCTTTATCCATCTTTCCTTTATTGCCCGGTCTATATTTTCTTTTATATACTGCCTTTGATCGACATCATTTCGCATTTCTATGTTATAATGATTGAATGCAGATGAATATGTGCCCTTTAATTCCTTGCAGGCAAATTTAGCCCTGTCACAGGCCATGCTTACAGGAACATCTTCTATTCGCCAAGGGTAGATACCCACATGTACAGGCAGCGACTTGCTCTCATAAAGCTCGCTGTGTTCACGGAATATGGCTGTGAGCTTGTCTTCAAGGCCTTCCTCTTCCGCAAATACAGCAAAATGATCCGCTCCGATACGGCAGCAGTTTTCATTGCTGAATTTCTGTATCAGAGTCCTTGCAAAAGATTTTAATAATTTATCTCCTTCGGAAAAACCGTGCTTGGTATTGAAAAACTTCATGCCGGAAAAATCCATATACATGAGCACGGGCTGTCCGCCGTTTTTAAGTATGGTCTCCTTGCCGGCCTCCGCAAGCTCAAAAAAGTATGTCATGCTCGGAAGCCCGGTAAGATAATCATACTGGCTGGCTTTTATTAAGCTTAGTTCGTGAAGCGCGTTGCTGAAAGACTTGCTGACTTCTAACCCATCAACAGGAGATCCTTCGACATATGTTCCTTCATCGGTATACCATATCTGGGCAAGACGAACGCCGTCTTCGGTATATACATGCTGTCCCATTGCATGGACGACAGTGTAATCCGAAGAATCCTTCTTTCGCGTACGATATATGACTTCGTATTTGCCCTCCCCCGTTGCAAACTCAAGCGCGGCATTGGCAATTCTCGCAACATCATCGGGATGCGTGTCCTTATACATGTCATTATCCATGTCATAAATGGCTTCTTCACGCTTGTCATACCCGAAAAGTTCAAGAAAACCGTCGGACAAAAGCAGCGTCACCACACGTTTGTCTAAAAACTGATATACCGCAAAAGGCTGCTTCAGTTTTTCGAGCACAGATCTATTTAAAGTAGAAAATACGTATTTTTCCATAGGCTCACCTTTTTTCGTGCTCTGATAAAGACTACAGTGAATCATACCTCTTTTGAAGCTCTATCATGTGATTTCTGCAAGCAGTGATCTCGCCGGTGTATTTGTTGAACCATTCTACATCGGCGTCGTTAGGCTCCTCCTGAAGAAGGATGGCCTGAACAAGCGCAGACTGGGAACGCGACCTCTTGCGCTCTATTTCCACAATGGTCTTTCTGCAGGTCTTTATCTCTTTCTTTAATCTGCCCTTTTCACTCATATCATTTCCTTCTCTTTCTTTATGTTAGAATGTTGAAAAAGTTTTGAAAGCTACCTTTAATACCCTTTAAGATCGATCGAATCAACGACCGCCCTTATCTCATCATAACCCTTATCCAAGTTTGCAAGGATATCATCTATTCCCTGCTTTGCCTCGGCAAGCTTTTCCTTCATCTGCTCCGGATATTTTAAAAACACCGTATACAGCTCGCCGATCGCTTTCTGTTCATCCGTAAAATCGTTTATCAGCACCGCAAACGAATTGGCCGAACACATATCCGCAACGAGATGTCTGTATCTGAATTCAAAATCGCCTTCCGCATTTTGATAATACTTTATATCCTCACTGACTGTTTCGAGGCATTCCCTGTATTCTCTTCTGTATGTGCGCTGAACCTCTTTTGTTTCTTCTATATAAAGCGCAATAAAAACAAGCAGTGCAACGAATGTGATGATCGAAAAGGTTACCGCACGGACAGTCTTTTTCTTCATCAGGTATTCCTGTCCGATGTCACGGTAGGTATAATTGATCATCTGATCGGCATTATTTTTCTTCTTTATCTTTGCCATATTCTTTTGTTTCCTGACTATCCTCGTCTTCTTTCTTATCTTCTTCGTGCTCGCGGATATATTCTTCCACTGCCGCTTTTTTCAGCTCTTCTATCTTTTCTTCAAGCTCTTTTTGCTGCTCGGCCGCTCTTTCGTCTTTATCCTTCTTTCTTTCTTTTTCGACTTCCTTCATCAGCTTTGTGACTGTTCGAAGTTCGAATATCGAAACGAAGAATATCGGAATTACTACAAGTATCAAAAGGAGCTTTCTGGCGTCCGCAAATGAGCTCAGCCAGTTAAAAAGTCTTGCTCTTCCTATATAACGGCCTGCGAGACGTTCTCTTCTTACCGGATATTTGTCCGCAATGGGATTGGCATCGCCTTTCACCTTAAAGGTTCCGTCATCATTTATGGCAACGACCCTGTGTATCACAAGTTCATCCTTTATTTCGGGATCATCGGAATAAAAGGCTATCATGTCATCTATGCCGACATCATCCGGGGAGATCCTGTCTATAAAAATGTATTCTCCTGTGTAGATCGAGGGTTCCATGCTGCCGGTAACGACCCTTATGATGCTTTTTCCGAAAAAGCTTGCCATCCGGCCCGATGAAGCACAGATCATAACATATGCGAGGCATCCGGCCGCAAGGAGCAGAATCACCCAGGAAAGGCATGATACTATCTTACCTGCCCTGCTCTTTTTGGGGGCCGGACCGTTTTGCCCCGTTTCTTCATCCGTCAAGATCTCATCGCTCACCTAATGCCTCCTTGATCTGTCGTTCCTTTTCCTTTCTGGACATTGACTTGATCTTTCTTCTCATCTTTTCAAACAATCCAACCTTGTACTTCTTGTACAACTTCTTCATGTTTGCATTGATCTGAGCCTGTTCTTCGGCAGTGCGTTTAGGCGGAACATATACAGGCTTGGGCTTGTTCTTTGCCGCCTTTCTCTTCTTCATCTTGAACTTGATATCTGCTATGTCGCGGCGTATCCTGTACTTCGTATCGGGAGAGTATTTGCGGTAGTAAACCTCGTAAACCTCTCTCTCTGCCTTTGCCTCTTCGTGTATCTTCTTTGCCTCGGCACGCTTTGCAAGTATCTTCTTGTATTCGGGATTGTCCGTATCTTTGGGGATATATCCAAAGATCACAAACAGCAGCCACATGAAAAATCTCGGGATAGCATATATCGGATTCTTTGAATACTGTTTTCTTATGACATCGAAAGGCTTGTTCTCGTAGTATGCCCTTTCCGCTTTGAGACGATGTGCACGCTCTTCTTCTTTTCTTTCCTTTTCCCTGCGGGCGGCTTCGATCTTCATTCTCGCAGCGATGGTCCTCGGGCTTTCGTACATGTCGTGCTTGCCCATAACGGCTTCCGCCTCTTCGACCTTTTCGTGAGAAATCTTTTCGCCTATGCCCTCTTCTCCTGCAAGTTCTTTTTCTGCTTCGGAGATCTCAGCACCTGTCTCGCCGCCTAAATTATCATCGCTGCCGGCAAATCTTTCGGCAATAGCCTTTGCCTCTTCGCTGTCAACTTCCTCGGCCGCCTTTTCAGCCTCTCTCTTGGCGATGACTTCGGCCATGGCTGCCGCTGCTTCATCGATCTCTTCACCGGAAACAGAGCTGTATGCGGAAGATGTTTCCTCGACAAGCTTTCTCTGATCGTACCACTGGGTATCGACGCCTTCGGCATATCCGAGGTTTGTACGCATCTCCTTTTTCTGTTCGGCGATCTTTTCTTTTTCGAGCCTTATGCGCTCTGCTTCCTCGGCCGCAAGTCTTGCTTCTTCGGCAAGTCTTCTTTCTTCTTCGAGTCTCGCCTGCCTTTCGGCTTCAATTCTTTCTCTTTCTCTTTCTTCGGCTTCGATCTCGGCCTTGCGCTTTTCAAGCATTTCCTGGATGCGCTTGGCCTCTTCTTCTTTTTCGCGCTTGATACGCTCGCGCTCTTCGCGCTTTGCCTCTTCTATCCTGCGCTTTTCTTCAAGCCTTTCTTCGCGCTCCTTGCGTCTTCTTTCGGCCTCCTCCTCCGCGGCGATCTGTTCGAGTCTTTCCTTTTCTCTTGCCGCATAGAAGTTCTTTTCTATTTCGATAGCCTTGTTTATTTCTTCAAATATCTCATCGGAATTTCCCGGAACCGTCCTTATGAATTCCTCTGTAACGCCTCCGGTAACGTAGCCGACAGCCTCATCGGCATGAAGCTCGTAGTTTCCGGAAAGCAGTTCTCTTCCGTATTTCTTTATGATCCTGGGCTCTGCGCCCTTGATCTTTTTGGTACCGAGCTCGGGCAGGTCAAATTTGTCCTTATCCACACCCGAAACTGTCTTAAAGAGTAAAAGATTGCAGGCTACCAGCTTATACAGGTCATCTATATATTCCTGTTCCGGCTTTACTGCAGTGTCTTCAATATTTATTTCGTAACCTATCTTGTCATAGCTTAAAATGTACTGCCACAATGCCAGACATGCTTTCATGTCAACGTTTTTCATTATGGCATTCGTACGCATGATGGGTGGACGGACGAAATTGTTTCCGAGCGTCTGGCAAAGTTCTGAGCCCTTGTAGCCTTCTATGGTCTTCATGAGCTTTTCGACTCTTTGCCAGATGGTATATCCACCGTCATTTCTGGCTTCAAGGCTTCTGGTATTGTCTATGGAAAGCTTTACGGCCATAGCGGAGCCGTTGCCGTCATCTATCTCGGTCTCGAAATCCATGGTAAAGACTTCTTCGTCCTTTGATATCTGCGACAGTTTCTGATACCTGATCATCAAAAATCCGTAAAGTCTGTCTATAAGTGTGTTTATAAACCTGTTTTCGTATGTCGCAAGGCTTTCTTCCTTATAAACATTTAAAAGCTTTGAAGGTGTTATCCTTCCTGTCTTTTTGTCTACGCTCTGGATAAGATCGGTGTGCTGCGCAAGGTGCTTTACAGACTCAACCGTAACCTTTTTTGACAGAGCTATAGGAACGATCTCTTCTACGTCTACGATCGTTCTTCCGGGGTTTCTGACGATGTTGTCAAGATGGATCATCCCGTTTTCGATGGCTTCGACCCACGATACATCGATGGCCTTTTCCATCATCTTACGATTCAGGGAGATCGATGCGCGGCCGGAACCGACAAGTTCGTCCATCGTTTTAACGAGCTCGTTGTCACCAAGCCCGTCGATAGACTCTTTAAATTCGTCATACCATTTGTCGTATGTCTCGTTCAAGCCGCTCGCGTCCCTTCTGTAAGATTTTTGTTACTGTAATTTCGATTAGAACAATTTCTGCAGTCTTTCAAGATAAGCAACCGATTCGTTCATCTTGTTTCTTCCGAAAGACTTGTTGATATAATTTACAAGCTCTTTGAGCTCGTCCCTTAACATTGCAAGGTTTAATGATTCGAACTTTCTGAATATCTTTGTTGCAAGAACATAGTCGATACCGTCAAGTTCATCGCCGCCGCAGGCAACATATACGGGAACAAAGAGTCCCATCTGCTTGATGATACGGTTACCGAAAGCCACTCTGAGCTTTTCGATTACCCAAAGGTCAAGCTGCTGGATCTTCTTCATGTTTTCCTGTGATATAGGATACTTTTCGAATGCTTCGGCAAAAAGTGTATTCAGATGATCGTAGCTTAAGTTCAAAGGCTCGGTGTCGGGTGCATTGAATGCAACACCCTTTGCATCGAGGTTGATGGGCTGGGCACGGTCGTATACCTTATCGGAGATCGCATATGTGGAATCATCGTTGTTAGCGGTTCCGATATACCATATGTTCTGAGAGATCTTCAGGCGGCCGTGGTCAAGCTTTTCGGGGTCGGTGCTCCATACGCTCGGAACAAGGTCAAGTTCCCATTCGTCTGCGTTGGGCATTTCAAGGATGGACAGCATTTCGGCGAAATAGTACTCTATACGCGCGATGTTCATTTCATCCAGAAGGATAAGGTTTACATCGTCGTTGTACATTGCCGAATAGATCCTTTTAAGAACTTCGGTCTCGTTGAAGTTCTTGGTAAATTCATTGAAATAACCAAAAAGTTCGGTACGGTCACGCCATGAAGGCTGTACGGATGCCATAGTCGTATCTACGCCAAGGAACTTTCCGAAGGAATAAGGAAGTGAAGTCTTACCTGTACCGGAAATACCCTGTAAGATGATGAGCTTTGTGGAAGCCATACCTGCAAGGAAGAGCCTTACCGTCTTTATGTCATAGAACAGATGCATGCGCGAGCAGGCAAAATTGCGGTAGCGTTCGCATATCTCCGAAAGAGTGATCTCGTTGTCGTATTCCGGAGGGGTATATGTCTTGTAGAACATATCCACTTCGTAGAGCTTTGAGAAACGTCTCTCGGTAGTGACAAGAACGCCTGAATCCACCTTCTCGCCTTCGCCGCCTTCTCCCTCTTCTCCTGCCGCAGAAAGTCCTTCGGCACCTGCGGCCATGGGGAATGAAGTTCCCGCGGGCATACCGATCTGAGCGACCTTCATTGCCATGATCTCGTCTTTTTCCTTTGCCATCTTCATGACTCTTCTCTGAAGAGTTGATATTTCTTCGAGAAGGTCTTCGTTGCTGACAATGGAGTGTCTGAAACGGATGTACTTTCTTACGCACATGATTATGAGCATAACGATAAGCACATAGACCGCAATGACAAGTATGATCGCAAGAATGGCAAGTACCCAGTCACCTGCGCCGAATCCGGTCGAATGCTGTTTGAAAATGTCTATGTAGTTTTTTATGTTAAAAACCTGCACAAATCCGTTGCCTATGCCGGAAAACATCATTCCGTAGCCTTTAAGCATTTCGGACATGAATGCAAAAAACCATTGAAGAAATCCACCCATGCCTCATTCCTCTTGAATCAACATATTTTTTGTCCCATTAAAGGGGCATATTACTCTTCTTTTTCCTCGGGCGAAGCTTCAGGCGCATTCTCCTTAGCTTCTGCGTTTTTTGTTTTTTCCTCTTCTGTCTGCTTTGCGCCATCTGTTTCACCGGATGCCGCCTTCTGTGCAGCCAGATATTCTTCTATTGCTTTTCTCTTGATCTCTTCCTCGTCAAGTTCAACTTTTTCGGGCTTCTTGTATGCCACAAGAGCCACGATGAACTTGTAAAGCTCAAACAGGAAGAAGAGGATCATGGGGAGCAGTATGCAGATGAAGAAGCCCTTCTTTGTCTGAAGGAA
>JAEEGG010018375.1_pt1 | contig 14232 bp, 10 predicted proteins | sample 9134161 | NCBI WGS metagenome assembly JAEEGG01 (sample SAMN16246543, study PRJNA631951) | gut metagenome | biome: gut microbiome; feature: rumen; material: CR-attached | host: Bos | place: Iran: Karaj | collected 2018-10
TGACGGTGCCCGTTTCATAGACGCCGAAGAACGCGTCGCGGGATTCAGCGTTGGCTGCGCCGGTGGCCGTCGCGGTGACGGTCGGGCCGGTCGTGGCGGGAGCCTTCGCCCAGTTGATGGCGTACGGAGCACCGTCCTTCTGGGCCCAGAAGACCACCTTGTAAGACTTGCCTAGTTTGAGTTTGCCGTTGAATGTCACATTCGCTGTGACTGCGACAGGAGCGTCGGCATTGTCGGCCACCCAGGTATAGGTAGAGCCGTCAACTTCATAGATACCGGCATACAGTTTATCTACCGGAGTACCGTCAGCAATGGCTTTCGTGCCCGGGCTGAGGGTGCCGGAGAAAGTGGCGTCGACGACGCCGTCGGCAACGTCTTTGCCGCCAAGAAGTTTATCCAGCTGGCAGGAAGCCAGGGTAAAGAGGCCCGCGAGGGCGATGAGGGAATAGATGAACTTTTTCATTGTATTATATTGTTTTTACTAATTATTAATCGGAACTTCAATTTCTTCGTCAAAGCCGGGGCTGATGCCGATGCCGCCGGGTTTGTCGTCGCCGCCGTAAGGCATATCGAACGAGAGGGTGGTGGCGTGGCTGTTGCGGAGCGGGAGCTCGCCCGACCAGACGATGATCTCCTTGCCGGAGAGATCGGTGAGGGTGAACTCCACGGAGACGGTCGCGTCGTCCATCAGGAAGATGAAGTCGGACAGGAACACCAGCTCGCCGGAACTGTCATAGCGCGGGGTGCCCGTCAGGGTCACGTCCTTGCGCGCGCCGAGGGTGGTGCCCAGCAGGATGTTGTAGCCGTCGGGGATGGGCGAGGCGTAGCGCAGCGTGGCGCGCATCTGGGAAGGATCCAGGCCCGTCTGGGCGATGAACGTGAGCGCCTCGGGCGAAACGATGCGCAGCTGCGCGACCGGACGCTTCAGGACGACGGTCTTCTCGTAGGTCATACCGGCGCGGCGGAAACCGTCCACGTTGAAATCCGTCACGACGGTGAAAGCGTCCCGCGCGTGCTCGCCGGCATCGTAGGACGCCGGGAGGCGGATCTCCTCGGGATTGGAGACGTCATAGCCCACGCCGGCGTCACCGCCGACCCAGTCCACCCAGCCGGCTACGCGGTACTTCGCGGGGTCGATGGGCAGATAGATGACGGTGTCCAGTTCGGCGATGGAGCTGCGCTCGAAGCTGAAGGAATAGTCCGGGTCCAGACCGAACGCATTCTCGCTCAGGTAGCGCCAGAACAGGACCGTATAGCGCAGACGCGCCACGTCCCCGGCCTTCGTGTCGGGCCTGAGGTGACGATAGTCCGGCAGGTCGTCCTCAAATGTGATTTTTAGGGAGAAGTCGCGCTCTGGATACCCGGAACCACTCTCCGGGAACTCGTGCGGAGAACAGGCCGCCACCAGCAGGGCGGCCAGCAGGGCTGCGGCTGTTTGAAATGAGTGTCTCATCGGCCGAAACGATAGGTGAGGGCCACGGATGCGTGATCCAGGCCATAATATTCTTTCACTCCCGAAGCGGAGTAACGTCCGTTCTCCACATTGTAGAACGTGTCGTAGTCAAGATGCAGCCAGCCGCCGCCGACGCTGAACTCGAGGCCCAGGCGGTCGGCGCCGCGGCGGTCGAGATGGAACTTCCAGCCGAAGTTCAGACCCGCGCCATAGGCGGGCGTCTTCCCGTCGCGGTCCTGGAAGCGGAAATCCTGGCCCTGCAGGGCGATGTTGTACCAGGCCAGGGTGCCGTGCGCCGCCAGGAAGGGACCGCTGAAGTCGTCGCGGAACCACAGGCGGAGCTCCGGCTGCGTCCCCGCCACGCGGAACTTGGTCTGTACGTTGAACCAGTCGAGCGCAGAGTAGTACACCGGGATGCTCAGGGACAGGTGACGCCCCATCTCGAACTCGAAGCCGAGATTGGCGTCCAGCAGGAACCACGGCAGCAGGTTGGTCTTGATGTACCAGCTCCACGGGTGGGTGTCCCCCTCCGAGAGATCGAGGGAGAAGTCCTCCTCGTCATCGTCAGGCAGCGGCGGAGGCGTCTGCGAACGGCGGGCCGCCTCCTGCTCCGCTTCGAGACGCAGGCGCTCCTGCTCCGCGGCGAGCCGGGCCGCCTCCGCGGCCGCAGCCTCCGCCTCGCGGGCCTCGGCCGTGCGGTACTCGAACACCACCTGCGTCGAGCGCATCTCCGGGAAAATGTTGTCCAGCAGGTAATCCCAGGCGCGCTGGAAGCGCTCCACCTTGATGCGCTTGAGGTCCCGCTCCCGGATCAGGGAGAGGAGCTCGCGGCGCTGCGGGACATAGGGATCCTCGACGACCAGGCGCTCGAAGAGATCCCAGTCGAGCTCCGTGAAATAGACCTCGAAAGCGTTCTCGTCGAAGCTGAGATTCTCGTGGAGATACTTCGCGATGTTCTGCGCACGGTTGTACGCCAGGCGCTCGTTGACCTCCGCCGCTCCTTCCGGCGAAGCGGAAGCGAGCACCACCACGCGGTCCAGGGTCACCAGCGTGTCGCGCTGGAGAGCCTTGGCCTTGTTGGTGAAGTCCGTCAGGCGGCGGGCGTTGCCCTCATAGAAGGGGTCGAACTCCGACTTGCCCTGGCGGAAATATACTTTGACCGAGTCGCTCTGCACCTGGCCGGAAGCCAGGGTGGAGACGCTCAGCGCCATCAAAGTCAGCAGGATGTGTATCTTTCTCATTTTGTCAAGGATTTACGACTGTTACACCGTCCAGGTCGATCAGGGTGAACTGGGCGTCACTTCGGTACAGGGTCAGGATGCCGGTCACGTCGACGGGCGTGCCGTTGACCACGGCTTCGGGAATCTCCGTGTCGGCGAACTTGGAATAGCCGCTGGTACGGATCTGGACGTTGACGCTCCCGAGCGAGAAATACTGGCTCATCGTCACGGGAGAGGCATTGTTGATATAGGAGCTGCGCATATCCTGGGAGATGACTTCGTCGAAATTACCCGCCTCGATCAGCGACTGCAGTTTCGGTTTGGTCATAGCCCAGGAGGTGACGCCATAGTTCTTGTCCTGCAGGCGCGCCTGGCTGTTGTTGGCGTCGCCGGCATACAGGATGGCGAATATCTTCGCCCCGTAGGTGAGGCCCGGGAGCTTGACGTACGCGCCCCAGAGATTGCTCTTGAAGCCGCCGTCCTTGAGCGCCTGCGACAGCTCGTCGGCCGTGACGACGCGCGGCTCCGGCAGGGCCGCCTCGCGGCCGCGGAAGACGTGCGTGTCGATCAGGTACTGGGCGTCGATGTAGGCCGTCTCGTTCGAGCCGGACTCATCCTCGATGCCCAGCTGCGGCATACCGTTGTAGGCGCCGAGCGTGAGGCCGGTGCAGTCCACGAACACCCACTGCCCGAGATGGTAGTCGCTGTAGAGCGAGGACTTGCCGAGCTTGATGCAGATGGCGCCCGAAGCGTCCTGAATATAGAGGTCGCGGTAGATGTTGCCGCTGCGGTCGCTGGAAATGACCTGTCCGCCGATGACGACGTTGCGGCCGATCTCCACCGGCTTGTTGCCGTTTTCGAGATAGAGCTGCTTGAGGCCGGCGATGGTCGTGTTGACGGTGGCCATCATCGGCTCGCGCTCCTTCGGCTCGGGATAGTTGAGCGTCAGGACCGGATCCCACTCCTGGCAGGCGGCAATCGCCGCGAGCGAAAGCAATAGTGCAAAGATCTTTTTCATAGCCCTAGAATCTGAAATAGACGTTCAACATATAGTTCACTCCGCTCATATAGAAGTACTTGGAGTCGAAGCGGTAGTAGCGCTCCTTGCTCACGGTGTTGTCCACGAGGCGGGTCTGCTCGTAGCCGCCGGTCTTGACGTCCCGATTGTTCAGCAGGTTCTTGGCGTTGAGCGAGAAGCCGATCTGGTACTTGCGGTCGATGTACCAGCTCTTGCCGATGCTGAGGTTGACCAGGTAGCAGGGCTTGAAGCACTCCTGCGCGGCCATATACTCGACCTCCGCCGGCGTGACCTTGTTGTCGGGGCCCGCCGTGGCGAAGTCGGTGCGGTAGAGCGGGTTCATATCGAGGTAGGCGCCGGCGAAGTATTCCGCGTCGGCGTCGATGAACCAGTAATTATAATTGTAGGAGAGACCGAGGCTCGCCGCCAGCTGCGGCGTGCCCGGCACGTAGTGCTGCTGGAAGTGGTCGATCTCCGGGGTGATCCCGTCCATCACGTCGCGCTTGAAGACCGGGTGGCTCTTCCAGTAAGGGATCAGGACCGTGGTGCTGCCGCCGTAGTCCACGGGGGCGGCGCTGTTGTCCACCGTCTGCACCATCGTGGGGTTGGAGGTGTACTCGTAGCGCCCGGCGCTCAGCGCGCCCTGCAGCGAGAGGTTCGGGATGAAGGTCGGGACCTCGAAGCCTAGTTCCACGCCGTAGTGCTGCTCGTCGATGCCGCTCAGCGCGAAATTGGAGAAGGCGTTCTGCAGGTCGTCGAAGGCGCTCATCACGTCCGTCTGGCCGAAGATCTTGGTATAATAGCCGGTCAGGCGGACGTTGACGCCGCCTCCGGAGTACTGCCAGTTCAGGTCGGTGGTATAGGTCTGCACGGGCTTGAGCCCGTCCACGACGGAGTCGCGCGTGCGCGGCGACAGGTACGCCTTGTCGAAGGTCGGGGCGTCCTGGAAGGCGCCGGCGTTGAGATAGATGCGCATCTTGCCGCCGATCACCCAGTTCAGGGACATCTTGCCCGACCAGGTCAGGAAACGCTGCACCGGGGACTTGCCGTAGGAGGAAGGGAGCAGATTGCCCGACTCGTCGCGGCTGAGGTTCACCCCGTCCACGACGAAGTCGGAGCCGTCCGCACGCTGGCCCGGGAACAGGCCCTTGCGCACGAGGCCCTCCCGCCAGAAGGTGGTGTAGCCGACCTCGCCGCCGATGTTGGTGCTGAAGTTGCCCAGGGAGAAGCGGCCGTTGAGCCAGGCGCGGCCCTGGCGCACCTGCGCGTAGTAGTCGTAGCCGAACTTGTCGCCCACGCGCAGCGCCCGGGCGGAACCCTGGGCGAGGTAGTAGTCGAGGTCGTTCTGCGTTTTCGCGGCCACGGAGGCGTAGTCGCGCTCCGCGAAAGAGTCCACGTCGACGTAGTAGTCGCCGCCGAGCAGGTCGGCCACCTTCTTATAATACTCCGTGCGGTTGGAGCGGAGCTCGAAGCCGCCGGTGAAGGTGATCTGGTCCTCCATCCGCCACTTGAAGCTGGTGGCGAAATGCAGGTCGCGCTGGTCGACGAAACGCTCTTCCTGGATATACTTGGAGCGCCGCAGGCCGGTGCCCTCCACGTTGGAGCGGTTCACGTCGTACAGGCGGTCCCAGTTGAGCTGGGTGATGTTGGAATAGCGTTCCGGATACATCCAGGCCTCGCGGGCGGCCGCCCATTTCATATAGCTGTTGCGCCCGTAGTCCGGATTCTCCTGGTAGAAGTAGCTCGGGAGGTTGCGGTAGTAGTCCGGGCGCGGATCCAGGGCGTCGTTCCAGTCGAGCGCCGTGTAGCCGTTCGTGCCGAAGCGGCCGAGGAGCGTCATCGAGAGCTTGAAGGCGTCCGAGGGGTTGAAGTCGTATTTCAGGAACGCGATGGGCTCGTGGGTGTTGCGCACGCGGGAATTGCGGACGCGGCCCGCCTGGTAGCCCCAGTTCGAGTTGTACATATTGTCGCCGACCAGGTCATAGACCTCCTGGGTCGAGGCGTTCTGCGCGCCGCGGCTGCCCGGGGTGCCCATCACCGTCAGGGAAAGGCGGCTGGAGCGCCAGTCTTTCGCGATGGACGCGTAGTACGCGAACGAGCGGTAGTACACGCCGCGGATCCAGTCGTTGCCGCCCAGGCGGGCGGACGTGGAGAAGGCGTAGGACCAGCCGCTGTCTGTCACGCCGGAGGCGTAGGTCAGCATCAGGCGGAGGCGGTAGGAGGTGCTGTTGGTAAGCACGCTTCCGCGCAGGCCGGTGCGGATGTTGGGGGCGTCGGCGAAGATGTTCGTCAGGCCGTTGTAGCGGCCCAGGCCGTAGTCGGACACTTCCGTGCCGGTGACGGTCGCCTTGGAGCGCGTCGCCTCGTTGAGGCCGCTCCAGAGGGAGAACGGCGTGCCGCCGGTCACGGCGTCGTTCATCCGCACGCCCGCCAGATAGACGTCCTGCGAATTGGAATTGTAGCCGCGGACGTTGAAGCGCACGGAGCTGAAATTGTAGCCCGCGATGCTGTTGAACACGTCGTTCTGGTCGAAGAGGACCGTCGGGTTGTCGCTGTAGCCGGAGTCGCCCATATCGAACTCCTCGATCATCTCCTCGAAGATCTCCGGGCGGGCCTGGCTCAGCGAGATGTTGAACAGGTTGCGGACGTAGCCGCCGTCGATGGCGACGCCCATCCGCGTCTCAAGGTAGTCCGGCGCCACCACGACGAGGTCGTACGAGCCGTCCGCCAGTTCGCCGATGCGGAAGCGGCCGTCCTCGTTGGTCGAGGCGGAGGCCACTTCGGTCGCTCCCTGGTACAGGACGACGGACGCCCCCTCGACGGGGATCCGGCCGCCGCGCTCGATCACCGTACCCGTAACCCCGCCCGTGGGCTGTGCCGACAGGGCGAGAGGCAGGAGCAAGGCTCCGAGCAACGAAATCAATCTTCTGTGGGTCATTTCTGTACGGGTTTGGTGCTGACTACGATATAGGTCGGGTAGTGATCGCTGTAGCCGTTGATGAACGCGCCGCCGGAGGAGGTACGGAAGGGCGTCCCCTTGTACTGGCCCTCCTGCTGGGTCATAAACGGTTTGTGGAAGACGCGTCCGTAGTACTTGTTCTTGACGATCGGGATGATCCCGAGCGTGTTCTTACGGACGTTGACAAGGTTGGAGTTGACGACGATGATGTCGTAGATGTTCCATTCGCCCTGGTACGCCAGCGAGCCGTAGCCCGCCTTGTACATCGACAGGAACGGGGAGAAGAAGTCCTTCGGGCCGACGTCCTCGATCTTCTCCTTGGCGCGCATATACTTCGCCATACTGTCGTCCGTGGGGTTGTCGTTCATATCGCCCATCGCGACGATCTTGATCTCGGGATACTCCTCCATCAGTTTCATCGCCTCGTCATACATAATCTCGCCGCCGCGGGAGCGCAGGTCGCCGCCCTTGCCGCCGGTGCGGGAAGGGAGGTGCGCCACGAAGATGCCGAACATCTCGCCGCCCAGCATACCGCGGACCAGCAGGATGTCGCGGGTGCGGAAATCGTCCTGCTCCTCCTTGGTCAGGGTGAACTCGACCTGGCTGCTGCTGTCGAAGGTGAACGGGATCGAGCGGGACTCGAGCACCTTGAACACGGACGGCCGGTAGAGCAGCGCCACGTCCACGCCGCGGCGGTCGGGGCCGTCGTGGTGCACGATCTGGAACTCGGCTTCCGCGATCTCGGGCTGGGCCACCAGGTCCTCCAGGACGTGGCGGTTCTCGATCTCGCTCACGCCGAGCACGGCGTGCCAGACATTGTTGTCGTCGTGCATCGCGCGGATCACCGTGGCCATATTGTGGAGCTTCTTCTCGTACTTGACCTCGGTCCACTGGTTCGCGCCGTCGGGAAGATACTCGTAGTCGTTCTTCCCTTCGTCGTGGTAGGTGTCGAAGAGGTTCTCCAGGTTGTAGAAGCCGATCACGTAGCTCCGCGCTCCCCGCTGCGCGCCCGCCGGCACGGCGGACGCCAGCAGCAGCCCGAGCGCTGCAAGGAGAAGGATGTATCGTTTCATTTTGTTCATCTTATGCGCTTATTGCCACCACCAACTGATGGTGGAAGGTTTTTCGGATTTGATGGCCGCGGCGCTTTCCGCGCCCACGACGCGGTCGAGGTCGACGAAGAGCCTGTAGCCGAGTTTCTCCTCCAGGGCGGCCACGGAAAGCGACTCATTCTTGGAGAAGACCTGGGGATATCCCTCATGGTTGTACCAGAACGCCGCGGCCATATAGCCGTTGTGTCCGACGGTGGCATCCTTGCTGTATCGGAGCACCGCCTTGTAGAGGGCGACCGGGACGGTAACCCGGTTGTTGCTGCGGTCCATCACATAATGCGTCGCGCCCTCCGTCACGCAGCCCGAAACGACGTACAACGTATCGGAACTGCCGGCCCAGGCACGGACCCTGCTCTCCAGCGTGCTCCATACGCCGCTGGAGAAATCGTTGTCCATCGGAACGATGTTGGTACCATAGTAGGTCGTAGCATTGAGAATGTCGTTCGCCGTACGGTCGGAGGAAGGAAGCTGATGCCCGCGGGCGTACCAGCCGTTGTCGCCTTCCTTGAAACCTCCGGACACGTTCGGCTGCTTTGCAGCGGGCAGGAACGGGTCGTAGCCCCAGTCCTCGCTGCGGCCGGAAGAGCCCAGATAATCACGGCAAAGCGGATAGGCCACCCAGTGCGACACGCGGTTGGTGTAGTCCCAGTAGAAGGAATAATTGCGGAGTGCCTTCCCGTTGATCGAGCAGGAACGGGAGAAGAAGTCCAACCCGTCGGTTGCAAACGTTTCCGGGAGCTCCAGCCACCGGGGCGACGCGGTCGCAGTGCCCTGGCTGCCCACAGACGGCACATCCAGCCCTCCCCTGCAGGAGAGCAGAAGCGCCGAGAAGGCAACAAGTGCAAGGATGCGATGCATAGTTTATTCGCTGTCTTTCAAGTATAACTGAAGGAACGTACCACCGTCCGCCACAGTCGTAGCACAACTGAAATTGGTATAGGTGCCACCACCGTGATATACAATCTTTCCGGTACTCTTATGCACAATTTTGAACAAACCGCCTTCCACTGAAGCAGTGAAAGTATGGTCATAGCTGTCACCTATCTGGAATGTACCGTCATGCTCAGTATCAACACCCAGCAATCTTCCATCAGGCATTGCAATCGTATAGCCACCATCCACGGAAGCAAACGTAAATTCGTAGGAAGACATGTCCTCGGTAATCTTGTCATTGCTGACCGTGGTCTCTTTTCCACTCAAACGGCCATATGTCTTATCCGAAGCAAGCGGTGTAGCAGCATAATACTTATTATCCTTGACGCCGACCATCACATACTTCTTGCCCGCCGTGATGGAAGTAACCTTTGAATAAGTAACAGTCGTTGTTTCTCCACCACCCTGGCCGCCACCTTCGTTACCGCCGCCACTGGCGGCTTCGGTCACGCCGTTGAGGGAATATAGGTAGGCTCCGGACTGCACCGTTTCGGGTGTGTTGCCACGATAATTCATCAGTGAAGCGTAGATAATCACCTCGTCACCCACCTTGATGTCGGTGCCGGAAGTATATTTCTGATTCCCCAAATATAGGATTCGGTACGCCTCCAGTTCATTGGAGGTCGATCCGTCGTCGGAGATAAAGAAAGTCGCATTACCAAAGGTACCGGATGCGCCATAGGTACCGTTATCAGCAATCTTGCTGATCTTGCCTTTCACATAGACGGGATCCGTCTTTTGATAGTCTGTGGTGCTGGTCCAGGTCAAGTTGGCCACGGCCGCACGTGCGGCTGCTACATTATACGGATCCGCCTGGGTGCCGGTGCCGGAAGGGGTGCCGGTGGAACCACCGCCGCCACCGCCGCCGGTGCCCTGAGTTTCCCCGTTGAGGGAGTACAGATAGGCTTTGTTCTGCTGCGTCTCCGGGGTGTTGCCCTTGAAATTGATGACCTTGCCGCAGACGACCACCGCGTCGCCAACCTTGATCTGCGTGTCGTTGGCCGTCCACTTCTTGTTGCCGAGGTACAGACCGCGGTAGAAGGTGAACTTCTCGCCCGAGTCGCTCGTCATCTCGAAGGTGGCGTTGCCGTACTGAGCGCTGTAGGCTTCCGTGACCGCGGAGATCGTGCCCGTGACATACACGTCGTTCTCGCTCTCCACGTCGGCACCCAGCGTGGCGATGTAGCGCAGCACGCCGGTGACGGTGTACGGATCCTCCTTGGTGCCGCTGCCGACCGGGACCTCCCCCTTCGCGCCGGGCTGGATGACGGCCACGTGCGCCTTGTCGAGACCGATCGTCAGGACGACTTCGCCCGAGCGGTTATAATCGGGATTCGCCGCCACGCAGATGTTGACGCGCTGCGAAGTCCCGGAGCCGCTGCCCTGGTCGGGGACGACGGTGACCCAGTCCGGCTTGCTCTGGACGCGCCAGTCACGGGTGGCCGTGAATACGAGGGCTTGCTCCGTCTCGGCGGAGAAATTGAGTTCTTCGCTCTCCACTTTGATCGCCGGCAGCACATAGTCCGGGTCCTGCGCACAGGCGGAAGCGATCAGGCCGGCAACCAGGAAGGTTGCAAAAAGCTTGGTGGTTCTCATTGGTTATATCAGTTTTAATTTCTTCCTGTTATGAAATCCCAGGTCGAGCCCGGGATGGCTCAAAGGGTGTATTTTTCCTTCTGCTCGGCGATCAGCGCCTCGAGGACGCCCTCGTCGAAGTAGTTGATCCGCATCGCGGCCTTCACGCCCGCGAGCGTCTGCGCAGCCTTGGCGCGAGCGGCTTCCGTGCCCTGGCGCAGCACCTCGTACACGTACGGGAGGTCCTGCTCCAGCGCCCGGCGGCGCACGCGCATCGGCTCAAGGGTGTCGTTCAGCACTTCCGTGAGGAAGTTCTTGATCATCACGTCGCCGAGGCCGCCGGCGCGGTACTGCGCCTTGACCTCGTCCAGGTTCTTGAAGTCGAAACTCGCCTTCCTGCCGTGGAAGCATTCGCCGAAGCGCTCGAAATGCCCGGGCTTGCAGAATGCGTCCAGGTAGGTGAACACCGGGTTGCCCTCCACCTTGCCGGGGTCGCTCACCTGGAGGTGTCCCGGGTCGGTGAACATTCCCTTCACCTTCGCCCGGACCTCCTCGGCGCTGTCGGAGAGGTAGATGCAGTTGCCCAGCGACTTGCTCATCTTGGCCTTGCCGTCCGTGCCGGGAAGGCGCAGGCAGGCGGCGTTGTCCGGCAGGAGGATTTCCGGCTCGGTCAGCGCCGGGCCGTAGGTGGCGTTGAACTTCCGCACGATCTCGCGCGTCTGCTCGATCATCGGCTCCTGGTCCTCCCCCACCGGCACCGTCGTGGCCTGGAAGGCCGTGATGTCGGCGGCCTGGCTGATCGGGTAGCAGAAGAAGCCGACCGGGGTGCCGGCCTTGTTGTCCGCCGCGGCGTCGTCGTTGTAGCCGCGCAGCTGTATCTCCTGCTTAACCGTCGGATTGCGCTGCAGGCGCTGGACCGTGACGAGGTTCATATAATAGAAAGTCAGCTCGGTGAGTTCGGCCACCTGGCTCTGGATCAGGATGTGGCTCTTGGCCGGGTCGATACCCGCCGAGAGATAGTCCAGGGCCACTTCGATGATGTTCTGGCGGACTTTCTCGGGGTTGTCGGCGTTGTCGGTCAGGGCCTGCGCGTCGGCGATCATAATGTAGATCTCGTCGAACGCGCCGCTCTCCTGCAGCTCGACGCGGCGCCGCAGCGAGCCCACATAGTGGCCAATGTGAAGGCGACCGGTGGGCCGGTCGCCAGTCAGGATAATCTTCTTGCTCATCAGTCTTTTACTGCTTTGAGGGCCTCGCGGACCTGGGCCTCGATCTCTTCGCAGAGCTCGACGTTGTCCTTGAGGAGCTGCTTCATCGCGGCCTGGCCCTGGGCGAGCTTCTCGCCCTGGTAGCTGAACCAGCTGCCACTCTTGTGGATGATGTCGAATTCGACCGCCAGGTCGGCGATCTCCGCGGCGTGGGAGATGCCCTCGCCGAAGACGATGTCGAATTCCGCCTTCTTGAACGGCGGGGCCATCTTGTTCTTGACCACCTTCACGCGGGTGCGGTTGCCGGTGGCTTCGTCGCCGTCCTTGATCTGGGTCGTGCGCCGCACGTCCAGGCGGACGGAGGCGTAGAACTTGAGGGCGTTGCCGCCCGTGGTGGTCTCGGGATTGCCGAACATCACGCCGATCTTCTCGCGGAGCTGGTTGATGAAGATGCAGCAGGTGTTGGTCTTGGAAATGTTCGCCGTGAGCTTGCGGAGGGCCTGCGACATCAGGCGGGCCTGGAGGCCGACCTTGTTGTCGCCCATCTCGCCCTCGATCTCCGCCTTCGGGGTGAGGGCCGCGACGGAGTCGATCACGACGATGTCGATGGCGCCGCTGCGGATGAGGTTGTCCGCGATCTCGAGCGCCTGTTCGCCGTTGTCCGGCTGGGAGATGAGGAGGGCGTCCAGGTTGACGCCGAGGGCCTTGGCGTAGGTCCTGTCGAAGGCGTGCTCAGCGTCGATCATCGCCGCGATGCCGCCGAGCTTCTGCGCCTCGGCGATCGCGTGGATCGCGAGCGTCGTCTTGCCGCTGGACTCCGGTCCGTAGATCTCGATGATGCGGCCACGCGGATAGCCGCCCACGCCCAGTGCGTGGTCCAGGGCCACGGAACCGCTCGGGATGACCTGCACGTCCCAGTCGGGCTGCTCGCCCAGCTTCATGATCGTGCCTTTGCCAAAGTCCTTCTCGATCTTGTCGATCGTGGCCTGCAGAGCCTTGAGTTTCGCCGCATTCACATCCACGGCCTTTACTTCTTCTTTCGCCATAATGGGTTGAGTTTAAATAGTTAAAAGTTTTTTATAGTCCTCACTCCTGTTTAGTTTCTCTTGTTTTGTCAATGTCAAGGGAAACAAAATTAAGCAAAAAACTTTTTATTCCCAATACCCGCCCGCGCGATATTGCACACCCGCGCCCGCATATTACCCTCCTTACCCTCTCCTTCCCCCTTGCTGCCCAGGTACTCCCCCCTGCCCAGGTACTCCCCCCCAGCCCCGGGTCTCACCGCCCCGGGCCTTACTGCCCGATCGTGGAGAGCAACACGCTCATTCACAGATATATACAGAAACACCTCACCCTGTTTTCGAGGTGAGATCATTTGCTAATCACCTGTTAATCAACGCCTTCCTGTCCACGGCTTTCCCTTTCTGCCTCCACCCGGATCACATCATCTCACCCGATCTTGAGTCATCTCGCGCCATTTCGCCATATTATCACAAAGCATTGGTTGCCAACACTTTACCATCCTATTTGCGGGAAATACCCGCAAGTAAAACGGCAAATAAATGACACTTCCGCTCCCCTTTCGTGGAAAGCATCAACCTAATAATCAGGAAGATACGCAAAGTCCTCCACCTGTTTTAGCAGCGAGGACTTTGCATAATCAATTAAAAATCAACGGCTTGCACTCCACGATTCCCAGGGCCGGGGACAGGGTGGATAAGGCGGATGAGGGGGATAAGGCGGATGAGGAGGATAAGGAGGAAGCGGATGGGGATGGAGGGGGATGTGGGAGTTTTTTTGTACATTTGCGTTATGAAAGAGAAGTTGCTCGGGATGACGCTTCAGGAGCTGAAGCAGGCTGCGGCGGGCTGCGGGCTGAAGCCCTTCGTGGGCGCGCAGCTCGCGGACTGGCTGTACGCCAAGCGCGCGACCAGCTGGGACCGGATGGTCAACATCTCCAAGGCAGCCCGGGAGCAACTCGCTGACAGATACGATCTTGGCATCTCCCGGCCGGTCGGCTCCGCCGTCTCGACAGACGGCACCAAAAAGTACCTCTTCGAAGTTCATCCGGTAAAAGCCGGCAGGCCGGTTGGTGAAAATGAGGCCAACGGGATAACTTATGGAGAACTATCCGGCAGGCCGGTTGGTGAAAATGAGGCCAACGGGATAACTGATGGAGAACTATCGGGCAGGCCGACTGGTGTAAAGGAAACCAGCGGAATAGTCGGAGAAGTGCCGGGTAGGAAGGTTGGTGAAAAGGAAGCCAACGCGATGGCTGGTAGTGAAGTGCCCGGCAAGGAGTTTATCGAGTCGGTGATGATCCCGGAGGAGGAGCGGAAGACGCTTTGCGTCAGCTCGCAGGCGGGGTGCCGGATGGGTTGCAAATTCTGTATGACGGGCCGCGGCGGCTACCACGGACAGCTGGACGCCGCGGACATCCTGAACCAGTTCCTGTCCATCGACGAGGCCCAGGCGCTCACCAACACCGTGTTTATGGGGATGGGCGAGCCGCTGGACAACTACGACGCGGTCTCCCGCGCCATCGAGGTGCTGACGGCGCCGTGGGGCTTCGCCTGGAGCCCCAAGCGCGTGACCGTCAGCACGATAGGCGTGCTCCCGACGCTAAAGCGCTTTCTCGAGGAGCAGCGTTGCCATTTGGCGGTCAGCCTCCACAATCCTTTCCCGGAGGAACGTCTCTCGCTGATGCCCGCGCAGAAGGCCTGGGACATCCGCGAGGTGCTCGACCTCATCCGG
>JAEEGG010018378.1_pt1 | contig 14230 bp, 6 predicted proteins | sample 9134161 | NCBI WGS metagenome assembly JAEEGG01 (sample SAMN16246543, study PRJNA631951) | gut metagenome | biome: gut microbiome; feature: rumen; material: CR-attached | host: Bos | place: Iran: Karaj | collected 2018-10
AGTGAAAAACTATGCTCATGCTTAACGATGATGGCACCAGAAACACTGCTCCCACGGCAGTGTAAGCAAAAAAGAAGGGTGTGGTCTCAAAACTTTTATAGAGGAAAGATAGTAAAAAGTTAGGAGTTAGGAGCCAGGTGTCAGTAGTTTTTTATCGGCGCAGAATAGTTAAAAATAATTAAGAGGCGATTGTTAACCCCTGTCTCCTGACTCCCAACTCCCAACTCTTTTGTACCTTTGCACTATCATTTCAATTACTTGGAGAGATGGCAGAACTCATCAGACGGAGGCTGAACGATTCGGCAGTGGCGCGGTGGACAGTACTTTTCATCGTGGCTACGGCCATGATGATGGGCTACTTCGTGAACGACGTGATGTCGCCGCTGGAGACGCTGCTCGAAGCGCCGCCGTCGGAGGGCGGTCTGGGCTGGAGTCCTGCTGACTATGGCTTCTTCTCAGGTGCCGGCGGACTCATCAATGTGTTCCTGCTGATGCTGTTTTTCTCGGGTCTCATCCTCGACAAGATGGGCATTCGCTTCACGGGCGTGCTCTCCTGCTCGCTGATGGTGCTGGGCACGCTCATCAAGCTCTTCGGGGTGACCTGTGACTTTGGCGACGCCCAGTTCTCCCTGTTCCATTTCCATCTGCCTATGTCGGCGGCCGTCGCCTCGCTGGGCTTCGCTGTCTTCGGCGTGGGCTACGAGATGACAGGCATCACCGTGTCGAAGTCGATGGTGCGCTGGTTCACCGGCCACGAGCTGGCTTTGGCCATGGGCATCCAGCTGGCTATGGCTCGCCTGGGCACGGCGGCTGCGCTGAGCATCTCCGCCCCCATCGCCCGCCACTTCACACTCTCCACGCCGCTGCTCGTGTCGCTGGCCTTCCTCCTCATCGGCCTGCTGGCCTTCCTGGTGTTCTGCGTCATGGACAAGAGATTTGAGCGAGAGACGTCTACCGCTGCAGCTCAATCCTTGAGCCAGGAAGAGCAGTTCCGCTGGAGCGACATCGGACAGACGCTGCGGTCGCCGGGCTTCTGGCTCATCACGCTGTTCTGCGTGCTGTTCTATTCGGCGGTGTCGCCCTTCCTGAAGTTCTCCACGAAGCTGATGGTGATGAAATATGGTGTCGATGCCGACCTGGCGGGCTTCTTTTCCAGCATCGCCCCCTTCGGCACCATCCTGATGACACCCCTCTTCGGCTATGTCTACGACCGCTATGGGAAAGGCGTCACGCTGGTCATCACTGGTGCCCTGCTGCTCACCGCCGTCCACTTCGGCTTCTCCCTGCCCATCGGCAGCGGCTTCTCCTCGCTTCATTCCTCGTTCTTCACGCCCCAAGCCATCGCCATCGCCCTGATGGTCATCCTCAGCATTGGCTATTCGCTGGCTCCCGCCGCCCTATGGCCCTGCGTGCCGAAGATTATCCCGCTGAAATGCCTGGGCACCGCCTACTCGATGATTTTCTTCATCCAGAACTTCGGGCGAACCGTCATCCCCACCCTCGTAGGCCGGGCCAACGAGACCGATCCCAGCTACACCACGTCGATGCTCATCTTCGGCTTCACGGCTCTGGGTGCTGTCCTCGTGGCCGTCGCCATGCTCCATGTCGACCGCAAGAAAGGCTACGGCCTGCAGCGGCCGAACATCAGGAAGAGCTAGAACGGGTAGAGAAGTAAGGGGGTGAGGGTATGGTATAAATGAAGTGCTGCGACCCTCACGAGCCGCAGCACTTACAAGCCTATGTTTAACTAAAAATCCTTTTCTCTAAAAGAAATTTTCAGCCCACAAGAGCTAAAAATTTGAAAGTTTAAAAGGGAGCTTCACAGCGACCTCCTGTTATCCACAGTTGAAAACTTTCTTTTTTACCAATAACTAAAAACCTAAAACTATAAATATTACTACTAACCTAAAACAATCTATTAACCTTTTGACGATGCAAAGGTACGACGAAATTTGCATTCCTACAAGATTTTCTGCCTAAAAACTGCATAAAAACCCATTTCTCTTGACGCAAATCAAGTCTTGTGCACGAAAACAGCGAATTTTTTCCGCTCACACCGCTTTCCTTTCATCATTTTTTTGTACCTTTGTCGCCCAAACAAAAACACTCAAAAGAAAGTATGAAGAAATTACTGGTTTTAGTCATTGTTCTGCTCGTAGCTGTCATCATGGTTCTCACCCGTCCGCAAAAGGCTGCACACAAGGAAGCCATGATGGAGGCAATAAAGGAATTGGTAAGCGACGAGGCAGACAGCCTGGGGCTGGGCGACAATGTGCTGACCAAACTGGGCAAGGGTATTGTCAATAAGACCATCGAGAAAGTGCTCAACTCTAAGCTGGAGATGCACGACTACCTGGTGTATAACACCACCTACGTCATGCTGCAGGGTGAAGAGCAGCTGCTGTCTGTAGGGCTCCTCGGCCATGTCTTCACATTCGACAAGCAGATGCTGCGCGAGAAGCTGGAGGAGTCGGCACAAGAGAAAGCCGCCGTCAAGCAGAACGAACGCGAGCTGAAGGAGCTGCAGAAAGAGAAGAAGAAACGTGAGAAGGAGCTGGCCAAAGAGCGCCGCAAACAGGAGAAAGACTCTATCAGAGAAGCCAAGCGCCTGCAGAAGGAACTGCGCCGCCAAGAGAAGGAGCGAGAGCGCGCCGCTCAATAACTATTTCTTAACTCAAAAAACTCCTTGCTCAGGATGAAGGTTCTCATAGTCAATACCAGCGAACTGACGGGCGGTGCTGCCGTAGCCGCCAGCAGGCTGTGCGACGCGCTGAACAACTATGGGGTGAAGGCCAAAATGCTGGTGCGCGACAAGCAGACAGCCGACATTAGCGTGTCTGCCTGCGGCAATGCCTTGCAGAACCGCTGGAACTTCCTTTGGGAACGGGTGGTCATCTGGCTGAACAACCGGCTGAGCCGCGAGAATCTGTTCAAGGTGTCGATAGCCAATACCGGCGTCGACATCACGAAGACGCATGAGTTTCAGGAGGCCGATATTATCCACCTGCACTGGGTGAACCAAGGCTTGCTCTCGCTGAAGGGCATCAGCCGCATCCTGCAGTCGGGCAAGCCCGTGGTGTGGACCATGCACGACATGTGGCCGCTGACAGCCATCTGCCACCATGCCTATGCGTGCACACACTTCGAGGAGTCGTGCGGAGAATGCCCCTTCCTTGCCCATCCCGCCCCTGGCGACCTCTCCGCCCGTGTGTTCCGCAAGAAGCAGACCATGCTGTCCTCCAAACCCCGCCCGTCTTCAAGCCTCTCCCCCGCTCAGTCCCCCCTAGGAGGGGAAGAATCCCATCCTTTCGGAGAGGCCAGGAAAGATTCTACTCCCCTCACCTTCGTCGCCGTCAGCGAGTGGCTGGCCGGCAAGGCCCGCCAGAGCGCACTCATCGGCCACTATCCCATACATGTCATCCCCAATGTGCTGTCGCTGCAGCAGTTCACCCGCATCGACCGCATCGATGCCCGCACGGCTATCGGCGTCTCCGAGCGCTATGTCATCGCCTTCGGCGCCGCCCGCATCGACGATCCCATCAAAGGCTTCGGCTACCTGAAGGAGGCCCTGCAGCTGCTGGTGACGGAGAGAGGCTTCAAGGCAGAGGATCTCCGTCTGCTGCTGTTCGGACAGGTGCGCGATGCCGGCATCTTCCAAGATTTGCCCGTGCCCTACACCCATCTGGGCTATATCGACGATTCCTACCGCCTGTCGCAGGTCTACTCGGCATCCAATGCCACCGTCTCCTCCTCGCTCTACGAAACCTTCGGCCAGACGCTCATCGAGGCGATGGCCTGCGGCTGTGTGCCCGTATCGTTCGACGGCTCAGGCCAGGCCGACATCATCAGTCACCAGGAAAACGGATACCTGGCCCGGCGGCTGTCAGCAGAAAGCCTCGCCGAAGGCATCGACTGGGCCTTGCACTGCCAGCTTTCTCCCCAAGATCTGCGCCGCAGCGTCCTCCGCCGCTATAGCGAGAGCGTCGTGGCACGGCAGTATATGGAACTGTATCACTCCGCCCAACTCCTTCTATGATTAAATTTACTGTCATAACCATTACCTATAATGCGGCGGCCGTGCTCCAGCGGACGCTGCAGAGCATGCTCTCCCAGACCCATGAGGACGTGGAGCACCTCATCGTCGACGGTGCCTCCACCGACGGCACGCTCCCGATGGCCGAGCACTACAAGGCCGAGAGCGACGCCTCGGGCTGCGGCCATAAGGTCATTATCCGCTCCGAGCCCGACGACGGCATCTACCACGCCATGAACAAGGGGCTGACGCAGGCCTCCGGCGACTATATAATATATATGAATGCGGGCGACAGCTTCCCGCAGGCCACGACGCTCGAGGACATTGCCCGCCGATGCCGGCTGAACGAGCTGCCCAGCGGCGAGTGGCCCGCCGTGCTCTACGGCAACACCAACATCGTCGATGCCGACGGCCGTTTCCTCCGTCCCCGCCACCTGCAGCCGCCGCCAAAGCTCACCTGGCGTTCCTTCCGCCAAGGCATGCTCGTATGCCATCAGGCCTTCTACGCCCGCACCGACATCGCCAAGAACCTGCAGTACGACACCCGCTACCGCTATTCCGCAGATGTCGACTGGTGCATCCGTGTGATGAAGGAGGCCGACCGCCTGGCGCTGCCCCTCTGCAATACCGGCATGGTGGTGGCCAACTACCTGGAGGAGGGCGAGACCACCCGCCACCATCAGGAGTCGCTGCGCGAGCGCTATCAGGTGATGTGCCGCCACTACGGCCGTGTGTCCACCTTCTTCATGCACTGCTGGTTTTTGCTCCGTAATATTATAACTTAGGAGTTAGTCTTGCTCGCTGGCATGGTCTGCAAAGACTATCGTCTAAACTCCTAAACTCCTAAACTCCTAACATCATGCGCCACGCCCTACACCTTATTCTATTATGCGCCGTCTTGGCCGCTGCGGGCTGCACGGAGAAGCAGGCCGACAGCAGCGAAGCTGAGATGAGCGAAGCCGTCTTGACGGCACACCATCAGCTGGAAGCGGGAAAGCAGTACGACCTTCTGCGGAATCAGATGCGGATAGCGGAGTTGTACTACGGGAAATCCTACGAGACATTGAAGGACGACCCCTCGCAGTCCTGGGCTACCTTTGCCGAGGCGGGCTACCGCTATGCCTGTCTGCTCAGCCAACGGGGCGACATGGAGGGTGCGCTGGCCGTCGCTGGCGACATGCTGAAAAAGGCGGTGGGCCATGACGACTTCCCCGGTACTGTTAAGGCGTTCCTCCTCTCCCTGATGGCAGAGTGCCAGTTGCATCTGTCCATGCCTGAGGCGGCGAAGCAGAATTTCGAGCAAGCCTACGAGCATCAGACCGGCGTGTTGGGCGGTGAGGATAAGGGCGACTTCAACTTGGCCATACTATGCAGCAATATCTTCCTGTCGTTTTTCGAGATGGGAGAGTATGATGAAGCCTTCAAGTGGCTCAGCCGCTACGAGGATGAGCTCCGCGCCTGCGAGCGGCTGGGCGTTGGCGACTCTCTGCTTCTCGCCGAGCACAACGGGCTTCTGGCTCTCTTCAAGGCCCGCCATCTGCAGGCCACAGGCCGGGCCGGGGATGCCGCCGCTGTCTATGCCGCCATTCCGCGCAACCAGCTTGTCAATCCGTCGTGCATCGAGCACGCCGCCGCCTATCTGATGGCTGCCAGACGATACGCCGAGACCGCCGACATGTTCGTCCGCCTCGACACCACCTTCGCCGCCGTGGACAGTTCCCGTACCACCTTCGACAAAATCAGCCAGGGACTTGCCCCGCGCTACGTGTCCAACCGCCGTGCCGGCCGCATCGCCGAGGCGCTGGAGGTGGCCGACAAGTCGTTTGCCGCCATCGACTCTGCCATCGTCTGGCAGAAGCAGCACGATGCCGCCGAGCTGGCCGTCATCTACCAGACATACAAGAAGGATTTGCAACTGAAGGATTTGCGGTTTACGGTTTCCTTGAACCGCATCATCCTCATCAGTGCCGTCATCATCATCCTGCTCATCGCCTACCTCTTGCGCCGTGTCTATATATATAATAAGGTGCTTACGAAGAAGAACCGCCGCCTGATGGCCGAGATGGAGCAGCATGAGCGGGAGCAGCAGCAGGCCATCGAGCAGTTGGAGGCAGCGCCAGAGGCCGCGCTCTCCGCCGAGCAGCAACTCTACCGCCGCATCTGCGAACTGATGGACTCGCCCGACCACATCTACACCGATGCCGACCTCGACCGCAGCCGCCTGGCACAGCTCCTCGGCACCAACGAGCACTACGTCTCCGACGCCATCAGCGCCTGCAATGACGGCAAGAGCACCACCGACTTCATCAACGGCTACCGTCTGCGCCACGCCGCCCACCTGCTGGCCACCACAACCGATGCAGTAGGCCTCATCGCCGAGCTATGCGCCCTCTCACGCCGCACCTTCTACCGCCTCTTCAGCGAGACCTACGGCATGTCGCCCACCGACTACCGCAAGGTGGCGAAAAAGTAGGCAAGCACGCATGTTTTCCCGATTTGGCACAAAGTTTTCCCGTGGTGGCACAACAGCCATCACGGTTTTTCGTACATTTGCAGCCGTAAATGGGCAAACAGCCAAATAAACCGTAAATTCGCAAATAGTAAATGAACATAAGCCTCATTCTCACCGTAGCCCTCGCCTCTGCCATGATAGTCATAGTACTGGTGTTGGTGGCTGTTGTTGTTTACCAGCGGTGGCAGATTGGCGACAAGAATGCCACGCTGGCCCGCTTCATCGACGAGAACGAGCGCATGCGCCGTAAGATGGAACGCATGGGAATTGCGTAAAAAGTAATAGAATATTAGCATAAAAACAATATTAATGATTAAAAATTTTACGATTATGAAAAGCTTTATTACTACTACATTTGCGCGGGCTGGCAGATGGCTGGATAGCGCAAGAAGAGTGAGGGCAGCGATGATGATGCTGCTCGCAGTGATCATGGTGCCGCAGGAAGCGGCGGCAGCAGACAACGACTACAAATCGGATTACGTAGGAAGGGAATGGTTCTGGGGTAATAGCTGGAACACCGTTTACGTAACCGTGACCTATTGGGACGACTACGGCACGGATGAAGGCTGGTGTGATGGAAACGGACTGACAATAAAAGCCAGTAAAGACGGAGGAACCAATTATGAGGAAATTGGACATATAAAGACCAGCAGCTCTGGCGGCCTGACTCTTACTGGCTCGTTGCAACAGGAGAGTAGCGGAAGCAGTGGTTATACGAAATGGGTTCGTGTCAAGTGGACAATTCCAAGACAATGGCGCAACTGTAACATTAAAATCACGTGCGGAGGTCACTGGAAAGACTCTGACAATAAGACAGACCATGGTTGGAAATCCACAGAATGGAGTTTTACCTCTGAGTACACCCATACCGTGCGCGACCACTATTGGAATGGAGAACCCACTGTCTCGGCCGACGGCATAGTGACTGTGCCTTACAAATTTGGCGGAGCCGCCAACACTGACGGCGAAACGCTTCTCTTTCCTCAAATCAACGGAAGATGGAATGGTACTATCGGTTTTAGAAATCCACCGAGCAATTATTCGGCAAGCTACTATACGTTTAAACTGACAGACCTTGGTGCGGATATGCGCACAGAGTTTACCATTACACCTATCCATGAGTTCATCCATAGTAACGACAAGGATGCGAACAATGGTAGAAAAGACTATTATAAGAGCGCTGGGGCAAAGACAATTCTTCCGATGCCCTTGGCAACTCTAAGTAACCCCGTATTCAGTCAGTCGAACCGCAACGTCACGTTGAACTGGACGGCAGACAACACGAACTATGGTAACGGCAGGTGGATCATCTACCGCGACGGCACAAAGATTGCAACTGTTCCTCAGAACACCTACACCTATACAGATACGAACTTCCCCTACGAGAGCAACGTAAAATACTACATCTATTATGTGGCTAATGGCTGGGCCGAGACGGCGCAGCGTTCGGAGCTGAAGTCGAACGAAGTGACGGTGAGCACTACGCGCACGGTGCCTGTGAACAACCTGACGGCCGTGAGCAGCGAGAACAAGGTGACGCTTACGTGGACGTCGGTGTCCTTCCCTGCTTCGTCCAACATGAACAACAAGTTCGACATCTATGCCAACGGTGTGAAATACGCCACCATCACGCCTGCAGAAGATCAGACGACCTTCACCTGGGAACACCGTGACAACAACGACCTTGCCGGACAAGATCCCGTTCATTATGACGGATATACCGAGGAAGACCTTGATGCCTGCACGATGTTCAGCTATCGTGTGGTGGGCCAGATTGACGGTAAGGAGTATAACAGCGCCGAGCAGCGCGATAAGGCCATCGGAGCCGGTACGACCTACGAGAACTTTACCGCCTCGAAGGGCGACAACCAGGGTTCTGTGCTGCTCACCTGGAACGTGAAACGTCTGGCCGGTCAGTCGTCTGCCGAAACCTACGTCATCGAACGCCGTGTGATCACTCAGGAAAACGACGAGGATGCCTGGCAGAAGATGACCACTCTGGACAGCGAGAAGACCTTCATGACCTGGGAGGACAAAACGCCACTCCCCGGCGTGTTCTACGAATACCGCATCTCCTGCTACAACTATTGCGAGAATGGTAACCATCCGGTCACGACGGCCTACGACACTGGCTTTGCGATGTCGTCGGGTGTGGTGAGCGGCCGCATCACCTACGGCACCGGTACCGCCGTGAGCGACGTGAAGGTGACGCTGCGCCAGAACAACGAGGACGGCGAGACGGTGAGCCACTTACACTCGCTGCTGTTCACCGGTGCAGGGACGGGCATGGTCTGCACCACCACGAATAAGGACTTGAAGAAACTCCTGGGCGGCGACTTTACCATCCAGGCATACGTTAATCCCAACAACTCACAGATGAACGCCGACGGTACGGCCTATATGCTCTTCGATGCCTCAGGCCTCTTCGCCATCCTGCTGAAATACAACAGCAACCAGGATGCATACCAGTTAGGAGCCTACATCAATGGCGACAGCCACTTCACCGACCAGTATATCCCTGCCAATAGGTGGAGCCACGTAAGCTGCGTCTATAGTAAGTCGGCACAGACCACTACGTTCTACGTGACCACCGATGCCGACCATATTGCCACCGGCACTATCGAGAGCGAGAGCATAGGGAACATTGGTAGCGAACTGACAAAGTTGGCCATGGCCAACAATACCACGCTGGACCACGCCAACAACTTCGGCGGCTATCTCGACGAGTTCCGCTTCTTCAAGCGTGCCCTCGCGCAGACGGAGATAGCAAAGAACTACAACCACCCCATGGGCGGCACGGAGACCGACCTGGCCATCTATTACCCGATGGACGAGAACATGGGTACTCAGAACATTGTCTATGACTTCTCGAAGAGCAACAACAAGAGCAACGGCCACCATGCCACCGCCCATGTGCCTGCCCTCAGCAGCGACTACGTGCCCACCGAGGAGCAGCTCAGCCTGATGGCCCTGACCGACGGACAGGGCAACTACGTAGTCCGGGGCGTGCCTTTCAGCGGTGAGGGAACTAACTATACCATCATCCCGACGCTGGGCATCCATGAGTTCTCGCCCGCCTACCTGTCGCGCTACGTCAGCGCCTCGTCGCTGGTTCACAGCGGTGTGGATTTCGAGGACGTGTCGTCCTTCCCCGTGAGCGGCACGGTCTATTATGCCAATACCGACTACCCCGTGGAGGACTGCTACATCTACGTGGATGGACAGATGTGCGCCCGAAACGGCGAACCCATCACCACAGATTCCGAGGGTAAATTCACCGTGAGCGTACCCATTGGTGACCACTACATCCAGATTGTGAAGAACGGACACACCTTCACCTCCGAGGGCCGCTATCCTGCCGACCCCAACGACCTGGGCCCGACTCACACTTTCGACCAGAAGATCACGGGTCTGGAATTCACCGACGAGACGCTGGTCAACTTCACCGGCCGCGTCGTGGGTGGCAGCATCGAGGGTGATAAGCCTGTGGGCTTCGGCCTTAGCCAGAACAACATCGGTGTGGTGGAACTGACCCTCTCGCCGCAGAATGAGCTTTACCGCATGAACGTGGTGAAGAACGTGACGGAAACCAGCAGCAGCCTCGACACTAATACCGAGCAGCTGCCTGTCGCCTCCGCCACCGAGTCCATCAACAGTACCTCCTACCGCGGCGCCACAGCTGACTTCTGCAAGAAGATATTCATCCGCACCGACCCCGCCACCGGCGAGTTCTCGGCCATGCTGCCCCCGCTACAGTACAAGGTGGAAAGCATGAAGGTGGTGAAGAACAACCAGGATGTGGGCGATGCCACTACAATTGACCTGACGAACTCGCAGCGGACACAGACGGACTCCGTACGCACCGAGACCGGCGAGTTGCTGGAATATGAATACAACACCATGCTGCGGCAGGTGTATCACAGCACCCCGTCGTTCTCTGTGACCCAGCGGGGCAGCGAGGACGGCCACTTCGGCATAGAGAAGTACAAGATAACCGATAACTTGGGCGACATTGAAATCAACGACCTCTACTCGGTCGATGCCACGACAGGCGACATTACCTATAATTATGGTGGTGCCGTGTTCGTGAAGGACGACCCCTACACCTTCCTGCTGAGCGGCTACGAGGAATACACCAACAGCGACGCGGAAACACCTGTCACTTCGCGTGTGCCATTGTCGGGCATCGTGGTGACCATCAACAACACCCTGTCCGACGGGCAGAGCGTCTATGCAGAAGGCGGTGAGGTCGATGGCAAGACGGTGAAGGCTGGCGAGGTCGTAGAGCTGCAGAGCAACCAGATGGCGCTCAACGACGAGGGCTGCGGCACCTACACATGGTGTGCCGGTCTGCCTAACATCTCCGAACCCTACACCCGCACCATCAGCATGAGCTACGACATCGACGGACGTACCTACCAGTGGAGCGACAACGGCATGACGGGCGTCATCCTGGGCGAAATGCCCACAGGCAACAACTTCGTGACAGCCGGTCCCGACCAGTTGCTGATGATTCTGCGCGATCCTCCAGGCTCGGAGTCGTCGGCAGAGTGGAGCACAGGCTCATCGACCACCACATCGACTACGAAGGGAAACACCTTCTCCGAAAGTTTCCAGGCCACCAACACCTTCAAGTTCGGTTACAAGGAAGGAATCATCACGGGCACACCTGCCGTCGGTACCATCACGTCGGTGGATTCCGACAACGACCTGACGACGGGCGTGGTTCAGGAATCGGAGGGTGAGAACTCACACTCCAACAGTATCACCACCAGCGTCACAACCGCCGTGGCCACCAAGGGCATGGGCGACGTGTTCATCGGCAACGCCACCAATATCATCTTCGGCAAGGCCCGCATGTTGAACTTCAAGCGCACGAGCGGCGACAATGTGGAACTGGGTCTGAATGACATCATGACCACCGGATTGCGCTTCGGAACAGCGTTCAACTACTCGCTGACCTACATCGAGGAAACGCTTCTGCCCAACTGGGAGAAGATGCGCAACCAGTTCCTCACCCATGTGGAGAGCCAGGCAGACATTGACGGCTATGTGAACAACAGTGACCATTCTGTCTATCTGACCACACTGACGAAGGATGATGAGGACTTCGGAAAGACGGGCACCTATACGCAGTTTGCTCCAGCGAATATGAGGGCTGATGAAGTGGCCGTCGATTCCGTGCGCTGGGTGAATACCCAAATTGACAACTGGATTAAGTACCTCGCCTTCAACGAGGAGGAAAAGGTATTGGCCTTCGAGAACCGGGGCGACAACGTGGAGAACTACTCCTTCGATTCGGGAGCCGACGTGAACTGGTCCGTCGAAACCGAAACCAGTCATGTCAGTTCGTGGGAGTGGACCGTATCGGCAGGTGCCATCGTCGGCGACAACTTCGGCTTCGAGGTCAAGGGCTTGGGCTTCGAAATCAATATCGAGGCACAGGCCATGGGCGGACGCCATGAGGCGACCGAGACGGAGGTCACCAACACCAGCTCCTTCAGCTATACGCTCTCCGAGGATGGTGATTACGACGCGCTCTCGGTGGATGTCTATCACTATGGCGCCTTCAGCCCCATCTTCCGCACTCGCGGCGGACAGACCAGCAATCCCTATGAGGGTGAGGTGCGCACTACCTATTATGAAGATGAGAATGGCAAACACCCTGTCATCATGGAGGCCACGATGCAGATTGAGGTGCCTCAGATAGACGTGGATGTGCCAGTGGTGAGCGACATCCCCAGCGGCACGGCAGCCAACTATGTGCTGAAGCTGGGTAATGCCTCCGAGATAGGTGCCGACGTGGCTTATCGTATCATGGTGCTCGATGAGACGAACGCAAACGGTGCACAGCTGACGATGGACGGTATGCCACTGACGGAGGAGGGACGCCTCATCAAGGTGCCGGGCAACCAGACGCTGACCAAGGCCCTGCAGCTGCGCCAGACCGATACCGGCGTGCTCGACTACGAGAACATCGGCATCGTGTTTGCCAGCAGTAGCGAACCAGAGGAGATAGCCGACACCGTATATATCACGGCATACTTCACTCCGTCATCGTCGAGTGTCGATTTGGCTTTGAGCAACAGCATCATGAACACACAGACAGGCACTGACCTGAAACTGACGTTCAAAAACTTCGACCGCAACTACAAGAACTTGAAAGCCTTCCGCCTGCAGTACAAGAAGCAGGGCAGCACCGACTGGACACTGTTGCATGAATATGTGCTGAATCAAACGCAGGTGACAGAAAACAACGAGCTGCTGCCAGAAGGCGCCAACATCGACTATATGCTACCGATGGATCAGTTTACGGACGGCGACTACCTGTTCCGTGTGCTTTCCGTGGCCACATACGGCACCGGTGAGGTCTATCGCTCAAGCGAGGAACTCAGTCTGGTGAAGGATATGCAGCGTCCGCGTCCACTCGGCCAGCCTGAGCCTGCCGATGGCATCCTCTCCGTGGGAGACGAACTGAGTGTGACCTTCAACGAGACCATCCTGAAAGGTGAGCTGACACAGGCTGCCAACTTCAAGGTGACGGGTGTGCTGAACGGTGCCGAGGTGGCTCATGAGACCGCCTTGAGCATGCAGGACACCGAAGCCACCGCCCAGACCGAAGCCAACATCCTGCTGGCTGGCAAGGACTTCAGCATCGACACATGGTTGAACCTCAACGGCGGCGAGGGCACTCTGTTCAGTCACGGTACGGCTGGCGAGAAATTGAACGTGGGCACGGATGCGCAGAACCATCTGGTGGTGAACATCGGCTCAGAAACCTACACCTCTGACAATGCCATACCTACAGGCGCATGGGTGTTCCTGACCCTGAGCCTTACACAGGATGGAAAACTCAGTGCCACCGTGGCCTCGGATGCCGCTGAAACCCAGCTCTTCAATGCACAGGATGCAGTGGCATATAAAGGCAACGGGCCACTGACCGTAGGTAAACATATAGAGGGTGCCATCCATGAACTGCTGCTATGGGACGAGGCTCACGACATGACCGAGGCTCTGCTGCAAAGAAGCCGCACGAAGAATCCTGCCACACGCCACCTGATTGGCTACTGGAAGATGGACGAGGGCGAAGGTACAACCATTCGCGACTATGCCCGCAACCGCCACATGACCATGAGCAACGAGACATGGTATATGAATAATGTGAACAAGGCCGTGACCCTCGATAACGGGAAATACCTGACCATGGATGCATCGGCACTGCCCGCCTACAGCGAAGATGACTACGCACTGGAATTCTGGATGCGCGGCGATACACAAGGTGCTGCCCAGCTCCTGCAGATGGGGCAGGTGGGCCTGTGGCTCGATGCCGACGGCGAACTACAACTCACCGGCAAGGGCGCTTATCTCGATGCAGAATCATCCCCGTCACTGGCTACAAACAGTGGAAAGCTGACGGACAATGCCTGGCACCACATCTCCCTGAACGTACTGCGCCAGGGAGCAGCCGCCGTCTATGTGGACGGGGTGCGCCGCCTGACCACCAATGCTGCCAACGTAGGTAGCATTGCCACCAACAACCTGTTGATGGGTGCTCACCGCAAGACACTCTCGGAGCATGGCGAGTACAGCTACGACCGTCCGTTCACAGGACAGATTGATGAGCTGCGCGTCTGGAACGCCACACTGAATGCCGACAAGTTGCTCTCGAACCGCAAGGTGCGCCT
>JAEEGG010018379.1_pt1 | contig 14229 bp, 12 predicted proteins | sample 9134161 | NCBI WGS metagenome assembly JAEEGG01 (sample SAMN16246543, study PRJNA631951) | gut metagenome | biome: gut microbiome; feature: rumen; material: CR-attached | host: Bos | place: Iran: Karaj | collected 2018-10
ATTAACGAATTGTCTCATAAATAGATAACGCCGTTTATTGTGCTTTATTGCATTATTTTAGAGCGTCAAGAATGGAATAATCGTACATTTGCAGCATAAAGAGCAATCTTATGAAACCCAGACTCGTCATCTTCGACCTCGACGGCACGCTGCTCGACACCATCGACGACCTCAAGGAGGCCGTCAACCACGCCATGAACTTGAGAGGCTTCCCGACTTTTACGCGCGACGAAGTCATGGCCATGGTCGGCCACGGCGCCCGCAACCTGATGCGACAGGCCTTGCCCGACGGCCATAAAGACAACGACATGGTGGATGCCGCCTACAACGACTTCAAGACTTACTACATTACCCATATCGATGTTCACACTAAACCCTTTCCTGGAATACAAGACCTTTTGGCCAAGCTGCACCAAGAAGGCATGATGCTTGCCGTCGCCTCCAACAAGTTCCAAGAAGGCACCGAGCACCTTATCAAGGAGTTCTTCCCTGAAATACCTTTTGTGGCGGTCCTGGGCGGTCGTCCTGACTTTCCTCTCAAGCCCGACCCTGAAATCGTCGGCGAGGTGCTTCGCAAGGCGGGCGTCGAAAAGAAGGATGCCGTCGTGGTCGGCGACTCCGACACCGACATGGAGACCGCTGCAAATGGTGGCATCATGGGCATTGCTGTCAATTGGGGGTATCGGAATATGAGAGAAGCGACCCTTCGACAAACTCAGGGGCCTCAACGCATGATAGTGGTAGAAAACACTGAAGAACTAAAACAAATAATCTTGTCATGACCGACCGCCTCACCCCAAAACAGCGCCATTACGTGATGTCGCGCATCCGCAGCAAAAACACCAAACCGGAACTTAAGGTCAGGCAATGGTTGTGGCAGCATGGCTACCGCTATCGCCTCAACGTGAAGAGCGTGCCGGGCAAGCCCGACATCGTCATGCGTCCTTACAGAACGGCCATCTTTGTGAATGGTTGTTTCTGGCATGGACATTTTGTTCTGTTAGGAGTTAGAAGTGGAGAGTTAGGAGTAGACGCTTTGCGTCATTGCGAGGCATCATTCCGTGAAAACGGAAGAAGCAATCCAGATAATACATTGATAATAGAGAATTCTAATTGTTGCAAGATCCCACAATCGAATCGCGATTATTGGGTGAACAAAATCAGAAGGAACCAAGAACGCGACCAAAGAAATTACCAAATACTCCACGACAACGGTTGGCAAGTCATTGTGGTGTGGGAGTGCCAACTGACGCCGCAATTGATTGAAGAAACTATGCTCCGGGTAGAGTTGCTGCTCAACGAGCATTTCCTGGCTTTGCACCAACCGAAGGCGGTGCCATACGAATACCAAGAGACACCTGCGGCCATCGCTGCGGAGGAAGAATGTTATGGAAAGAGGTGAGAATTCAAATATCTTTCTATCTTTGCAGCCTAAACCAATCAAAACACATTAAAAATGAAAAAGATTATTACCGCGATTGTGATGCTTTTGTTTGCCGGGATGGCAGCAACGGCTCAAGAAACCTCTTATAATAAAACCGACTTCGTCCCTGGCGACGAAATCATCTTCGACGACAACTTTGAAGGGGAGAAGTTGGGCGAGTTCCCGCTGAGATGGGATTTGCTGGACGGCTATGCGGAGACAGCACAGCAGCAGGGACGCAATGTGATTGCCTTCACGGACAACGGGCTGGGACAGGTGATGCCGCTGATGAAAGAGAAATGGGATTGGCTGCCGGAGGTGTTCACGGTGGAGTTCGACCTCTACGTGGCTCCGATGAATACGGGGGACGAGGAAGAGACATCTCTTGAGATGAGCATTTATTTCGGCGACCGCGGTGACGACAGCTACTACAATGCGTCGAGTTATGTGCGCTTCTGGTACAGGGAAGACGGGTCGTGCAACTTGACGTGGAACCTGCTGAAACCAGACGGGAGCGACCAATCAAGTGGAGAGAAAATGCTGGGATTGAGCCCAGGCAACAGCGATTACCTGGAGAAGGACAACCCTGTGGTTGCCGGGGAGTGGAACCACTTTGCTTTCTCGTTCAACCAGCGGGCATTCAAGGGCTATGTGAACGGCGTGCGCATGATTAACGTGCCGGTCATGAAGGCTCCAGGGTACCTCTTCTTCGCCAGCGGAGCGTTCTATCGCTACACAGGATTGAGCAATGTGCACATCGCCCAAGGTGCCGTGCCGCTCTATGACCGACTCACCACTGACGGCAAGATTGTGACTTACGCCATCACCTTCGAGACTGGCAAGGCCGACCTGAAGCCGGAATCCATTATCGAAATCAACCGTGTAGCCCAATTGATGCAAGAGCATCCCGAACTTGAGTTTGAGGTGCAAGGACATTGCGACAACACCGGTACCGATGCTGTGAACGACCCACTGAGCCAACAGAGAGCCGAGACTATTGTGAACGCCCTCGTGAAGCAAGGTATCGCGCAATCACGCCTCACACCCGTGGGCAAGGGTTCACACTCGCCCATTGCTTCTAACGATACAGCAGAAGGGCGTGCCAAGAACCGTCGTGTGGAGTTCGTGAAGAAATAAACCTTCAAATCAACATCCGCGTCTTCTTCCTATACTCAGCGTAACCCGGCTTGTTTTGGAGCTGGCGTCGTTCCATCATGGGAATGCTGATGAACAGGAAGAGTGCTGTCATGGCGATAGGGGCGATGATCAACCAATCAAAACCATAGATTGAAGCATACATCGTCCAAACGCCCCACCACATCGAGATTTCACCGAGGTAGTTGGGGTGACGACCGTGTTTCCAAAAACCCACATTACAATATTGACCGGGGTGTTCTTCGCGAAAACGATGGATCTGGGTGTCGGCAACCAACTGCAAAGTGGCGGCTGAAATGCATAATGCAAAACCAAGCCAAGTCAACATGTTGGCTGATGCTGTCGACTCAAACAAACCGAATCCAGGAAGCATGGCTGCGAACACTAGTACTGTCGGCATCATGTTCAAGCCGAAGAAATTGATGATTTGGAAAACGAAGGGCGACTGCGTTTCGCGATAGCGGGTGTAGCGCCAATCTTCATAGGCGAGACCCTTGAAGGTAAAGGCCCAATTGCTCGTCAAACGGATGCCCCAATACCACACAGCGAGGAGCAGCAGGACGATTGGCAAAGTGAATGCCGACTTGTAAACCACCCAAGCGGTGAACATAATAGGAGGCGCCACGCTCCAATAGGGGTCGTAAACCGACACATTTTTGTAGAAAAGGCCAAATCCCCACACGACGACCGTAGCCACCACATCGGCCAAAAACAAGGCCAACAATTCGTGTAGACCCTTGTTTAGCATCATGAAAACAAAATAGCCTAATAAAATGGCTATCAGATATATAATTCCAATGATGACGATACTAACTGTTTTGGTTTGATTCCTCATTTTCCAATCATTTCAAAATAAACTCCAATGTGCCTCCCGACATGATTTGTTGGTGGGTTATGGTATAATCCTTAATCGGCGCACCGTTCAGCTTCACGCTCTTTACATGGATGCGTTCGGGTGTCTTGTTCTTGGCGGTGATGACGAAATCTTTGCCATTCTCAAGATGCAAAGTTGCTTTGGTGAACAATGGCGTGCCAATGACGTATTCTGCCGAACCCGCATGGAACGGATAGAAACCGAGACTTGAGAATATATACCAAGCCGACATCTGGCCACAGTCGTCGTTGCCAGCATAACCGCAAGGCGTGGCACGATAGAACTCACTCCTCACCTGCTCCACCAACTCCTGCGTGCGCTCAGGCTTGCCCGCAAAGTTGTAGAGATAAACAGTGTGGTGGCTCGGCTCGTTGCCATGAGCGTACTGACCTATGAAGCCGCTGGCATTGCCATTGACTTCGCCACTAGTGGCAGTGAGGCTGAAATTCTCGTCGAGTTTCTTCAAGAAGCCTTTCTTGCCACCGAAGAGGTCGATTAGGCCTTGCGGGTCTTGTGGCACAAACCACATATACTGCCAAGCATTGCCTTCCACGAAGCAAGGTTGCTCATACGAAAGCGGATCGAAGCCTTCCATCCAATTGCCCTTCTCATCTTTCGGACGGAAAAAGCCCATTTCAGGGTCGAAGAGGTTTTTGTAGAACATACTGCGACGATAGAAACGCTCGTAGTCATCCATTTTCCCGAGTTTCTTTGCCACCAATGCCACGCAGGCGTCGTCGAAAGCCTGCTCCATGGTGATGCTCACGCTCTCGTCCTGAAGAGTCTGCGGCAGGTAACCGTATTGCTCCCAAATCTCAAACGGTGAATTGAAGTGGCTCCGCGTGCTACTCTCGACCATGGCTTGATACGTAGCTTCCACATCGATGCCTGGAATCTCGGCCATGATAGCATCGGCGAGCACGGGGATGGCGTGGTTGCCAATCATGCAGTAGTTGTCCTGTCCCCAAAGGTCCCAAATGGGCAGGTAGCCGTAGGTTTGGTGATGCAACACCATATCTCTCACAAACTGCGCAGCAATATCTGGCGCGATGAGTGTGTAGAGTGGATGAGCAGCACGAAAAGTGTCCCAAAGGCTGAACGTGCTGTGGTAGACTTGCCCCTTCGGCATTTGCTTGATTTCAAAATTGGTGGTCATATAGCGTCCATCCACATCGCTCATGGTGTTGGGTTGCATCAGAACGTGGTAAAGACCTGTATAGAAAATGGTCTTTTGCTCGTCAGTGCCTTCTATGTCGATGCGACTGAGTTCATGTTGCCACGTGTCGTGGGCAGTTTTGACATAACCGTCAAAATCCCAACTTTGGGCTTCCGCCAGCATGTTTTTCCTTGCGCCTTCGCTATCCACAGGCGAGATGGCGACTTTCACGATCAATTCGTTGCCGTCTTTTGGGGCGAAACTCAAGGCCGCCCTCAGTGTTCTGCCATTCACCACATCGCTGTTGCCGACATTCAACTCGCCGTTCATCAGCAAGCGCTGGCTGAAAGGTTTGGAAAACTCGGCGCGGAAATACACCTTGCGCATCTTGGCCCAACCCGTGACGACGCGATAGCCTTCAATGGTGTGGTCATCGACGATGCGGATTTGACTCTGGATGATGTCGTAGGTGCGTCGTTTGGAATAATATGCTTCGCCACGGAAGGTGCCACGATCAAGATCGAGCACCACGGTCTGAGGTTGTCCCTCGGGGAAAGTATAACGATGGATGCCCGTGCGCGTGGTGGCCGAGAGCTCCACATTCACGCCACTCTCCTGCAACAGCACCTGATAATAACCCGGACGAGCAGACTCTTTGTCATGGCTATAATGCTGTCCGAAGTCAGCGGCCTTCAACTGCTCAGGCGTCACCGCATTACACAAGGGCATAAGACTCACATCGATGAGGTCGGTGCAGCCCGTGCCACTAAGGTGGGTGTGGGTGAAACCATAAATCACATCTTTGTTATAGTCATATCCCGAGCAAGGGTCCCAAGTGACCATCTGCTCTGTCTCGGGACTTAGTTGCACCATGCCTTGCGGCATCGTGGCACCAGGGAAAGTGCTGCCGCTGAGGGCACCTGTCTCGTCGGTCTGTGTGCCGATGAATGGGTTCACGTATTGGGTGTAGTCGTTGGCGCTTTGGGCGCAAAGGAAGATGGGCAACAACAGAAATGCTGCCAAAAAAGCCTTGTTCTTGATCATGTTTGTTATTCCTTCACCAACTTGACAATGCTTGTGCCTGCCTCACTGGAGATGCGGGCCATATAGACGCCTTTTGCACAACCACTTAGGTCCACTTCGGCGCGACCTTCCTTCATGATAACAGAGGCGACCTTCCTGCCAAACAGATCCATGACAGTGACTTCGCCATCGGCACCATTGGTCGCAATCGTAACATGACCCGAAGTGGGATTGGGACTGACACTCACGGCAAGGGAAGTGACCTCTTCTACGCCATCATCGATATAATTGCCCACCCTCACATCATCGACATAAACACCGTCCGCCTCATTCGATTTAGCCTTGAAAGCGATGAGATAAGCATCCGAAGCTTCGGGCAATTCAAAGGTAATCTCCTCCCAGTCCTCGCAGGCGTATGTGAATTCGCCAAGGAGACGCCAATAATCGTCGATGGAAGGAGCGTACCAAACCGATAGTTCATCCACAAATTGTCCCAAAGAACGCTGCCTATGCTTGAAAGTGAGCATCGGCTGGGTGACGGCAGTGATGTCAAGTGGAACCGACACGAGCATAGCCTCTTCACCTAACCAGATGAAGAATGCCGTGTTGTTGGGAATGAGGTATCCAGGGTCAACTACCCAATCATCCTCACCTGAGATGATCTCGCTCCTCCAGCACACAAATTCCTCCGAGGCCTCAAAGTCGTCGAAATAGGGTTCATCGTCGGTGACTACAAACACATCACACATTGTCGTGAACGACGCAGGCTGCGACCACTCCGACTCCAAGCCACCGCCACATAGGGCTTTGACACGGAAGGTATAATCCGTATTTGGCTCCAGTCGTTCCATCAAATAGGGTTGCGAGGTCACGGTAGTTTGGTGTCCGTTTATGTCAATCATCCACCTCTCTTCACTACCTGCTTCCGACCATCCCAAGAGGGCCGAGTTGGTACTTATTTCAGTGGCTGTCAGACCCGCAGGACGAGCACAACCTCCGGCTGAGGCAATCTCAATATCATCGACGAAGATGTAGTAACCTCCATTGCAGTGACCCAAGAATGAAACTTGGAAGGTCGAGCTCAAGTCTTCTATCGTAAATGAGGCGTCATAAGTATTCGACCAGTCGCTGATGCTATAGTTGGCAAGCTGATGCCAACTGTCGGAGGGCGAGGTGCGATAACTCACCGTGAGCTCGTCGTAGGGAGGATACAAAGCCATCATTGAGTATGCGAAGCTGAAGGTAGCGCTGTTACTGCCCGTCAGATCAAAGGTGGGCGACACCAGTCGGGCCTCTTGACCCTCACTGGCATTTTGGAAGGCCACCACATTGGAGCCTGTACCTTGCATCACCGCCCAAGTGGCCGAACTCGTCGTCTCCACCGTCCAGCATTCCATCTCTCCCGATTGAAAGTCTTCGATGTAGGACTGTCCTGGGGGAATGGGAATCGTGCATTGTGCAACCGCAGCAGCCACACTGAAGAAGATAACCGCTGTTGTGGCAAAAAGTGCTTTTGTAAAGTAATGTCTGTTTTTCATGGTGTTTTTATTTTTGATATTGAATGATTTACACGACAAAGATAATAAACTTTGCAGAAGTGTTTCATTGAGCCGACAACTTATTATCGTCTCCCAAAGTAATACTGTCCCTTCCCTACCGTAGCATTGCCGTATTGGATGGCATTGACAGGACAATGGTGGTAGCAGCCCATACACATCGTGCAGTTGCCGTTCCATTTAGGAAGACCATCTTCCAAAGTGACATTCTTTAACGGACAGGCTTCCACGCACTTGCCGCAGTGAATGCAGGCTTCCGTGACGCGGTATTTCTTGTCATTGGTGGCCATCTTGCTGAAGCTGGGGTTAATCAAGCGGCTCTTGAACCAAGCCGCGCCACCTTTTGTCATTTTGGAAAAACTTTCCTTGTTTTGCAGACGCAGAATACAATCGTTCATAAGCTTATCGGCGGCGACAATCTTTCTTTGGGCGTTTTCGTCGGTGTCGAGCTTGAAGCCCGGCATGCCGATATAGGTCTCGGGCATCTGCACGCTGAAGCAGGCGTTAAGAGTCCTGCCCTTTTGCTCCAAGGCCTTACGGAAGATGTCCTCGGCGAGACCACATTCATCGCCACAGGTGCAGGCAAAATATACATATCTTTTAGACGGCCCTTCGACAGGCTCAGGGACCTTAACTGTCACTTTCTTTACGAAGTCCATCACCAGTTTCGGAGGTCCCCAGGCATAGATGGGAAACACGAAGCCGAGGCGTTCGCCTTCGGCCAATTCGTATTCATAACGGCCTTCACGAGCCGCTTCAGGAATGAAAACCAATGTGTCGTTGAGACCAACAGCTAAGGTCTCGGCCACATGGCGACTATTGCCGCAACCAGAAAAAAAGAAGATCATAAGTTCTTGTGTTTGATGCTGCAAAGATAAGTAGAATATCGTACTTTTGCAAACCGAAAAACAGATGCCTCATGCGTAAGGAATCCCTCAACCGTTCCATCCTAAAACTCGCCATTCCCAACATCATCAGCAACATCACAGTGCCACTGCTGGGTTTCGTCGACATGATGCTGATGGGCCATCAGGACAGCATCGCCTACATCGGGGCCATCGGTTTGGGTGGCACCATCTTCAGCGTGATGTATTCCATCTTCAGTTTCATGCGGGCGGGCACTACGGGGTTCACGGCACAGGCGTACGGAGCCAACGACCGTGCCGAGATGGCCTATTCGCTCTATCGGTCACTTTGCATCGCACTAATTGCCACAGTTCTAGTACTATCGATGCAAGACCCAGTGGAATGGCTCAGCATGAAACTGCTGCACGGCAGCGAGGAGGTGTTGGCCTATACCGCAACATATTTCCAAGTACGCATTTGGGCGGCACCGGCGGTGCTCTGCCTCTATGCCTTCAATGGCTGGTACATCGGGATGCAAAACACCACCATCCCCATGATCATCGCCATCCTGACCAATGTGGTGAACATCATTTTGAGCATCGTCTTCGTCAACTTCATGGGCATGGGCGTCACGGGCGTGGCCTTGGGCACCGTCATCGCACAGTATTGCGGCCTGCTGACGGCTGTCATCTTCCTTTTCACCAAGTTCCGCTACTATCTCGTTCCCATCCGACGCGTAGTTCTGTTGCAAGCCGACAAGCTGAAACGTTTCTTCAAGGTGAATGCCGACTTCATGATTCGCAGCATCCTTTTAGTATTAAGCATCGCCTTCTTCAACAACCAGTCGGCCAAACTCGGCGACGACATGCTGGCCGTCAACATGATCCTGATGCAGTTCTTCTACATCTTCTCTTACTTCACCGACGGCTTTGCCTATGCGGGCGAAGCCTTGGTGGGGCGTTTCACAGGTGCACACGACGGCAAGCAGCTCCGCCAGACCGTCAAACTGTTGTTTCTTTGGGGCATCTTCATCGCCTTGCCTTTCACGGTGCTCTATGCGCTCTTCCCCAACTGGTTCATCGGTCTCGTTTCCGACCAACCCGGTATCATCCCCATGGCCCAGCCATACCATATCTACCTGGCCGCCATCCCGCTCATCACCTTCACCGCTTTTCTTTGGGACGGCGTCTACATCGGCGCCACGGCGGCGCATGCCATCCGCAACACCATGCTCATCTCGGCCGTCGGCGTGTTCCTGCCCGCCACCTTGCTATTAATGTCCCATTTCGGCAACCATGGTCTTTGGATAGCCTTCTTGTTGTTTATGGTTGCCCGAGGCCTTTCCATGACTTTGATGGCAAAAAAGGCAGTGTTTAGTGCAAAATAAATCCTTATTTTTGCCAAAATTTTTACTTATGGAAGAGATCTTAACATTCCTCGACGACGTCCTCCACAACAACAACCGCCCTTGGTTTCAGGAACACAAGAAACAATACCAAACGGCGCAGGCCAACTTCAACGCCTTGGCCGAGCAAATCATCTCCGGCGTGCAGAAGTTCGACGACAACTGCAAGGGCCTGACCCTAAAGGACTGCACCTATCGTTTCTACCGCGACACGCGTTTCTCGCCCGACAAACGGCCCTACAAGACCCACTTCGGTGTGTTCGTATGCCCCGAAGGCAAGAAGTCGATGCTTAGCGGCTACTACTTCCATGTGGAAGCCAAGGAGTCGGAATACCTTGGCCACAACATGCTCTGCACGGGGATGTACATGCCCGACACGGCCATGCTGAAGACCATCCGCGACGAGATCCTCTTCAACGGCGAGCCTTTGGTGGAGGCCATCGCCAAAGCCAAAGGTTTTGACTTGGACACCAGCCACGCCATGAAACGTGTGCCCAATGGCTATCCCAAAGACCATCCGCAAGCCGAGCTCTTTAAGCAACGCGACTGGCTCGTGGTGCAAGACCTCCCCGACAAGCGTCTCTCCGATCCGCACCTCGTCGACTGGGTGCTGAGTGAGTTCGAGAAGACGAAAGACTTCTGCCAATGGCTGAATAAGACCGTTCGGGGTGAATAAAAACAGTAGAGACGGTGCATGCACCGTCTCTACAAACAAAAATCCATATTTCTGTAATTCTTACGCCAGTTCAAACTGTTCCAAGAACTTCATGTCATTCTCGAAGAACAGGCGCAGGTCGTTGATACCGTATTTCAGCATGGCGATGCGCTCCACACCCATGCCGAAGGCGAAGCCGGTGTATTTTTCCGGGTCAATGCCACTGGCGATAAGGATGTTGGGGTCGCACATGCCACAGCCCAGGATCTCAACCCAACCCGTGTGCTTGCAGATGTTGCAACCCTTGCCGCCACAGATGTTGCACGAGATATCCATCTCAGCCGAGGTCTCGGTGAAGGGGAAATACGACGGACGGAAACGCACCTGAGTGCCCTCGCCAAAGAATTCCTGTACAAAGTGGTACAAGGTCTGCTTCAGATCGGCAAAGGAGACATTCTCGTCGATGTAGAGGCCCTCAATCTGATGGAAGATGCAGTGGGCACGGGCCGAGATGGCCTCATTGCGGAACACACGGCCAGGGGCAATGATGCGGATGGGCGGCTGGTGGGTCTCCATCACGCGAACCTGCACACTCGAGGTATGGGTGCGCAGCAACACATCCGAGGCCTTGTTGACATTGGGCTCCTTGCTGATGAAGAAGGTGTCCTGCATGTCGCGTGCGGGATGGTCGAGCGGGAAGTTCAAAGCCGAGAACACATGGTAGTCGTCCTCAATCTCGGGACCTTCAGCGATGGTGAAGCCGAGGTGCGAGAAGATCTCGTTGATGTCGCGGCGAACGATGGACAACGGGTGACGGGAACCCTTCATGTCAGCGGCAGGCATGCTCATGTCGAAACCAGCGTCGTTGCTGTGCTGGCTCTCAAACTTCTGCAACTGCTCATCAACTTTTTCTTGAACCGTATTCTTCAGTTCGTTGAGTTTCATGCCCATCTCCTTGCGGAGTTCGGGGGCCACATTCTTGAAGTCGGCAAACAAGGCAGGGATGATGCCTTTCTTACTCAAATAAGTGATGCGGAATTCCTCCAAAGCCTCTTTGCTCTCGGCCTGGAAACCACGCACCTGGGATAGTATCTCTTCGATTCTTTCTTTCATTGTTGTATCAGCTATAAGCTGTAAACCGTAAGCCATAAACAGCAGCAAATCAAATGCTGACTGCTTTTGGCTTATGGCTTACGACTTTATTTTTCAATCGTAACGGAAATGATCGTGACAGCCTTGACAGGCACGTCCCCGCGACCGGTCTCGACAGCAGCGATTTTGTCAACCACCTCAAGACCCTCGATGACCTCACCAAATACGGTGTACTCTCCATCTAAGTGCGGGGTGCCTCCCACGGTTTTGTAGGCCTGACGCTGGCGTGCACTGAACACTTTACCCATGCGACCTTCAAACATGTCCAAAGTGCGGTCATCATACACCTTGCCTTGCACAATATAGAACTGCGAACCGCTAGAAGCCTTTTGAGGGTTCACTTGGTCAGCCTGGCGCGCTGCAGCCAGTGCGCCTTTCTTGTGGAAGTGGTTGTCCTTGATTTCGGCAGGGACTCTATAACCTGGGTCGAGACGACCGTCTTTGTTTTGTCCACCTTGAATCATAAACTCCTTGATGACGCGATGGAACGGCGAACCGTTATACCAACCCTCGTTCACAAGTTTGATGAAATTGTCACGATGGTTAGGAGTGTCGTTATACAATTTGGCTTTGATGGTGCCCATACTGGTCTTGATGACTACGACCGTTTCTTTCTCTGTAGCTTTCTGTGCTTGGCAGGTCAAACCGACCAAGACCAAAGCAGCGATAATCAGTTTTTTCATTTTTATAGTTATTTTATTCTTTTACAATTGAATAGGTTACCTCAAGTCGCATCTTCTCGCCTTCGGTGGTTTCGGGACCACCCACAACCATACGTTGTGCGTTGAAGGAAGCACCGTTGATGCCAAAACTGAGTCCGTTATTGTCTTTCTTTCCCAAAATGACGCTTTGGAGGTATTCTGATACACGGAAAACAACACACTTTCGACTTGCATTGTAGGAACCACCGAAATAGCTATTGCCTTCATAATAGTCTGGCAAAAGGTAAGTGGTGCTATCGGCGTTGAAACCCACCAGCAAGAAGTTCTTCGGGGCGGCATATACAGAGTCGAGCGTGTTTGTCGCAACAGGCAAGACGAGTTTGGCCTCGTTGACCACCAGATGACATCCCTCAAGAGTGTCCGCCCAATGACTGAGGTTAGGAAACTTAATGAAAGTCCTCACGCCGCCCATGGTCTGCAAATAGACTTGTTGCTGTCCCAGGACCGTCTGGCCATCAAGCACCTGACTTGTGAAGTCGGCATTGCCTTGTGTATAGTCGTGATCAATATGGTTGAAATAGACATCCGACGAGGTCACATAGTAGTTATAGCGCATGGACTTGTCGGGTGTGGAGGCGTCGTGGTAATATAACTGTAACAGTGTGTACTCATTGTTGGTCAAGTTAATGTAGCTAATGGAACCATTTTGGTCCACAGGACTGCAAGTCACATAGAGACCAGGGAACTGAGCCTTAAAAAGGTCGGGCAGTGAAAACACAGTCGTGTCAAGCGTCAAGAGTTGGTTGCCCAACTCTTGGCTCAATGGGATACGCAGGATAGGTTGAGCCAAGGTGTCGGTGCCTATGACATTGACCTTGGTACGAGGGTGCGGACGGAACTGATAGCCGTTGGCGTGGTCTATCGCATGAGTGGCCACAACGCTATGGTTATAGTAACTCTCAGAAGACGAGAGCGAGTCTGCCAACTCGTAGACATGAACGGTCTGAAGCGCCGAAGTGTCGCCATAGCAACCTGTAAGGCTGAGTTGCAGCACGAGGGAGTCCAATACAGGATTAGCGCCAAACGACTGACCTGCTACCGAAAAGCGGAACTGCGTGAAGAAACCCGCCTCTGAGTTGCCGAAAATAGGGTCTTTCATTGCACCTAACAAAGCGACGCTTGGTTTGGTCGTGTTGACCGAATCAAGATACGAGTGGCAAATGATGGCCACGGTGTCCGTATGGTAGATATCAATGTATTCGCTCTCTCCAATGAGGTTGTTGCCGATGGTGTTGGGCGACTTCTTGCACGATGCGAAAGCCAATAACAAAGTGCCAATCATTAAGGCCATACAAGTCAAAGCCGTTGAATGACGTGTTTTCATCAGAATCAAAATGTTTTGTTCGGTGACTGATAACTCAAAAAAGCCTTTCTTATTGTTTTTCGAGGATGGAATCATAGAACTCGTTGCAGGCCTGCGCATAGTGCACCTGGTCTTGATACGAGAGGAAAGGTTTCTTGGAAGCGACCAAATACTCCTCGATTTCAGGGTTAAGACGGTTGGTGCTCACCACGATGCCGTCGGAATAGTCGATGGCAGCCTTCATCAGGTTGACGTAATTGGCCTCCTTGAAATACTTGAGGTCTTTGGCGTTCATGCCCGGCAGCTTCATCTTCTTTTCGAAACCGGCCTTAAAGCTCTCTTCGAATTCGTCGTCATAAATGGAGTAGATGATCTTCGATTCGTTGAAGAGCGGGTTGTCGCGCACGTTCATGGCGCGTTTGATGTAAACCGGCATCAAAGCAGAGATCCAGCCGTGACAATGGATGATATCAGGCGACCAGTTGAGTTTCTTTACCGTCTCGATGACGCCACGGGTAAAGAACACACAGCGACTGTCGTTGTCTTCACAAAAAGCACCATTCTCGTCATACATCAGGTATTTCTTCTTCGTAAAGAAGTCATCGTTGTCGATGAAATAAATCTGCATCCTCGCCTTTTGGATGGAAGCCACCTTGATAATCAAAGGATGGTCGGTGTCATTGATGATGAGGTTCATGCCCGAGAGGCGAATCACCTCGTGGAGTTGGTTCCTCCTTTCGTTGATGACGCCATAACGAGGCATGAAGATGCGGATCTCTTTACCGCTTTCTTGAGTGGCCTGAGGCAGGTAACGCCCGACGAGACTCATCGGGGTTTCCGGCAAGTAGGGGGCGATTTCCTGATGGACGAATAGTACTCTTGTCTTGCTTGTCATGGGCTGTTTGTCTTGCTTAGAAACTACAAAATTACGCATTTTTTTTGAAATAACGCAAGAAAAA
>JAEEGG010018380.1_pt1 | contig 14227 bp, 15 predicted proteins | sample 9134161 | NCBI WGS metagenome assembly JAEEGG01 (sample SAMN16246543, study PRJNA631951) | gut metagenome | biome: gut microbiome; feature: rumen; material: CR-attached | host: Bos | place: Iran: Karaj | collected 2018-10
AAGGCAGCACCGACAATAACGTGATGTTCAGGGCCGTGTATATGACAGAACGGCAAGGCCATCATCTGCTTGATGATATGGACAGGGTCTTTTGAAGTCTCTTTGAGACAAAGGCCAGCAATGGTGTCAAGTCCTGCCGTATGGCAGTCGTTGCAGACATAATGGCCTTTAACGCATCGAGTCTTGCTATTCTCTTTTTTATGGCAGATGGCACACTCCATCAGTTCATCGACTTCCAGATATTCCAACTGCGCCTTACATATCAAACATTCCTCTTTCATGAATTCCTATTGGTGTTATTTATTGAGTGTCTTTTTTGTCAATTACCCATTGGTACTTTTGGGGCCACTTTGGGGCCGCTTTGGGGGCCAACTTTGGGGGCACTTTTGGGGGCACCTTTGGGGGCAGTGCCCAATTTATCATTTAGCATAATATCCTCCAGTTTTCTTTGAATCCCTGTGTTCAATCAATCCCTTTTTCATAAGTATGGCAATATGTCGGTCGATCGTGGGAATGCTCTTCCCTGAAATATCAGAAATGTCTTTACGTTGGATACCCGGATTTGAACGAACAATGGTATATGTAGCCATCAAACCACCATTTAACCTATCATTTAACCCATCATTTAACCTATCATTTGCATCGCCATTCGTCTTGTTGGGTATTGGGAGCACCAATGCGACCTCATCTACTTCCAGGCGGTTTTTCAATTCCGGTTCGCCCCAACCGGCCTGTTTCCAAGCATTGAGTATCATGGGAAAGCCTGAACCGAGGTTCTCAGTATGTTTCGAATTTGCTGAATATAACGGAATGTAAAAAGTTGATTTGCATAAGTAACGAGTTTTATTAAACATTATTTTTTACTAATTTAATCGTACGTAAATCAGGGCGTTTAAGTCCATTGCTCAGTGTGTTGAGTTGGGTATTAGCATGGCTTTTTGCTTGGCTTCGGCTTTAGTCGAAGCATTAAGCAGAACATGCTCTTGCCACTTGAATTGGTTATATTTGTATATGTTGACGATGATTGTGTACATGGTTTTTAATTTATTCCAAAGAAGTCGCTCAATGGACGAATCTTTGCACGATATGTATTGATTTTTTGTTTCAAATTGGGTTGTTTAGGCATTTCTATTTCTTTAGAGTTGTCAAAATGCAATACCACGTAATATGGCGCGTGTTCGGGGTGAAAGCCATACTCTTCAAGCGTTTCTTTTGTCCAGATTTGGAAATGACCTTTGGTTTTCAAACGAAACAAATGGCAATCTTCACCACCTGTATGTAAAAGCACATATTGCATACGTTCAAATCCTGGCGATACTAGCAACGACCCTTTTGAGTCGCCTGCACGAAGATAGCAAATGCCTTTCTCGATCATATGCTGTTGCAAATCCTTTCGGGTGTGATTGACGATAACCATGACTTCATCGGGATTTTCCGACATTTTGCGGAAAATCTTTTGTGCAACAATTGGGTCATCAATCTCTTTTCGACGACGTATTCCGTAATCCAAAAACTCTTGACTTTGGTCTATGCCGATGAAATTACGGCCAAGCAAGTTGGCGGCAATGCCCGTTGTACAACTACCAGCAAATGGGTCAAGAATGGTGTCACCTTTTTGAGTACTTGCAAGAATAATCCGATACAAGAGGCGTAACGGTTTTTGTGTAGGGTGCTTGCCACAACGCTTTTCCCAAATCCCAACCGAAGGCAATTTCCAAACATCTGGCATTTGTTTTCCTCCATTTAGTTGAGTCATCAAATCAAAATTTAGATAATACTTGCTTTTTGCAGATTTTGCAGCCCAAATTATAAACTCAGCTGAAAAATTGAAACGTGTTCCTGTTAATGATGGTGGAGGATCAACTTTCTGCCAAGTTATGACATTTAGGATTTTATAGCCCAAGTCTGTCATACAACGAGCAACGGAATATATATTGTGAAAAGTTCCCGACACCCATATAGTACCATTATCTTTAAGCTTTTCTCTACATAAAGACAGCCATTGATAATTAAATTCATCTTTTTCGTTATCTGGTCTGATTTTGTCCCATTCGCCGAAATTAACTATTTCCACTCTATTGTATCGAATTGTTTTGCTTCCCCCAGAAATGAAATATGGGGGGTCGGCAAATATCATATCGAAAGAGCCTTTGATATTGTGTAAAACTTCAAAAGAATCACCTTGATAAAGTGTGAAAGATTTATCTGCGGATATGTAATACGGATATAACATGATTAACTAAATAATCGATTGGACATGCGTAATATCCAATTCTTTGTTTCTATTTACGACATATTGTAAAAATTTTGGTGATAAAACTAACTCTTGTATTTTGTCTTGTTTCGTGACAGAAATAATATACTTTTTATTTGAGTCTAAAATATGATTGGTGAGCTTTACTTGTCCTTGGTCATCAATTAGAAGAATATTTGTGTCAAATAGCTTGTGGTGATTTTGGCATAGCCATAATCCATTGTGACCACTTGTGGCATGTTCGAATTTTTCTTCGTCAGTCAAAGATGCCTTTTTGATTTCTGCCACGGGCCAAATGTGAGCCCCCTGAATTATTTCAGGTATTTCGCATCCACATAACGCGCATTTCTTTGGGCCGATACGGTCAAGTAGATTATAAGTATAGCATGCATCCCGCAGTTTGATTGAACCTGGTTTTTCACCTGATTTTATTCTATCAAATTTAAGAGTTGTATTATGTATCTCAAATTTAAGATCAGGATAGAACATCTTGTATTGGTCGATTGAATCAAGAGATGATTTCGGTAGCTGTTTAAGATTGCCCTCAATTATTGTGTACAGCTCGACAGGCCTGTCAGTCAGAATAAATGAAGATATTGCGAATAATGTTGATTCATATTTACTTGCGCCATAAGTTTTGGCATAAATCTGTACGGAATCTGCAGATTTAGTAATATATGACGAATTGTTCGAGGCATTCCTCTTCTTTGTCTTATTTCTCCAAGTGATCAATTCGTCCACTGAAGAAAAAGGTGTCCGATCTGAAAATTTAGCCACATTTGCATTTCTCACCTCAGAGATATTCAAGAACTTATAGCCAACAGTCATTAATAATTTATAGCCAAACTGAAGGTAATTTGTGAACAAATTCCCAGTATGTTCTACAAAGTAAAAATTCAGAGTCTTCTTATGGGATTTGTCTGCAATAAACATATTTAATACCGTGGGAGCACTCTGAAGTGTGGAATTTCTGCCCGCAGCTTTATCTTCGGACAATGTCACATAGTGTTTGATACCTTTGTATTCAACAAATACAAGGCGTCCTACATTAACACCCTTATTTGAATTGTCTATTACCACCTTATATTCCTCTTGATTGGTTGTGAGTTTGCAAATATCCTTTAGCACATCCGCTTTCAGTAAATCTGCAAATAGATTTTTCTTTTTCTGACCGTTAGGTCTATACGTAATTATAGCCTTCATTATTTAATAATTTGTTATTAGCACTTCACGACGGTTGTTATATCTTCCTTGGGGTATTTCTATGTCAATTACATGATAATTATTTCTCTCAGCCCAATTGGCAACTTCTTCATTATAAAAACCATCAACCTGCAAAACGTAGGACAGCATGAATTGTGCCCCATGCCAATGGATAAAGTCCAAGAAAGTACATAGTCGTTGTTCATGTTCGACTGTCCAGCCTTCAAATCCTCTTTTACCATCGTTATATACTCCCAATGTGGAACGATATGGAGGGTCAGCATAGACAAATGTATCTGGCGTTATCTGGTCTTCCAACCTGTCAAAACTCACATTCAGATATTCCACCCTTTTTGCTTTAGAGCATCTTGCAAAAGTGATGAACTTTGAAAGAAGACATTCGTTGAACCAACGTGAACCTATAGGGTTGTTAAAACCATGATCTGTATTGAAGCGTATTTGCTGCTGGAAACCATACAAAATAAGAGTATACAGCATCCGAGGGTCTCGCTTAGGGATTGGAGTGCTATTGTATTTATCTCTCAATTCTACATATCCCTTCCTACTATTGGGTGCTAAGTTGTATTTCTGAATTAATTTGGAAACATAAACCAAATACTCATACGTATCAGTACTGAATGACTTTATAAGTCCCTCAACAAAAGGATTAATATCGTTGTAGACAAGACGCTCCGCATCAATATTTATTCCTACATTGAAGCCGCCACCAAAAGCGTCAATAAAAGTGTGTAATGGATGATTAGGCAGACACTGCTTAATGATAGGAACCATTTTTGTCTTGCTCCCAGTGTAATTAAGAGGAGATTGAACTATTACCTCTTCTGCTGGCTTTTTCTGTATGTAAAACAGATACTCTTGATGCCCATCAGCACCTTGACACTTTGTGTTATTGTATTTCTTGTAATCTATTGTTATACAATTGTATGTTTCTTCTATTCCAAATCGCTTGAGCGTCTTCTCTATGTAGTCCTTCGACATAAATCCATCATTGTTATAACTCAGGATAATATGAGAAGCTTTTGTCTCAGCAACCACCTTCTCAAACAGAATGTGAGCATGATACATCTTTGACCAGTTAGAACGCATTGGAGTTGTCGGTCGTGAGCCAGTCACTCTGCTAATTTGTGGATTATCATTTAGTATCAATGTTTCCAATAAATGGTATTGTGTGCCATATTGATTCTGGGTGTATGGCGGGTCAAGATACAAAATGTCACATTCTATATCTGAAATGATTTGCTCGATTTTATCATTCCGACTTTCAACATTCTCGCAAACGCCCTCTTTAGAATCTATTTTGCTGAAGATAATGGGCTTTAGTGCTCGCTTATCCCAATGTTTAAGATATGCTCCATATACACCAGCTGTATTAGACACGTCAGAAACAGATTCTAACAGACATGCTAAAAGATACACATACTCCTCTTCTGTTATTTGACGTTGTTCTTTCCATTCTTCAATTTGCCTGCGAAAATAATCTATACGGCCAGCATTCTCTTCTGAAAAATACATTCGTTCTGAACCACCAGGAGAATAATTTTGGTATATGAATCCATGGAGCGTATTATTTCCATTATTGAAGAACTCAAAAGGGTCAAAACCAAGTCCGTCAAATGTACATCTATTTGCATATAATTTCCCTCTTGTAAAATACGTTGAGCATTTTAAAGAGTCATTAATGATAATATGGTCATAGATAGACTTCATACTATCAGCTACAGAACCCATACCGCAAAACGCATCAAAGAAAACATAATTTCTCTGAAGTAGGTTATGCTCTTGCAGGAGTTCCTTTATGGAATCCGTCAAACTATCTTTGCTTCCTAAATATCTCATAAAAATGCAGTCAAATTTATTTATTACCTATATAGCGACGATTGTTTATGGCTGTTGATTTTAATTCCATTCTATCTCATTTTTACAATTCCCATCGCATCATTAGCAATGTCTTTTTCTGGTTCAGTTATTTCTTTTGTTTGGTCAGCAAGCCAAAGCGTCAATAATTCTTGCTCGTCAATATTCAAAATGCTGGCGAGTTCAATTACTTGCTCACGTTTGGGTGAATAGTTGCCGTTCTCTATTTTGCAATAGGTAGCAGTGTCAATGTCAAGAGCTGCTGCAACTTTGCGTTGTGGTAGGTTGCATTGCTTTCGTTGCTCCTTTAGTTTCTTTGACAACATCATTGCTCATAGCTGTCTTGATAAATTTAATCTTGAAAAATTTAAGCAAAAATACAAATTTTTCACAACATGGCGTGTGTTTTTAATGCTGAGTTTTCAACTTTATTAGAGGATAAAAGCAAAGCCTCATATTCAGTGGTTTTCGAAAAGGTTTTCACTGGCTTTACATGGGAAGACCATTCCGTCTATATCTCCTTAACGCTTTCGACAAATCTCTCCCACTCCCGCCACCGCCCCGTATTTCCCCGCAATGTAGTTCTTCGCGTAGTTGGCATCGTTGCGGAGTATCTTGGTGGACAACCCATTAATGTATGCTATAAATCTATGTAACATAATTATTTATGTCAAAATGAGGTATATATATTCCATAAGCAAAAATACAAAAAAAGTCAATCCTCTGACGATTTTTACGTAAATTCAGTCAATGCACTGACGAATTTTATATACATCACCATACTGCCACCACGAAAATATCCTTGGGGAAAAATGCTTGTTGCCAAGACATCGAATATGCCTTGGCAACAAGATTCTGTTCCATCTGTCCGGTTTCCTTTACAGAGTTTGGTAGTTCGGAGCCGTTCCTCCTTTACGCCCTATTGAACTTCTCTTTCCCCTGCCTGCACCGCGGGCACTTCCAATCTTCCGGCAGGTCCTCGAAGGCCACGCCGTCGTGCTCGGCGGGATCATAGACGTAGCCGCAGATGGAGCAGACGTACTTGCCGGAGGTTTGCTGCTGGGAGAAATCCACTTCGGCCAGGACGGTCGGCACGGGGTGGTCGAGGCCCATCACACGCTTGGCCTCCAGGTTCTCGCAGCCCTGCGGGGTGTGGGTGCCGCAATAGACGGTGGGATGGTTGCGGATGAACTCGCGGATGCGGTCCTGCGTTTCGCGGGCGGCGGGCAGGTCGTCGAAAACCACGGAGAGTTTGTCCTCATACAACGCTTCGTCAACGTAAGTGATATCGCCATGAAGCATGTAGAACAATCCGTCGTTCTCCACCACGATGATGCTGTTGCCCTTGGTGTGGCCCTTGGCCTTGATGAGGTAGATGCCGTCTTGGATTTTCTGACTGTCCGGGAAGTTGTAATACGGGCCGTCGGTGAAGCTGACGGGGACGAGATTCGTGAGTCCCTGCAACTCGGCAGCGTCCATCTCGTCGGCATTGAGATAGACTTTGGCGTTGGGGAAGCTTTTCAGCTCGCCGCTGTGGTCGGCGTGTTTGTGGGTGAGCAGGATCTTGGTCACCTGCTCGGGCTTGTAGCCGAGAGCCGCGAAGGCCTCCATATAGCTGCAGATATCCTTGCCGGTGTAGAGCATCGAATTTTCGTCGGGCACCTCCTCGGGCGTGCCGGCGGGGATGCCGGTATCGACAAGAATCACCTCGCTGCCGGTGTCAATAAGGTAGTTTTGCAAGCTGCCGCGATAGCGGATGTTGCGGTCGAATTTGTCAGGGCCTTCTTCGCCGCCCATGACAAAGGGTTGGGTGTAGAAACCCTCTTTGCGGAATTTTACTGCTTTGATTTCCATTTGCTTGTTTTTTTGATGAATTACCGTTTTTGTTATTCCGTCAACAATTCCCCCTCCGCCACCACCGCCGCGGTGCCGCCCACGTAGATTTTGCCATCTGCAGTGACGCGCGTGGCGACCACTGAAGGCCGTCCCATCGCTTCGCCCTGCAGGAAGGAGAAATCGCCAGTTGCAGGAATACACCCGTTCTGCTGGAGATAATGGGTCAAGGAGGCATTGGCGGTGCCGGTGGCCGACTCCTCGGGAACGCCATACAGCGGCCCGAAATCGCGCACGTGGGCGGTGTGGCCGTCGTTGCCGAAAGCGAAGACGTGGAAGCTGACGGCGTTGTGTTTTTCCGTCACCGCGCTGATGGCGTTCATGTCAAGGGGAAGACGGTTGAGCGTTTCAACATCTTCAACCTGAATCATGAAGTCGGGCAAGCCGGTCGAGACAATCATCACCGGTAATGCCGGCGTATAGTCGCAAATACCAAGCGCACGATAAACCTCCTCTGTGTCCTCAATGGTTTTCAGAACTTCAGACGGGGTCATCTGCATCAACACCCGCGGTCCCGCCTCGACATAGATGTCGCCGGCTTTTGCGTGACAGAGGCACCGGCCCGTGATGCCGAGCACCCGATGCATCAGGGCAAACGAGGCGATGGTGGCATGTCCGCACAGCTCCACCTCGGCCATCGGGGTAAAGTAGCGGATGGTGAACTCCTTCTCGGAATCCCGTCTCACAAAGGCCGTCTCCGAATAGCGCAGCTCGGCGGCGATTTGCAGCATCAGTTTCTCCGGCGGAAAAACATCCCCGTCGAGGAGCACCACCCCGGCAGGGTTCCCGCCGAAGGGCTGGTCGGTGAAAGCGTCAACGATGTAGTATTTCATGTTGGTGACTTCGTGTTAGTTATTTCATGTTGGTTATTTCATGTTGATGAGTGAATGTTAACACCTTGTTCATATCGCTTATTTTTTGAGTTTGCAAAGATAACAAATATCACTTTGCAAAATGCAATCTTTTTGTACTTTACCGCCGCAGCGACTTTGCCTTTGAGGAGTTTGCGCAGCTCGTACTCCAGTTTGGCGGCGGCGAATTTCGGGGTTGAGTGCCGGAAGTGCTGCACCAGCATACGGTTGCGCTGGTGTCTCTCAAGCAATGCAATGCCAGTTTGGTAATCTTTGCCGTTAGTGAGCTATTGTAGTATTTCGTCCATATCTTCAGTCTTGAGGAGGCAAAGATAGGCGTTTATCAACGGAAGATATAGGACAAAGAAAAACGCGGTCGTGCTGTTTGACCGCGTTTTTCTATTTATTGCTGCTTTCTACAGAAAGAACTATGATAAAACTGTCCGCAGAGCGCGTTTACGTGAAATAAGGAATGTGAAATATATGACCAAAGCGTAAAGAAGAGGAGCGATGCCCACTAATGCATTAGCCATATAATCGAAAAAAGGAGAATGGTTAAACACCAAACAGTTATATATTGGGGCAGCGGGCAAAGTGCATACTAATACAGCATAAGAGAAAACCGACAGATTTGTGAACTTCCAGAGCAGTGCACCCGATACACCTATCAGGAACAATGCGACAGGAAAAGCATATATCCAGCCGCTTTTCCATCCTTTGTGCAGTACCAATGCCGGACCGATGCCACATATCAGTGCTGCTATGACACCAACAACCATAAATGTACTACCAGCGGCAAAAACATTGCTCTTTTCACCACCATCCATAATGCTCCATTTGGTTGTCAGCAGCATTATAAGGAATGCAAAGATGTTGAGCACCACATAGATTAGTGCGAATGTTCCGTAGAACGATTTTGTTTTGTTGGCAGGTGTTTCTAACTGTTCCATTGTCTGTTGTTTTTGTTTAACTGTTTGTTCCGGCCATTGTTGCGACAATACTTTACTCTAACGCTTCGTAGAGGAAATTATTATATTCGGGACAAACAAAAAGCCGTTACAAACTGCAACGGCTTTCAAAAACTGATCAAACAACCGAAAATGCGATTTTGGGTTATGGGGTCACTTGGTCGTCAAGGTTGGTGGACTGTCCGATGAGGGAGTCCATCACGCCGGTATAGACCTGTGCGGTGGGGGTGTCATAGACAAAGGAGACGGTCGCGAAGGTTGGCAGGCCGTCAGGTCTGCCGGGCTCGGTAGCATCGGCGTATGCGGTGCGTGTTTTCGCAGGCCGTTAGGTCTGCGGGCATACATCGAATCCCTCTCCGTTTTCCATAATCCCCGCACACATACGGCGTGCGGAAAAACCAAAACGCCACTCCCATTCCTACCGAGCCCTTCAGCCCTAACGGGCTGTGTCGTGTATGAATAGTGTTCTGTTGATACGGTCGCGAATGTTAACACGAAGGCGCATCAACAGCGAAGCTAATCAACAGCGCAGCTAATCAACAGCGCAGCTAACTAACAGCCGAAGGCTAACTAACAGCGCAGCTAATCAACAGCGCAGCTAACTAACAGCCGAAGGCTAATCAACAGCCGAAGGCTAACTAACAGCGAAGCTAACCAACAGCCGAAGGCTCATCAACAGCGAAGCTAACCAACACGAAGTAATCAACAGCCGAAGGCTAATCAACAGCGAAGCTAATCAACAGCCGCAGGCTCATCAACAGCCGCAGGCCTGTCAACACGAAGTAAACAAACTCCTGCGACGGCTAACACCAGGCTTGCGACGACCACCTTCCAGTCCGGCAGGATGATGACCGGCGTTTTCGTCATTTGCATTTTCCCAAGCCCCAACCAACAGTAAACGGCGAGGAGCGTGGCCGTGAGGTTGCATCCGGCGTGGAGCGCCACGCTATACCAGATGTTTCGCGACCAGATATACACCATCCCGTAGAACAGGGCGCTGATGAAAGCCCCCGGAAAGTTGCGCACGTGGAGTATTCCGAACAGGAAGGCCATCACCACGCAGACGGCGATCTGTGCGCCGCGACGGCGGAAGGGGGAGATGGCCATCTGCCTGAAACACAGCTCTTCGAGAACCGGCGCGAGCAGCACGGCGTGTACGCTGGCCAAAAGGTCTTCGCGCAGCTCTGCCGTCGTGTAGGTGAGTGGCTCCATCTTCACGGTATGAACCAGGGACGTGACGCCATAAACGATATACTCTTCCGCCACGAGCCACAAAGGCGCTATCAGCAACAGCCCTGCAATGATGGGGAATCGCGGCAGTTTGAGCGAAAATTGTCCGGCTTCGGGAAACACTTTCGGTTCGACACGGTGCACGAGGAACAGCGTTAGGGCGATGCCCGCCAAGGTGAGCAGCCACGTCAGCAGTTCGCCAAGGAAGCCAGGATTGTCGCCCGCGACCGGCATGGCCGTCACGTAGATGATGGCTGTGCCGTATGCCGCCGCCAGTATCGGCATCAGGGGTCTTAGAAATCGGGTCGCTTTGTTCATATCGTTAAAATCAACAGTTTCTTGCTTTGACAATTGTGTTCGGGCTTCTTGAATATGTGGAACTCTTGATTTGCGCGTGACCTCATACCTCAATCATTGCGGAAAAGTCAAACCCATTAGTCAGATGTTCCCTGTGGGAGACGTACCCCAACTGATTAGACACGATACAAGTTCTACCAATTTGAGCCTTTATGTTGCGGTGCGAGTGGCCGTATATCCAGAAGTCAATGCCACTGTCGGCAATAAAGTCGCCAAGTTCCACGGTGAATGCACCGTTAATCGTGCTATTCCGGAATTCCTCGGCGGTGCACAGCTGCGTGGGCACGTGATGAGTGAGCACAATTTTTGTTTTTGCAGTGCTTTCCGTAACCGCTCGTTTGATGAATGCAAGACAACGCTCGTGCTCACGGTTGAAGTCGTCGGCGGTCAGCCGGTGATTGCCGTAAATAATACGGTAAAAATCGCTGACATTGCGTTCCGTCTGGAAAGCATTATGCGGCTCAATCTTCGACCACAAAGCCGATACTATGATATCGACTTCTCCGATATGCACAATACCATTGTAGTAGGCGTGCACGTTGTGACGGATCTCTTTGCAGTATCCTTCCGGTATGGAAGAGAGGTCGTAATATCCGTAAAATTCGTGGTTACCCAAACAGACAATCACCTGTTTGTAATGGTTGCTTGCCCAATCCCAAAATTCGTATTGGGAATAGGTGTCGTGTTTGGAGTCCGGCAAATCAAGGTAAGCCGTGTCGCCGGCAAGAAGCAGTATGTCGCCCGTCACTTCCAATGGATGTTCGGCAATCCATTGTCGGTTTTGCGGAAACTCCAAATGCAGGTCGCTGACATATTGGATGCGCAGACATTGTGGAGTATAAGATGCCATCTGATGCATGGTTTCAAGGAGCATATCCACGCGTTCGATCTCATCTGACGGCAATGCGCACTCCAACTCCTCAGGGAAATTGGGGCGTTGCAACGTGGCGGCAGGATCCGTGGCATATACGCCGGCCATTGCCCCGCCGACATACACGAGCCGCTCGTTAAGGTCTTGCATACCCTCCGCCACCTCTTGCAGCCGTTCGTTATTGGTTTTCGACATAGCGGTTGATATGTTTGGTGAGTTCTTCAATGGCGATCTCCCTCTCCCGAGCGCGGCCGAGGCGGAGCGTGTCGGCAATCACCAACAATTGGTAAAGCTCATCATCTTGCAAAACGGCGCCTGGAACAGAAGGATACAGGGGCTCTATTTGTTGTCCTCTGGCATTTCCTTTCGTATAATGCCATACATAGCTCTCACTGCTGTTTGAGATTTGCTCCTTCAGGGGTGAGGCGCTGATGTAGGCCGGCACGCCGCGTACAACTCGTCCGGTGACGGCGGGAAAGACATACTGCAAGCCGTGAATCAGAAACTCATGCAAAGCCATTGTGTTGACACGCTTTTTATTGCGGTCTATCAGTTGAACATTCCGGCAACGCTCCAAACTCTCGCTCACACTGGATGCGCTCATCCCTAACGATTCCGCCAGTTTCCGGCACGACAAATGCTGTCCTGACGGTGTCATTTTCTTTAGCAATATTACAATATCTTGCGGCTTCATCATATTATATATCAATCATTTACAATTAACTGTTCGCCGTTCGCGATTTTCGAACGCATTCACCGCGCAAAAATACAAAAAAAGCAAAGCCTTACAGATTCTTGCTAAAAAACGCCGCCAATGTATCCCACGGGATATAATTTCCTTCGCCGCCGTCGTAGAGGTCGCAGTGGGTGGCGCCGGGAATGATGAGCAGCTGCTTGTTGTCAGGGTTGGGATTCGGCTTGCCGATGAAGTTATAACCTTCGGCCTTGCCATCGACCATATAGTGGTAGGCCGCCTCGCCGAAGTAGCGGCTGTGGGCCTTCTCACCGTGCATCACGAGGACGGCGGAACGGATCTCGTTGATGTAGTAAAGGAAACGGCTGATGGCGTAAGCCTGCGTGCCGATGACGCGCCAACCGTCGTTGCTGTTGCCGCTGCGCTTGTGGTAGCCGCGCGGGGTCTTGTAGTAGGCGTGGTAGTCCTTCACGAACTGCGGGACCTCATCGGGCAGCGGGTCGATGACGCCGCCAGCCATCGCCAACGGGTCGGCGAGACGCTGTTTGCCCATTGCCTCGCGGGCCGCGTGACGGGCTTCCTCGTTGTTGTCGCTGTCGTAATAGCCGTTGCCGCTGATGCGGGTCATGTCGTACATCGTGCTGGCCACGGTAGCCTTGATGCGGGTGTCGGCAGCGGCGGCGTTCAACGCAATGCCGCCCCAGCCGCAGATACCGATAATGCCGATACGCTCGGGATCCACATTCTCTAACTGCGACAGGAAATCAACGGCAGCCATGAAGTCCTCGGTGTTGATGTCGGGAGAGGCCGTGCGACGGGGCTCTCCCCCGCTCTCTCCCGTAAACGACGGGTCGAAAGCCAATGCCACGAAGCCACGCTCCGCCATCCGCATGGCATAGAGGCCGCTGCTTTGCTCCTTGACGGCGCCGAACGGACCGCTCACGGCGATGGCGGGGAGACGTGTTGGCGAATCATTATTCGCCCCTACGGGCGTGTAAAGGTCGGCGGCTAAAGTCAGGCCGTATTGTGTTTCAAACGTCACCTTGCGGTGGTTCACTTTGTCGCTGAGGGGGAATACCTTGTCCCACTCCTGCGTGAGGGTCAATTCCTGTTTCATATTCTCGTTGTTTTTTGTTTCTTGTTTGTTGCCGCAGGCGGCCAGTGACAGTGCCGCGAGGACGAGGAGGATGAGTTTTTTCATTGTTATTATTCTAATTTGCTGTCTATAAATTGCTTGAAATGCAGTATCTGTGTGCTACGCGAAGGATTGAAGAGCAGATGTTCGAAGTCTTTCTGTTTCAGCGCAAGGTCGGTGGTGCCAAGTTTGTCGGATAACGCTTTCTTCAACATTTCCGGAGTATCGATACCACATCGTTGGCGAAGGAAGTCGTAGTCGGGGTCGGTCTGTTGCCAAAGGAAGATGGTGTCGTAGAAGTCGCGTCCTTTGGCCCGGGCCAGCAGTGCCGCAAGCTTCATGGAGAGCATGGTGCCCTTGGACGGAACCGTCACGGGGAAAAAGAAGCCGTTGCGACTGACCATCGCCGTTTGCGGAGTGTAGTCCACCCCTTGGTCCTGGGCTTCAATCTTCATCAAAAACCTTTCCTCCCGATGACCGGTGAGATTTAGGTCGAACAGCAGTTCCGGGAAGTAGATGTTGCGGCGGAAGGCCGTCAGCCGGGGATTCTCCTTGTCGCGCAACTCCACGCGCAAACCGTTGAGCCGCAAGTGCTCGACAAGCGCATCGGTCATCAAGACAAACTCGTCAGCCGTCAGTCGCTTGCAATCGAAGTCCAAATCCTCGGAGAAACGGTCTAATCCGAGGACAAGGCGCAGGTTGGTCCCGCCGATGAACACCAATTTGGGTGCGTAGGGCGATTGCGAAAGGTGCTCCAGCGCCAACAGTTCAATGTATTCCTTCAAGATGTGCTTGTGAAATGCGGCGTTCGTCGCAAGTTGCGGCGGATAGTAAGCCAATATGGACTGTAAATCAATCATCTGTATAAGTTTTCATCAACAATTGTATTCGTTCTT
>JAEEGG010018382.1_pt1 | contig 14227 bp, 9 predicted proteins | sample 9134161 | NCBI WGS metagenome assembly JAEEGG01 (sample SAMN16246543, study PRJNA631951) | gut metagenome | biome: gut microbiome; feature: rumen; material: CR-attached | host: Bos | place: Iran: Karaj | collected 2018-10
CCTTTGAATATACGGAAGGCATAGGCATTCCGGGACACACAGCCGCAATGTCATTCACGGTCACAAATACCTTTTCGTTCAGTACGGTCTGTACTTCTTTTTCATACTTGGCGACTCTCATAAGCTCAAGTTTTGCGCAATATAACAATAAATCGGCAAAAGATAAATAAATTTTGCCGTTTTATTCTTCCGCCCCGTCTTCATACGTCTTATGAAGGACGGCAGTACTGAACTTACGCCAGACGTATTTTTCAGAGAAAGTTTTGGTAAAGTTGTCCGAATTGTGTAGGTTTGTATTCTTATGAATATCGAACTTAGTGAACAGGAGCAGATTCGCCGCGAATCGCTGGCGAAGCTCAGGGAGGCCGGAATCGACCCCTATCCCGCAGCCGAATACCCCGTCAACGCCACAGCCGCAGAGATTACCGCCGGCTATGATCCTGACAAACAGAATTTTAACGAAGTGTGCATCGCAGGCCGCCTGATGAGCAGGCGCATCATGGGCGCCGCATCCTTCGGCGAACTGCAGGACGAAAGCGGACGCATCCAGATCTACGTCAAGCGCGACGAGATCTGCCCCGGCGAAGACAAGACCATGTACAATACCGTCTGGAAGAAACTTCTGGACATAGGTGACATCATAGGCATCAAGGGATTTGCGTTCATCACCCAGACCGGCCAGCTCAGCGTCCACGCGAAGGAACTGACCCTGCTGAGCAAGTCGCTCCGCGTGCTTCCCATCGTGAAGGAGGCCGAGGGCCAGGTGTTCGACGCCGTGACCGACCCCGAGCTCCGCTACCGCCAGCGCTACGTGGATCTCATCGTGAATCCGCAGGTCAAGGACGTGTTCGTGAAGAGGGCGAAAATCATCGCCACGATGCGTGAGTACTTCAACGCAGCCGGCTGCCTCGAGGTGGAGACCCCCATCCTGCAGAGCATCCCGGGCGGCGCCACCGCAAGGCCTTTCGTGACCCACCACAACGCCCTGGACATCCCCCTGTACCTGAGAATTGCCAACGAGCTCTACCTAAAGCGCCTCATCGTGGGCGGCTACAGCGGAGTCTATGAGTTCGCCAAGGACTTCCGCAACGAGGGCATGGACAAGACCCACAATCCGGAGTTCACCTGTATGGAGATCTACGTCGCCTACAAGGACTACAACTGGATGATGGCCTTCGTGGAGAAGATGCTTGAGAAGATTGCGGTCGCCGTGAACGGCACCACCAAGGTGGACATCGCCGGCCAGGAAGTTGATTTCGCCGGTCCCTACCGCCGCCTGCCTATCCTGGAGGCAATCAAGGAGTACGCCGGCGTGGACGTGAAGGGCATGTCCGAAGACGAACTCCGCGCCACCTGCAAGCGCCTGAACGTGGATATCGAGCCTTCAATGGGCAAGGGCAAGCTTATCGACGCCATCTTCGGGACCTACTGCGAGGAGAAACTGGTGCAGCCCACCTATATCATCGATTATCCCGTGGAAATGTCTCCTCTGACCAAGCGCCACCGCACCGACCCCACGCTCACGGAGCGCTTCGAACTGTTCGTCTGCGGCAAGGAGCTGGCCAACGCCTATTCGGAGCTGAACGATCCTATCGACCAGCTGGAGCGTTTCGAGGAGCAGGCCGCCTTGAAGAGCAAGGGCGACGACGAGGCCATGTATATCGACATGGACTTCGTGCGCGCCCTGGAGTACGGTATGCCGCCGACTTCCGGTCTCGGAATGGGTATCGACCGCCTGACCATGTTCATGACCGGCCAGACGACTATCCAGGATGTGCTGTTCTTCCCCCAGATGAGGCCTGAGAAGTCGTTGAAGAAAGAGGCGGAGAAGGAGTAGCATGCCGGGTCCGGAACTGATCACTTCCGCGCAGAACCCTAAGATTAAGCGCCTGCTTGCGCTGCAGAAGGATTCTTCCCTGCGGCGGGAGACGGGGCTTTTCGTTGTGGAGGGGCAGCGGGAGCTCGAGCATTGCCTCGGCGCCGGTTTCACCGTCGACACCGTCTTCATGTGCCCGGAGCTATGCTGGCCGCGGGCATGGGCGGATTTGGCTTCAGGGGAGACGGCCCCGGAAGCCCCGCTGCCGCCGATAGAGGTACATAGCAATGCACCCGTAACAGCAAATTCGGTCCAAAATGACGATAAGGGTTCGGGGAAATGGACCCCTAACGGCAGAGCGAAGGTATTTGAGGTTAGCCGGGAGGTCTATGAGCGCATAGCTTACCGTGGAAGTACAGAGGGCATTATCGCGGAAGTGTTTACCAGGAACCTTCCCCTGGAAGACCTCCGCCTGCCGGACAATCCGCTGATAGCAGTGCTGGAAAGCGTCGAGAAGCCCGGCAATCTGGGAGCAGTGCTCCGCAGCGCCGACGCCGCCGGAGCCGACGCCCTCCTCATCTGCGACCCCCTCACCGACATCTATAACCCCAACGTAATCCGCGCCTCCATCGGAGCTGTATTTACGGTCCCGACCGTAGCCTGCACCTCGGCCGAAGCCATCAATTGGCTCAAACGCAATAAGATACGTATCCTCACGGCCCAGCTTCAGGATTCATCGGCCTATTACGACTGCGACCTGACTCTCCCCACGGCCCTGGTGATGGGCACCGAGAGCACCGGGCTTTCAGACCGCTGGCGCGAGGCGGCCGACGCCCATATCCGCATCCCCATGCTGGGCTCGCTGGACTCGCTGAACGTGTCCGTGAGCGCCGCCATCCTGCTTTTCGAAGCCGTGCGCCAGCGGCAGGCTAATGGGGATACCATTTAGAGTAAAGCTCCTGGACGGTGGGTATAGGGTCACCGTAGGGTTCCGAGGCGAACTGGCCGCGGAGTTCTTCGCCCCAGGCGCGCTCGAAAGCCTTGACTTCCTTCAGCCAGCGCCCGTACCACTCGCCGTCGCCGGAGGCGAGGCCCGCTGAAGCCGCTTCAAAGAAGCTCTCCCAACGGTGCTTCGAATATGTGGCGAGCAAGCCGTTCCACTCGCGGCCGGCGTAGTCGTTGAGCGTCATGCCGGCATCGCTCCAGGTCGTGATAATGTTGCGGGCGTTTCGCTCGAAATAATCTGATTCAGCGGGATTTGCGCCCCAGCTGCGGGCGTCGGAGATCCACTTGCCGGCAAGGAAGAAACTCTGGGTGCCGGTGAGCCTGTCCATATCGTCGACAATTTCCAGCATACGCGCGGCAGCGGCCTGCATTGCCGCCGAGTCCTGATGCTTGAAGGCCTCAGTCCATTCTTCGAAAATGCCGGTGGAGAGGTTGCCAAGCCACTGGCGGGTGAGGTTCACCAGGTCGAACTCGTAGGCCGTGCCTATGCCGTCGGCCTCGAGCATCAGGCCTATTGCGCGGCGCAGCGTCCCGTTGCTATAGCTTGCGCCCGCAAAGGTGTGGCTGCTCTTCTTGCCGATATAGGGGCGCGCATTTGCCATGGTGCCCAGGAAAGACCCGGAGTGCCGCACATACACGCTGTCACAGAGCAGTTTCCACGCCTCACGCTGGTTCTCCTCCGCATATCCCAGGCGCCTGTCGGCAAAACGGGCCGTCCAGTCGCGTTCCGGCAGCGTCCAGGCCTGTTCGAGCACGTATTCATACATATGCGGATTGCAGTCGAAGCCCTCCAGGGTGCAGCCTATGCCGCTGAAATTGGAGCCGCCCTGGGCATAGGTGCCGGCGATGCGTTCCTCGACGCTGTGGTAGGGGCCAGCCAGATGGGTGTTGCCCCCGAAGTTGCCCAGATAGCACCAGATGTAGGGCACGCCGAAGAACGATTCGGTGCGGCGCCAGACTTCATCCCGCTCACAACAATAGTCGAGAATCAGCTGGCGCTCCGCGGGCACGGCTCCAAGATATGCCTCCACGCGCTCCGGCGTCCATTTCTTGCGGTCGTAGTAGAACATCCATCCCATCTGCAGCCACACCGCTTCCGGGTCGGCGGCCGACAGCGTCTCATAGACCTTCCGGCTCACGTGGGCAAGATAATCTGGCTCCCAGCTCGGAGGATCCACTTCGTTGAAAATATCCAGCCCGTACACGTGGCTGCTGCCGTAGTAACGCTCCTGCAGCGTCAGGAAACGCTTCTGTATGCGGGCGTAAAGTTCGCTCAAGGGATCCAGGAAGAGGCAGCGGTACTCGTCGGGGTAGCCTGCCCATTTGCCCAGGGTGTCGATGGGGGCGTCCGGGTAAAGCCGCATAAGGCCCTCCGGCACATGACCGGCGAACGCAGGAAGCACCGGACGCATGCCAAGGGCACGTTCACGCCGCACGATGCGCTGCTGGAGCTTCATCTGGCCGTCCAGCCAGCTCCGGGGAAGCGGGCCGCCCCAGTGGTCGATATTCTGCATGCGGTGCCACGGCAGATGCGCCGGGCCCGTGAAATATGAGCGCACCTCCTTGTCGGATAGGCCCATTTCCGTCCACAGCTTGTACCAGATGCTTTCCTGTCCGGTGATGGCGAGCGGCAGGTTCACGCCGTTGAGCGCCATCCAGTCGATGCAGCGCTCCCATTCTTCCCACTTCCACCAGGGCATCGTGTAGCCGAAAGTGCAGTAGTTAAGGAAGAAACGCTTGTCCACGCGGGCCTTGCAGCACACTGGCTCCGGCACTTCCGGAAGGGGGTCCGGCAGCACCGGCGTGCCGCAGGAAGGCAGCCAGCCGTAGTCCACGTTGCAGATGTATTTCAGGTAGTAGTTCAGGCCGGTGGCCATCGAGACGGCGTTGTTGCCTTTGATATGCACTTTGCCGCCAGCGCTGGAAATCGCGAAATAATCGGAATCTGCGGGGGCGCATTCGAACTCGAAGCCCCCGGCGCTGCCGGGAACGACGCGCAGGGCAAGCTCACGCACTGATTTCACATCCGGGTCCGTGCAGGACATAAGGGCAAGGGCAAAAACCGCCAGAACTATGATTTTCTTCATAAACACAAATATATGGTTTTTTTTGCTACCTTAGCAATCTGAAAAATCATTATGATATGGCTGAGAAGATAGCAAAACTGATGAACGATTCGCCGCTTGCGCGGTGGACCGTGCTTGTGCTCGTGGCACTGATGATGTTCTTCGCGTATATGTTCGTGGACGTGATGAGCCCGCTGAAATCGCTCGTGGAAAGCGACCTGGGCTGGAACAGCAGCGTCTTCGGCAAGTATGCGGCATCCGAGTACATATTGAACGTGTGCGGCTTCCTGATTATCGCCGGCGTGATTCTCGACAAGCTGGGAGTGCGCTTCTCCGGCGTGCTGTCGGCGGGCCTCATGGTGGCCGGCGCCGCCATCAAGTTCGTAGGTATCAGCGACTGGTTCCAAGCCACGGGCTTCGCCCAGTGGCTGGGCAGCTGGTGGGTCGAGATGCCCGCAAGCGCCAAGATGGCTTCGCTGGGCTTCATGATTTTCGGATGCGGCTGCGAAATGGAAGGCACCAACGTGTCGAAGATTCTCGCCAAATGGTTCAAGGGCAAGGAAATGGCCCTCGCCATGGGACTTGAGATGGCTATCGCCCGGCTCGGTGTGTTTGCCGTGATGTGGATTGCCCCCATCATCTCCAACGCCGCCGGCGGAAGCATACTCGCCCCTCTGGGATTCTGCGGCGCCCTGCTCTGCATAGGCCTCATCAACTTCATCATTTTCGGAGTGATGGACCGCAAGTTCGATAGCCAGCTCGTCGCCGCCGGCCTCGCCACGGACGAAAAGTCGCCCGAAGACGAATTCCACGTAAGCGACCTTGGCGCCATATTCAAGAGCAAGATGTTCTGGATCGTGGCCCTGCTGTGCGTGCTCTACTACAGCGCCATATTCCCCTTCCAGCGCTACGCCCCCAATTTCCTGGAGGAGACCCTGGGTATCGATGCGGCCACGGCTGCCCGCCTCTTCAGCTGCTTCCCCATCCTTGCGATGTGCCTGACTCCGCTTCTGGGCATCTTCCTGGACCGGGTGGGCAAGGGGGCCACGATGCTGATGCTGGGCTCAGTGATCATGATTGCCTGCCACCTCTGCTTCGCATTCGTGCTGCCCGTGTTCCCTCATAAATGGTTTGCAGTACTGCTGATAGTAGTGCTGGGCGTCAGCTTCTCCCTCGTGCCCGCCGCCCTGTGGCCGAGCGTGCCGAAGATCATAGACGAAAAGATACTGGGCAGCGCCTACTGCCTGATATTCTGGGTGCAGAACATAGGCCTCTGCCTCGTGCCGATGCTGATCGGTTCGCTGCGCCAGAGCACCGGGGGCTACACAATTCCGATGATTGTGTTCTCAAGTTTCGGCGTGCTTGCCTTCATTTTCAGTCTGTTGCTGAAAGCCGAGGACCGCAGGAAATCCTACGGCCTGGAGCTTCCGAACATAAAGAAATAAATGTACAAGAAACTACGCTGGGTGGCACTCATCTGCCTGATGGTGCCAATGTTCGCGTCGTACTTTTTCGACGACTGCTTCTCCACCCTTTCCCAGATATTCCAGCATCCGGAGTGCCTTGAGCTCGGCTGGGACAGCGCCGATTACGGCTTCTACGCCGGCGGCTACAGTTTCCTCTGCGTTTGCGGCGGGCTCATAGTGTGCGGCATCCTGCTGGACGTGTTCGGGGTGCGGATCATAGGTTCGGTGTTCGTGGGGCTGATGGCCCTGGGCGCCGGGCTGGTGGTGGTGGCGCTGCGCAGCGGGCTCGAGCCCCGCACTTCGCTGCTGCTCGCCTATGCCGGATGCATGGTGTTCGGACTCGGAAGCGAAATCGCCGGAGTGGCCGTGACCCGTTCTATTGCCAAATGGTTCAAGGACGGACCGGTGGCGTTCGCGATGGGAGCGCAGGTGGCCGTGGCGCGGCTCGGCACTGCCCTTGCTTTCATACTGTCGCCGGTGCTCGTGGCGCAGAAGGCCCCCGGGGAGATGTATTCCCTGGTGGAGACTGCACGCCCCGCGACTTTCGGCCTAGCTCTCATCCTGGGAGGCGTGCTGCTGTGGGGCATTTTCGTGGCTATGGACGCCCGCTTCGACAAGGCGCGCGGCATCACCTTCGGCCGCGGAGCCGTGCGCGAGGAAGACAAGTTCAAGATCTCGGACCTCGGCAAACTGCTGACCAACGGCAGGTTCATCCTGATTTCCCTGCTCTGCGTGTTTTTCTACTGCTGCATCATTTCCTTCAAGAAATTCGGCACTTCGATCGTGATTCCGCGCTTCGGCATGGAACTGGACAGCGCCAAATGGGTGATTACGATGATTCCGTTCTTCACGGTGGTGTTCACTCCGCTGTTCGGGGCGCTGGTGGACAAACTGGGCAAGGGCACGCTTTGGATGATATGCGGGTCTGTGCTGGTGCTGGCGGCGCATCTGGTGATTGCATTCGCGCCTCAGGGCGTGCCGTTCTGGGGATACTTCGGCATCTCGCTGCTGGGTGTCGGCTACTCGCTGGTGCCGTCGGCAATGTGGCCGAGCGTGCCGAAAATCGTGCCCGAGCGCAATCTGGGCACGGCTTACTCCCTCATCTACTGGATCCAGAACATGGGAATGCTGCTGGTGCCGATCTTCGTGGGCCGCATATTCAAGGCCCGCTCAGGCGTCGATGCAGCAGTAGCAGCCGAGTGGATATTCATCGGACTCGGCTGCGTGGCGGTGTTTGTGGCCGTCATGCTCCGGGGCGCTTCACGCCGCCGCCCGGAACTGCGGCTCGACGAGGGGAAACCCAAGGCCTGACAGGGCTTGCAAGGCCTGACAGGGCCCGGCGCCTCCGGGAGCCAGCAATGCCGGGAGAGGCCTGGCGGGGGCCCGGCGGGGGCTGCGACAGGCTGCCAGGAAGAGTTCGACGGGAGCCCCAGCGAGGGCAGCGACAGGCTGCCGAGAGGAGCAGGAGGGAGTAGAAGAGCCGGAGCCGTTATCCACAACTAATTGATTAGCAAATATTTAGCCAATCGTGGGGGTGTCGTTTTGACACCCCCACGATTAGTTAAATAGCTCATTATCAAGATATTAACCTTGCGCACGATTTTCCTATGGACGTTGCTTAATGCGAAGGTATTTCATGATTTGAGCCCTGGTAGCAGAGGTTTTGCCAAGAAGATAGTTGAACAGTCTCATCTTTTCGGCAAGCGACAGTTTTAGAATATCGTGAATATCCTGAAATTTTCCAGACGAGAGCAAAAGGGATGTCATTTTGGCGTAGACGTCGTCTCTCCTTCCGCAGAACTGTTCATCTATCTCGTACTCATTTCCGGTTGTGGAATGCATTGCCGTCAGCATGGCGTCAAAATTGTCGAAATACTTTGCGGCAGCCACATAATCAATCACGTTGTAAGTGGCTATAATATAGTCAGTCAACTGGTTGGCTTCCTTTCTGCCGAGTCTCGAGAACATTCTCTTCAGCATCTTGTATGGTATCGGACGATTGCTCCGGCGCAGCGCATCCACTTGGGCGACAGCGATCTTCAACGGTCCTGATGCCTTGCGTTTGACTATAGGGGCTGAGAAAGGATGGTCGGATTCTGCATACGCTAGAAAATTCCATCGATAATTCTCAGCCTTGTCGGCAAGATGTCTCTCTACGGGATTGTTGCCTACATAGATCAGATTAGTCCGGCCGTTTTTCCCGCCCGGCTTAGGTGCGCTTCCGAATGGCTCGTTGAAAAGAGGGCCGGCGTGGCCGCAGGTTTCGTTGTTTTCCCTCGCGATAGAAGATGTATAGTGCCCCACAAAAGCGAATAGTTCCTCGATGTAATCAGCCACGAAAGAACCATGGAGATGATCAGGCATCAGGCATAGAGAAAGAACCTTCACATGGTGGCGGCGGGCAACCGTACAGATTATTGTAAAACAAGCAAGATAATCACAGATGGAGTAAAACAGCAAAAAGCCGTCCCTCGTGTTCTGATAGCAATGATTGATGACTCCGGGAAGGAATCTACGATGGTTTTTCATAGTTGTGGTGAGCAAAGTTTAAGTACTGTAAATCAGATGCTTACATGATTAAGGGGGTGTCATTTTGACCACCCCTCAATCACATAATCTTTTGACAATCAACCCCTTGGCTTTGCACTCGCACCCTGGAGAGGGGATAGCGGCGCAAGCCGCGGAACTTGGCTTTGCACTCGCGCCCTGGAGAGGGGATAGCGGCGCAAGCCGCGGAAGGGGAACCTCCCCTTCTCCCCTGGGGGTGCAGGAGGATGGGGGTCGCAAGGCGACGATTTGCCGCTAGAACGGCAGGTCGTCGTCCGGAGCGGGAGCGCCGAGGTCCGGAGCCGGAGGGGCCTGGACCGGAGCGGCGTCGCGGCGGCGGTAGCCGTCCGACTGAGGAGCGGCGGGGCCGGCAGGGGCCTGGTAGGCCGGAGCCTGGTATGAGGGCGCCTGATATCCACCCTGAGGCTGCTGATAGCCGCCACCGGCAGGCTGGTAGCCGCCGCTTGCCGGCACGCCTTCGCCTTCGCGGCGTCCGAGAAGCTGGAGGTTGTCTGCCACGATCTCGGTCATGAATTTCTTCTGGCCCTGCTGGTCGTTGTAGGAGCGGGTCCTGATGTGGCCTTCGATATAGACCTGGCTGCCTTTACGGATGAATTTTTCCGAAACGTCTGCAAGCTGTCTCCACACTACAATATTGTGCCACTCCGTGTTCTCGCGGAGCTCGCCGTTGCGGTCGCGGTAGCGGTCGGTGGTGGCGAGGGTGAAGGTTGCAACTTTGGTGCTCTGGCCGGGCTGTCCGGCTCCCTGGTCGAGGTAACGTACTTCCGGGTCTCTTCCAACGTTACCGATAAGCATTACTTTATTCAATGATGGCATAATCAAAAATATTTTTAGTAGTTCCAAATATAGAACTTTTTCGCGATTGTAGAAAAGTTTTTCTTACTTTTGTGGACCGATAATTATGTACGAGCTGCTGGACAAAATAGATTCACCCGCCGACCTCAAGGGCCTGAGCCTGGAAGAACTCGGAAAGCTTTGCGGAGAAATCCGCCGCTATATCCTGGAGTGCTGCGCCGTCAATCCCGGCCATGTGGCGTCCAGCCTCGGCGCCGTGGAACTGATAGTGGGATTCCACTATGTCTTCGACAGCCCCGCCGACAAGATAGTCTTCGACGTCGGCCATCAGGCCTATGCCCACAAGATATTGACCGGCCGCCGGGAAGCATTCCGGCAGAACCGCACCAGGGACGGCATCAGCGGCTTCCCCAGCCGATCCGAGAGCCCCCATGACGCTTTCGGCGCCGGCCACTCCTCCACCTCAGTCTCCGCCGCCCTCGGTCTCGCCGAGGCAGCCAGGCTCCAGGGCAGGAAGGAGAAGGTCGTAGCCCTTATCGGCGACGGCGCGCTCACGGGAGGCCTGGCCTTCGAAGGGCTCAACAACACCGGCTCCAGCGGCGCCGACCTGCTCGTGATTCTGAACGACAACAACCAGTCCATCGACGGCAATATCGGCGCCCTCCACAACCACCTGCTGAAACTCACCACCAGCATGCGCTACAACCGCCTCAAGGACCAGGTGTGGCGCAAGCTCGGCGAGAGCCGCGTCAGACGGGCCATCCAGAACTGGACCCGGAAGATTAAATCCTGGACCGTGAGCCCCACCGGAGGCGACCTCTTCGAAGCCCTGGGGTTCCGCTACTTCGGTCCCATCGACGGCAACGACATCGCCGCGGTCGTGAACACCCTTCGCAAGCTGTCCAGCATCAGCGGCCCCCGCATACTCCACTGCTACACCGTCAAGGGCAAGGGATACGAAGCCGCCGAAAAGGATCCCGTGACCTGGCACGCCCCCGGAAAATTCGACCCCGAAACAGGCGAGAGACTGACCAGCCCCCGCTCCGTGGCGCGCTACCAGGATGTGTTCGGGCAGGTGCTGTGCGACCTTGCCGAACGCGATTCCAGGATCATCGGCATCACCCCTGCAATGGCCAGCGGCTGCGGCATGACCGAATTCGGCCGCCGCTTCCCCGACCGCTTCTTCGACGTGGGCATAGAAGAGGAGCACGCAGCCACCTTCTCGGCCGGCCTTGCCGCCGGAGGCCTGCGCCCGTTCTGCAACATCTATTCCTCATTCTCGCAGCGCGCCTACGATGAAATCATCCACGACATCGCGCTGCAGCACCTGCCGGTAGTGCTCTGCTTCGACCGGGCGGGCCTCGTGGGCGAGGACGGCGCCACCCACCAGGGCGCCTTCGACATGGCCGCCTACCGCAGCATCCCGGACACCGTCATATCCGCACCCCGCAATGAACTTGAACTCAAGCAGCTGATGTACACCGCGCTGCAGCAGGACAAAGGCCCGTTTATAATAAGGTACCCGCGAGGAAACGGCGAAGGAGCCGGATGGAAGGATGCGGAGTTCGAGGCCGTGCCGGTGGGCAAGGCGATCGAGCTGAAGGCGGGCAGTGAAATTGCCGTCGTGGGCACGGGGCCGGCCGTAAACCGCGCGCTGGAGGCCGCAGAGGGCTTCGGCGAAAGGGTGGCGGTCTACCATTTCCCCTTCGTCAAGCCGCTTGACACAGAAGTCCTGGAATCGATTGCCTCAAAGTTCAGCAAAATAGTCACCGTGGAAGACGGCGCCCTCTCCGGAGGGCTTTTCGGGGCGGTGTCGGAATTCCTTACCCGGCGCGGCTGCAAGGCCCGGATCGTACCTGTCGGCATAGGTGATGAGTTCGTGACGCAAGCATCGCAGGCTCAGCAGCGGAAGGATTGGGGACTGGACAAAGAAAGCATGGAAAAAATCTTTCAAAAGTTTTTGGAGATTCCAAAATAATGTGTACCTTTGCAATCCCTTTGTAAAGGGCATTGAAATACTGCCGATGTAGCTCAGATGGCCAGAGCGTGTGATTTGTAATCTCAAGGTCGTGGGTTCGATTCCCTCCATCGGCTCATCGCAGAACATTATGGGCAAGTACCAGAGTGGCCAAATGGGGCAGACTGTAAATCTGCTGGCGCACGCCTACGGTGGTTCGAATCCATCCTTGCCCACGAAGCGGAAGAGAATACTTCCCACCAGCGGGGTTCGTATAACGGCTATTATGTCAGCCTTCCAAGCTGAAAATGGGAGTTCGATTCTCCTACCCCGCTCAAAATATTGCCGATGTAGCTCAGGGGTAGAGCGCATCCTTGGTAAGGATGAGGTCATGAGTTCAAATCCCATCATCGGCTCAAGACCGGAGAAATCCGGTTTATTTTTGTAACAACTTTATACATAATATTATGGCAAAAGAAACATTCAAAAGGGACAAACCCCATGTCAACATCGGCACCATCGGCCACGTTGACCACGGCAAAACCACTCTGACCGCTGCTATCACCCAGGTTCTGGCAAAGCAGGGCCTCAGTGAGGTCAAGTCTTTCGACCAGATCGACAACGCTCCCGAGGAGAAGGAGCGCGGTATCACCATCAACACCGCTCACATCGAGTACCAGACCGCAAATCGTCACTATGCGCATGTCGATTGCCCTGGCCACGCTGACTATGTGAAGAACATGGTTACCGGTGCTGCGCAGATGGACGGCGCCATCCTCGTCGTCGCTGCCACCGACGGTCCCATGCCCCAGACCAACGAGCACGTGCTTCTTGCAAAGCAGGTGAACGTTCCTAAGATGGTTGTGTTCCTCAACAAGGTTGACCTCGTCGACGATGAGGAAATGCTCGACCTCGTTGAAATGGAAGTCCGCGACCTCCTCAGCAAGTATGATTTCGACGGCGACAACGCTCCCGTCATCCGTGGTTCAGCCCTCGGCGCTCTCAACGGAGAGCCTCAGTGGGAAGAGAAAGTCCTCGAGCTCATGCAAGCCGTCGACGAGTACATCCCCCTCCCCGTGCGTGAGAACGAGAAGCCGTTCCTGATGCCTATCGAGGACATCTTCTCCATCACCGGCCGTGGCACCGTCGTCACCGGACGTATCGAGACCGGCACCATCCATGTCAATGATCCCGCCGAAATCGTCGGTTTCAACGACAGGCCCAAGACCACTGTGGTCACTGGCGTCGAGATGTTCCGCAAGCTCCTCGATCAGGGCGAAGCAGGTGACAATGTGGGTCTCCTCCTCCGTGGTATCGACAAGAAGGAAGTCAAGCGTGGTGAGGTTATCGCCAAGCCCGGCTCCATCAAGGCTCACTCCCACTTCCTCGGACAGATCTATGTCCTGAAGAAGGAAGAAGGCGGCCGTCACACTCCGTTCCACAACAAGTATCGTCCTCAGTTCTATCTCCGCACCATGGACTGCACGGGTGAGATCACTCTTCCCGAAGGCGTCGAAATGGTTATGCCCGGTGATAACGTACACATCCAGGTCGAGCTTATCTACCCCGTTGCCCTCAACGTCGGTCTGCGCTTCGCTATCCGTGAAGGTGGCCGCACCGTCGGTTCGGGTCAGATTACGGAGATCATCGACGATTAATTCGTCAACCCATAAAGGAGTATGCGCAGTTCCTCCTTCGGGAGGAACTGACATCTCAGGGGTGTAGTTCAACGGTAGAACAGCGGTCTCCAAAACCGTCAATGTGGGTTCGATTCCTGCCACCCCTGCAAAAGATAAAAATAAGACTATGTTTAAGAAATTAGCAACAGCTTGCAAAGAATCTTACAACGAACTTGTCCATAAAGTTACATGGCCGACATTTTCCGAGTTGACAAGCAGCGCAATCCTTGTACTTGAAGCTTCCCTTTTGATTGCCCTGCTGGTCTTTGCGATGGATCAGGTGTTCCAAGGATTAATGGAATTCATTTATCCGCGTTAAAAGTGTGACAAATGGCTGAAGAGACAGTGGAAAGAAAATGGTACGTGCTCCGCGCCATCAGCGGCAAGGAGGGCAAGGTCAAGGAGTACATCGACTACGAATGTGCCCACAGCGACCTTGGCCAGCACGTGTCGCAGGTTCTTATCCCTACCGAGAAGGTGATGCAGGTCCGCAATGGCAAGAAAGTCATTAAGGAACGCAACTATCTTCCCGGCTACGTCCTTGTCGAAGTGGCACTGACAGGCGAGATTGCGTCGCGTTTGCGCTTCATGCCCAACGTCTTGGGCTTCCTGCCAAACCTGAACAATCCGGTGCCCCTCCGTCCCGCCGAAGTCAATCGCTTGCTGGGAACCGTCGACGAGCTGCAGGAGGCTGACGATGAACCCATCGTCGACTACACCGTCGGGGAACCCGTGAAGGTGAACTACGGCCCCTTCCAAGGATTCAGTGGAATCATTGAAGAGGTCAACACCGAAAAACGGAAACTGAAAGTCACTGTGAAGATCTTTGGGCGCAAAACGCCCATCGAGCTTGGCTTTATGCAAGTAGAAAAGGA
>JAEEGG010018383.1_pt1 | contig 14227 bp, 7 predicted proteins | sample 9134161 | NCBI WGS metagenome assembly JAEEGG01 (sample SAMN16246543, study PRJNA631951) | gut metagenome | biome: gut microbiome; feature: rumen; material: CR-attached | host: Bos | place: Iran: Karaj | collected 2018-10
CGATTATGGCATCGATTCAGGATCTTATCCTCAACGCAGTCAAGGGTTCCATCGGCAACGTCGAGATCCCTACCAACATGACCAACCAGGTCATCGGCGGCCTTTCCGAGTCCATCCTCGGCGGCCTCACCCAGACGGCTGTCAAGCCCGGCGGCCTCGAGATGGTCAAAGCCCTCCTCACCGGCAAGCAGGCGGCTGCCACCAGCCCCATCACCGCCCTGATCGGCAAGATCTTCTCCGGAGGCGCGGCCAAGAAGCTCGGCCTCGGCACCGCCCTGACCACGGCCCTCGTCGGCCTGCTCCCCAAGATCCTCGGCAATCTTTCCGGTGTGTTCAAGGATCAGGATGGTGACGGTGACGTCGACCTCAACGACATCCTCATCGCCCTCTCCGGCAAGAAGGCCCAGACCCAGCCTGCAGCCGCCACTGCCGGCGGCGGCCTCTTAGGCGCAGCCACCAGCATCTTGGGCGGCCTGTTCAAGAAGAAATAGGCGTCTGTCCCTTAGAAAGATGAAGCGGTGGCCCGACGGGTCACCGCTTTTTCAGTCCCAGTCCGGGACGGTCGGGAAGTATCATCCGGCCGTCCCGGATTGTCATTCCCTCGAAGAGGTCATTGGATATCAGCAAGTTGCCATCCAAGTCAGCAAAGTCCACCCCGGGAGAGAGATGGGCTGCGGCCGTGCAGGCACAAGAGGTTTCCGTCATGCAGCCGAGCATCACTTTCATCCCCTCTGCGCGCGCATAGGTCAGCATCTTGCGGGCCTCCAGCAGACCGGTGCATTTCATCAACTTGATATTGACGCCGCTGAAAGCGCCTTTGATGGCAGGGATATCCCGCAAGCGCTGGATGGATTCGTCCGCAAAGATGGGGACGGGACTGTGCTCTGTGATCCAGGCGATGTCGTCCAGACGCTCCTTGGGCATGGGCTGTTCCACCATGACGACACCCTGCTCCGCGAGCCAGAAGATTTCATCCAGGGCCTTTTGACGGTCTTTCCAACCCTGGTTGGCATCGACGGCGAGGGGCAGGTCCGTCACGCTCCGGATGGTCTTGATCATCTCTTCGTCGTTATCCAGACCGACCTTGACCTTCAGAATGTTGAACTTCCCGGCACATTCGAGGGTCTTCTCACGTACGACTTCGGGCGTATCGATGCCGATGGTGAAGGTCGTAGAGGGCGCCTTGGCGGCGTCCAGACCCCAGATACGGAAGAGCGGCTGACCCAGCAACTGGCCGAAAAGGTCATGCAGTGCGATGTCCACGGCCGCCTTGGCCGGGGCGTCTCCTTCCGAAAGGGAATCCACGTATGCCATGATTTCTTCCAACTGGAAAGGGTCCGCGAACTGCCCCAGGTCCACCTTCTGCAGGAAGGAGCAGACGCTTTCGACGGTATGTCCGAGGTAGGGCGGCATCGAGGCTTCCCCGTGACCGGTGAAACCGTCATATTCGATGCGGACTTGCACCCCGGGCGTAGTCTTGCGGGAATAGGATGCCACCGTAAACGTGTGTTTCAATTCCAGTTCATACGATTCCCAACTCAGTTTCATCCGGGGAGAGAGGCTCCCGGATTTAAGCAGATAGGGGCGGGGCGTCCGGGACGTTTCCGCCTTGCAGCCCGACAGACCCGTGACGCTGAGAAGCGCGCCCGCGGTAACTCCCGTCTTAATGAAGTCTCTTCTTTTCATATCGTATTATTCTTAATATCCATACCGTTTCCGCAGGCCGAACACAAGCGCCGCCGACAAGACCAGGGCCAGCACCTCCGCCACATTCACCGCCAGCCAGATGCCGTCGATGCCCAGCAGGGCGGGCAGCAGGAATACGCAGCCCAGCTCGAACACGAGGGTCCGGGTGAACGAGATCACCGCAGAGACGGGACCGTTGTTGAGCGCCGTGAACCAGGCCGAAGCGAACATGTTGAAGCCGCAGATCAGAAACGAAACCATATAGATGCGCATCGCATAGGTCGTCAAGTCGCGCAGAGCCGGGTAGTATCCGACAAAAACGGAAGAAAGCCAGGGGGCGGAAGCCTCGATGAAAAGCGTGATGAGCAGACCCGCCAGGCCGATAAGCGCGCAACTTTTCCGGAGCAGGCTGCGCAGTTCCGCCCTGTCCCCCGCCCCATATTTGTAAGATATGACCTGGGAGATGCCCATGTTGTAGCCGATGAAGACCGAGCCGAAGATGAAACCGATGTACATCAGGACTCCGTAAGCGGAAACGCCGTTCTCACCGATGTATTTCATCAACTGCAGGTTGTAGCAGATCCCTACGATGTTGAAGGAAATGTTCCCAACGAATTCGGAAAGTCCGTTGGACAGCGACTGGACGATGGCCGGCCAGTCCTCGGGACTGTCGGGAAGGAAACGCAGGGGCGTCGGGTTGCGACGGGAAGCGAAATACACGGTCGGTATGGCGCCGCCGACCACGAAAGAAATGGCCGTGGCGATGGCCGCGCCGGTCAAGCCCCAGCCGAAACCCGCGACGAACAACGCGTCCAGGGCAATGTTGGTCAGGCCGCAGGCAATGCTCGTCATAGTCCCCAGTCCAGGCTTCCCCGCCGCCATGCAGAAGGGTTGCAGCGCCAGTTGGAGCATGTATACCGGCAAGACCGCCGTGAGGATGCGGCCGTAGATGACGGCAAGGTGTATCATCTCCCCTTCCGCGCCCAAGGCGACGGCGCAGGGACGCATGAACACGAAAAAGATCGCGGAAATGACGACTCCGGCCAGGAAGGTCAGGCGGATGAGCATCGTGAAGATGTGGTTGCCCCGCTCGACGTCCCCTTCGCCGAAGGTCTTGGATACCAGTGCGCTGCCTCCGGCGCCGACCATCAGTCCGAGGGCTGAGATGATGGCGACGGCCGGCCAAATGATATTCATCGCCGCAAACGCCGTGCTGCCGGCATAGTTGGAGATGAACCAGCCATCCACGATGCTGTAGACCGAGGTAACGATGAGCATCAGTACCATCGGCCACAGTTCCCGCACGATGCGCCTGTATCCGTAATGTCCTTCCATTGCGTCCATGACGGACACAAAGGTAGTGCTTTTTGTTTTTTTTCTTACCTTTGTTAATTAGTGTTACTTAAATGAAGTGTCCATGAAAAGAAGAGTCTTGACGGCCCTTGCCCTTATTTTCCTCGCATATACCACTATCCAGGCCCAGGAAACGCCCCGCTGGCTCAGGCAGAGCGCCCTCTCCCCCGACGGGAAGACTGTCGCATTCTGCTACCAGGGAGATATCTTCACGGTCAGCGCGAAAGGCGGAGAAGCCCGCCAGATCACCAGTTCCTCCTCCTACGAGGCAGACCCTGTCTGGAGCGCAGACGGCAAACAGTTGATATTCAGTTCCTACCGCGAAGGGAGCAAAGATGTGTGGGCTGCACCGGCCACCGGAGGCACGCCGAAACAATTGACAACCTGGCAGGGAGCGGAGACGCCTTTGGCCGCCCTGCAGGACGGGCACATCCTCTTTTCCGCGGATATCCTGCCGGACCCGCAGTTCGGAGAATATCCCGGCCGGCCCCAACTCTATCAGGTTTCCCTTGAAGGCGGGCCTTGCGGGCGCGTCACCTCCCTCACCTTGTCTTCATTGAGTGTTTCCCCCGACGGGACGGTCCTTTACGAAGACTACAAGGGCTATGAGGACCCCCTGCGCAAGCACCATACCTCCTCCGTCACCCGCGACATCTGGTGCTATAAGGATGCCAAGCCCGGGTTCACGATGGATGCGGAAGGAAGCTTCACCCGCATGACCTCCTTCAACGGCGAGGACCGCAATCCCGTCTTCGCTCCCGGCGGCAAGGAGTTCTATTATCTCAGCGAACTGGGGGGCAATTTCAATGTCTGGAAGGCTTCCCTTGACGCGAATGCCGCGCCGAAGCAGATCACCCGCTTCCCCACCCACCCGGTCCGTTATCTCAGCATCTCCGACGACGGCCTGATGCTCTTCTCCTTTAACGGGGACCTCTATACCCTGCGTGAGGGACAAGATCCGGTCAAGCTGGAGATTACGCTCACGAAAGACAAGACCGTCAAGGACAAGATCCGGCGCTCGGTCTCCTTCGGAGCCACGGATATCGCCGTATCTTCCAACGGCAAGGAGGTTGCCCTAGTCTCTCGCGGAGACGTGTTCGTAACCTCGATAGAACAGAAAACCACCCGCCGCATCACCTGCACCCCGGAACGGGAGCGCGGCATCAGTTTCTCCTCCGACGGACGGGAACTGTATTATGCGGCGGAGCGCGACGGATGCTGGGGCATCTGGAAGACCGTACTGGCCAACAAGAAAGACAAGTATTTCACCTTCACCTTCGATTTCAAGGAAGAGCGGGTCACCCCGGAAGGCGTCACCTGCACCGATCCCTCCGTCTCTCCCGACGGCAAGCAGCTCGCCTACTTCAAGGACAGGACTGACATCGTGGTCCGGGACCTCAAGTCCGGCAAGGAGAAAACCGTGCTCTCGGGTGCCTTGTATTCCTATCAGGACGGCGACCTGGGTTTTGAATGGAGTCCGGACAGCCGCTATCTGCTGAGCAAGTACGAGGCGGACGGGGGATGGAACAACGCCGACGTCGCCCTGATCGAAGTCGAGACCGGCAAGGTCACCAACCTGACCCGGAGCGGATACTCCGACGGCAACTTCCGCTGGGCCTTGGGCGGCAAGGCGATGACTTGGTCTTCAGACCGTGCCGGTTACCGCAGCCACGGCAGCTGGGGTGCGGAGAAGGACATTTACATCATGTTCTTTGACGGAGAAGCTTATTACAAGTTTACCCGGGACAAGGAAGATGAGGAGATCGAGAAACTCCTGAAAGAAGATGACAAGAAAGCCAAGAAGGAGGAAGCCAAAGACAGCGTCAAGGCGGAGAAAGGCAAGGTGGACAAGCTCATCCTTGACCTGGACAACCGCGACGACCGCATCCTGCGCCTGACCGGGGTTTCCGCCCGGATGGGAGACCACTTCCTTTCCCCCGACGGCACGAAACTCCTCTTCATCCAGCGGTTGGAAAAGGGTTACGACCTCTGCCAGATCGACATCAAGACCCGGTCCGTCAAGGTACTGGAGAAAGGCGTAAGCGGCTCTTTCTATCCCGCCCCGGACGGAAAGTCCGTCTATATGCTGACGCCCCTGTCCGTCAGGAAAGTGGACCCTGCGACCGGCAAGGGGACGTCCGTCAGTTTCTCCGACGAGTATGATTACTACCCGGCCGCCGAGCGCGAATACATCCTCGCCCACGCCTGGAAGCAGGTGAAGGAGAAGTTCTATGACGAGACCATCCATGGAATCGACTGGGACGGCTTCTATGCCAACTACAAGCAGTTCCTGCCCTATATCGACAACAACTACGACTTCCGCGAACTCCTCTCGGAGATGCTCGGCGAACTCAATGCCTCCCATACCGGCGCACGCTACCGGACCCTGGGCTCCGGAGTCAACGCCGGCCGGCTGGGCGTCCTGTATGATGAGTCTTACGACGGCGCAGGCCTGAAGATCAAGGAGGTCCTGCCGGGCAGTTGCCTCGCCCTGGTCAAGCCTGACCTCAAGGAAGGAGATATCATCACCTCCGTCGACGGGGTTGAGATCGCCGCCGGCACGCCCTGGTATGAGGCCCTCAGCTACAAGGCCGGCAAGAAGACGGTGCTGGGTCTCCGCAGCGGCAAGAAAGACGCGACTGTCACCGTCAGTCCGGCTTCCTCCGATGCCGCGCTCCTCTACAAGCGCTGGGTCCGGAGCAAGGAACGCCTCGTCGAGACGCTTTCCGGCGGCCGGGTCGGCTATGTCCATGTCAAAAGCATGGATTCCGAAAGCTTCCGGGAAGTCTATTCCAAAGCACTGGGCCGCTACCGGACCTGCGAGGCGCTGATCGTCGACACCCGGCACAACGGCGGCGGATGGCTCCATGACGACCTGGCCACCTTCCTGGGCGGCAAAGCCTACATGGACTTCAAGCCCCGGGGCCAGTACATCGGCACGGAGCCCTACAGCAAATGGAACAAACCTTCGTGTGTGATCATCGGCGAAGACAACTATTCGGACGCCTCCGGATTCCCTTATATCTACAAGCAGCTGGGCATAGGGAAACTCATCGGCGCCCCCGTCCCCGGCACGATGACCGCCGTCTGGTGGGAAACCCAGATCGATCCCACGCTCATTTTCGGCGTGCCGGAAGTGACCTCCGTCAGCCGTTCGGACGGCTCCGTCCTGGAGAACCAGGAAATCGAGCCGGACATTCCGGTCCTCAACGATCCCGCCTCCCTCCTGCGCGGTGAAGACAAGCAGATCGAAGCGGCCGTCCAGGAAATGCTCAGACAATTGCAGAAATAAAGACAACTTATGATAAGAACGCTCAGAATCATCGCTTTAGCAGTGCTGCTGACCCTGTCGGCCAGCTATCCGCCGGGCCTGAGGGCCCAGCAGAAAGGCTTCACCGTCCAGGGTGTCGTCACCGATACGGAAGGTGAATCGCTGATCGGCGTATTCATCTCCGTCAAAGGGACCAAGACCGGCACGACGACCGACCTGGACGGCCGTTATTCCCTTCATCTCTCCGGCCCGGCCACCCTCGTCTTCCAATACATGGGAATGGAGAACCAGGAAGTGGCTGTGAACCAGGCCCGCACCCTTGATATCACGATGAAGGGAGACAACACGCTCGATGAGGTCGTCATCTCCGCAGGCTACGGCCTGGCCCAGAAACGCTCGGATATGACGGGATCCGCCTTCCAAGTCGCCTCGGAGCAGCTCAAAACCCTGCCTGCCACCCGTGTGGATAATCTGTTGCAGGGTATGGTCCCCGGGCTCGCCATCGATGAATCGACCAACTCCGCCGCCCGTACCCGCTATACCATCCGCATACGCGGCGACGCCTCCCTCAACGCCAACAGCGAACCGCTCTGGATCGTGGACGGGGTGCCCGTCTATACGGGCAGCAACGGTTCCATCAACGGTACCAGCTACGGCGTCAGTCCGATGTCTTTCATCAATCCTGACGACATTGAGTCCATCACGGTCCTGAAGGATGCCGCGACCACTTCCATCTACGGTGCGGACGGCGCCAACGGCGTCATCCTGGTCACCACCAAGCAAAGCAAAGGAGATGGCAGCCTGCATGTCACGGCTTCGATGAAGTACGGCATCTCAAAGGTTGACCGCTCCACCCTGATCAAACTCCTCAACGCAGAGCAATGGTGGGGCCTGGCGAAAGAGTCCTGGGTCAACGCCGGGTACGACCTGGCCTATTTCCCCTACCAGGACAACTATCTCAACTCCTATTCCACGACCGACACCAACTGGTATGACGTCTACCTCGGGACCGGAAATGCGACGGAACTCAGTGTCCGGGTCGATTCCGGAAGCGACAAGGCCAAGCACTACCTCTCGGTCAACTACTACGGAGAGAATTTTGTCAAGAAAGGGAATGACCAGAAACGCTTCACCTTGCGTGACCGGGCCCAGTATCAGTTCACCAAGCGCCTGTCCCTGGACCTGAACCTTTCCTTCTCTTACAACCTCAACAACATCGTCTCCATTTCCGATTCATATTATCGCGTGATCCCGATCTTCTCCCCTTACGACCTGGACGGGGTCACCCCGCGCTTGTACAATTATTACAGCGACGCCACGGACAGCTACAGCCCGACACTACGGAAGTTCGTCTATTCGACCGTGGCAGAACGGGATTTCAGCGACAACATCCAGCGCGGCATGGGTTTCGACGGGAATACGACCCTGACTTACAAGATCATGGACGGTCTCAAGTTTTCCGCGATGTTCGGCGTCGACGCCCTCAACGTCCTGGAGCTTATCTACAACCCCAAGACCACCCTGGACGGCCAGACCAGCTATGAGCAGGACGGCACGTCTCGCCGTGCGGGTGTTTTCGACTACACTTGGAATAACATCGACCGCCTCAACTTCGACCGGCGTTTCGGCAAGCATAAGGTCGGCGCCCTGTTGGGCATCGAATTCGTGAACACCGAGAACCGCAGCCTCTATGCGACCGGATCCGGCTTTGCCAACGACCACATCAAGGAAATCTCCTATGCTATCTCCGAGTCGGTCCGCGGCTCTTCTTCTGCGACCAACTCACGATCCCTCTCCTATCTGAGTACGCTGAGCTATTCCTACGACAACCGATATTACCTGTCCGCCTCCTACCGGCGCCAGGGCAACTCCGCTTTCAGCACCTATTCCCGCTGGGGAGACTTTTCTTCCGTCGGTCTGTCCTGGAACGTCCATAACGAGCCTTTCTTCCACGTTCCCTTCATCGACCGGCTGAAAGTCAAGGGCAGTTATGGCAACAGCGGTAACTCCCGTGTGGATACCAGCGCGGCTTACGGCACCTACACCTATGGGTCCTCCAACTATTACGGCGGCCTGATGGGTGCCACTCAGGGCAATGCGCCCAACCCCGGCCTCAGTTGGGAAACCACTTATATCGGCAATATCGGCCTGGACCTGGGCCTGTTCGGCAACCGGGTAGACCTGCAGCTGGAATGGTATCGGAAATACACCCAGAACCTGCTCTACAAAGGCCGCGTCTCCTCCATCATCAGCGACGGCAGCGTGATGCGCAACGTCGGCGAACTGGAGAACCGGGGATTCGAAGTCTCTCTCAACACCAAGAACATCGTCACTCCCCATTTCACCTGGACGACCGATTTCAACGGATCTGTCAACCGCAACATCATCCGCAAACTCTACAAGGGCACGCATACCGGATTCTTCGACTATGTCTGGATGGAAGGAGCGAGCAAGGATGCCTGGTGGCTCAGCCGCTGGGCGGGTGTCGACCCCGCCACGGGCGGTCCGATGTGGTATGACGCCGACGGCAACACCACCTTCTCCTTCTCTTACGACAACCGCGTCCTGCTGCCCGAATACAGCAAGGAACCGGATTTCCGGGGCGGCATGCGCAACATCTTCACTTATGACAACTTCTCCCTGGTGGCGTTCCTGACCTACACCATCGGCGGATGGGAACTGCTGGACTTCGGACAGGACGGATACGACGTCCTCTCCAACAACACGGTGGTCGAAGACCTCGACCACTGGCGGGAGCCCGGCGACGTATCCAACAATCCCAAGCCGATCTACAAGGTCACGACCGGTTCCCGTAGAAGTTCTACCCGCTTCCTCTACAGCAAGACCTGCTTCCAGCTTAAAAACCTGGTACTCAGCTACAACGTTCCGAAGTCTTTCTGCCAGAAGATCCGGATCAAAGGCGCGACGGCTTCCCTCATCGGCGACAATGTCTTCATCTGGTCGCCGGATGCCAGCCGCGACCGCAACAGCTACAAGACCCTGCGCTACCCCGGCGGTCTGACCCGTACTTTCTCCGCCCAGCTCACACTTAATCTGTAAGGACCATGAAGAAACTGATAGCAATTTGGATGACCGCCCTGTCTCTGACAGGATGCACTTCATTCCTGAATGTCGAGACGCTCGGCAAGAGTACGATTTCCGGTTTCTTCGCCGATATCGACGGCCTCAAGGCCGCCGGCCTGGGCCTGCACCGGCTGATCACTGAGTTTTACGACGACAATTACCTACGGATGGGCGACCTCGCCGGAGACGAGATGGTTCTCTACCGCGTCAATGCCTCCCAGGCGCTCCAACTCATCTACGACTTCCAGAGTACGTCAGCCGACAACTCCGGTTTCCCCCAGATGATCTGGAAACGCGGCTATGAGATCTGCACCAACGCCAACAACATTCTCTTTTACGGTGAGCAGCTTCTCTCCTCCTATCCGGAAGAAGAGACATTGATCCGCAAGCACTTCGGCTATGCCTATTTCGCCCGCGCGCTGGCCCATTTCGACCTGCTCAACGTCTATGCGATGCCGTACGACCATACCCCGGACGCTTCGCATCCCGGTGTCGTCGCCATCGACTTTGTCCCCGGCTTTGACACGGAGCTTCCCCGCAATACGGTGAAAGAGTGTTACGACCTGATCCTGAGTGACTTGAACAAAGCGATCGAGTGCTTCGGGACAGAGTCTGAACGCACGCCCACCTACATTTCGGCGCTTGCCTGCAAGGCATTGCTCGCCCGGGTATACCTCTATATGAAGGATTACACGCACGCGGCGGCCTTTGCCAAGGAAGTGATGGACGCCGTTCCGCTTACGCCCCGTGACCAATATGTCAACATGTTCCGCAAGGCGCAGGACAACCCGGGTGAAGGGATCCTCAGGATGAACACCTATGACAGCGGCGCCGGAATGCGCAACCTCTGCAGCCCGCTTTCGGGTCAGGAATGCGGCCCGGATGAGACCTTCATGACCAAGTTCCAGGGCAACGATGTCCGCAAGGAACTCTTCACCTATGTCGGAGAAGCCGAAGACGGCGACGAATACGTGGGCAAGGTCTACACCGCCATCTGCAAGTACCTGCCCGTCAAGGCCGGGACTTCCACGGCGGAAAACCGCCGCTGCGATCCTTTCATTCTCCGCGTGTCGGAGATGTACCTGATCCACGCCGAAGCCGTATGTCTGGGACAGGGAGATACGAAAACCGCTTCGGATGACCTGAAAGCCCTCCAGGCGCGGGCGCTCGGCAAACCGGCTTCCGAAATCAACCTGGTCTATACCGGCACGGACGGCCTCGACCGGCTGATCCAGGAAGAGAGGGCCAAGGAGCTCTGCTTCGAAGGCCATCGCTTCTTCGACTTGAAGCGGCGCCACGAGGATATCGTCCGCACCTCGACGACCACCTCGACGCTCAAACTCTTGAAATATCCCGACTACCGCTATGTCTTACCCATCAGCCAGCTTGAAATGCAGGCCAATGACAGCATGACCCAAAATGAGAATTACGATTAGCCGCATCCTTCCGCTTATCGCCGCCCTGGCCCTGCTTTGCGGGTGCGAGCGGCACACCGAAGTATTCTTCGACACGCCCTTCGTCCGCATCGAGGACGCTAACGGCGCGCCCTCGATGAACGTCGACCATACGTTGGACAACATCCTCACGGAAATCCGCGTCGTCGTCAGCGCCAGCAAGAACTATTTCTCCGCCCCCATCACGGTCGAATATGAACTGATCGTCGGGAACGGGCTCAAGGAGGGCACGGATTTCCGCATCCAGGCCAGCCATCGCAGTCCGCTGACCTTCGATCCGGGGACCTACTCCCTGCCGATCCGGGTGATCTGGAACAAATCGTCCTCCTTCGATCCTTCGAAGGACAACACCCTTACCTTCCGGATCACAAAAACGAGCGTCCCGGAGATGCTTCTGGGCGTGCCCGGACCGGACGGTAAGAAAAAAGAATTTGTTTTTAAACAACTATAAACAACCGAATCATGAAAAAACTGATTTCAATCACAGCCTGCCTCGTGGCAGCCGTTTCGGTCCTGGTCTCCTGCCAGCCGAAAGAAACGCCTGACGGAAAGTGCGAACTGACCGGCTTCTACCTCCCCGCCAGTCTCAACAGCGACTTGTCTGCCGATATCTTCGGTACCATCGACGCCTCTGCCAAGACCATCACCCTGGTCATCCCCACCTCGGTCACCACCAACCGTTTCACGCCTATCTTCACTGCGACTGAGCATGATGTCGTCACCATCGGCGGCACGCAGGCGACCAGCGGGGAAACCTCCGTCACCATCACCGACGGCACCAAGATTTCCCTCACTGACGAAGTCTCCGCAATGAATGCCAGCTACACCGTCGTCGTCAAGCAGAACGATGAACTGGCCGAGTTGACCGGCGTCACCTTCAAGAAGGCCGACAACGCCGCCCTGACCGACGATGTCTCCCCTGAGGCCATCGCTCCCGAGATGGTGGTCCGCGTACCTGGCGCCGCTTTCAAGCAGGAACTGGTGATGACCGTCTCCGCCGGCTTCAATGACGCGATCAAGGTCAACAACACCGCTGTCGAGAACGGTGCCTCCATCAAGGTTGATTCCAGCTTCCCGATCGACATCGCCGTCACGGACGAGGTTGCCGGTATTACGGCCCGCTATGTCGTCAAGGTCGGCAAGATCCTCGAAGTAGTCGTCACTCCGCTCGGCACCTATGCCGAGGGAACGATCAACGATTTCACAATGACCGTCAACCCGGTCGACAACCTCCCTTATTTCGCCTACACACGCAAACTCGATGGCGAGAGCAACAACAGTGTATCCGTCGTCAAGTGGAACGGCAGCGCCTTCGCCCTGGTCGGCCCGACCGGCCTGGCCGACGCCTCCGCCCGCTCCGCCAGCGCCCCCAAGGTCGCTTTCGCCAAGGATGGTACGGTGTACGCATTCTATACGGCCGGCGATGTCGCCAGCAAACCCACGGTCCGCAAACTCGACTCGGATTGGAAGGTCGTCGGCACGGCCGGTATCACGGCTCAGAACTATGGTACCAGTTACCCGCACGCTTTCTTTGTCCATCCCGCCAATTCCCAGCCTGCCTTTGTCTGGGCCGGAAACTCGAAAAATACGGCCTCGTACCGCAAGATGAACTATGCGTACTGGAATGGAACGGACTGGAACTCCACGACTGAAAGCAAGGATGTCCCGGAATATGTCAGTGGTACCGATAAAGCATTCTATGCCTCCAGCTATGCGATCGTGGGTGACAAAGTCTTCGTCGCCACTGCCTTCAACCAATGTGGCTACCATGTCCACGAAGTCGGCACCGACGGAAGCCTGACCCCGGTCGTCGTCAATTATATCCCCGAAGGAAGCCAGCACGGTCTTCCGGCCTTTATCCAGCTTGTCGCAGGTAAAGACGATGTGTTGTATTTCTACGGGGCAGACCGTGGAGCTGGCGCGATGCAGATCTACAGCGTCGACCAAAATGACAAAAAACTCAAAACTTACGGCGCCGGCATTCCCGTCGAAATCAGTTCCTCCGGAGGTATCAGCATAGGCAGTGCCATCGGCATCAACCCTGTCGACGGCCTTACCATTGCCGCATATGGCGTGAAGAAAGACACGAGACCTTCCATCGCCTATCTCGACGACAGTTTCCAGTGGACTCCCTTTACCGTGGATCCCGCCACTTCTTCGGATACGACGATCCAGGTGGCTTACAGTAAGGACGGCAAGGGCTACATCGCATACGAGACCGCCGACGGCATTGTGCTCTATAGCGTAGGCCTCGAAGCTGATATCCTGCCTGAATAAACGTTGAAAGCACTGTTTATCCTGCTGACCCTGTTCCGGGTGGCATTCGTCGGCGATCCCCAAGTCGACGATGCCACCCAGTTGGGTTATGCCCGCGCCTCCATCTACCGGGAACTCCGGGAACGGAAAGACCTCGACCTGGTCATCCTCCTGGGAGACCTGGTCAATGACAAGATGGAGTTTCTCGCCCCGACGGTGGCGAGCCTCGATTCGCTCGGATGCCCCTGGCTGGCCGTCCCCGGCAATCACGACCGGGACCGCTACCCGGGCGATTCCACGCGGGTGCGGGACCTCGATACCTGGCAGCGGACGCTGGGATATATCGATACTTCCTTCGTCCGGCACGGCATCCGTTTCATCCTGATGAACGATGTCCGGACACGGGGGCGTGCGGATTACGAGGCGGGACTGTCGGAGCGCCAGAAAGAATGGCTCTCGACGGTTCTCGCCGCGACACCGGAGAAGCAGCAGATCGTTTTCGCCTCCCACATTCCCCTGACGGAGATGCACGCAAAGGACACCCTTGACAAGCTGTTTGCCGGGAAGGAGCGGGTGCTGCTGGTCAGCGGCCATACGCACCAGACGCGCCGGGAAACGCTTATCCTGGATGGACGGGAAGTGGAAAGCCTTGTCGCAGGAGCCGCCTGCGGCAGCTGGTGGCGGGGCGTCAAGGATGCGGACGGAGTGCCTGACGCCCTGATGAACTGCGGAGCGCCGCGGGGCTATTTCATCTGTGATTTCTCCTGCTCCGGGTATCGGCTTTCCTACAAGCAGGTCGCCGGGGAAGCGCTTGCGACATTGGGCACCGGCACCGACGGGCGCCTGGCTGTCAACGTATTCGGCGGCAGCAAGGAAGGGACGGTGAAAATCCGCACGGGCGGACGGACGATAGCGCTGGAGCGGATCTCCACGCCAGCGCCGGAAGTCCTTGCACGGATAGAGTCCAATCTTGCGATGACCCGCGAATACCGCCGCGCCCACCGGGAGGAATTCATTCCTTTGCGGAGGATCGCTTCCCCGCATGTCTGGGTGTCGCCGGAGGGAACGAGTTTTTCCCCCGGAGACCGGATTACCGTCATCTACCGCGACCGGAGGATGAGAT
>JAEEGG010018387.1_pt1 | contig 14223 bp, 10 predicted proteins | sample 9134161 | NCBI WGS metagenome assembly JAEEGG01 (sample SAMN16246543, study PRJNA631951) | gut metagenome | biome: gut microbiome; feature: rumen; material: CR-attached | host: Bos | place: Iran: Karaj | collected 2018-10
ATAAGATCGAGCGCTGGGCATCACTTGGCGACAAACCATTTGCCGAGAAAAAGGCTGGTCCGTGGGAAGTGTGTCTCATAGTTCCGGCAGAAGCCCTGAATCTTAAATCGTTTGACGGTCTTCAGCTCGAGGCCAACTTCTACAAATGCGGAGACCTTCTCGAGACGCCTCATTTCCTGAGCTACGCTCCCATCGACACCCCGGATCCCGACTTCCATCGTCCCGAATTCTTCATTCCGATCGCCTTCGAGTAGATGAAATACTCCCTCATCATACCGGTTTACAACCGCCCGGACGAAGTGTCCGAGCTGCTCGCCAGCATTGCCTCCCAGTCCTTCCGGGACTTCGAGGTCCTGGTAGTAGAAGACGGCTCTTCGGTAAAATGCGAAGATATTGTAAATCAGTATGCTGAAAAGCTCGATATAAAGTATCTGTTTAAGGAAAACGGGGGCCCGGCAATGGCGCGAAACTATGCCGCCGAAAGGGCTGAAGGAGAGTATCTTCTCATCCTCGATTCCGACACAGTCCTCCCGGAAGGATACTTTGAAGCTATAGAAAAATACCTGGCCGCTAATGCCCCGGATGCCTTCGGAGGACCCGATCGCGGAGGCGATGATTTCACCCCGGTTCAGAAAGCGATAAGCTATTCGATGACCTCTTTCTTCACTACCGGAGGAATACGCGGCGGAAAGCGGAAGATCACCCGTTTCTTCCCTCGCTCTTTCAATATGGGAGTAAGGCGCGAGGTGTTCGCCGCGCTGGGTGGATTCTCAGCTATGCGCTTCGGCGAAGACGTCGATTTCAGTATGAGGGTAGTCGAAGCGGGGTACACTACCGCTCTTATCCCGGATGCCTGGCTTTATCATAAGCGACGTACGGACTTCCGGAAGTTCTTCCGCCAGGTACGCAACTCCGGAAAGGCCAGGATCGCCCTTACAAGGCGCCATCCAGGCTCTCTGAGGCTCGTACACCTCTTCCCCCTGGGATTTGTCGTCCTAAGCCTTATCCTGCCTTTTGACGTCCTTTACGCGCTTCTCGTTTTTGCTGACTCCGCTATAAAGAACAAGAGCCCGAAAGTCGGGCTCCTGTCTGTAGCTGCTGCTTACGTACAGCTATGGGGTTACGGAATCGGTTTTGTTGCCGGGCTGTTCGAAAAAGAACAGGCAAATATAGACAACGACCGCTTCTACCGCTAGAACGTATCGTAGAACTTAGCCTCGCGCGGGCTTACCTTGTTCATATTGTCGATAAGATCCTGGTTGGACTTGTATTCGTCCATCAGCTGAAGCATAAAGTTCATCGCTTCGGTAGGGTTCATATCGGCAAGGAGCTTACGCAGGATCCAAATCCTCTGGCCGTTGTACTTCTCATAGAGGAGGTCGTCGCGGCGGGTTCCTGAAAGGACTACGTTGACGGCAGGGAAGATACGCCTGTTGGCCAGAGTCCTATCGAGCTGGATTTCGGAGTTGCCGGTTCCCTTGAATTCCTCGAAGATAACATCGTCCATCTTGGAACCGGTCTCGGTAAGGGCAGTCGCAAGGATAGTCAGCGAGCCGCCTCCCTCAACATTACGGGCCGCACCGAAGAAGCGCTTCGGCTTCTGAAGGGCGTTGGCGTCCACACCACCGGTCAGGACCTTTCCGGACGCGGGCTGGACGGTATTGTATGCACGGGCGAGACGGGTGATGGAGTCCAGCAGGATAACTACGTCGTGGCCGCATTCTACCAGCCTGCGGGCCTTTTCGAGGACCATATTCGCCACCTTTACGTGGTGATCGGCGGGCTCGTCGAAGGTAGAGGCTACAACCTCGGCCTTGACGCTGCGCTGCATATCGGTAACCTCCTCCGGACGTTCGTCGATAAGAAGGACGATCTCATAGACCTCCGGGTGATTGTCTGCAATAGCGTTGGCGATGCTCTTAAGAAGCATAGTCTTACCGGTCTTCGGCTGGGCTACGATAAGTCCGCGCTGGCCCTTTCCGATAGGCGAGAACATGTCGACTATACGGCAGGAAGGATCGGAGCCGTGGCCATGGCCAAGAAGGTTGAACTTCTCGTCCGGGAAAAGGGGAGTCAGGAAGTCGAAGGGGACGCGGTCGCGGATGAATTCCGGGCTGCGGCCGTTGATGAACTTGACCTTGACGAGAGGGAAGTATTTATCTCCCTCGCGGGGAGGCCTGATTTCGCCGGTGACGGTATCTCCGTTCTTGAGGGCGTTCTGCTTTATCTGCTGCTGGGAGATGTAGATATCGTCCGGGCTGTTGAGATAATTGTAGTCAGAGCTGCGCAGAAAACCATACCCGTCCGGCATTATCTCCAGAACTCCTGTAGCCTCGACCGTACCCTCGTACTCGGGGACCTTCGGCTTCTGGGGCTGGTTCTGATTCTGATTCTGATTCTGGTTCTGATTCTGGTTGTTATTGTTGTGTTGTTTTCCGTTCTGGTTCTTTTTCTGGTCGAGCCTTTCCTGGGCCTTTGCAAGGATAGCGGCCTTCTTCTCTTCGGCCGCAGAATCGACCTTCTTAGGCTCCTCGGCCTTGGCGGGCTCTTCCTGAGCCTTCTGAGCCTTAGGCTTTCTGCCGCGCTTTTTGGGAGCGGGTTTTTCAGGCTCTGCGGCCTCCTTTACAGGTTCTGCGGTCATCTTGTCATCACCGACCTGATCGGTGATCTTAGATTCCCGGTCGGAGCCGGGAATGACCTCAGGTTTGGGCTCTTCCTGGGCTTTGGGGGCCTTGGGTTTTCTGCCGCGTTTCTTAGGCTCTTTCTTTTCAGTGTCGGGCTGAGACGCTGCCAGGCTGGCCTCTGCGTCCAATATAGCATAGGCGAGGTTTTCGTCGTCGAGTTTCTTGATTGATTTGATCTTGAGTCCCGAAGCTATCTCTTCGAGTTGCTCACGACTCATCTGACTGAGGTCGTAAAGACGATGTGTCATAGTTGAAAATTATAGAATTGTTCGGCAGAACTGCCGCTGCATTATCGAATTGACAACGCAAATATAGTAAAATTTTTATCTATCCCAATAGCTGCTGCTCTTCTTGAAACGTAGCAGGTCGGCAAGCGAGGCAGCATTTGCCGCGATCTTGAAGCTGTAGCTCTGCCAGGTTCCGAGCGGGACCCACGACACTGCGATATTGAAGCAGTGGAGATCGTAGGTAGCGCTGATCTGAGTAGTCGTTATCTTCTTCGCTATAAAGTCGTATCCGGATGATGCATTGATAGACATCCTGGGGGTAAGCTTGATGTTTCCGCTCATACCCAGAGTGGATGTATAGGTATTCTTGAATATGAGCTTGTCGAGATCTTTGTCGTACAGAGGCGCGCGGGTGCAGTTAAAGTTAACGTTGAAGTTAACGGACCACGGTACATTGGGATTGGTATAGTACAGCCATCCTCCGGGGACATACTCGCCCGTTACCGGGTGATAGTAAATCCTCTGATAGTAGTCTGCAGGGCTGCTGCTGTCTTCGCGTCCGTCATTTCCGTTTATCGCGCCCTTTCCGGAGATGGAATAGGATGCGGAAGCGGATGCGTTGGTAAAGCGGGCAAGACCCTGGCCTTCCTGGAAAGCGTATCTGTTGATCCTTTGATAGAGCCTACCGTTGATAACTTTGGCGGCATAGGGCTCGAATCCGGCGCTGGCGCTGATGTTGACCTTTCCGAATAGGTTAGTAGACATAGAGCCGCTTATCTTACCCATCTTGCAGGAGTCTGCAAGGAAGTTGTAGTTGGTAGAGAAGTTGAGCTGGTCCAGCAGCTTCACCTTCTTACTGCCCTTGCCGGTACTGTCTGAAGGATCGCGGACCTTAGCCTCCAGGTTATTTCCTATAGAGATAGATGCGGTCGCGCTTCTTCCTTTACCGGGGTAGGAGCCGAGCTGGCCCTGGTAGATGTTGTATTCGTACTCCTTCGACTCGCCGTTTTTGTCTGTATAACTGAGGGTTCTCCATCCGTTGGCGTACGTTCCTTTCTCAGGGCTGAAGGACATACTGACCGAAGGCGAAATGACGTGTCTTATCGCCTGGACCTTACTGTAGCGCCCGAAGTTGAACATACCATAGAGGCGGGTACTCATCGATACCGACCCGGAATAGGTCTGGGTTATTCCGAAATGGCCGAAGGCATCGCCCTGGACCAATTCCGTCTTGTTTGTCTCCGGATCATAGACGGCCTCGCTGGCCCTGAAGAACCAGTTCTGACCGTAGCTTACCGAAGGGTTGAAGTTAAGGTATTTGAGGAGCTGGAAGCTTGGCAGGCCTATATTGAAGTTGTGGTTCATACCGTTCTTGAAACGGTCTGTAAAGGCCTGAGTTCCGAACTCTTCCTTAAACTCGCTCGCCTTGAAGTTGATCTTGTTCTGGAGCGAGGTACTGTAACCGAAGGATATCTTTTCCCAGGGCTTTTCCTTACCTACTCGGTTCTTTTTCTTAAAGGGGTAGAAGGTACTTACCGAAAGGGAGATATTAGGCAGGGTGAAGGCGTAGGAACTGTCTCGCGAGTTCTGGCTGTGGAGGGCGTTGATGGAAAGATTGATCTTTCCGCCCCAGTTGTGGGCGTACGAGATCGAAGATGAGATCTGGTTCTGGAGAGCTTCGTTTACAGAGTGGGAGTTGTACTTGCTGTTCTTAGGACTGGAGAAGTTCACCGAAGCGCTGAACGAAGTACCCGGATGGGCCTTGCTGTCCTGGGAGTGTTGCCACCTGAGTCCGAAGTTTCCCGAACTGTCGAAGTCCGGCGAGCCCTGTTCGCCTACCTGGTCGTGGGACAGGGTCAGAGAGAATGAACCGTTGGCTTTATAGTTGATCTTGTAGCGCGAGTTGATATCGAGGGCCCACGAACCAAGGGTATAATAGTCTCCGGTCACGGACAGGTCGAGATAGTCGCCGAAAACGAAGTACATGCCTCCGTCCCTCATATAGAAGCCTCGGGCGGTCTCCTCGCCGAAGGTCGGCATCAGAAGACCGGTAGCCCTTTCAGGGCGCTTGGGGATGAAGCCGAAGGGGATTCCTACGAAGGGGAGGTGTACGTCTGCAACTACCAGGTGGGCCGGGCCGAAAACCGTCTTTCGGGTAGGCTTGGTTACAACCTTCGCTACCGAAAGTTCCATCCAGTAATGGGGGTGTTCCAGGTCGCAGACGGTATACTTTCCGTGGTCAACGTTAATCGAGCGGTCGGGCATCATCTTGACGTGGTCGCCGTGGAGGAGACCGTCGTCTTCGGAGGTAATAACCTGTTTGATATTGGCCTTACGGTTGTTGAAGTTGTATTTCACCTCGGCCATATTGTAAGTCTTTCCGGCCTGGGTCATCACCGGCCGGCCCTTCCACTCTCCGGTCAGGGTATCCAGGACGCCGTGGGCGTAGCAGATTCCGGTATTAAGGTCATACTCCATCCGCTCGGCCTTGAGGGTGATATCCTGATACTTTACGGTAACGTCTCCGTAATAAAAGATCTTACGGTTACCGTTGGTAAAGACCTCTACGATAGAGTCTCGGGCGGTAGAGAAAGCCGGCTGAGTAAGGGAGCTGTTCTTAAGCATATTCAGGGAGTCCACCCTGAACAGGGAATCCGCTCTGTGGAGCGAGTCGCGCCTCGCTAGCTCCACCGAGTCCGGCGGGGCAGCCTCCTTCTTAGGACGGGCGCCGCCGGCCAGGGGTTTGCGCTCCGCGCGCCTCTGCGCGTACGCATCCACTCCGCCGAGTATCAGCAGGGTGAAAAGAATCATCAGTATGTGGATGCTTTTATTGCGCAAAATTGCTATTTTTGTAGAGCCGCAAATATACTATTTTATTTCCAAGTTATCAACGATGAGACGCATCCTGACTTCGCTTATACTCCTTCTGGCTTTCTCTCTGGCGGGCCTCTGCGAGGACCGTCTGAGTCTTTCGACCGTCGTCATCGACCCGGGACACGGAGGAAAGGATCCCGGAGCAGTAAGCAAGGACGGCAACTCATACGAAAAAACCTTCGTTCTGGATATAGCCAAGACCCTTGCGGAGAAGATCCGCGAAGGGTATCCCGATGTCAAAGTGATCCTGACGCGCAGCACCGATCATTTCGTTACCCTCAATGACCGTGCCGAAATCGCAAACAAAGCCGGAGCGAACCTGTTTATTTCCGTACATATCAATTCTTCTGCCGGTACGGTGGCTAATGGTTATTCGGTTCACGTCCTCGGCCAATCACATAAAAAAGGAACTGACCTCTACAAGATGAACCTCGCGATGGTCCAGAGGGAAAACTCCGTAATTATGTTGGACGACGACTACAACCCAGCTACAGCAGGCTTCAATCCCGAAGACCCCGAGTCCTATATATTTATGACTATGATGCAGAGCGCCTATCTCGAACAGAGCATCCAGTTCGCTCAGATAATAGGCGACAAACTGGCCGGCGGTCCTATCAAAAACAGCAGGGGAGTCAGCCAGGATCCCTTCTACGTACTGTGGAAAACCAGTATGCCTTCAGTTCTCGTGGAGCTCGGCTTCATCAGCAACGAACAGGACCTCGCAGTCCTGAAGCAGGAGAAGAGCAGGGACAACATCGCCGAGTGTCTGTACGAAGCCTTCAAGGCCTATAAGACAGACTACGACAATTCTATGATGGTCAGTAAGCCGGAGACCCCCGCGAAGACCGTTACTCCGCAGGAGCCTAAGCCTGCTACTGTGGAAAAACCCTCAACTCCTCCCCAGCAGGAGAGTAATAGTTCTGTCCAATACGGAGTCCAGATAGCGACCCTCAGCAAGGAACTCCCGCAGGGAGACAGCCGCCTTCTTGGGTATAAACCCCTGATAATTAAGACCTCCAACGGTAAGCTGTATAGACATGTAATCGCGATATGCGATTCTAAGGAGGAAGCGAGGGGAAAATTGACAGAAATTGCCCGAAAGTACCCCGACTGTTTCCTGGTAAAAATTGAGTCAGGTTCCGTAAGCAGAGTCAATTAGACAGATTCCATTATTTAGAATATTTCTAAATTATAATAGGCAAGAAAATCAATCACTTACACATATGTAAACTCTGTAAAAGATTGATTTACAGCAAAATGAGGGCCTTAAATTTTGGCCGGCGCTTTTGATTAATTTAAGCCAAAAATTTTTAATAAACAATATCAAAAAATATTTTTTGTTAAGAATTTTTCCCCCACATTTGCAATCCGACTTATTGTCAGGTAAGGAGAATCTTTACCTCAATCATAAATGATAGAAAAAGAGAAACACATTCAAGTGTGGGAGAACTGTCTGCGCATTATCGAGCAGAACATAGAGCCCCAACAGTACGAGACCTGGTTCAAACCTATCAGGCCTGTTTCTCTTGTGGACAGTACCCTGACTATCGAAGTCCCTACAGATTACTATAGAAGCTATCTCGAGAGCGCCTTCATCGACATCCTTTGCAGGACTCTCCGCAGGGAGCTCGGCGCCGGGGCGCGCCTGATGTACAGGGTCCGCCCGGTCCAGGGTCAGCAGTCCATCACCCTATCAGGCGCGGAGGGCGCCGCAGCCCAGAACAAACCCGTCTCTGTTCCTTCTTATACTTCGTCCGGCAATCCGAGCGCTATCGTATTCCCCGGCCTTAAGAGGATTCAGATAGATCCCAGGCTCAATCCCGCCTACCGCTTCAGCACCCTCATCGAGGGCGAGTGTAACAAGCTCGGTATTTCTATAGGTAAAGATATCTCCTCAAAACCTGGTATTACCCCGTACAATCCGCTCTTTATCTTCGGCGGTTCCGGTCTCGGTAAGACTCATCTCGCTCAGGCGGTGGGTAACTCCGTTAAGGAACAGTACCCTGATCTTACGGTCCTGTATGTTACCGGAAACGAGTTCAAAACCCAGTATATGGACGCAACAAGCGTCAGGAACAAGCTGACAGACTTCCTCGCGTTCTATATGAAGATAGATGTCCTCATCGTAGACGACATCCAGGATCTGATCGGAACGGGCAGCCAGAACGCATTCTTCAACATCTTCAATCACCTCCATCTAAACGGTAAGCAGCTCATCCTTACCTCCGACCGCGCCCCTAAGGATCTGGCCGGCTTCGAAGAGAGGATGCTCTCGCGCTTCAAGTGGGGCCTTTCGGTCGAATTGGGACACCCCGATTTCGCTACCCGTCTGGCTATGCTTCGCAGGCGCTGCCTCCAGGAGGGTCTCCCCGTAGACGAAGATGTTCTGAACCATATCGCCATCAACGTCAAGAATAACTTCAGAGAGCTCGAGGGAGCCCTGATCTCTATGATGGCCTATGCTACTTATACCCACAAAGACTGTACTATCGAGCTCGCAAGCAGCATCGTAGACAAGATAGTGGGTGAAAGTACAAACGAAATCAGCATTGCAAAAGTCCAGGATACCGTCTGCGAGTACTTTAAGATTACCCACGCAGACCTTATCTCCAACTCACGCAAGCGCCAGATAGTGCAGGCCCGCCAGATTTCGATGTACCTCTGCCGCAACCTTATCAGCAACTGCTCCCTTTCTTCGATCGGAGCGGAAACCGGCGGCAAGGATCACAGTACAGTTCTGCATTCCTGCAACATCGTCTCTGATCTGATGTCAACAGACAGGATCTTCAAGAAGTATGTCACTGACCTTCAGGGCATACTCGCCCCTGTCGAAATATAATTTTCTTCTATGGATGCAAAAAGAGTCCTTGAGATATTCAAGGAGATTACCCGTATTCCCCGCGAGTCGGGACACGAAGAGCCCATCACCCAGTGGCTGCTCGATTGGGCGAAGCAGCACGGCCTTGAGGCTAAGCGAGATGAAATAGGCAACGTCTGCATCTGCAGGCCCGCCGCCCCCGGGAAGGAAAACGTCCCGACCCTCGTACTCCAGGCCCATCAGGACATGGTCTGCGAAAAGCTTGCAGGATCAAAACACGACTTCCTCAAGGATCCTATTGAGTACGTCATCGAAGATGGCTGGATGATAGCTAAAGAAACGACTCTGGGCGCAGACGATGGAATAGGAATAGCCGCTTGTCTTGCCCTTCTCGAGAGCGAAGACAAAACCGGCCCGCTCGAGTGTATCTTCACTATCTCCGAAGAGACGGGGATGGACGGAGCCGAGGCTATGAAGCCGGGCTTTTTCAGCGGTAAGACTCTTATCAACCTCGATTCCGAAGACGAAGGCCAGATGTTTATAGGCTGCGCCGGCGGAGTTACTACCGAAGCTACCTATAGTTTCGCGAGCGAGCCCGTAGGCGCGCGCGAGATCCTTAAGCTCACTATCTCCGGCGGTATCGGAGGCCACAGCGGCGACGATATCAACAAGGGCAGGGCAAACACCGTGATGCTCCTCCTGCGCTTCCTCTATTCCCAGCTCGGCTCCGGCCTCAGGCTCGTTTGCCTGGACGGCGGCGGAAAACACAACGCCATCGCCCGCGAGAGCAGCGCGATAGTCGCGGTCGATGGCGCCGCAGCCCTTAAGACCGCCTTCTCGGAATTCGGCGGTATCATAGCCGACGAATACCATACAACCGACCCCGGCCTGGTATTTAACACCTCAGCGGCAGAGGCCGAGGAAGCAATGGACGCAGACAGTACCTGCCGTATAGTCGCCTCCCTGTATGCCTGCCCCCACGGCGTCCTTGCGATGAGCCAGGACATCAAAGACTTCGTCGAGACCTCGACCAACCTCGCCGCGGTCCATACCGACCTCTCAGGCGGCAAAGTCCTTGTCTGCACCAGCCAGCGCAGCAGCTCTAAAGCTGCCTGCCGCGCCGCCGCAGCCAAGGTAGAGGCCGCCCTCGCCCTCGGTGGCGCTAAGGTAGTCCACCTCAGCGAGTATCCCGGCTGGAACCCCAATGTCAACTCACACATCCTCAAGGTATGTGTCGAGTCCTATAAGAAATGTTTCGGAGTCGAGCCCCTCGTCCTTGCTATCCACGCCGGACTGGAGTGCGGTCTCTTCCTCGAAAAGTTCCCCGATCTGGATATGATCTCGTTCGGACCTACCCTTCGCGGAGTCCACGCCCCCGGAGAGAAACTCGAGCTCGCCAGCCTCGACAAATTCGTCCGTCACCTGGAAGATGTAGTAGTCAATTTCAAGTAAAATGTTAGTAGCTCCATCACTTCTTACGGCAGACTTCCTCCATCTCGAGAAAGATGTGAGGGTAGTCGATCAGAATGCCGACCTGATCCACCTCGATATTATGGACGGCACCCTGGTCCCCAACATCTCGTTTGGTTTCCCGGTCGTTCAGGGTATAGCCTCTATCGCGACTAAGCCCCTGGACGCACACCTGATGGTCGTAAATCCGGACAAATGGTTCGAGAAGCTCAAAGAACTCGGCGTAAGCTGGGTCAGCTTCCACTACGAAGCCTCCGGCTGCAGGACCGCCCGCTTCATCCGCCAGGCCCACAAACTGGGTCTGAAGGTAGGAGTAGCCCTGAACCCGGATGTAAAGATCAGCAAGGTCTTCAAATACGTAGGGAAGGCAGACTTCATCCTAGTGATGTCTGTGTTCGCCGGCTTCGGAGGCCAGAAATTCATCTATGAGACCATAGACAGAGTAAGCAGTCTGAAGGCTGAGATAGTAAGGAAGGGCGCCAGGACCCTTATCGAGGTAGACGGGGGAGTCAACCCTTCAAACGTAAAGGCTCTCGCAGAAGCGGGAGCGGATGTAGTAGTAGGAGGAAGCGCCGTACTCGGTGCTGAAGATCCCGCTGCGGTAATCAAAGCGCTTCAGGAAGCCTGAAGACTCTCTTTTCAAATTCTTCTTGCAACAGCTTTCTGCCGTCTTCGCCCAGTATCATCTCGGCGTGGCGGCAGAAAATCTTATAGAAGGCCTCCAGTTCGGCGTGTGTATCATACTCCTTGCCGGTAAGATCCTTCAGGGAAACGGGATTGGGCAGATAGTCAGGCCAGCCCTCTTCATTAATATTCAGGCCTATTCCTATTATACTGGCCTCTACGAACTGACGGTCAAGGACATTCTCGATAAGGATGCCGCAGATCTTCTTGTCGCCGACCCAGATGTCGTTGGGCCACTTTATCCTCGCTTCGATGCCGTGGGACTGAAGGTACTTAACCAGCGAGACGGTAGTTACGTAGGTAATCAGGATACCGTCGCGGGCGGGCAGCAGCCGGGGCCGAAAGACGATGGTAAAGGTAAGGTTGCGGCCCGGAGTCGCGTACCAGGTGTGGAGGCCCTGTCCGCGGCCCGCCGTCTGACTTTCTGTCGCTAGAACTGAAAAATTGTCAAGCCCGTCCAGAGTCCTTCTGGCCTCGTTATTGGTCGAATCCAGCTCCGCAAACCACTTAATTCCTGACATCTTTATTTAGGTCCTATTTTTGTTTATATTTGTGGTACAAAAATACATATAATTTTCTGCTTATGATTACACACGACCTGCGCGTCATCGCTGACGCTATCCTCGACAAGAAAGGGGAGAACGTTGTCTCGATTGACCTCCGCAGTATCGGAACGGCAATTACAGACTATTTCGTCGTCTGCGACGGCAGTTCCACAACAAACGTATCCGCAATTGCGGACAATATCCTCAAGGAAGCGAAAGAGAAACTCGGTCTCAAGCCCTCCAAAGTACAGGGTCTGGAGAACAATTTCTGGGTAATTATGGACTTCGGTAACATAGTAGTCCACGTTTTCCAGAAAGAGTACCGCGAGTTCTACCGCCTGGAAGACCTCTGGGCAGACGCTCCACACAAGACATACAAGGCAAGATGAGTACGAACAAAAAGAAAAACACTCCCAAAATAAAGACTATCAGGCTGAACCTTTCCTGGTTCTACATCCTTCTGGTAGGAGGTATCTTCTTCCTGCTCTTCAGGGACGGCAATAAAGCCAACCCTCAGAAGATAGAGTGGGCGGAAGTTCAGGAGATGGTCCTGAAGGGCGATGTGAAAGACATTCACTTCGTCCGTAATGACTTCAAGGGAACCCTTACTATAAAGCCTGACCGGATAGAGCAGTACAAGAGCCGCTTCGGCGGGGAAGTACCCTCAAAATCGCCTCACTTCAGCTTCCTCGTATCGGCTAGCTTCGATGCCGAGCGTGAGTTCGGCGAGCTGAACGCCCAGCTGGGCGAGACCGAGCGCGTTCCCGTTATTATGGAACACGACGCGAAGATATGGGACGGCGTCCTGCAGTGGACCCTGCCCCTGCTTCTTCTGATCGTATTCTGGGTCTGGATGTTCCGCGGAATGAACCGCGGGATGGGCGGTCCCGGAGGCCAGGGAGGCGGTATGAACCCGTTCAATGTAGGAAAGGCCCAGGGTAAGCTTACAGACAAGAACAAAGTCAACGTTACCTTCAAGGATGTCGCCGGCCTTTACGGCGCAAAGGAAGAGGTGGTCGAGATAGTCGACTTCCTCAAGAATCCTCAGAAGTATACTTCTCTCGGAGCTAAGATTCCTAAGGGAGCCCTTCTCGTAGGCCCTCCCGGAACCGGTAAGACCCTCCTCGCTAAGGCTGTAGCCGGCGAGGCAAACGTACCTTTCTTCTCGATCAGCGGTTCTGACTTTGTAGAGATGTTCGTGGGAGTCGGCGCAAGCCGCGTCCGCGACCTCTTCCAGCAGGCTAAGGAGAAGGCCCCCTGCATCGTCTTTATCGACGAAATAGACGCAGTAGGCCGCGCCCGCGGTAAGAACGCCGGCTTCTCCGGAAACGACGAACGCGAGAATACCCTTAACCAGCTCCTTACCGAGATGGACGGCTTCGGAACCAACAGCGGCGTTATCGTTCTCGCCGCTACTAACCGCGCCGACATCCTCGACAAAGCCCTTATGAGGGCCGGTCGCTTCGACCGTCAGATCCACGTCGACCTGCCCGAGCTCAAGGAGCGCGAAGAGATTTTCAAGGTCCACCTCAAGGGCCTCAAGCTCGATCCCGACTTCGACGTCACATTTATGGCTAAACATACCCCCGGATTCAGCGGAGCAGACATAGCCAACGTCTGCAACGAAGCGGCCCTGACCGCCGCCCGCAGGGGTAAGAAGAAGATCGAGAGCCAGGACTTCCTCGACGCAGTAGACCGTATAATCGGCGGTATCGAGAAGAAGAGCTCGATCATCACTCCCTTCGAGAAGAAGAGCATAGCCCACCACGAAGCAGGCCACGCCGTCGTAAGCTGGCTGCTGCCGCACGCCAGCCCTCTCTTCAAGGTAACGCTGATCCCCCGCGGCAACGCCCTTGGAGCAGCCTGGTACCTGCCGGAAGAGCATAAGCTCCATACAAAGAGCCAGATGATGGACGAGATGTGTTCGCTGATCGGCGGCCGCGTTGCCGAGGAAATCCTTAACGGAGAACCCTCCACCGGCGCACTCAATGATCTCGAGCGCCTGACCCAGATGGCCTACGCGATGATCCAGTACTACGGTATGTCAGACAAGGTCGGAAACCTCAGCTTCTATGACAGTACCGGAGCCAGGGGCTACGAATTCACAAAGCCCTATTCTGAGAAGACAGCCGAGATGATGGACGAAGAGGTCAAGAAGCTTGTCAAGGAAATCCACGACAAGACCCTCAAACTCCTCAAGGATCACCAAGAGGGCTGGGAGGCAGTCGCCAACCTCCTCCTCGAAAAGGAAGTTATCTTCGCAGACGATGTAGAGGCTATCCTCGGACCTAAAGTAAAGGATGAAGGAGCTGCCTAAAAGAATTATTTTCGGCGTTTTATTCGCTGTAGTAGTAGCGGCCGGGACTTTGTTCCAGCCGCTATTCCACCTTCTTATGGCTTTTGCCATCCTCTGGACCCTCCACGAATTCTATACTATGTCGATGGGCGGCGGGAAGGCATTTCTCCCCGAGCGTATCCTGGCTATTGTTTCAGCGGAAGCGCTCTATCTTCTTATGGTACTGTTCCGCTCCGGTACTGTCTGGAATCTGACCTTACTGGCCCTGGCTTTCATCCCGATCATCGTTCTGGCGGTCATTCCTATCTGGCGCAGGGATCACTCCCAACACGGAAAGCTTGCCTTCATTTTTGCCGGACTGGGTTATGTAGGCTATCCTCTGGCCACCGTTATTCCGCTTCTGGTAGACAGCTGGAATCCCTTCAAGGCCTGGACGCTGCTTGCCCTCCTGGTTACGGTGTGGGGCTCCGACGTAGGCGCATATTTTATCGGCACTGCCTTCGGACAAAGGCCGGGCTCGATCAAGATTGCTCCGGCTATATCGCCTAAAAAATCGCTTTGGGGCCTTTTCGGAAGCGTTCTATTCGGAATAGGCCTGGCAATCGGCTCACACTACCTTGGGGCG
>JAEEGG010018389.1_pt1 | contig 14222 bp, 8 predicted proteins | sample 9134161 | NCBI WGS metagenome assembly JAEEGG01 (sample SAMN16246543, study PRJNA631951) | gut metagenome | biome: gut microbiome; feature: rumen; material: CR-attached | host: Bos | place: Iran: Karaj | collected 2018-10
AACGTGGAGCGTTTCATCATGCGGCAACTGGCCATGAGCACCTATGCCGATGACCCCATCTTCCAGGAGCAGGCATTGCTGGCATCGCTATGGGTGAAAGACCCCAACATCTTCTGGCGCCACTTCACCACCTATGTCTCCAAGCATCCTGAAGGCCCCATTCCCATTGCCTATCAGGAGGCGGCCTATCTCTTCGCCATGATGGAGGACCTTCCCAACATCGACCAGATGCCGCTCAGCCAAGGGGTCAAGGAGAGTTTCAACAAGTTCATCGAAACCTACTCCCAATACGAGGGAATGAAGGCAGAGGACGTACGCCAGCAGGCGGGGTCGCTCTACGACAACACCTTCTTCTATGATTACCACATGATGTCTAACCTTCCAGAGTACTAAACGATATGAAAAGGCTCACCACTTACTTCTTACACCTTGCTTCTGTCATCCTACTGGTGGCCTGTGGCCCGTCAGTACCAACGGAATATACACAGTCGGACCAATTGCCCGCCATCTATCCTGACTATGCCCAGGTGACGGTGCCGGTGAACATCGCGCCGCTGAGTTTCGAATACGACGGCCAGGCCGACGAGATGGTGGCACGCTATGCCGTGGGCAGCGACGAAATCGTGTGCGACGGAAAGCCCGACATCGACGCATGGCACGCACTGGCAGAGAAAGCCAAGGGCAACGCCATCACCGTTGATGTCTATACGCGCAACGGCGACCAGTGGACGCACTTCAAGCCCTTCAACATCTATGTCTCGCCCGACCCCATCGACCCCTATATCAGTTATCGTCTGATAGCGCCATCATACATCTCCTATGAGACGCTGACCATCAACCAGCGCTGTCTGGAGAACTACGACGAGAGCGTGATTTACGACAACTTCCTCTGTGGCTTCGAGAAAGACGGACAGTGCATCAACTGCCACCACTTCCAGCAGTACAACCCCCAGCGCCTGCAGTTCCATGCCCGGCAGAACATGGGCGGCACAGTGATTGCCTACGATGGAAGGACAAAGCAGGTGAACATGCTCAACGACTCCATCCTCTCTGCCGGTGTCTATCCCGCCTGGCATCCGACACTCAACTACATTGTCTACGCCACCGACAAAACCCTGCAGAACTTCCATACCATGAATCCCAACAAGGTGGAGGTGTATGACGAGGCGAGCGACATCATCGCATACGACGTGGAAAACGACAACGTGACCAACATAGAAAACAGCAACACGGAGTTTGAGGTGTTCCCGGCATGGTCGCCCGACGGAAAAATGCTCTATTATTGCAGCGCGCACTTTGAACGTCAGGACACGACAAGGACAAGAAGCCAGGAAGTACAAAACCGATACCGCGAACTGAAATACAGCATCTATCGCAAGACCTTCAACCCCGACACCCGGGAGTTCGGTCCCCGCGAACTGGTCTTCGATGCCGCTGCCATCGACAGCAGTGCCACCTTCCCACGCATCTCGCCCGACGGCCGCTATCTCCTGTTCACAATGGGCCACTATGGCTACTTCCACATCTGGCACCACGAAGCCGACCTATGGATAATGGACCTGGCCAGTGGCACGGCACGGCCTTTCACCGAGGTGAACAGCCCCGACACGGAAAGTTACCACTCGTGGTCGAGCAACGGCAAGTGGATTATCTTCAGTAGCCGCCGCAACGACGGTGTGTTCACACGTCCCTACATGGCGCATGTCGACAACAACGGACATGCCTCGAAACCTTTCGAACTGCCCAGCGAAGACCCCGACTATCACCGACAGTTCATGCGCTGCTACAACATCCCTGAATTCATGAAAGGTCCCGTCACCATCACCCCGCAGGAATTCGCCGACATCCTCAAAGGCGATGCCGTGAACGTGAAGTACGTAAAAAACAAATAGACCAAAGTCACTTGGACGTTGTTTCTATGATGCCTATCTTGTCCACCCGTTTGTCGCTTTCTATCTGTCGGCCCAATTCACGGGCATGGGGCACAATGGGGCGACTGGAGAAATCGGGGGTGTTGAAGGAATAGAGCAACTGGCGATAGTACTCCTTGGGATTGCGCTGTGGCAGGAGGAAGGGCTTGGTGGCCTTACCATTGGCATCCAGAGAAGAGAAATAGACACGGGTGTAAAGGCCATCGTCCCGACGACTGGTAAAGAGAAACCATCTACTGTTGGGTGTCCAGTTATGCAGGCTCTCAGCACGTGTGCTGTTCACTTCTGCCATGCAACGTGTCTCACCTTTCTGAACATCCAGGAGCCACAGGTCGGCCTCAGGATGCCAGATGGAGAAATAACCATAATCTACCTGGGTATACATGATGTAGCGGCCGTCGTAGGATGGTCGCGGCCATGTGACACTCTTCCCAGTGGCGGCGGTATTGATGAGCGTATCCACCTGTTGTCCCAGGTGACCTGTCTTCGCATCAAACGCCACACGGCATAGACTGTATTTCTCCTTATCGTAATCAACAGGATAGGCCTGTCGGTGGGCTGTGGTGAAATAGAGCCAATGTCCATCGGGAGAGAATGCCGGGGTGGTCTCCGCCCACATCTGCCTCATGGTCAGCGTGTCTTTCAGGATGGTATGTGTCTGGGTGTCGTATATGAAGACATCAGAGGCATAGTCGTAGACTTCAATGCGCTTCTTGCCCGACGTATGGAACATCTGCGATGTCTGGTTGGTAGAGAAAGCACAATAGCGGCCGCCAGGATGCCAATAGGGATATACCATCGAACCGCCAATACCTTCATTCGTCGCTTTCAGCATCTCCTCGCTGCCCTTTGTGTTCACAACGGTGGCACCATGCTGACCACGTACATGCCAGACATATTGGTCGGGATTGGTGCGATTGGCAGTATGGCAATTGATGCACATGCCTGGTATCTGGCTGTTCTCGATGAGTGCCGTCTCCTCGAAATTGGAGAGACAACGCTGATAAAGGCCCATCTTGCTGAAAATCTCATAACTGGGAGGGATGCGGCGATAAGTGATGCCCCAGGCATCCATCTCCTCACGACTGACAAAGACCTGGAAATCGCGATACTGGGTCCACTCGCCATCCTTCTCCGCACACACGGTGAAGGTGATATGTCCGCCCCGGTTTGACTCCAACAGGTGGTGCCACTCGTCGACGTCGAAATCGGCATAACTGCCGTTCGCATGCAGGCTGCCGGCCTTGGACCCCATGACCGTTACGTCAACAGTCTCGAAGGCGTCATCGGCCATTGCAAAGTTAAGTGGAGCGATACCCACGGGTATCGTTACCCCCGTGTAATCGGGCCAGATGGCGGGCAACTGATTCTCCTGTCTGACGTCAGTGGGATGGGAATGACACCCCACGACAAGCATCAAGATTATCCAACACCTAAATAAAGAATACATCTTCTGTGGTTGCATACGACTTTTGGGCTTGATTAAAGAAAGGATTGTTCTTGATTAACTCCGGATTGTCGGTGAGTTGACGCATCGACCGTGCCCATCTCCTGTAGAAAGTAGTCTTTTCCAATATGGAAATGTATTTCCGGGCCACATCGTAGTGCCCGCTGATGATATTGGTCTCTACCAGCCGCTTCAGGGCTCTTCCGCTTTTGTTGTAGTTGGGAATGTATTCCATGGCCTCAAAGGCGGCACGCTGAGAGATATTGGTCCAATAGAACAGGTAAGCCATGTCGCTCACCATGAAGGCAGACGACACGCTGCCAAAGTTGACGACAAACTGCTGGTTCCCTATATTGAATACAGACAGTGCGCTTTCTTGTTGCTCGCTGGGAACGAGCAGGTTGTTCATCAGTTCCTGACGTCCCATCTGTCCGGTCTTGTGGTAGGCTATAAGGACGGCACTTCGCACAGCAGGAGATACCGGACGCTGGAACTTCTGAATGATCTGATGCCATTCTCTCTGCCGGAAAAGCATGTCGCATTCCATTTCCTCATAAGTGCTCAATTGCAAGCCGATTCTATTGTCATTGTCTGTGTAGTCAATACCCAAGGCGACTTGTCGGAGAGGGTAAGGAACCAGGAAAGAACTGCCAAACAGACAGGCGGCGAACAATGTGGCAGTTATAGGAATCCGACGAATGCAACAAAAAATCAGGAGAATGGCTGCAGGACCTGTCAGCCAGTACATCACGGGAATCGTCGGAAGGAGTGCCCAAAAACGGTTTTTCCGTGGCACAGCCATCAGCACACCTCCTGCTCCCATCACGAGGAGAATGGCCATTGTCACTGTCAATGGTATCCGGGGCAGCATGGCCAGGCTCCACAAGACTATTGGCATTAGGAGTGAAAGCAAAAAGCGATAGGCTGCTTTCTGTTTGGGAAAGGCCAGCCGGAGCCATCGGCTGGACAGTTGCCTGGCGATAATGAAAATAAGGGCATAGACAATGGCAGCATTCACGGGGTTGAGGAACAACTGCCCCGTCATTTCTCCCAGATACTGAGCCAGGCCACCTGGCAACACGATACGTTCCACGAAATAATCACTTGTCCAGAGAAACAATTGTGACATCTCCCTGACAACGGGAACAAACGGGAACAGGAAAAGCCAGAAACAAAACACACCAACAGCCAACAGGACCGTGATAAGATGTAGCCAGTATTTGGATTTTAGACCGTTCATGCTTTCTTTTTCATTATACTTGGCAAAGGAAAGAAAAACCGGGCGGAGAACTAAACAACAGTTTGTTTCTTGTTCCGAAATGATGTAACTTCGCCAATAATGGCAAAGTTACGAAAAGTCGAGCGCAGAACAAAAAGAATCTTGTTCTTTTTTTATGCCGAGACGGAGTAACTTCGCTGCGTAGCAGCAAAGTTACGAAAAAGCATTGACAATCAGCCTACATCCATGGAAAATTTTTCAGGAATCAAGGAATCAAAAACCTGTCCCACTGATTCAACATACCTCACACCCACAGCATGCACCACGTCGGTTGCAAGGTGCCCGATGGTCATGGGCATGCTGACATTCCCGGCAAAGGCCAGTTGGATATCAAGTGATATATCCAACTGGCCTTTTACAGTGAAACAAGTAAAGAGTATAAAAACGACTCGTGCGTCACGTTTCCTTTGCGGAAAGTGACGCACGATGAAGTTATTTACCCTCTATAATTCTAATAGAGATAAATGCTTATTTGGCAATGTACTTCTTACCCTTGGCAACCACGATGCCCTTGTAATCTTTCGATACACGCTGGCCGGCGAGGTTATAGGTAACGGTAGGAACATTGTTGTCAGCATCTACGCTGGTGATGCCAGCACCACCATCATCATATACCTGAGGACTGCCACCGAGAAGTTTCACGTAGAAGTTATCAGAACCAGTCTGGTTGATAAGAGACTTTGTACCGTCGGCAAGTTTCCAGACCACATCCTTGATATGATATTCGTTGGCGCTCTTGATTTCAGAGAGGTTGAATGCGATAGACTGCATGTCGCCTTGGTTTTGAGGCGTAGGAATCGTGAAATTATATGAGAAGTCCTGCCATTCCTCAGTGAAGTTTACATCGCCAATTGCTGCATAATGCAGGTAATTGCCTGGAGTGGAATGAATCTGAGTGGTAACCTTTGCAGGGATACTAGCCTTATACTTGAACTGAACAATGGTTTCATCACCCACAGCAAACGGTTCGTTGGCCACAATCCAGAACTGGTTGTCCCATGCCTGACCGGCGGGGTCTGGAGCAGGTATTCCAAGTTCTTCAGCCTCAGCAGTCGTATATTCTCTCTCCAAAGCGTTGATAACAACTTCTGTCGGGTTGGGAATGATCTCTTCAGGTTTCCATTCTTCACCTTGCAGCATCTCAAATGCCATGGACTCGTAACCTGGGTCAAGATAAATCTTCCACTCACCAGAGCCCGGGAGGGTCAGTTTGGCAAGACTTGCCGGAGTGTACTGGAGCCAGTTGTCAGGATCGTTGGTGATTTCACCAACAGGCTTGAGGGTAGCGCTCTTGAAGGCAGCATCATTACCGCGAACGGTGGAAATCATCACCTGATTTACCCATTCACTCTTACCACCCGAACCAACAACTGCTACGAGGCAATCAGGTTCTGGATCGTATACGAACTCTACAGCATTGTCGAAGTCATAGTCAAGACCTGTGGTAATGTTAGCACCGGCAACGAAGTAACCCTCATCGAGTTTCATGCTCTGCCATGAGAGGTCGTCGAAGTAGAAGTCAATGGCATCCTTGTCATTCTGGTTCAACTGGAATGCGATAGACCAAGTACCAGTCATATCATCACTGAGTGTCATCGTATTATCGAAAGTCTGCCACTCTTCTGTGAAACTAACGTCACCGATAGCATGCCAGATAAGGTAGTCGGATGGGTTCTGCTTGTGGACTTGAGTAGCAACCGTTACACTCTTTGAAGCCTTGTAACGGAAGTGAATCTTCACCTGGTCGCCAGACTTCCAAGACTTCGGTGACTGAATCCAGAACTGGTTGTCCCATGCAGAAGCATCACCTTCGGTGTCAGCAACTTTACCATGAACGACGAATACGTGGCTTCCGTCAACCTCTTCGATTGTAGCAGGGAATGGATCCCAACCATTATCATCATTCATATTGACTCCTTTCTCCTTACCCCATGCACAGATGAGATAGTTCTGTGACTGGTCGTTGAATTTTACGTTAGGATCGGCCCATGGAGTCTCGGCATCACCCATGTAAGTGGGGATAGGATTGCCATCAACGATAACAGGCTGACCATCGCTGGTAAGCCACTCCTGCCATGTAACAGGCTTCTGCGGTTTTGTCCACTCATACACAGTGACGCTCTTCCACTCGATGGTTCCGGTGAAAGTACCGGGCTGAGCAACGAGGTTACAAGAAGCACCGGCGATGCCGCTGTACTCCCATTCTACCTCTGCCCAGTCTGTGCCGATGGAAGCAGTACCGGCGGCTGACTGGCCTTGACCCCAACCCCAACCCATGTTGACGTTGACGTTGACGGCTTCTGAAGCCTTTACCATTGCCTTAATCTTGTAACGGCCATCAATCTGTGTGGGGATACCATCGGCAATGAAATACTGGTGCCAATATGGGCCAGCACCTGTTACCTTCTGATACTCTACACCACCTTGAGTCGTAGTTGTACCAACTGAAGATTCTCCATCTTTCCATTTGGCATCACCATCACCATCAAGGTCTGCCTGTGTGGCATACCTGTAATTTGCACCGTAGTCGGTCATCACACCGTCAATCCATTCAGGCACATACCCCATCACGTAGAAGGGGAAGCCAGTGTTGTTTGAGTAGTCAATGCTGTACACTTCTACCCAATCTGCTGCCCTTGCTCCCATGAAGCAAGTCAACAGCGCAACAAGCGTAAACAATTTCTTCATAATAGAAACAATTTAGATTAATAAATAGTAATAAGAGGATAATAAAAATTATGTTTTCGAGAGTGATGAAAGATAATTGCCAGGAAAACCAGAATGACTTCTTTTATTCACTGGCAATTATCTTCATAAGAGATCTTTACTTTCCGCTGAGGGCATCGCAGAATGCCTTGTAAACGGCGTTGCGCACCCAGTCCTTGGCACTGTCAACAGACCAGAGACCCACGGGGTCGCTCGTGTCGGCCATGTTGCCCTTGCAGATACCGGCCTGCTTGTCGTTCGGAATCTTGGTCATGTAACTCCTGATGACATAGGCATAGTAGTCGGCAAGTTTCTGGCGCTGGTCATCAGTGATGTCCTTGGCCAATACGCTTGAGCCAGCAGCATCCTGATACTTGATGTCGAAATTGGAGAGACGCACCAGTTTGCCTGAAGCGGCAAGGTTGGTGAGAAGTGCATCAAGTGTAGCCACATTGACAGCCTGGACGGCAGGATCCTCACTATAGAAGAGGTTCAGTTTGGCATTGATGCCATCTATCTTCGCTCCCTTACCATCCCAAATCTTAATCCAATAGTTGAGACTTGCCAACTTCTGGGGGTCATCAAGTCCAGTCTCACTGATGAAGAACCTCAACTGAGCAGGGTCGCCCTCATATCTCTCATAGGCTTCGCGGGCAACTCTCGACACTATCGGAGCATAGTTCTCACTGCCCAATTCATCTTGCCAGAAAATCTTTTCTGTAGAGTGCTTGAGGTCGTACATGCCGTTATCAAGAACTGCCTTGGTATCGATGGGCTCGTCGATGAGGTCGAACGACTTGATACGGCCTTTGTTGATGTCCATCAGACGGTCGCACCAAGTGTAGATGGCATAGTCGATGGTGTCGGAGCGCTCTTGCTCGGTCTGTGGGCGGTGGTTGTCGGGGAAGTAACCTACCTCTACCTTTGAGATATAAATGACACCGTTACGGCCATTATCTATTCTCAAATAACCCTCAGTCACGCCTTCAGCACTTTGGGCTTCCACCACGACCTTTGTCCATTTGCCACCCTTGACAGTCCATTTGCCACCAGTGCCGGCTCCTTCAATCTTATTGCCGGAAAAGATGATGTCAAAGGAAACATCCTTTTCTGTCCTTGCCCAGAAAGTGATGGTATATTTGGCAAGATGGTCTACTTCGAAACCTTCAATGATATTGACAATCGTCGAGGTACCGATTTTAAGACAGTTCTGACCATCGTATTGGACGATGGAAGCAGAACCTTTTTCCTTGTAACCGTCGAAGGACGTCGCGGTGGAGTAGTCCACTGTCTTTCCTTCCACGAAGTCTACCGGAATCTCAATCGGAGCAGTGAGCATATTCAGCCAGTCGTCGCCCTGGTTGGCATTGGCAAAGAGCGGACTGCCATAGACATCATAGCCTATTTCCTGCACATGGTCGAGGAGGTCGCTCATGTCGAGGAAGTTCATCACACCCCTGGCGTTGACAATGGTACCCGACATCAGGTTGGTGCCGAAAGAGACGTTGTCGAAATTGGTAACCGCCGCGGTATGGGCCAGTTCCTGCTTGTTGAAGTCTACCACCTTGAGAGTGGTGCCGAGCGACAAGTTGGGATACTGTGCCCTATCGATATATGACTTCACAGGATTCAGGTCCTTATACGGCTCTACGAAAGAGGGGTCAGGTTGAGCAGTGAAATCATCTGTCACGTTATAGTCGGCACAGGAAACAGCGAGTGCTCCCGCAGCCAACATCAAGAGACCGTTTCTAAAAATCTTTTTCATATGCTTAGCCTCCAATTATTTTTTAACGTATTTGGGTGAGAAGAATTCTTTCTTGTTCGACTCACGGGTCTGCACAACCATCGTATCGGTTGTAGCCACCTGAATGTCGCGGTCGTTGAAACTCACATTGTAAGCCAGACGGAGGATGTCGCGTGAGACAGGCTCTCCATTCATGCTTCCCCAACTGTAGTCTTTGTATTCTGCCCTGTCAGTACCCTTGGCAATGAACTCACCGGTACCTGTGGCGGTGACGTTCTCATCATCAGTGGATACCGTACAGGTGTTGCCATTGAAGGTGAGGATGAGGTTGCAGGATATCGAGGCGCTAGAGGTCTTGAACGACACTTTGAAGTTGCACTGCGACATGTTCTTGGTGGTGATGCGGCATACCTCATCGTTCTGGTTCACGGGATTCTCCTTCAGGCGTTCGAGGTCGGTGTTGATAAACGACATGTCCTTGCGCACCACAGTGGTGGTATTGCCTTTTTCCGTCACATTGTCCACGCCTCGGCGAATGTATTTGGCTTGCCACGGATTCATGTACTTCACCAAGTAGAGCACATAGTCCTTGGCAAGGACATCCCAATCCTCAATATTTGACCGTGAAGGAGAGAGTCCTTCACGCGGTGTACCGGTAAGGATATGGTCGATGCCTCTGGCACCCGTCATTAAGAGTGGGATGACATAGGTGTTCTCCACGGCCTTGGCGTCGTTGAAGAACGCGTCGGTGAACTGCACTTCCACATAGCCTCTGGGGTCGCCATTATAGGGAATGGCATTGGAAGAAAGCGTGTAGTACGACGAAGGCATGGGAAGCACTGGAGTCGACGGGTTGCCACCGGCATCAACAAACCAGAGGTTGTCGCAGAGCGACTCATCCACTACGATGTCTACAAAAGCGTTACGTCCACCGTATGCTCCACCCATTGTCGACCAAATGCGGCACTTGTGCTCGTTGTCGAGCGCGTTGTCGTAGATGTCGTTGCCAAGGATGAGCGTACGTATGGGGAACTGGTAGGCGAAGTAGGCTGTGGTGCCTCCTTCATAGTCTGGGAAGTCCCTGTCAGAGTTATAGCAAGACGCACATGTGAGAGAGAGGGCTCCCAAGGCTACTCCGAATATGTATTTTGTTACTTTCATAATTCTTATGGTTTACTTTTCCTTATTTTAAACCTTCATGTTTATTACCAGCCCTTGTTTTGCTTGAGGTTGCTCCACTTGAGGATTTCGCCCTTGGGGATAGGCCCATAGCACTGATAGGAGTTGTCGTACTGACGCTGGTCTACGTCGATGATGTGGTAGGAGAGGTTACCGTTTTCATCACTGTCTACCCTCATGCCCCTGGCTGTTTCATTGAGCGGCAACATCCAGCGACGGAGGTCCCAGAAGCGCTTGTTCTCGAAGCAAAGTTCAATACGGCGCTCGTTGCGGATGAGTTCTGTCATCTGGGCTTGGTTGGCGGCACACTCCTCGAGATAGACATCACCTTCAGGAAGCGGGAGACCAATCTCGCTGGTGGCAAGACCTGCGCGCTCACGAATGGCCTTGATTACATCGTAGGCAGTGAAGCCTATGCCCGTGGGGTCGGCCTTCGGTCCCCAGGCATCGTTGGCTGCTTCCGCGAAAGCAAGGAAGATTTCCGTGTAACGGATGCGGGGATAGATGTGATACTGTGAAATCTGTCCATTTGGGCTCACACTTGCGTCATCGCGGAGAAGTTTCTTCAGGTAGTAGCCAGAGCGTGTGGAATAACCGGTGGTGTTGTTGAGGTGGTCGACCACCTCGCCACCATACGAACCCGTGGCGATTTCAGCTCTCTTGTAGGTCATGCCATTGTAGATGATATCGTCGGCAAGACGTGGGTCGCGGTTGGCGTATGGATCATTCGGATTATAACCGGAATTGGGGTCGGTGATGGGACGGCCATTGCGCATGGGGAAGGCATCAACCAGGTTCTGTGTAGGATTGACACGGCCACTGCCATACAGCGAGGGCGGGAAGTTTTCCGATTCCTGAGTGGTGTTCTGCTCGCGGTCTGCACGCCAGAGAATCTCTGGTATTGGAGCGGTGCCTTCCAGCACGTTCTTGTAAGCCGACGAATACCAGTTGAGGTTGCCTGTCGGGTCGAATCCCTCCATGCCACCGATGTGCTTGAGCACATTGGCACAAAGGGTGGCTGCCTCGGCAGAAGTCACGCCGCTCTGGTCGCGGAAAGCCGGGCTGGCAGCGAGAAGGGCAATCTGAGCCTTCACGGCCTCAGCCACCTTGCCAGAGAGCAGATTTCTTGACTTGTTACCAAACACGAGGTTGTAGCCAGACACCTGGGCACCCATAGCGCGGTACTTCGCGGGAATTTCATCCGTAGTGGCCAAATCCACATAGTCGGCGGGAAGATAGAACATGGCGCTGTCGCAGTCGGCGAAGCACTGCTTCACACAGTCGGCAAAAGTAGCACGTGGCAGGTTGAAGTCGGAACTACCGTCTTCAGGTGTAGTCAGCAAGGGCACGCCATAGAGCACGCCATCATCGGCATAGCCGCCATGGGCCTGCAGCAGATAGTAATAGAACAAAGCACGCAGTCCGAATGCCTCGCCCTTCATACGGTCGATAAACATCTGCTGTTTGGAAGCGGCACTAGGTGCCCACTTCACCAATTCAACTTTCGTGAGGAAAAGATTGACATACTGAATGCCATCTTTGCACCTGTCCCATACGGATACAGGGTTGTTGTCTGACCTCCATGTGCCATTGGCTGCCATATCCCAGTAAGCATTGCTGGAGACGGCCTGATTGGGCACGGCATCGTCGGTGGCAACGTCGGTCTGGGTGGTTGTCAAATAAGGAAGGCGGGCGTAGCCGTATATCAGCAGTCCGTGCGCATAACTGGATTCTTCAACCATGGCAGACTCGGATCTTTTGTTTTCATCTGCCGGCTCGAACATATCGTCGCAAGCGCTGAGCGCAAAGATACCGAGGAGGAGCAATATAATGTGTTTTGTCTTCATTGTCTTGAATTTTGATGTATCACATTAAAGGGTTACCTTAACACCGAGATTATAGAAACGTGTCTGTGGCGCATAGCCTACACTGGTCTCCATGATTTTGCGGTTCTTGGAGATGGTGAGGAGGTCGTTTCCATTCACATATACAGAGAGGGCCTTCACCCATTTTCCCGTAAACATGTCTTTGGGGAAGTCGTAGGTGAGTTGCACCTTGCGGAGGTTGAAGCGGTCGGTGCTGTAGAGCCAGAACGTGGAATTAGCGGAGTTGTTGGCAGAACCCAGGGTAGTCAAACGGGGATGGGTGGCCACATCTGCTGTGGCTGCGGTCCAACGGCCGCGGGCGTTGACAGAATACTTGGCATCGCCACTCATAAAGTAGTAACTGCTGTTCTTCATGCCATAAGCGCCGAACTGGCCATTACCCAGCACGAAGAGCGTGAAGTTCTTGTACTTGAGGGTGAAGTTCACACCAAGGGTGAGCGGTGCGCCGTAGGTACCCCACTTGCCCAGGTCGACCTGGTCCTTGTTGTCGATAATGTTGTCGCCATTCACATCCTCATACTTCAAGTCACCAGGACGGATGGTACCACCAATCTGAGGTCTTGGAAGATCGGATCTCAACTTACCAGTTTCATCGAAGTCGCTCAAATTGTAGAAGCCCAGGCATCTGTAGCCTCTGATGGCATCAATAGCGTGACCCTCCACATGCAGGTAATCATACTCTACGAGTTCATCATATTTCTTATAGTTCGTCTTGAGGTAAGTACCGACGACACCCAGTTGGGCGTACACCTCACCAAACTGCTTCTGGGCAGAGATGCTGAAGTCGATGCCCTTGCGGTTCTGGATGTTGTTGTTAATGGCCGGCTTGAAAGAACCACTGTTAAGACCATTCTGCAAGTATGACGGGAACAAGGTCGGGTTCTGGATAATGAAGCCGTCCATGTCCGTATTGAAGAAGGTGATGTCGGTGGTGATGAGTTTGTTGAAGAACGAGCCACGGAGACTTACGGAGAACTCCTTGCGGTGGATGAAGTCGAGCGAGGGGTTCTTACTCATGGTGGAGTAAGTAAGGTCGGTCGTGGTGCCTTCATTCCAGTTGAAGCCGCTGCCGGTAGTTGCCCATAACGCATCGTAGAGATAGTAGTTGTTGGTATCGCTGCTCATGTAGACATCGATATCCTCGTTCAGGTCGCTGTAAGAAGCGCTGAGCATGAGGTCGTCGACGAAACTTCCTTCCATGAAACTCTCCCTTGCCAGATTCCACCCGAGAGTGAACGAAGGTGAGATGGCCTCACGATGGCCTTTGGGGAGTCGGGCGGAGTGTACGCCTGCCAATGACACTTCGGCGAAGTAGCGGTCCATGTAGTCGTAGCCCAACTGAAGGCCAAGGTTGGCATTGGCATAACGGTGCACCTGACCACTGGCTGTCGTCGTGAACATATTGGCAAGAAGCATACCGGTGACATGATGCTTGTCGGCAAAAGTATGGTCGTAATCGAAATGTCCGTTCCATGTGATGGTCTGGCGATACGAGGAGTTGCCCATACTCATGTGACCTGTAACAATTTCATCACCCTGCTGGGCAAGGGCCACAATTTTATCATCGGAGTTGTAGTTACTCCATGTGGGAATAAACACGGCATACTTGTTGTCGTAGGAAAGGCTGTATTTCGCAGCATAGTCGATGGCAAACAAAGTCTTGAACGACAATCCCTTGACAAACCTGTCCATGTCGTAGATGATGCCTGCGTCGAACTGGAACTGGCGGCTCACGTCGGTAGTCTTACCTCCGAAATAGCAGTCTGCAATGGCATTTTGCTGTGTGGTCTTTGTGCCACCTGGGAAATACTTTCCGTCGAGGAGGTTGAGCGACTTGCCCAACATGGCAAGAGCCTTCGAGGCATTGGGGTCGACCATGTCGATGGAAATCAGCGGAGCAGCGTTTTCCGGGAAGTTTGGACGCATGGTTGAAGCCTCGCCCCAAAAATCACCTTTATTCTTGTTGGCATTGTAGAACGTGGCACTGGCGTTGGCAAAGCCCTTGATCACCTTGTTGATCACGAGGTCTACATTACCACGTACACTGAAA
>JAEEGG010018396.1_pt1 | contig 14217 bp, 10 predicted proteins | sample 9134161 | NCBI WGS metagenome assembly JAEEGG01 (sample SAMN16246543, study PRJNA631951) | gut metagenome | biome: gut microbiome; feature: rumen; material: CR-attached | host: Bos | place: Iran: Karaj | collected 2018-10
CTGAGGCCGGCGTCGACATCGACAAGGGTAATCAGATCGTCAAAGACATCAAAGGCATGGTCCGCTCCACTTTCAGCCCCGCTGTCCTAGCTGACATCGGTCTCTTCGGCGGACTCTACGACATCACTGGCTTAGGCGAAGGCGAAAACGTCCTGGTCGCCTCCATCGACGGCGTCGGCACGAAACTTCATCTGGCCGCGCAGCTGAACCGCTTCAGAGGCGTGGGGCACGACATCGTCGCACACTGCTGCGACGACATCGTCGTCCAGGGCGCCCGTCCGCTCTTCTTCTTAGACTACGTGGCGGCGGCTGACTTAACGGTCGAGGGCGTAACGGAGATAGTGGCCGGCATTACGGAAGAGTGCCGCACGAACAACTGCGCTCTTCTAGGCGGCGAAACGGCCGAGATGCCCGGCACCTACTGCAAGGGCCAGTACGACTTGGCCGGCTGCATCGTCGGCGTTGTCAACCGCAAGAAGCTTATCGACGGCAAGACCATCAAGCCCGGCGACGTTGCGGTCGCGCTTCCTAGTTCCGGCCTTCACACCAACGGCTTCTCCTTAGCAAGGAAGATCCTCTTCCAGGACGCCGGCTATGATCTCAGCTACATGCCGGAGCCCGGCGGCCCGACCTTAGGCGACATCCTTCTTGAGCCGCACCGCTCCTACATCCCGACCGTCCTGCCGCTCATCGACGCCATCCCGGTCAAGGGCATCGCCCACATCACGGGCGGCGGCCTCTACGAGAACGTCCCAAGGATCCTCCCCGAAGGCACGGCCGTCACTTTCGACGCCAAGGCTTTCCCGGTCCCCTTCATCTACCGGTTCATGCAGAAACTGGGCGAAGTCGATCCTAAGGAAATGTACCGTGTCTTCAACATGGGTATCGGCTTGGTGATCTTCGTCTCTCCCGAAAACGCCGAGACCGTCATCAAGTACGCCAAGGAAAAGCAGAATCTCCCCGCCGCCGTGATCGGCAAGGTAGTGGAAGGCGACCGCAAGGTGGAGATCACCAACCTGTGAGAACCCCAACGCGTTTCAGCGAGGAAGCCGACGATTCCCGGATTTGCGGAACCTGCACTTCCTGCTGCCGCTGGGACGGGGAAGTGCATTTCTCACCGGACGAACTCGATGCCCTGGCGGACCTGCTCAAGATGGACGTCAGGGACTGCGCGGAAAAGTTCTTTGAGTTAAGCGACGACCGCAGGAATCTGCGGCTGAGGATGGGGAAAAACGAACCCTGCCCCTTCCTCGGGGAAACTGGCTGCACTATCTATGAGGCAAGGCCTACGCAGTGCCGGAACTTTCCCTACGTCTGGGTAAGGGAAGAAGCGAAACTAATGGGAGAGTGCAAGCTCTTCCAGGCAATATTAAAGCGAAACAACCTAACTTTACAGGACCTTCAAAATGAAAAAGATTGAAAGAGCTCTTATTTCCGTTTCCGACAAGACGGGAATCGCGGAACTGGCCATGCAGTTATCTAAACGCGGCGTGGAGATCATCTCCACCGGCGGCACCGCCAAACTCCTTAAAGGGGAAGGCGTACCCATTAAGACCATCGACGAATTCACCGGTTTCCCGGAAATGCTGGACGGCCGCGTCAAGACTCTGCATCCGAAGGTCCACGCCGGTCTTCTTTCCATGCGCGACAATCCCGCCCACCAGAAGACCATGCAGGAATACTCCCTTGAGTACATCGACCTTGTCGTCGTCAATCTCTATCCCTTCGAGGCCACCATCAAAAAACCCGACGTGACCTTCCCGGAAGCCATCGAGAACATCGACATCGGCGGCCCGACCATGCTCCGTTCCGCTTCCAAGAACTTCAAGGACGTGACGGTCATCACCGACCCCGCCGACTATAACAAACTCCTTGAGATCATGGACAGTAACGAGGGCAAATCCACCTTCGAATTCAACCGCGCCTGCGCCCAGAAGGTCTTCGCCGCGACCGCTTACTACGACAGCCTTATCGCGGACTTCCTTGCCAACGCCATGGGCGACGAAGCCCCGATGTTCGGCGAAACGAAAACCTTCGGCTACCGCAAGGTCCAGGGCCTCCGCTACGGCGAAAACCCCCACCAGGCAGCCGCCTTCTACAGAGAAGCCAAGATCTCTGAGCCTTGCGCCACCACCGCCAAGCAGCTGCACGGCAAGGAACTCAGCTATAACAACTTTATCGACCTGGACGGCGCCCTTGAATTAGTCAAGGAATTCACCGAACCCGCCGCCATAATCGTCAAGCACACCAACCCCTGCGGCGCGGCCACGGATGACGATCTTCTCACCGCCTACCTCAAAGCCAGGGAGACCGACCCGGATTCCGCTTTCGGCGGCATCTTAGCCTTCAACCGCACCGTCGAGGCTCCTCTTGCCGAAGAGCTCTCCAAGGTCTTCGTCGAAGCGGTCATCGCCCCCGCCTACACAAACGAAGCTTTCGAAATAATCTCCAAGAAGAAAAACATCCGCATTATGACGGTGGAAGACCTGCCCCAGTGGCTTGAGAACGGACGCCCCGCCAGCGGCTTCATGACCAGAAAGGTCGTAGGCGGACTTTTAGTCCAAGAACGCGACCTCCAGGTCCTCGGCCCCGACGGCTTAAAGTGCGTCACCAAACGCGAGCCCACCGAAGAAGAAGTGAAATCCCTCCTCTTCGCCTGGAAGTGCTGCAAGCACGTCAAGTCTAACGCCATCGTCTACGCCAAGGGCACGGAACTCGTCGGCGTCGGCGCCGGTCAGATGAGCCGCGTCGACTCCGCCAAGATCGGCGTTATGAAGGCCAGGAAGCCCATCCAGGGCTGCGTCATGGCCTCCGACGCCTTCTTCCCCTTCAGGGACAGTGTTGACGCCGCGGCCGCTTCCGGCATCACCGCCATCATCCAGCCCGGCGGCTCCATCAGGGACGAGGAATCCATCGCTGCCGCTGACGAACACGGCATGACCATGCTCTTCACCGGCATGCGCCACTTCAAGCATTAATACTAAATGCCCAAGCTCACAAAAGAAAAAATCAGATCGTATCTGACCAGATGGCCGGAAAGGGCCCTGCCCATTCCGGACATCTGGTATAGAGACCTGACCGCCAAAAAGAGGATACTCCCCAGTTTCATAATAATTGGCGCTCAGCGCTGCGGCACCACTTCGCTCTACGACTACCTTTCCCATCATCCGCAGATCATTCCCTCTCCCGTAAAAGAGCTCTTTTACTTCGATGACTACTACACCAGACCCATCGAATGGTACAAGTCCTTTTTCCCGACCAAAAAAGAGCAGGAGAAACTGGAAAGGGATCTCGTAGCCAGCGTCATTACTGGCGAAGCCAGCCCCAGCTACTTCTTCCATCCCTACGCCGCCAAGAGGATCAAAGAGACCTTACCCGACGTTAAGCTCATCCTTGTCCTGAGAGATCCTATCGAGAGAGCTTACTCCCATTACAATCACATCAAACGCTTGAACCGGGAACCGCTCTCCTTTGAGGAAGCCATAGAAAAAGAGGAGCAAAGGATCACCCCCGACATCGAAAAACTCGAAAAGGACGAATTCTATAAAGCGGACCAGAGAAGAGACTATTCCTACCTCACAAGAGGCTACTACGCTAAACAGCTGAAGGAATGGTTCAAGCACTTCCCCAAGGAACAGCTTCTCATAGTCCAGAGCGAGGAATTCTACAAAAACACTCCCAGAGTTTACAACGAGATCGTTGAATACCTCGGCCTCAACTCCTATACGCTTCCGACTTTCGAAGCCAAGAACGCTCTCAAATACGCCAAAATGGCTCCCGAGACCAAAGAAAAACTTAAAGCTTACTTCGCCCCGAAAAACGAAGAGCTCTATGAGCTCCTGGGGAAACGTTTCGACTGGCAGTAAGCAAAAAACAATAAACAAACCAAAACACACAAAACCTTAAGGATGCACATGAGAAAGTCCCTTATCGTTCCAGTAATCATCGCCGCTTTATCATTCACAATTCAAGCGGAAGAAACAAAGTACGATCCCACCAGACCGGTCTCCATGCTCGGCCAGACCGAATTCACCCTGCAGTGGAGCACTCCCGAACCCTGCCAGACCAAAGTCCAGCTCAGAAAAGGCGGAGACCCCTGCAACACCTGGTTCCCCGAAGGCCAGGAATACAAGCCCTGGCAGCAAGAAAGCCAGACCTTCCAAACCTCCGAGACCTCAACCTTCCACCGCATCACGATAACCGGCTTACAGCCCGCCACGCGCTACTACTACCGTCTTAACAACGGCGACACCGAGCCCACGAACCTAGAGACCCGCTGGGGCGCTGAAAAGCCCTGGTCAAGGGAATACGCCGTTTCTACCCTCGCTCCCGACGGCTACAAGACCATCGTCCGCATCCCGGTAAAGGTCATCATCATGCCGAACGTGTACAGCATGTACACCGCCAAAAATAAAGACGGCGAATGGGCTCCTCTCCCACCTCCCATGAGCCCTGAAGACAAAGCCAAGCTCCAAAACGAATTCGAATTAGCCAAGCGCTTCTGGTTCGTCAACAACGGAATGAGAGTCTGGCACGACCTGCAGTACTTCTGGGATGAGCGTCCGCAGTATTGGGGCGAAATGCCCGAGGACGCTCCGGAAGAGTACAAGAAGCTCGTTCCTTGCCGCAACTGGCCCGGCAACGAGTTCAGTGGCCCCGGAGGCGGCGAATTCTCCATCTCCGACACCAAGGACATCGAAAAAATCAACCACCAACCCATCCGCGACGGCTACGTCGGCCAGATCGAAAACGATCTTCTCCAGCGCTACGACTGGAACGGCAAGAAATGGGAATGGTGCATTAGTGGCGGCGGCACCTTAGGCATAGACGGCTGGCCGGAAGGTATTCCGGGCAGATCCCAATTCCTAGGCGATGACATCGCCTGGCTCACCACCCACGAATACCATCACGAGATCGAATCCCAGACCTACCTTTCCGGTCTCGACCAGGAAAACGACCGTGTCGTTTTCGACCACTTCTCCAACCGCTTCCGTTACCAGAGACCTGACGGTTCCTTCGATGAATTCCCCTGGGACTGCGGCGGCAAGTTCGGCGAACACTGGTCCGGCATTGCCATCACCGACCGCGGACTCACCGACATCCAGTGGCTCCGCTACTACTTCGGCGAGACCATCATGGTCCCTGACCAAGACGAAGACAACGTCCCCGACGACGGACCTTACCCCTTTACGGAAGCCAAATACGGCTACGATCCGGACTCCCAAGAAACCGACGGCCTACTCGACGACTTCACCAAGATCCGCCAGTCCATCTGGTCCGGCGGCGCTATGAGCCCCTGGTACTCCCGTCAGGTCGAGTATCTCGACCTCCCGAATCCCGATGACCCGGACTCCGACCAAGACGGCATCCCCGACATCGAGGATCCGCTTCCCACCATCCCGTATCCTCCCTTCATCTGGGCCAAGCAGATCGAGCTCGACGCGAAAACAGAAGACTGGGCCTCCGTCCCCTTCATCGGCAAGAAAAAAGTCCAGGACACCACCTTCTCCTTCAAGCAGGCTCATGACGACTCCTTCTACTACGGCTTAGTCGAAATAGAAGGCCCCTTCTGGGAAGTCAACATCATGCTCGACGGCGAAGCCGACGGCATCTACAACGGCTTCGAAGGCTTCGGCCGCTCCAAGGACCTCTACGAGATCCACATCGACCTCGACAGAGCAACCCAAGAACCCAAAGTCTCCTACCATTCCCTCGGCAAGGGCTTCGAATCCAAAGCCACCAAAACCCAAAACAAAGTCACAGTAGAATTTTCCATTGAGAACAGGGGAGACTCCACCTGGTTCTGGCAGGGCGCCGGCAGAGAAATAGGCAACGCTGTAGCACTCCGCCTCCCCAACAAAGCCCAGTACACTCTAGGCGACGGCTACCAACCCACCTACTGCTTCATGGAGCCCCTCCAGGGCGTCCAGAAGTGCCCCATAGAACCCAACCCCAACATCACCCCCGACCAAGCCGATACAAGCCTGGATTTCAGCACCCAGCAAGACCTCACCCAATTCGAATTCACCTCCAACGACTGGGAACAAAAAGACGGCGCCCTCTGTCTCAAACCCAATCTCGATCCCGACGCCTCCTGTTACCTCCTCGTCCCCGGTTTCACCGGTGACGGAGATTTCACAGTCTTCATGGAATTTGAGGCCACCCAGGATGCCGTCCTTGGCGCCTTCGCCAAATCCACCAAACACATCGACCCCGGCCAGGACTCCATCGGCTTCCTCGGCGGCTACAACAACGAGCTCTCCAAAATCCGTCTCATCAACATGGGCGAAGTCACCGAAGAACGCCTCGGCCTAACCCCCGGCAAGCACACCATGCAGTTCCAGCGCCAGGGCAAGTACTTCTTCATGCTCTACGATGGAAAACTAGCCGGCTGGTACCGCGAAACCAGCCCCCGCCCCGCCCACCGTCTCGGCGTAGTCGGCATCCCCGGCTCCAACATCAAGATCTACAAACTCCGAGTCAAAGGCGAGAAATAACCCGGAAAACAAACCCAAAAGGCGGTTCCCACCAAAGAACCGCCTTTTTTTAATAGCACACATTACAAAAATAACTAGCATAGTACCAATGTCATCGGCATAGCATTAGTGTGCAAAAAAACTGACAAAAACCGATTTATAGGCTGTTTTATATTTAGTATTATATATGCAGCGCTATAAAAATATATAGCTTTCTATTAAATTCAAGAGCAATAAATCAAATTAGGTGGACAACCTCACATAGCTAATATTTTTAGTTGCACTTTTAGAATCATTTTGAGAAAATAATACGTACAAGAGCAACGCATTATCTATGACTAAATTCTCGAAAAACCTCATCCTTTTTTGTGCACTATTCTTCTTGTGTGGCTGTTACACTGTACCAATCACAAATAGACCAACTTTGGTGTTAGCGTTTCCCGGCCAAGATGAAATAATGGGCAATAGTGTTTTTAATTCGGCATTGATCTATAGCGGCCATGGAGAAAAAACGAATAACAAAATCAAAAATGACCACATTGTTAATATTTGTTCAAATTTGATTGAAGTTGCTAATAAGGAATCTGAGATTAAATGGAATTGGAAAATAGCTGTTGTTGAAAACCCGGAGGTTAATGCTTGTTGCCTTCCGGGCGGAAAAATGATAATTTTTACAGGATTATTAAATGAAACAAAAAATGATGATGAAATCGCTGCCGTAATAGGTCACGAAATGGCGCATGCCTTAGCTAGACATAAGGTTGAAGAACAGACATTAATTTCTCTAAGTGTTATAGGTAGGGATGTTGCCTATACTTTAGTCAATCCAAAATATGCGCAATGGATTTATTTAGGCGAAGTGGTGTACCCTTTTTTATTCCAAGTATTCAATAGATATCAAGAAAGTGAGGCCGATCATATAGGACTAATGCTTATGGCAAAAGCGGGATATGATCCTCATAAAGCTATCGATTTTTGGAAAAGAGATACGGATTATGGCTACAATCTCATGTCTTCTAAGCTAATCGATTTTTTAACAAAAGCAAGTCATCCCAGCGCAACAGAAAGAGTAGCAGATCTCGAAGATCTAATGGACGAAGCAAACAAATGTTATCTTGCAGCTCCTATAAAAAGATCTCGAAATATTTACACCCAAAGATCATCGATAGCATCAACAACCTCTTCGTCAAATGATGTTTCCGTAGTAATCAATAAACCAGCTGGTGACAGTAGCACAAAGGCATTGAGCAATATACCCGAAACAACGGAACAGGCAGAATCATTAAAAAACTCTTCTGAAATAAACGAATCTGCTGCAACACAAGGTGCACCAATGGATGACAAGACAGAATCAAATAAGGAAAAAGAGGATCAATAAGCAGAAAAGGAAGTCAAGTCCATAATATTGTGTAAATTCGTTTAGGTATAATTTTAATAATCATTGGGGGAGTTTTTCTGAGTAATGGCATAGCCAGAACGACGAAAAACTACTCGACATTTTAAGTTGCTCTATGGCTGTTTTGTGCCAATACTTTCCTACAATTCTCTCTTCAAAGATTTGGCACTATACTCGATGAGGTGCTTTGGGCTCCCGTTTTAAATTTACACCATTACACGGATTTGATGATTGGCCAATCGAAAAAAGTGTTGGCATTTAACTGCTACTATTCAGCTTTTTCTCACCAACCAAATATAAGGTTTTTATTATTGCGTTCCGCTTGTAAAAACGCCTAGTTTGTGCTAAAATTAATCGTATTTCGGCTATTGGCTATATAGAATTTAAAAACAATTTTAGAACATATAATAAAATAATCAAATTTTCATTTAATGCCTGGTGAAACATTTTAAAATTTTCCAACAAATTGCGAAGAATATGAGAAAAAATTTCACACATATAGATTGCTTCAGCGGACCTGGTGGAATATGTACCGGTATGCATGCAGCTGGATTCCAAACCTTAATTGCAATCGATAATATTAAGAGTTGTTGTGACACATATTCAGTAAATCACCCTGAAGTACATGTTATTAATTCAGATATTAGAAATGTAACAACTGAACAGTTGCTTCCTTATATACCAACAAATGGAGTTGATCTTGTAACATCAGGAATGCCTTGCGAAACTTTTTCCACAGCAGGAAATACATCTCGTTCGTTTTATGATGACCGCCAGTTCCTTTTTCGGGAAGGAATAAGAATAGCTAAGATTGCTAAAGCTAAAATGATTCTATTTGAAAATGTTCCCGCGATAACTACTAAAGCGGTTGCAAAAGGATCAAAGGAATTAATCGTGGATGTACTAAAAAAGGAATTAATTTTGGCTGGGTATGGTAATTTTATAGAGATTATTTTAAACGCTACTCAGTACGGAGTTCCTCAAAAGAGAAGACGCTATTTTATTCTTGCGTCACGATACCCAAACTGGAAACTTGAAGCCCCTGCTCCAACATATGATAGAGAAATAACGGTTTCTGAAGCATTTGCTGGTTTGCCCAATGTTGTTCCGAATTCAAGCAAAGAATCCAAACATTACACGAAAAAGATTTCCGACTATTCTTTGATGATGCAAGATAAAAAATTCTGGAAGCGCGAAAATTTTAGCAATGAGTTGTCATATCACAAGCCAATGAGGCATAGGCAATGTACCTTAGAACGCTTCTCGTTACTTAAGCAAGGCGACAGCTTAAAGGATTTGTTTGACAGATTCAATGGTCAGGAAAGAGTAAATCTACAAGCTAAAAGAATACTCCCCCAAAAAATGTTTATTAAGCGTAATTACAGACTAATACCTTCAGAAGCTTCTCCTACAGTTACTAGCCATTGCTTAGATGAGTTCGTTCATCCATCACATAATAGGGCTCTAACAGTTAGGGAATGTGCCAGATTACAATCTTTCCCTGACTCATATGATTTTTGCGGGGGGCCATATATAACACCTCATATACATAATGATATTCAAGACAAATACGAACAAATTGGTGATGCCGTTCCTCCTCTTCTTGCCTATGCTTGGGGCAGAAAGATATTGGAAATAATAAAAAAGGGGCTTAAATGATGGAAGAGTATAAAATCTTTTGCAACAGAGAGTACTATAGAGAATATAATGACACCTACAGGCGGGTGATTAAATTAAGAACTAACAATAATGGTTCTATCTCTCCGGCTGCCGCTAATGCAGCAAGGCTTTTTGCGCAGCGGAAAGCAATGGACAAGGTTTTTATAGAAGCTATCATTCGATATCCCTCAATTAGAGAGAACGAAATTTGGAAAGCAATTGCAACAACTCATAAAATAATTATGGCTAACTTATCCGAGTTTTCGGTTCCCGAGGATAAACAAGAGGAAGTAATAAAAAGATGTATATCTGCACATCAAAGTTGGATTAAAGCTGGAGGACATTCGTTTGAACGATATATTTCAAATATTGATAGCGAAGAACTAAGGCAGAATGAAATACGTCTCATTTTGCAGGCAGAATTAACATCTATGATAAAAAATAAGCAACTCTCCAACACACAGACTGATATTCAAGGGCTTAAGGCGTGGGGAAAAGACTTTGATTTGTATGCAATACAAAAAATACACGGGAAAACGTATGTCTTTGGCTGTATTCAGTCAAAAACAAGCATTAGAGATCGCGTGGGAAGAGATCTTCCCTTTTCAAAGAATGCAATGGAAAGTCTTTTTTGGTCCGCTGCGGTAACACTTGATGGATCGTTCTTAAATATGGATGAATTCATTTCTATGGTTAATGGTGGCGGTTCTTACACCACAAACGGATGGCATGGGATGTATGCCATGTCTGGTATTTCAAAAACAAATGACAGAATTTATAAGGATAGTGATACATTACAATTATTTATTCAACATACGATTGAAGCATCGAGACAATTCATATCTGACAGACGATTATTGAATCACAGATGGAAAGCTCCAACAAATAGCGTTTTATACCTTGATACGATAAATCAAGACTTAAGTCTTTCGGTTGCGGAAAATCCAATATCATACGACCAAGAAGAATAAGGAGGCATGTATGGCTGAATACACACCAAAAACCATATGCGAGTTAATTCAAGAAATAGATGAAGGTAGAGTAGTTCTTCCCGCAATGCAAAGAAATTTTGTTTGGGAAGAAGCTAAAATTTGCAGCCTTTTTGAAAGTATAATGAGAGATTATCCAATCGGAACATTCTTGTTTTGGATGATTGATGAAGATTTGTTTAAAAAGTATGTGTTTAATACATTTATTCGTGATTATGACGAAGAAAAAGGAAAAATGCAACGCGGAAATAAGGCAACTGCATCTTTTTCTGATTACACGGCTGTTCTTGATGGGCAGCAGCGTATCACTTCTCTATATATGGGCATAAAAGGAAAATATAGGACCCACATCAGAGGGAAAAACTGGGAAAGGCCTGATAGTTATTTTGATAGATACCTTTGCATTGATATTTTGTTTGTTCCAAACGCTGAAGAGGAATACCATTTTGAGTTTCAGCCAGAGGGTAAGATTGATTGTTTTACAAAAAGGTCAGACGGCAAAGATGAATATTGGGTCAAAGTCTCTAGAGTGTTCAATGCAGAAGATGCGTCTAGTATTCCGGATATCATTGATGAAATTCCCGAAAACAACAATGTGTTTCCACTTACATCAAGAAAAGAAGCCAGGAAGATTCTTACAGCTTTATTCATAGCGTTGAAAAAAACTCAGAATGTCAATTATTATTCCGCAAAAACGAAATCTCTAACAGAAGTTGTAGATATTTTTGTTCGAGTTAATAGTGGTGGCCAAAAATTGGATTCGTCAGATTTAATGCTGTCGGTAGCAACAGGAGAACAAGGAGATATAGATATTCACGTCCTGATTCAAGAAGCGGTGGAAGAAATCAACAATGTTCCTAAAAATGTCGATGAAGGATTCAAAGTAGATAAAGAGTTATTACTAACATCAGGTCTTCTGTTTACAGGCGCAGATAGTCTCTCATTGAAAAACAGCGAGAACTATACACCTAACAGAATGAATGAAATATTTAAGAAACACTGGGATTCAATTATAGATGCTTTAAAAACAGCTGTGGATTATGTTGAATTTCTTGGTTTTGTTGGAAAAAAACTAAGTAGAAATAGTATCTTGCCAATTGCTTATTATTTCTATAAAAATCAAATTTTAAATAATCATAAATTCTCTATATTAGACCGTGCTCATTGTGATAGAGTTTTTATTCGCCAATGGTTGCTTAGAGCTATTATAAATGGAATGTTTAGTGATGGCACTGGATCAACATTATTGCAAATAAGAAGAATCATAGATAAAACAACAAAGAATCATTTTCCTCTTGAGGACTTTTTAAAGACTGAAATTAAGAAACCGCTCAAAATAGAAGGCTCTCAAATTGAAGAGATTTTGGATATTCGTTACGGAGATACTAGGATTATTCCTTTGTTTAATGAACTGGAACATGTTGCTTCTCGTCAGAATGATCAAGTTGACCACATTTGGGCAAGGGGTATTTTGTCCAGTAAGAAGGCCATAAAAAAACTTTATCCATCTATTTCTGATGCCGAAGTAGAAAAATACAAAGCTCAATTAAATCGCTTGGCCAATTTGCAAGTGCTTAATAGCTTAGAAAACAACGAAAAGTCTGATAAACCATTTGATGAATGGTTTAATGCACAGTTCAACGATCCTGAGGAAAAAAACAATTATTGTAGAACGCATTTTATACCAATCGATGTACCATATGGTTTTGATAATTTTCTATCGTTTTTAGAAAAACGCGAAAATTTGCTTAAGCAAAAAATAGAAAGTGCTTTTCCTTCCGATATTAATAAACTTATCGAGAGATATGCACTAAAAAGTTATTATGATTAATAATTAACCTTTTATCATCTTCATGTTATTAGTCAAACTGAAGAAAACATTATTGTACAAGTAGGACATAATTGTATTAAAACGCTTCTTTTGGAAGCGTTTTTAGTCAAACCAACAAGTGTGTATAAACTCGGCATGATATAATTCAGTTTGGATAATCAATCATATTAAACAGAGCTTTGTTTAGGTAGGAACATATATGTCCTTACCAAAATGACGATGTCTGAGCTTTTGTTTATCGGGTTTCTTCTTAATCTTGCTATAATGAACTCAAAACCATTAAAGGAGCAATTATAGAATGGACGGAATCTCAAGACCTGGAGATGCGTTATGGAAGATCACGATAAGACAGTTGAAGAAAAATTGCTTAGTTTTAGAAAAGAAAAAGAAGAAGCTGACAAGCTGTTGCTGAACGTGGAAGCGTGGTTGTTGTCTTGCAGTGTTGTGCTTTTTTTGGGACTTGCGATGGTTGTTTCGTTTTGTCAAATGACAAATGCTGTTAGGTTGTTGATCATTGTTCCGGCGTTTGTGTTCTTTTTGGTGATTTGCTTTTTGTGTTTAAGGATAGAGCAGAAAGCTGGATATTATGAATGTGGGAAATGTCATCATAAATATGTGCCGACGTATTTGAGCGTATGCTCGGCAATGCATATTGGAAGGACGAGATATATGAAATGCCCCGAATGTGGGGAGAAAAGCTGGCAGAAGAAAGTGATCAGCAAGGATTGAAAAGAAAAGCCCCGTGCTTGCGCACGGGGCTTTTTTGTTGTCTTTGCTAATCAAGGGGCGACAAGTCCCTTTCCGGTAAGGTGCTTAGGAGTTTCATGTTTAAGGCATGGTGTCTTAGAAATCAAAGTCTAGGTCGTAATCGTTGTCTGAGTCAAAGTTGTATTCGGTGGCATTGAAGGAATCGCCGTTGGAAGTGCTGCCTGAGGTGAAGGTAAAGTTGCCGATCCTGGTTTTTGTGGCATTGAAGGTGTCTCCGTTGGAGGTGCTGCCGGATGTGAAGGTGAAATCGCCTAATTTGATGGAAGAGGCGTTGAAGGAGTCACCATTGGAGTTGTTGCCGGAGTAGAAAGTTGAGTCGCCTAGCTTGATGGAGGAGGCGTTGAATGAGGTGCCAAAGGAGTTGTTGCTGGATAGGAAAGTCGAGTCACCGATCTTTGTTTCCGTGGCGTTGAAATAGTTGCCTCTAGAGTTGTTGCCGGAGTAGAAGGTAGAGTCGCCTATTTTGGTTTCTGAGGCGTTGAAATAGTTTCCTTGGGAGGTGCTTCCGGATAGGAAGGTAGAACCGCCTATTTGGGTCTTGGTAGCGTTGAAGGAGTTGCCAAAGGAGTTGTATCCGGAGTAGAAAGTTGAGCCGCCTATTTTGGTTTCCGTCGCGCTGAAGGAATTGCCGAAGGAGTCATAGCCGGAAATGGTGGTGAACTCAGCGTTGGCCGCGAAGGGGGAGATGATGAGGAAGATGATGGGGATGATGTTTTGGAGTTTCATAGCGGTGCTCTTTTGATTGTTTGCTGGAACAATTGTAGCACTGGGGATGGGTGGGTTTTGTTGGTTGATGAGAAAAAATAGTGACAATAAAAAGCCCCGCGCTTGCGCGCGGGGCTTTGTTTTTTAGGCTTTTTCCCAGACGGCGATGAGATCTTTGGCTCTTTGGGCGAGCTTTTCGTTGGGGTCCCAGGGGGAGTGGAGTTTTCCTTCGGCTATGCCGTAGAGCGCCTGGATGGCGTTTTTAGCGCATTTCGCGAATTCGGGGTATTGTTTTGCGTATTCGGTGAGAAATGGCTTAAGAGGGGCTTCCAGGAAGATTTCGAGGGCGTCGACGAGTCCGTCGAACTCTTCGTAGCCGTGGCCGGTCATGTT